>Ga0335084_10008446_pt1 | contig 10267 bp, 8 predicted proteins | sample Lox_Sample_44_FD_206721 | JGI IMG/M metagenome (GOLD analysis project Ga0335084, IMG submission 206721) | Soil microbial communities from Loxahatchee National Wildlife Refuge, Florida, United States - Lox_Sample_4.4 | ecosystem: Environmental > Terrestrial > Soil > Wetlands | place: USA: Florida... | reverse complement strand
GGCGGCAATCGAGAGTGCGACGAGGGCGTGCCCGGTGTTGGTGGGCGTGGTGTCGTCGGCGTTGAAGTCGATCGTCTCGCTGCCCATCGCCGCCCCGTTCAGGCTGCCCGCGAGGAGGCCGATGACCAGCGCGAGCCCGTAGCCCTTGTAGCCGCCGATCGGAACGAGCAGGCCGTCGGCGGCGCGCTTCGGATCGGTGAGCGGCTTGCCCTGTTGGTCGATCATCCAGCCTTCGGGCATGGTCTCGCCGCGCTGCGCCGCGGTCTTCACCTTGCCGTAGGCGGCGACGCTGGTTGCCATGTCGAGCACGATGGGGCCCTCGGTGCCCGGCACCGCGACCGCGATCGGATTGGTGGAAAGCAGCAGATCCACCCCGCCCCAGGGCGCCATGTGATTGGCGTTCCCGACCGCGAGATACAGGCCGACCATGTCGTGCTCGAGCGGCATCGCCGCATAGAGCGAGGCCGGCCCCGCATGGTTGCTGCGCTGGACGCCGACCCAGGCGGCGCCCGCGGTCTTGGCCTTGTCGATCGCCGTCTTCGCGGCGAAGCTCATCACCACGTGGCCCATGCCGTTGTCGCCGTCGACGAGCGCCATCCCGGCGGCCTCGCGCGCGAGACGAACCTTGGGCTTCACGTTGACTGCGCCGCCCTTGATGCGCCGGATGTACTGCGGCAGGCGGAAGATGCCGTGGCCGTCCGCGCCCTGGAGGTCGGCGCGCGTCATCAGCTGGGCACAGGTGGCGGCGTCTTTCGCGGGGAGGCCGACGGCGAGAAAGGCGTCGGAGGTGAAGCGCACGATGCGCGCGGCGAACACTCGTCCCGCGGACTGTGCGGAGTCGGTCATATTCTTGTCGTTTGCGGCCACGCTGCACCCTACCACGAGCCCCCGGCGTTCAACAACGCACCGGCGATCGTATAAACTCCCGCAGAACGGGAGACAAGAGATTTCGACGACAACGAAGTCATGGGCGGCGCTCGCGGCTGCGGTCGCTCTGTGCTGTGCTCGGGAAGGAAAGGCCCAGGACAGGCCCGACGAGATCCGCATCATCGGGCACTATGAAAACGCGGTGGGCACGTCCGATGCCGCAAGCCAGGGATACGTCACGCCGCAGCTGATCGAGGCGCGGCCCATGCTCCGGCCGGGTGAGGTGCTCGAATACGTGCCCGGGGTGATCATCACGCAGCACAGCGGCGACGGCAAGGCGAACCAGTATTTCCTGCGCGGCTTCAACCTCGACCACGGAACCGATTTCCGCACCGAGGTCGATCACATGCCGGTGAACATGCCCACCCACGCGCACGGGCAGGGCTATTCAGACCTCAATTTCCTGATCCCCGAGCTGGTCCAGCGGATCGGTTACAAGAAAGGGCCGTACTTCGCCGACGAAGGCGATTTCTCCTCGGCAGGCGCAGCGGACATCAGCTATTACACCAAGCTTCAGCAGGGCATCGGCGCGCTGTCCGCCGGGGGCAACGGCTACGTTCGCGCGATGGCGGCGAACTCGTCCGACGCCGGGCCCGGTACTCTGCTCTACGGCCTGGAGCTGTTCCACAACGACGGGCCCTGGGACAACCCGGAGGACTACCGCAAGGCGAACGGCGTGATGCGTTTCAGCCAGGGCACCAATGCCGACGGATACACGCTTTCGCTGATGGCTTACTCGGGGAAATGGAACGCCACCGACCAGATCGCTCAGCGCGCGGTGGACCGGGGAGACATCTCGCGCTTCGGCGCGATCGACCCGAGCGACGGGGGATTGACTTCCCGGTACAGCATTTCGCTCGACCGCCACAGGGTGCTCGACAACGGCGGCGTCTTCCACATGGACGCTTACGCCATCAAGTACAAGCTCAAGCTGTTCTCGAATTTCACGTACTTCCTGGATGATCAAACCAACGGCGACCAGTTCGAGCAGGCCGACAGCCGCTGGGTCTTCGGACTGACGCCGAGCTGGATATTCACCGATAAATGGGCGGGGCGCACGGTCACTCACAAGTTCGGCGCCGATGTGCGCCGCGACAATATCGACGTCGCGCTCGTCCACACCCTGGAGCGGCAGCCCCTCTCTACGACGCGCTCGGACTATGTGCAGCAGACCGGCGCAGGGCTCTACTACGAGAACACTTTTCAGTGGACCGAGAAGCTGCGCAGCGTCGCCGGGGTGCGCGAGGACTTCTACTACGCCCACGTGACCAGCAATCTGAATGAAAACTCGGGCACCACGAACGCCCACATCACCTCGCCGAAATTGAGCTTGATCTACGGGCCGTTCGCAAAGACCGAATACTTCCTCAACTACGGCCAGGGATTCCATTCGAACGACGCGCGCGGGACCACCATCACGGTGGATCCGGCCACCGGCCAGCCCGTGGAAAAGGTTCCGGCTCTGGTGAAGAGCAAGGGTGAGGAGATCGGCGTGCGCACCGAGGCCATTCCGAAACTCCAGTCCTCCCTGTCCCTGTGGAGGCTGACGCTCGGCTCGGAGCTGGTGTTCGTCGGCGACGCGGGCACGACCGAGGCGAGCCGGCCGAGCCTGCGACGCGGCATCGAGTGGTCGAACCGCTACATTCCGAAGCCGTGGCTGCTCGTGGATCTCGACCTGTCGGCTTCGCGCGCGCAGTTTACGGACAATGATCCGACCACCGGAAACTACATACCGGGTGCCATCGACCGCGTGGCGTCCTTCGGCGTGACCGCGAAGGACCTGGGTCCCTGGTCCGGCACCATGCTGATGCGCTACTTCGGACCGCGGCCGCTTGTCGAGGACAACAGCGTGCGCTCGAGTTCCTCGCTGCTCTGGTCGGCGCGCGCCTCGTACAAGGTCGATCCGCGCACCCAGATCAACCTCGACATCCTGAATCTCTTTGACCGCAAGGCGAACGACATCGAGTACTACTACGCGTCACAGCTCCGGAGTGAAGCCGCGCCCGTGAACGACATCCATTTCCATCCGGCGGAGCCGCGCACGTTCCGGGTGTCGCTGGTCACCCACTTCTGATGGCGGGAAAGCTCAGGTCGGCCCTCTCCGCGCCTTGGCGGTCGGTGTTGCGGGCCCTGCGGGGCGAAGAGAGACTCTGGATCGTCTGGTGGGGCGGAGGAATTTCCGTCGCTTTGACCGGCGCCGCATTGATGTTCGCTGCCGAGCACCTGCGCGGCCTTGGAGTGTGGGCCTGGGGCTGGGGAGATGCCTGCGACGCCGCGCGACTCGTCGTCTACGTAGCCTGGTTCCTGCCCGCCTGGCGCTGCTCCAAGAACGTGCGGAAGCCCGTGTGGACGTCCCTTGCGCGCGTGGGGCTCCTGTCCGGGCTCGTGCTATCGGTGATGTTCTAGGGAAAAAAAACGCGGCGGGATCTCCGCCGCGTGTCGTGACGATGTCTACTTCGGGACCGTGACCAGAGTTACCGTATTCACCAGGCTGTTGGCCAGCACGAAATTGCCGTCCTTGGTCACATCGGTATTGCGCACGATGTTGCCGCCACCCGGGATCGCCCAGGTCTGGAATTTCTCGGTCTTGGGATCGAAGCGCACCACCGTGTTCGGCATAGCCTCCGACTCGCTGTACCAGATGACGTCCTTGATCGGCGAGATGCCGTAAGGCGCGGACTTCGGACCGCTCGGCGACTGCCACTCCTTCACCTGGCCGGTCGCGGGATCGAGCCGGCCGAGGTAGCCGCGCTGGTAGTCCGTGTACCAGACCATGCCGTCGCTCGTCGTCGCGACGCGGCGAGGACGAGCGCCGGGGTCGGGCAGCTTGTACTCCTTGATCTGCATCGTCCCCGTGTCCACCGCCGCGATGCTGTTGGTTCCGAACTGCACGACGAAGAGCGTTCCCTTGGGATCGAACGCCATGCCGTAGGGACGCGACTTGGGCGTCGGCGGCGTGAGCAGCTTGATTTCGCCGCTCTTCGGGTCGAGCCTCCCGATGCGGTTGGCGTTCTGCATCGTAAACCACAGGATTCCGCTCTTGTCGAACATCAACGTATGCGGGTCGCCCGGCTCGGGCGTCTTGTACTCGGTGACCTCGCCCGTCTTCGGGTTGAGCTTGCCGACCAGCGACGCGGTGTTGCCCGTGTACCAGATGTTGCCGTCCTTGTCCTCCTTGAGGCCGTGCGGACCGGAGTGCGCCGTCTTGAGCTTGTATTCCCTGACCTTGCCGGTCTTCGGATCGACCCGCCCGAGCACGTTGGCCATCTGGCCGGTGTACCAGAGCGATCCGTCGCTTGCCGCGAGCGGATCGTGCGGGCGCGATCCCGGAGTGGGCGCCTTGTAGATCTTCATGGAGACCTTGAGCGGCCCCTTGATCAGCGAGGCTTCGGCCCTGTCCTGCTTCTTCACCGGATAGGTCTTGATCAGATACTTGGTCATGGCCTCCATCTGGTCCTTGGGAACCGGCGCACCCTGATTGACCATCATGCGCATGACGGTGTGCCAGCCCTTGGCGTCGTAGCCTGTGCCGACGCGCGCCGACAGGGGGTGGCAGGTATTGCACGTCGCGTCGACCGTTTGCTTGGCCTTGTCCGGAGCCTGGGCCGAGGCAGGGAGCGATGCACCGAGCACAAGCGGAGCGAGCGAAAGTACGAACGTCGTCTTGGTCACTATGGATCTCCGAAGGTTAGGCGGATGTCTTGAGGGCGTAGCCGTACGCGAGATTGGTGCGCCCCGCGCCGTGCTTGTCATAGAGCGACTTGTACTCGGCGAGCTTGTCGTTTTCCAGCTCGGCGCGCTGCTGCGGCTTGTAGTTGTACAGGCGCGCGTTGTTGCCGCCGAAGATCGCGGTCTTGACCGGACCGTCGGCCGGCCCGAGCGGCTTCAGGCCGTGGGCTTTCTGCAGGTCCTGCGGAATCTCCAGCCGGCGCAGCGCTTCGATCTGCCACTGCGGCGAGCCGGTCCAGATCGCGTCGGTGCCCCAGCACACGTGATCCGCGCCCATGCCCTTGATGAGCTGCCCGATCATCACCGCGGACACGCGCGGGTCGGCGATCGTGGATTGCGCGAACAGCTGGCCGACGTCCGCATAGACGTTCTTCACGCCGAACTTCGCCGGGACTTCCGAGAGGTCGGTGATCCACTCGATGCGCCCGGTCTTGTCGAATTGCGCCCAGGCGTCCTCCACCGTGCCGCCGCCGGCGAAGCGGTAGCCGCCGTGGTAGATGATGAAGTTGAGCTGGGGCCAATCCTTGGCAGCCTTGCCGACATCGCGCACATCCGAATACTCGAGCAGGTGCGGGAACTGCTTCTCCACCGAGGGCGGAAACAAGCCCTTGTGCACGCACACGTTCTTGATGCCCGCCTTGACGAATTTCTCGTAGGCCGGGTAGACGAGCTTCTCGTCGTCGAGGCGCCAGGGGTGCTTCGACAGGTTCTTGTTGGTATTGTCGCCGATGGTGTAACCCTTCATCGAGTCGGGCTTCAGGTCCTTCAGCGCGTGGTCGATCTGCTCCAGCCAGCCCTCGTAGCCGGGCGTGAAGATCGCGTGAGCGAGCATGCGCTTGCTCTTCGCCAGGCCGTTGACGTCGGCGCGCGCCTGCGCCTTCATCTCGTTGGTGAGGAACCAGTCTTCTGGAACTTCCGAGGGCGCACCCGAGATGCAGGCGACCTTGGTGTCGCTGTCGAGATAGATTTCCTTCAGATAGTTCGTGAACATCAGGTCATCTATGGTCTGTTCCTTGCCTTGCAGCGCCGGGTTCCAGCCGGCCTTGCCCACGGCCTTTCGCTGGTTCACGAAGGTCATGATGCGCGTGCCCGGGCGCAGGAAGTGCGTATGCATATCCATGATGAACTGGCCGGAGAGCTTCTTGGCGCGGTCGTTGGCGCGCTCGGGCTCCGCCGCTTCGGCCTTGGACACGCCGAAGATCGGGCCGTAGGTATCGTTCATCGCGAGGAAGGCCGCGGCCATTCCGGAAGCGGTCTGGAAGAAGCGCCGGCGGCTCATGCCCAGGCGCTTCGCCATCTGCGTTCCCATCTCCTTGACGCGCGCCTCGAACTCGCGCTGCTTGCGCGTCTGCGGGCCGGCCATGAATTCGTCGCTCGATACCGATTGCACCGGGATCGGCGAGGGAAACAGGGATTCGGCGGGGGACAGGCGTTCCAGTTCTTCGGGGCTGAGCATGCTCATGCGGTCTCCTTCGGTCGGCGGGGCTTGAATTGTTGGTTTTGTTTTGCGCAAACTTACTGCGAAGCCTCGGCGAAGTCCAGTAGGGGCCGGGCTTCCAAAAGAAGACTATAGTTGGAGAAGATCCACGCATGGTCCGGTCCGGAGAGCGGCTTGCACTGGCATAAGGTACTGATTGCACTGTGCGCACTGGCATTCCTGCCGGCGCGGGCCGCGCCTGCGCCCGTGATCCTGCTGACGATCAACGGCGCGATAGGGCCGGCGACGGCGGACTATGTGCACCGCGGCGTCGAGGCCGCGGAAAAGCAGGGCGCGCAACTGGTGGTGCTGAAGATGGACACGCCCGGAGGCCTCGACGTCTCGATGCGCGCCATCATCAAGGACATTCTCGCCTCGCCGGTGCCGGTCGCCGCCTTCGTCGCGCCGGGCGGAGCGCGCGCCGCCAGCGCCGGGACCTACATTCTCTACGCCGCCCACGTGGCCGCGATGGCGCCGGCGACCAATCTCGGCGCCGCCACGCCGGTCGCGATCGGCGCGCCCGGCGGGAGCGGCGGTGACGGCGCCAAGGAAGGAGAAAAGGGCGACAAGAACGCGAAGGGGGGCGGCGGCGAGGCCGCCACCATGACCCGCAAGCAGGTCAACGACGCCTCGGCCTACATCCGCAGCCTGGCGCAGATGCGCGGACGCAACGCCGAATGGGCGGAGCGCGCCGTGCGCGAGGCAGTCAGCCTGCCGGCGAGCGACGCGCTGAAGCAGAAGGTGGTCGATGTAGTCGCCGAGGACGTGCCCGATCTGCTCAAGCAGCTCGACGGCCGCAGGCTGAAGGCCGCGGACAAGGAGCGCGTGCTGCAGACCGCAGGCGCCGCCGCGGCCGCCCTCGAGCCCGATTGGCGCACGCGCTTTCTCTCGGTGATCACCGATCCGAGCATCGCCTACATCCTGATCCTCGTCGGCATCTACGCGGTGATATTCGAGTTCTCGAATCCCGGCCTGGTGTTCCCGGGCGTGGTCGGGGCGATCTGCATTCTCGTCGCCCTGTACGCGTTCCACATGCTGCCGGTCAACTACGCCGGCCTCGCGCTCATGCTGGTGGGCATCGGCTTCATGGCGGGCGAGCTCTTCTTTCCCGCGTACGGGTCGCTCGGGATCGGCGGGGCGGTCGCCTTCGTGATCGGCTCGGTGATCCTGATCGACACCGACGTCCCGGGCTACGGCGTTCCGCTGCCCCTTGTGCTCGGAATCGCCACGGCCGGCGCCGCGTTCCTGTTCCTGGTTCTCGGCATGGCCCTGAAGGCGCACCGGCGGCCGGTGGTGAGCGGACGGGAGGAGCTTATCGGCAGCACCGGCGAAGTGCTCGAGGATTGCGAGCGCGAGGGCTGGGCGCGGGTGCACAGCGAGACCTGGCGCATCCGCAGCAGCGCGCCGCTCAAGGCGGGGCAGCGCGTGCGCGTCGCGGGCCTTGACGGATTGCTGCTCGACGTCGTCCCCGAGATCCAGCGAGGAGCTTGAACATGGCATTCAATTTCTCCCTCGGCGCGGCGATTCTCGTCGCGCTGATTCTCTTCTGGTCCTTCAGGATCCTGCGCGAATACGAGCGCGGCGTGGTGTTCCAGCTCGGGCGCTTCTGGGCGGTGAAAGGGCCGGGGTTGTTCATCCTCATCCCGGTGGTCCAGCAGATGGTCAAGATGGACCTGCGTACCGTGGTGCTCGACGTGCCGCCGCAGGACGTGATCACGCGCGACAACGTCTCGGTCAAGGTCAATGCCGTCGTGTACTTCCGCGTGGTCGATCCGCAGAAGGCGGTGATCCAGGTCGCGGACTTCCTCGCCGCGACCAACCTGCTGGCGCAGACGACGCTGCGCGCCGTGCTCGGCAAGCACGAGCTCGACGCGCTGCTTGCCGAGCGCGAGAAGCTGAACCTCGACATCCAGAAGACCCTCGACGCCCAGACCGAGTCCTGGGGCATCAAGGTCTCCACCGTCGAGATCAAGGACGTCGACCTGAACGAGACCATGGTGCGCGCGATCGCCCGCCAGGCGGAGGCCGAGCGCGAGCGACGCGCGAAAGTGATCCATGCCGAGGGCGAGTTGCAGGCCTCGGAGAAGCTGCTGCAGGCTGCCCAGATGCTGTCGAAGCAGGCGGAGGCGATGCAGTTGCGCTACCTGCAGACCCTCACCAATATCGCGGGGGACAAGGCCTCGACCATTGTCTTCCCGGTCCCCCTGGATATACTCACGCCACTCCTCGATGCGACGCGCAAGCGGAACCCGTAAGGATCCGGGCCTGTCTATCGACCAAGTCGCGTGATCATGGAAAAGGAGCACAGGATGTCCAAGACCCTCAGGCAAGGCGTGTGGATCGCGCTGCTCGCGCTCGTCGCGGTCGGCACGCTGTGGAACACCCCCGGGCGTTCCGTCGAGGCGGCGGGGGTGCTGCCCGCGCCCGCGCTCGACAACCCCAAGGCCGCAGGCCCCCTGCAGACCGCGGTCTTGGCGGGCGGCTGCTTCTGGGGCGTGCAGGGCGTGTACCAGTACACCAAGGGTGTGAAGCAGGTGCTGTCGGGCTATTCCGGCGGCGACAAGAGCACCGCCGATTACGAGAAGGTCGGCACCGGCAAGACCGGCCACGCCGAGTCGGTGGAGATCGTCTTCGACCCCAAGGAGATCTCCTACGGGGAGATCCTGCGCATCTACTTCTCGGTGGCGCACGACCCCACCGAGCTCGACCGGCAGGGGCCCGACGTCGGCCCGCAGTACCGCTCGGCGATTTTCTACGCCGACGCCCAGCAGCGGCGCATCGCCGAGGCCTACATCGCGCAGCTCGGCAAGGCGCGCGCCTTCCGCCGGCCGATCGTGACCCGCGTCGATCCGCTGAAGGGCTTCTACAAGGCGGAGGCCTATCACCAGGACTTCCTGATCCTGAACCCGCGCTATCCCTACATCGTGATCAACGACCTGCCGAAGATCGCCAACCTGAAGCGGCTGTTCCCCGAGCAGTACCGCGACAAGCCGGTGATGACGACCGCCTCTGCGTCCTGAGGGCCCCCCTCAGACGTGGCCGTACTTTCTCAGCACGCTCCCGAGGCTCGCGCCGCGGTCGAGCTCGCGGCGGATGCGGCGCTCTTTCTTCGTGAGGCGCTCGGCCTCGGCAAGAACCTTGTACGCGACGCCGGCCGGGATCACGATCACGCCGTCCGTGTCCGCGAGCACGAAATCCCCCGGCCGCACCTTCACGCGTTTTGAGGTGGCGCCGGGCAGGTCGACCGGCACCTGCCAGGCGGTCACCTTCCAGCGCCCGATCGACTGCACCGGCGTTCGATAGCGGGCGTACACCGGAAATCGCTGTCTTGCGATCCAGTCGATGTCGCGGATGCCGCCGTCGACGAGCGCCCCCGCGCAGCCGCGGCGCTTCATGCCGAGCGCGATCAGCTCGCCGAAGAAGCATACGCCGCGGCCTTCGCCCGACCACACCGTGACCTCGCCGCGGCCCGCGCCGTCCACCGCTTTCATCTTGCGCGGGTCGCCGCTCCCGGCGTAGCGCGTCATTGTGCCGCGGACGGTGTAGGCCCAGCCGCCCATCCTGCCGGCCGCAGAGGGATAGGGCGCGAACTCCGGCGCGAGTCCCTGGTCCGGCAGGCCGAGCACGTCGAGCACGTCGGCGACCGTCGCCGTTTCCACCTTCAGGTAGCGCCGGCGAACCGATTCAGGTGCCATAGCGGACCGGCGAATTGAACTGGCGGAAGGCGGCGAGCGCGCTGTAGCACGCAAGCATCGCCGTCTTGGGATTGTCGGGCGAGGGCACGCTCTCGAAGCGCAGGTCGATGGTTCCGGTCCTGCCTTTGATCGTGATGAAGTGCGTGTTCAAGCTGAGCGCCGGGTCCGCCACCACTTTCAGGCGCGTGCGGTCGAAGCCGATGCCGGCGAGCGAGAGCACCGCGGCGATGTTCACGTTCGCAGGAAAATGCGGCACGCCTTCCCGCGCAGTACCCTCGAAGAGCGTTACCGGTCCCTGCAGGCGGTCGAGATCGATCTTCATGCGCTCGACGTAGGCGATGCCCTTCCAGGCCGCGGGCGGCTTGGTGACGGCGATGCTCACCTCGTCCACGCCCGCCGCGCAGGCCGCCTTCAGCGCATCGAGCCCGCCGATGCCGCC
>Ga0335084_10008444_pt1 | contig 10268 bp, 10 predicted proteins | sample Lox_Sample_44_FD_206721 | JGI IMG/M metagenome (GOLD analysis project Ga0335084, IMG submission 206721) | Soil microbial communities from Loxahatchee National Wildlife Refuge, Florida, United States - Lox_Sample_4.4 | ecosystem: Environmental > Terrestrial > Soil > Wetlands | place: USA... | reverse complement strand
TAACGCTGGTCGAACTCCCGAACGGGGACTTTGCCCGCACGATGCTGCGCAATTTCCTGTTCGCGGCATTCCAGCTTCAGTTGTGGCAGGCGCTGAGCACGTCTTCGCATGCGCAACTCATCGCGATCGCTGCGAAGAGCGCCAAGGAGACGCGCTATCACCTGCGGCATGCGGCCGACTGGACCGTGCACCTTGGTGACGGCACCGACGAATCGAACCGCCGCATGCGCGCAGCACTCGAGTATTTGTGGCCGTACACGAACGAACTCTTCTCCCCTACAGCGGAGGACGACGCCGTCGAGGAGTCGGGTTTCGGCATCGCATGGTCGACCTTGCAGCCTGCGTGGGAAGGCACCGTGCTGCCTGTGCTCGCGCAGGCGGGTCTGAGTGTTCCGGCGCGCACGCCATTTCTCTCCAGCGGCAAGTCGGGCCGGCATTCGGAACACATGGGGCATCTGCTCTCCGAGTTGCAGTACCTGCAGCGCACGTATCCAGGCAATACATGGTGACGACAAGCAAAGCCTGGGAAGTGCTGCGCCGGGTGCCCGATCCGGAGATTCCGGTGATTTCCGTCACGGACCTCGGCATCGTGCGCGACGTGGTGGCGCGCGAGGACGGCGTCGAGGTGATCGTGACGCCCACCTATGCGGGTTGCCCGGCGACCGAAGTCATCCGCGCCTCGATCGAGGAGGCGTTGCGTGCGGCAGGCGCCGTTTCGGTGCAGATCAGCACGCGCCTGGATCCGCCGTGGACCACCGACTGGATCGCGCCTGCGGCGCGCAAGCGACTGCGCGAGTACGGCATCGCGCCGCCGCACGCGCTGCCACTCGACGAGCAGCCGATCCTGTTCGCGCCGCGCCGCCTGCCGGTCGAGTGTCCACGCTGCCGCAGCGACGATACCGAGCGGCTCTCCCAGTTCGGCGCGACCGCGTGCAAGGCGCTGTACCGGTGCCGCAGCTGTCGCGAACCGTTCGAATACTTCAAGCCGCTGTAAGAGCGCTTCGATGACGCCGCGTTTCCACACCCTCAACGTCGCGCGGGTCGACCGCGAAACCGCGGACGCGGTGTGCCTAACGTTCGCGATTCCGCCCGAGCTTGCCGACCACTACCGTTTCGAGCCCGGCCAGCACCTCGGCCTGCGCGTGCGCCTCAGCGGCGAAGAGATGCGCCGCTCGTATTCGATCTGCTCGGCGCCCCACGACAACGAGCTGCGCATTGCGATCAAGAAGGTCGCGGGCGGTCGTTTTTCCGCCTGGGCGGTGGACAGTCTGCGGGCCGGTGCCGCCATCGATGTCCTGACGCCGGAAGGCCGCTTCCACACGCCGCTCGACCGGGCGAACGCGAAGCACTATGTCGCGTTCGCCGCAGGCAGCGGCATCACCCCGATCCTCTCGCTCGCCAAGACGATCCTCGCGCGCGAGCCGCGCTCGTCGTTCACGCTGGTCTACGGCAACCGCCGCCAGGCATCGGTGATGTTCCACGAGACGCTGGAAGACCTGAAGGACCGCTACCTCGCGCGCTTCGTCCTCTACAACGTGTTCTCGCGCGAGATGCAGGAGATCGATCTGTTCAACGGCCGGATCGACGGCGCCAAGGTGCGCACGTTTCTCGAAACGCTGATCCCGGTGGAGACCATCGACGAGGCGTTCGTGTGCGGACCCGCCTCGATGATCGACGAGGTCGAGCAGGCATTGCTGGCGAGCGGCGTTCCGCCGGGACATGTGCATGTCGAACGGTTCGGCACGCCCGCGGTGAATGGCGAGGCGCCGGTTGTGCAGTCGGCCGACGACGCTGCCGATGCGCGCATCACGCTCGCGGTCGACGGCGTGCAGCGCGAAGTCGACTTCCTGCGTGCGCATGGCTCGATTCTCGAGGCGGGCATCGCGGCGGGACTCGACCTGCCTTACTCGTGCAAGGGCGGCATGTGCTGCACGTGCCGGGCGCGTCTGGTCGAAGGCGAAGTGAAGATGCACAAGAACTTCGCGCTCGAACAAGCCGATGTCGAGGCGGGCTACGTGCTGACCTGTCAGAGCTATCCGCTCACGGAGCGCGTCGTGCTTTCGTTCGACGAGCGGTGATCCATGGCTCGCACTCGTGCCGCCAATTTCGAGCAGCAGCGCGACGCGATGCTTGCGGCCGCCGCGCGCTTGTTTGCCGAGCGCGGCTATCCGGCCGCGTCGATCGCAGACCTTGCCGCGCAATGCGGGGTCTCCAAGGGACTCCTTTATCACTACTACCGCGACAAGGAGCATCTGCTGTTCGACATCGCCGACCGGTACGTCGACCGCCTGGTCCAATTGATCGCTGAAGTGGAGCAGGGCAACGCCGCACCCGAGATGGCGCTGCGTCACCTGATCGAGCGCGTCATGATCGCCTACGAACACGCGGGCGACTTCCACCGCGTCCTCGTGCAGGACGTGAAGTATCTGAGTGCCGTCCATCGCGCCCGCGTTCGAACCAAGCAGCGGGTCGTCATCGACGCATTCGCCGCCGCGATTGCCGCTACCGCGCCGGAACTGGCGGGTGATCGACTGCTCAAGCCGGTGACGATGACCCTGTTCGGCATGATGAACTGGACTTTCACCTGGCTGCGCCCGGATGGCCCGGTTGCGCATGCGGAGCTTGCGCCGGTGGTCGCGGATCTCTTTCTCGGCGGAGTGCGTCGCCTGCATGCCACAGGGGCGGCCCGCATGCGGACACGCAATTCATCGACGCGCGCCGGCCGAGTGCCCGAGTTGGCCCGATAAACTCCCGCCGCTTGCAAGAAGGTGCCCGCGCGTGCGCGTGGCGCTCACATGTTCACCAGGAGGAGAAAGCATGCAACAACCACGAATCCATCCCACCTTGCGCGCAGCGGTCACCGCTGCCTGTCTGCTCGCGAGCGCCGCGTTCGCGCAGGACATCAAGGTCGGCGTCACGCTCTCGGCGACCGGTCCCGCGGCATCGCTCGGCATTCCCGAACGCAACACGTTTGCGCTTCTGCCGCGCACGATCGCCGGCCACAAGGTCGAGTACATCGTGCTCGACGATGCGACCGACACCACCAACGCGGTGAAGAACACGCGCAAGCTCATCACCGAAGACAAGGTCGATGTCGTCATCGGATCGACGGTGACGCCAAACTCGCTGGCGATGATCGATACGGTCGCCGAAGAAGAAACGCCCATGATCTCCATGGCCGCGTCATCGCGCATCGTCGAGCCCGTCGATGCGAAGCGGCGATGGGTGTTCAAGACGCCGCAGAACGACGTGCAGATGGCGGTCATCATCGTCGGCCACATGGTCCGGGCGAACGTCAAGACGGTCGGATTCATCGGCTTTTCGGACGCCTACGGCGAAGGCTGGTGGACCGAGTTCTCCAAGATCTGCAAGATGCGAGGAGTGGACATCGTCGTATCCGAGCGCTACCAGCGCACCGACACGTCGGTGACGGCCCAGGTCCTGAAGATCACTCAGGCGCAACCCGACGCGGTGCTGGTCGGCGCCTCCGGCACGCCCGCAGCGCTGCCGGAAAAGGCGCTCAAGGAGCGCGGCTACGCCGGCAAGATCTACCAGACGCACGGTGTCGCCAACAACGACTTCCTGCGCGTCTGCGGCAAGGACTGCGAAGGCACGTACCTTCCTGCCGGACCGGTTCTCGTCGCGTCGCAACTACCCGCCGACCACCCGGTGAAGAAGTCCGCGCAGGCCTACATCGACGTCTACGAGAAGGCGTACGGCAAGGACAGCGTTTCGACCTTCGGCGGGCACGCCTGGGACACGGTGGTGCTGCTGCAGGCCGCGATTCCCGTCGCGTTGAAGAGCGCAAAGCCGGGCACCAAGGAGTTCCGTGCCGCGTTACGCGATGCGCTCGAAGGCGTGAAGAGCGCCGCCGGCGCGCACGGCATTTTCAACATGTCGCCGACCGATCATCTCGGCCTCGATCAGCGCGCCGCCGTCGTGGTGCAGATCAAGAACGGGACGTGGCAGTTGACGAAGTAGCGCCGCACATATGTCATTCCGAGCGGAGCGAGGAATCTCGGCCGCACGGAACGCTGAGATCCCTCGTCGCGTTCGCTCCTCGGGATGACAGATCGTCTTCGCTCCTCGGGATGACAAGTGGTCTTCGCTCCTCGGGATGACGGCTCGTTCAGAACCGGTTCTTCCAGGCGCGGATCGCGGCGAACGTCGCGACCGCGCTCGCGCCTGCGCCTGATTCCTGCGCCTCCGCGGCACGCCGCACTGCCGGTTCGTCGGAGCGCAGGAACGGATTGGTCGCGAGCTCTTCGGCGATGGTCGAAGGAACGGTCGGCACGTTGTGCGCGCGCTGTTCGCGGCAACTCGCTTCGCGCTGCGCGAGCGCTGCGTTTTGCGGCTCGACGGCGCGCGCGAACTTGATGTTGGCCAGCGTGTATTCGTGAGCGCAGTAGACGCGCGTCGCGCCAGGCAGGCGCGCGAGCTTCGACAGCGACCGGTGCATCTGTTCGGCGGTGCCTTCGAACAGCCGGCCGCAGCCGGCGGCAAACAGCGTATCGCCACAGAAGAGCAGGCCCTCTGCCGGCGCGTAATACGCGATGTGTCCGCTGGTGTGGCCGGGCACATCGAGAACTTCCATCGGCACGCCGAGGACCTCGACGCGATCGCCTTCCTTCAGCGCCGTGTCGCGATCCGGGATATCCTCGCCCGCCGGCCCGATCACGCGCGAGCCGTAGCGCTGTTTCAACCGCGCCACCCCGCCGATGTGGTCAGCGTGATGATGCGTGACTACAATCGTGTCGAGATGCAGGCCGTCGCGTTCCAGCCGGCGTTCCACCGGCGCTGCGTCGCCAGGATCGACGATTGCGGCGCGCGTCCCGCGCACCAGCAACCACAGGTAGTTGTCCCTGAAGGCCGGAACCGGCTCGATATGCAAGGCGTCCATGACCGTCTTCATCCACGTTTGGTGACGATTGTATGAGCACCGTGGACCCCATCGTTCCGCTCTCCGAATTCCTGCGGCAACCCGCGGGGCAGTATGTGCTGGCCTGGGAGCAGCGGCAGCTCGATGCGGTGGTCGCCGACATCTTCGGCTACCACGCGATGCAACTTGGCTTGCCGGAGCTCAATGCCCTGCGTGAGAACCGCATGCCGCTGCGTTTCTGCGCATCGGATCGCCTGCTCGCTCCCGAACACTTCAACGGCCATACGCAGGTCGCCGTGGTCACGCATTTCGAGGAACTCCCGTTCGCGTCGCAATCGATCGACCTGGTCGTCATCCCGCACGTGCTCGAGTTTGCCGACGAGCCGCACCAGGTGTTGCGTGAAGTCGATCGGGTACTGGTGCCGGAAGGGCAGGTAGTGATTACCGGGTTCAACCCGTCGAGCCTGTGGGGCGCGCGCCAGTCGTTGTGCCGCTTCGGCGCCTCGCCGTTCCTCCCGCGCTCCGGCCAGTTCATCCGCCTGCCTCGCATCAAGGACTGGCTGAAGCTGCTTTCGTTCGAAGTCAATCGCGGCCGCTTCGGCTGCTACGCGCCCTGGGTGCGCACCGACCGGTGGCTCGAGCGCTGGTCGTTCCTCGAGAAGGTGGGCGACCGCTGGTGGCCGGTGCTCGGTTCGCTCTACATGCTGACCGCGATCAAGCGCGTGCGCGGCATGCGCCTGGTCGGCGCCGTGCGCAAGCGCAAGGCCGAACGCAAGGTCGTGCTCGCCCCCGCCGCATCGCGCACGCTGCTGCGGACCGGCGAATCCGAGTCCGTCGTCATCGTGACGGATGAGCGTCCCGCCAATGAAACGGCGCGACGCGCCATCCGGGGCGCGGCGCGCGGATGAGGCACGCGAAGAGCATCAAGCTGACGACCGACGCCGCGCCCGCCATAGCGGTGGCAGCGGTACTGCCCGCCAAGACGGTCGAGATCTGGACGGACGGAGCCTGCAAGGGCAACCCGGGACCCGGCGGCTGGGGGGCGCTGCTGCGCTATGGCACCCACGAGAAGGAACTCTTCGGCGGCGAACGCGCAACGACCAACAATCGCATGGAATTGCTCGCTGTCATCGAGGCGTTGACTTCACTGAAGGCGCGCTGTCGCGTCATCGTGCACACCGACTCGCAGTACGTGAAGAACGGCATCCAGGAGTGGATGGCGAACTGGATCCGCCGCGGCTGGCGCACCTCCGACAACAAGCCCGTGAAGAACGTCGACCTGTGGCAGCGGCTCGCCGAGGAAGCGGCGCGCCACGACATCGAATGGCGTTGGGTGCGCGGTCATGCAGGCGATGCCGGCAACGAGCGCGCCGACGAGCTTGCCAATCGCGGCGTGGACGCCGCGCTGGCGTTGCGCAAGACGTCGCCCTGACTCGTCGGTTGGAGATTCCCGGTGCGGCAGGTCGTCCTCGACACTGAAACCACAGGCCTCGAGGTGAGGGAAGGGCACCGCATCGTCGAGATCGGGTGCATCGAGATCGTCGGGCGCCGGCTGACGGAGCGGCGGCTGCATCACTACATCAATCCCGAGCGCGACAGCGACGACGGCGCGCTCGCGGTGCACGGCATCACGCGCGAGTTCCTCGCAGACAAGCCGCGGTTCGCCGATGTGATGCGCGAACTGCTCGAGTTCGTGCGGGACGCCGAGGTGATCATCCACAACGCCGCGTTCGACGTCGAATTCCTCGATGCCGAACTCGCGCGCAACGGAATGCCTCCGTTCCTTCAGCACTGCAACGCCGTCACCGATTCGTTGCGCCTCGCGCGCGATCTTCATCCAGGCAAGCGCAACTCGCTCGATGCGCTGTGCGAGCGTTACGAAGTCTCCAATGCGCACCGCACCTTGCACGGCGCGTTGCTCGACGCGGGCCTGCTCGCCGAGGTGTACCTCGCGATGACGCGCGGGCAGGACACGCTGGTGATGGACCTGGGCGGTACGTTGCTGCACGAGGAGATCGGGCCTATCGACGTTTCGACGCTGATCGTGCTGCGCGCGACGCCGGAAGAAGACGCCGCACACGAAGCCGTGCTCAGTCGCATCGAAAAGGAAGCAGCACGCCCCGCGGTCTGGCGCGCCAGCGTCGAGGTCTCGGCTGCAGGCTAGCGCCCGCCGATTCGCTCGCGCAGTTCGCGCTTCAGCACCTTGCCCGCGGCATTCTTGGGCAGGTCGTCGACGAAGACGTATCGCTTCGGCCGCTTGAAGCGCGCGAGGTGCTCGAGGCAGAGCGCTTCGAGCGCAGCAATGTCGGCGACAGCGCCTTCGCGCAGCGAGATCACCGCGACCAGCGCCTCGCCCCACTCGCGGTCGGGCTCGCCGATGACCGCGATCTCGCGCACGGACGGATGGCGCAACAGGACTTCCTCGACTTCGCGCGGGTAGATGTTCGAGCCGCCGGAGATCACCAGATCCTTGCTGCGATCGACGAGCGTGAGATATCCGTGCGCATCGAGACGCCCCAGGTCGCCGGTGTGCAGCCAGCCGCCCGCGAGTGTCGTTGCAGTGGCTTGCGGATTGTTCAGGTATCCGCGCATCACCGTCGCGCCACGGACGCAGACCTCGCCGATCCTGCCGTCAGGCAATCGGCGATCGCCCTCGTCGAAGATCTCGATCTCGATGCCGGTCTGTGCGCGACCGACCGACGCGAGTCGATGCATGCGCTGTCCGTCGTGATCGTCGACGTGGTCGGCCGGGGTGAGCACCGTGATCGTCATCGGCGACTCGCCCTGGCCGTAGATCTGCGTGAGGCGCGGACCGAACCGCTCGAGCGCGCGCAACGCATCGCTCACATACATCGGCCCGCCGCCGTAGATGATCGACTTCAGCGACGACGCTTCGCCGCGCATTCCCTCGACGAGGCGCATCACCATCGTCGGGGCCGCGAAGAACTTCGTGCCCGCGGCAAGCGCGAGCAGCGTGTCGATCTCGGCGACGTCGAAGCCGCGCGATGCCGGGATGAGTTGCGTGCAGCCCGCCGCGACGTTCGGAACGATGTACAGGCCCGATCCGTGCGACATCGGCGCCGCGTGCAGAAGGTGTTCGCCGGGCGCGGCATGGTCGACGTCTGCAAGGTAGTTCAGCGCCGCGGCGAGCAGGTTGGCGTGCGTGAGCATCACGCCCTTCGGCTTGCCGGTCGTCCCGGACGTGTAGAAGAGCCAGGCCACGGCGTCCTGTAGCACGTCGGCGATTTCGCCGGGCGCACTGTCGAAGAGCTTGCGATAGTCGGCGGAGTCGACGTCGATGAAGGTCGTCGATGTCTGCGAGGCGCGTGCCGCAGCGACCGCAACCGTATCGACATCGTCGGTGACGAAGCAAGCCGTGGCGCCGGCGTCATCGAGGATGAACGCGACTTCGCGCGGATGCAGCTTGACGTTGACCGGTATGGCGGCGAGCCCGGCGGCCCAGCACGCGTACAGCAGCTCGACGTAGGCCGCGTTGTTCTTCATCACGAGCGCGACCCGCGCTCCCGGCTGCTGCGCGAGCCGCGAGTGCAGCGCGCTCGCAAGTCGCAACACCCGGTCGGCGAGGCGCGCGTAGTCGAGCTGCGTCCGGTCGCGCTCGATCACCGCGGGCGCCCCCGGCAGGCGACGCGCAGTGCGCAGGAGCATGTGGGCAAGGTTCATACGGATCCGATTCCTTCCGGGGGATTGTGCCGCCGAAAGCGCGGGCTGCCTGCGGTGCGTCCGTGCAATAATCCGCGCCGCATCGCAGACGGCTTACGCGGGCGGTTAGCTCAGCGGTAGAGCACTGCCTTCACACGGCAGGGGTCACAGGTTCGAACCCTGTACCGCCCACCAGCATCGCCAGCCCGGGACCGCCCGGGTTTTTCATTTCTATCCGGTTCAAACCTACGATGAACTCCCGCCCAGCCGCGTTTCACTCGAAGCCTGAAATCCTCGCAACGTGGACAGCGCGCGTTTTCGCCGCCGCAGGCTGCGGCAAGGACGAGGCAGAGACGATCGGACGATCGCTCATCCAGTCGAACCTCTACGGCCACGACTCGCATGGCATCGGCCTCGTGCCGATGTACCTGGAAAGCCTGCGCAACGGCAACGCGCGGGCGGGCCAGTCGGTGCGCATCGTCACCGATCACGGCGCGATGCTGTCGCTCGACGGGCAGCGCGGCTTCGGTCAGGTAATCGCACGCCAGGCCATGGCGCTTGCGGTCGAGCGTGCGACGAAGTTCGGCTGCGCCGTGGTGGGGTTGCACAACGCGCATCACATCGCGCGCATCGGCGAATGGGCCGAGCAGTGCGCTCACTCCGGATTGACGTCGGTGCACTTCGTCAACGTGCTTTCGCCGCCGATGGTCGCACCGTGGGGCGGCATCGAGGCGCGGCTCGTGACCAATCCGTTCTGCGTCGGCGTTCCGCACGATCCGCATCCTTACGTGCTCGACTATGCGACCAGCGCAATTGCAGTCGGCAAGGCCAAGGTCGCGCTTGCGCGCGGTGAACAAGTCGTGCCGGGCGCGCTGATCGACGCAAACGGCAATCCGACTACCGATCCCCAGACGTTATTCGAAGAGGTACACGGTGCGCTGTTGCCGTTTGCCCAGCACAAGGGTTATGCGCTCGCGGTCATGTGCGAGTTGCTCGGCGGCATGCTGTCGGGCGGCTCGGTGCTGAGCGACGGCGCGCGTCCGAACACGATCAACAACATGCTCTCGCTGGTGTTTGCGGGCGATCGACTGTGCGATCCGGCGCGCCAGCGCGAGCAGGTCTCCGCGCTCGAGCGTTGGGTGAAATCTTCGCGCCGCCGCGATCCGGCGCAGCCGATCCTTTTTCCCGGTGAACCGGAGCGGCAGTCCGAGACCAAACGGCGGCGCGAAGGAATTCCGATCGCGGTTGCGACGGCCGATGCGCTCCTCGCAGAAGGCGCACGCGTCGGCATAGCCGACAATCCGTTTGCCGACGCGAGGGCCGCTTGAGCGAGGTCCGCTACGACGTTGGCGAGCTGACCTCGTTCGCGACTGCGCTTTTCGCCAAGGCCGGGCTGGCGCAGGATCGCGCGCAGTGCGTGGCGCAACTGCTCGTCGAGGCCGATCTCCTCGGGCACACCACGCACGGGCTCGCGCTCGCGTCGGGATACCTGAAGGAAATCGCGAGCGGCTCGATGGCCGCAAGCGGCGATCCGGAGGTGTTGAACGACTTCGAAGCCACGGCGGTGTGGGACGGCAGGCGCCTGCCCGGCCAGTGGCTGACACGCGAAGCAGTGCGCGCGGCGGTGACGCGTGCCCGCCGCTTCGGCATCGGGTCGGTGTCGATTCGCAACAGTCACCACATCGGCTGCCTCGCGGTGTTTCTCGAGGAGGCCGCGCGCGATGGCCAG
>Ga0335084_10008443_pt1 | contig 10268 bp, 8 predicted proteins | sample Lox_Sample_44_FD_206721 | JGI IMG/M metagenome (GOLD analysis project Ga0335084, IMG submission 206721) | Soil microbial communities from Loxahatchee National Wildlife Refuge, Florida, United States - Lox_Sample_4.4 | ecosystem: Environmental > Terrestrial > Soil > Wetlands | place: USA: Florida... | reverse complement strand
ACGGCGGTCGGCCCCTTTCGCCTGGCCGATGCCGTGCCGCCCGAGGCGGCGACGTGGGCGGCGCTGCGAAGTCCCGCGACGCTGGTGGACGGACTGGCGCGCCGCCAGCTCGACGACGCGGAGCGGATGGCCGTGGTGCACGGGCGGCCGATCCCCGCCGGCGACACGCCGGCGGACCGGGCGGTGGCGCTGTTCGCGGGCGAGGAGCTGGTCGCCGTGGCCGAGCGGGCAGGGGACGCGCTCAAGCCCCGGGTCGTCGTCGCCGACCAGTGACGCACACCGCCCTGACGGTCGGCTCGTTCGACGGCGTGCATCGCGGCCATCAGGCGGTGCTCGCGGAGCTCGCCCGGGTGGCGCGGGACCGCGGGCTCGAGAGTGCGGTGATCACGTTCGATCCGCACCCGCTCGAGATCGTGAACCCCGCGGCGGCGCCGCGGCTGCTCACGCTGACGGAGGAGAAGCTCGAGCAGCTGCGGGCCGTCGTGGCACGGGTCGAGGTCTTGCCGTTCACCGCAGAGCTGGCAAGCCTCGGGCCCGAGGAGTTCACGCGACAGGTCCTGCTCGAGCGCTTCGGGATGCGCCAGCTCGTGCTCGGCTACGATCACGGGTTCGGGCGGGAGCGGTCGGGCGACGTCGCCCTGCTGCGGCGCCTCGGCTCCGATGCCGGATTTGGCGTGGATGAAGTGGACGCCGTGCGGGACGACGGGCAGCCGATTTCATCGACCCTGATTCGCACCGCGGTGGCGCATGGCGACCTGTCCTCGGCGGCGCGATGGCTCGGGCGGCCCTACAGCCTCCGCGGGGTGGTGACGCGGGGGGAGGGCCGGGGCCGGACGATCGGCATCCCGACGATCAACCTGCCGGCGCCGGACCCGCGCAAGCTGCTGCCGCCCGACGGCGTCTACGCCGCGCGGGTCGTATGGCGCGGGACGCGGTACGATGCGATGATGAACCAGGGTCCGCGGCCCACGTTCGGCGTGGCGGAGCGCGGCCTCGAAGCTCACCTGTTCGATTTCACGGGGGAGCTGTACGGGGAGACGGTGACGGTGGAGTGGGTGCGCCGGCTGCGGGATGTGCAGCGATTTCCGTCGCGCGACGCGCTGGTGGCCCAGCTCGCGCGCGACGCGCGGGCGGCGCGGGACAGCCTCAAACGCTAGGGGCACGGCATGCGCAACATTCGTTCACGGCTCATCACCATCGGAATCGTGACCGCGCTCGCGATCTGGTCGCTCATTCCGCGGACCACGACGGTGCGCGTGCGCGATCCCGTCACGGGCCTCATGCGGGACTCGAGCGTGCGCCGCGTGCCCATCAATCTCGGGCTCGACCTCCAGGGCGGTATCCACCTCGCCCTCGAAGTCGATCAGTCCAAGGGGCCGGTGGCCGATCCCAAGGAAGCGATCAGCCGTGCCGAGCGCGTGGTCCGCACCCGCATCGATGAGTTCGGCGTCACCGAGCCGGTCGTGCAGCTCGTGGGGGGCGACCGCCTGATCGTCGAGCTGCCGGGCGAGAAGGATCCCGCCCGCGCCAAAAGCATCATCCAGCGCACCGCCTTCCTCGAGTTCCGCATCACCGACATGCAGAACCTGTTTCGCGCCGCCCTGCCCGACATCGACAAGGCGCTGCGGGCGGCGGGGGTGACGGCGGCGGCGAGTGCCACGCCGAGCGCCGTGTCGCAGCTGTTCTCGAGCGACAGCGTGAGGAAGAAGGGGAAGAAGGCTGCACCCGACACGTCGCAGGCGAACCAGGCCGGCGCGCTCTCGGCGCTCCTGTACCAGGGCGGCATACCCGGAGAGTTTCTCGTGCCCGAGGAGCAGCGGCCGGTCGCGGAAAGCCTGCTCGTGCGGCCCGAGGTGGCCCGCCTGATTCCGCGCGGGATCGAGCTGCGGTGGGGAACGCAGGTCGAATCGCGGGGCGCGCGGTCCTACTACGCGCTGTACGCGGTGGAAGCGAAGCCGATCATCACCGGCGAAGAGCTCGAGAAGGCCACCGCACGGCGCGACCAGATGACCAACCAGTCCATCGTGGAATTCACGCTGTCGCGGCGCGGCGGGCGGATCTTCGAGCGCGAGACCGGACGACACGTGAACGACTACATGGCGATCATCCTCGACGGCAAAGTCCAGGGCACCCCGCCGATCATCAAGAGCCAGATCGGGCAGCGGGGCCAGATCGAGCTCGGGAGCCGCTCGCTCGAAGAGGCGAACGACCTGGCCCTCGTGCTGCGCGCCGGCGCGCTGCCCGCGCCGCTCAGCATCATCGAGGAGCGGACCATCGGGCCGTCGCTCGGCAAGGACGCCATCGCCGACGGCATCAAGGCCGGGATCGCGGGCGTGATCCTCGTGGTCACGATCATGGTCTCCTACTACCGCATGTCGGGCGTGCTCGCCGTGCTGGCGCTCGTTTTCTACGCGCTCTACACGCTGGCGGGGCTGTCGGGCTTCGGGTTCACGCTCACCCTGCCGGGCCTCGCGGGGTTCGTGCTCTCGATCGGCATCGCGGTGGACGCGAACGTGCTGATCTTCGAGCGAATACGTGAGGAGCTGGCGGCCGGGAAGAGCATTCGCCTCGCGATCGATCAGGGCTTTGCGCGCGCCATGAACGCCATCGTGGACTCGAACGTGTGCGCGATCCTCACCGCGCTCTTCCTCTTTCAGTTCGGGACGGGCCCCGTGAAAGGCTTCGCCGTGACGCTGATTCTCGGCGTGCTGGCCTCGATGATCACGGCCATCTTCGTGACCCGGACGTTCTTCATGATCTGGCTGCAACGCCGTCCCACCATGCAAACGCTGAGTATCTGATTTCATGCGCCGACTCTTCAGCAACACCACCTTCGACTTCATCGGCGTACGCCGCTACGCGTACCTCCTCACGGCCGCGTTCTTCATCCCGGGGCTCGTGCTCCTGCTCACGCGCGGCCTGAATTACGGCATCGAGTTCACGGGCGGAACCCTGGTGCAGGTGCAGACCACCGCGCCCGTGGACATCGGGACGCTGCGCCATGCGCTGGACGCGCACGGCCTGACCGGCGCCGAGATTCAGTCGTTCGGCAGCGACCGGGACTATGCGATCCGCGCGCGGTTGGGCGGGGGCGGCGGGACCGAGGCAGGGGAGGGGACGGTCGCGGCCGTGCGCGCCTCGCTCGACTCGACGCTGGGCAGCGGCCAGTACCAGATCGTGCGTCACGAGGCCGTGGGCCCCAAGGTCGGCGGCGAGCTGCGGCAGAAGGCCCTGCTCGCCATCCTGCTGTCGTTCGGCGCCATCCTCGTCTATCTCGCGATCCGGTTCGAGTGGCGTTTCGGGCTCGCGGCCATCTCGGCCACGGCCCACGACGTGCTCGGTACCATCATGTTCATCAGCCTGATGCGGCTCGAAGTGAGCCTCGTGATCGTCGGCGCCGTCCTGTCGGTGCTCGGCCTGTCGCTGAACGAGACCGTCATCATCTTCGACCGCGTGCGCGAGAACGAGCGCAAGCGGCTCAAGCTCGACCTGCCCGCGATCCTGAACCTGTCGATCAACGAGACGTTGCCGAGGACGGTGCTGACGCACGGCACGGCGCTCTCGACCATGGCGACCCTCGCGATCTTCGGCGGCGAGGTGATCCGCCCGTTCGCCTTCGTGATGTTCTTCGGCGTCTTCACGGGCATCTTCTCCTCGATGTTCATCGCCCCCGTGGCCCTCATGTACATCCGCCGGCGGTGGCCGATGAAGGGCGCGGCGCGCGCCGTCACGGCGCCGACGCCCCGGGCCGCACCCGCCGACTGAGGGTGCTGGTCGACGCCCACTGCCACCTCGGCGATGCGGCCTTCGACCCGGACCGCGACGCGGTACTCGAGCGCGCGCGGCTGGCAGGGGTGGGACACGTCGTGGTGATCGGGACGTCACCGGAAGACTCCGAGCGCGCGGCGGTGCTGGTGCGCGAGCGGCCCGGGCTCTCCGCCACGGCCGGCGTCCACCCGCACGACGCGCGCGCCTGGTCGGCGGACGCGGAGGCGCGGATCCGCGCGCTGCTTGCGCACCCCGAGGTGGTGGCGGTGGGTGAGACGGGCCTCGACTACCACTACGACCACTCTCCCCGTCCGGATCAGCGCCGCGCCTTCGAGGCGCAGCTCGCGCTCGGCGCCGAGCTGGGGAAGCCGGTCGTGGTCCACGCGCGAGAGGCCGATGACGACGTCGCCGCGCTGATTGCCCAAACGCGGGCCACGGTCGTGCTGCACTCGTTCAGCTCGGGCGCGAGCGTATTCGAAGCCGGCATGCAGGTCGGGGCCTACTTCTCGTTCTCCGGCATGATCACGTTCAAGAATTGGTCGCTCACTGACCGTCTCACCGCCTGCCCGTCTAACCGCCTGCTGGTCGAGACCGACTCGCCCTACCTCGCGCCCGTGCCGCACCGGGGCAGCCGCAACGAGCCCGCGTTCGTCCGCGACGTGGCACTCGCGCTCGCGCGCGCCCGCAACGTCACCCTCGACGAGATCACGCGCCTCACCGGTGACAACGCGCGCCGCGCGTTCGGCAGCGGAGTGGCGACGGCACTCGCATGACCGCAACCGCCGTCCCGACCGACATCGCGATCGCCCAGGCGGCCAAGCTTCGCCCCGTCGTCGCCATCGCCGCCGAGCTGGGACTCGAGGAGAGCGAGCTCGAGCTGTACGGGAAGTACAAGGCCAAGGTCTCACTCGCCGCGCTCGAGCGCCGCAAGGTGAGAGGGCGGCTCGTGCTCGTGACCGGCATCAACCCCACGCCCGCGGGCGAGGGGAAGTCCACCGTCACCGTCGGCGTCACGCAGGCGCTCCGACAGCTCGGCAAGAACGCGACCCTGTGCATCCGCGAGCCGTCGCTCGGTCCCGTGTTCGGCGTCAAGGGCGGGGCCTGCGGCGGGGGATACGCGCAGGTGGTCCCCATGGAGGACATCAACCTGCATTTCACCGGCGACTTCCACGCCATCGCGAGCGCGCACAATCTGCTCTCTGCCTTGCTCGACGCGCATGTGCATCACGGCAACGAGCTGCGGCTCGACACGCGGCGCATCACCTGGCCGCGCACCATCGATATGAACGACCGGGCGCTGCGGAGCATCATCGTGGGTCTGGGCGGCATCAACGCCGGCCCCGCGCGTGAAGAGCGTTTCGTCATTATCCCCGGGTCGGAAGTCATGGCAATCATGGCGCTGACGGACGGCATCGCGGATCTCGAGGAGCGCCTCGCGCGCATCATCGTCGGGTTGCGGGCGGACCGCACCGCCGTCCGCGCCAGCGAGCTGCAGGCGGAAGGCGCGATGACCCTGCTCCTCAAGGACGCGCTCCAGCCGAACCTGGTGCAGACGCTCGAGAATGGGCCGGCATTCGTGCACTGCGGCCCGTTCGGCAACATCGCGCACGGCTGCAACTCGGTCGTCGCGACGAAGCTCGCGCTCACGCTCTCGGACCTGGTCGTGGTCGAGGCCGGCTTCGGCGCCGACCTCGGGGCGGAGAAGTTCTTCGACATCAAGTGCCGGGCAGCGGGTCTCGAACCCGCGGCGGCGATCGTGGTGGGAACCGTGCGCGCGCTCAAGATGCACGGCGGCGTGCCCAAGGACCGCCTCGGCACGGCCGACGTAGCGGCGGTGAAGCGGGGGGCCGCGAACATCCGCCGGCACATCGCCAACGTGAAGAAGTTCGGCGTGCCCGTCATCGTCGCGATAAATCGCTTCACGACGGATACGCCGGACGAGCTCGCGGCGGTGCGCGAGGAGTGCGCCGCCGAGGCCGCCGCCGCCTATGTGTGCGAAGTGTGGGAGAAGGGCGGGGCGGGCGGGGTCGAGGTCGCGGAGGCGTTGCTGGACATGCTCGCCAAGCAGCCCGCGCGCTTCCGGCCGCTGTACGACGCCAAGCGCCCGATCCGGGAAAAGATCGAAACGATCGCCCGCGAGATCTACGGCGCCGGCAGCGTCGAGTTTGCGCCCCCGGCCGCTCGGGCCATGGAGCAGCTTCCGGCTATGGGCCTGGGGGAGACCCCGGTCTGCATGGCCAAGACGCAGTATTCCTTTTCTGATGATCCCGCCCGACTCGGCGCTCCGTCGGGCTATCCGTTCCACGTGCGCGACATCCTGCCCAGTGCCGGGGCGGGATTCGTCGTGGCGCTGGCGGGAGACATCATGACCATGCCGGGGCTTTCGAAGACGCCCGCGGCGCAGAAGATCCGCCTCCACCCCGACGGCACGATCGAGGGATTGTTCTGATGGCCTTGAAAGGACTAGCGACGGTCGCGGCCGACGGTGCCCCCAAGGCCATCGGCCCCTACAGCCAGGCGGTGATCGTGGAGGGGACCGTGTACACGGCCGGCCAGATCGCCCTCGACCCCGCGACGAACGAGATGGTCGGCAAGACCACGGCCGAGCAGACCGATCGGGTGCTCAGAAACCTCGCCGCCGTGCTCACCGCGGCGGGCTGCGGGTTGAGCCGGGTCATCAAGACCACGGTCTACCTCGCCGACATCGCCGACTTCCCCGCGATGAACGAGGTCTACGCGCGGCACTTCGGGGCCCATAAGCCCGCGCGCTCGACCATCCAGGCCGCCGCCCTTCCCAAGGGCGCCCGGGTCGAGATCGACGCCGTCGCCCGCACGGGGTAGCCCGCGACTCTTGCGTGGGGACCGGCCGGTCCCCAATGTGCTGACCGTCATGACCGCGAATGCTGTGAAGAGCCTGCCGGGGAGCGATGCGGCGCGCGACGCGAGCGTGGGCACCGACTTGCGGGCCCTGCTGCAGGCGCGCGTGCAGCGCGCCAGCAGCGGCGTGGCGCTCATCGGGCATCCGCTGCTCATGCTGCTCGTGCTCCTGCTCACCTGGGACGACGTGCCGCATGCGGTCGCCGTCGGGTGGGGGATCGCCGTGACGCTCGCCACCGGGCTGCGTGCGGTCTGGATTGCGTCGGTGCCGCGCCGCGACTTGAGCGACGCGCAGATCCGGCTGGGAGTGCGGGTCACGGTGGTGCTCCTGGGTCTGTGCTGGGGCATGGGCGCGGGCGTGGCGCTCCGCTACCTGCCGTTCACCAACATCGCCCTCGTCCTCGCCGTTCTGGCCGGGATCATCGCGGCATCGCTCGCGACGCTCGCCGCCGATCCGGCGAGCTTCTACGCATTCCTCACCGCCGTCACCGCGCCGACCTTCTTCGCGGTGCTCGCGAACGGGCAGGATCGCCTCCACCTCCTGACGGCGGCGATTGTCGTGTTCTACGCCCTGTCGCTCGTGATCGTGTTTCAGCGCGCGCACGAGGCCTTGCTCGAGCATCTCCACAACACGGCGCTGCTCGTCTCGAGCGAGGAGGCGGCCCGGCTCGCGGAGCAGGCGATGCGGGACGCGCGCGATCTGGCCGAGCGCACCGCGACGGCCCGGTCGGCGTTCCTCGCGAACATGAGCCACGAGATCCGGACGCCGATGAACGCCGTGCTCGGGTTCGTGGAGCTCGTGCTCGATACCGAGCTCGCGAACGAGCAGCGCCGGGCGCTCGAGCTGGTGCGGTCGTCGTCCGAGGCCCTGCTCACCATCCTGAACGACATCCTGGACTACTCGAAGATCGAGGCGGACCATCTGGAGCTCGAGGAAATCCCCTTCGACCTCCACAAGCTCGTGCACGCGACCGCCTCCCTGCTCGCGGTGCGGGCGCGCGAGAAGCACTTGGAGCTCCTCGCCGACGTGTCGGCTGGCGTCCCCCGCATGGTGCGCGGCGATCCCACCCGGCTGCGGCAGGTCCTGACGAATCTGGTCGGCAACGCGATCAAGTTCACCGAGACAGGCGAGGTGGTCGTCACGACGTCGCTCGAAGGGCTGGACGAGGACCCCGCGCACGTGCGGTTCCACGTGCGCGATACCGGGATCGGCATCCCCGCGGAGCAGCTGCATGCCATCTTCCAGGAGTTCTCGCAGGCGGACGTCTCGATGACCCGGCGTTATGGCGGCACGGGACTGGGCCTCGCCATCTCGCAGAAGCTCGTGGCCCTCATGGGCGGCAAGCTCGAGGTCAGGAGCGAAGTGGGGGGGGGGAGCGAATTCTTCTTCACGCTCGAGCTGCCCGTCGAGGCGCCCGCCGAGGTCCATGGCGCCGCGCGCGCGTCGCTCGGGGGCACGCGGGTCCTCGTGGTGGACGACAACGAGTCGAACCGCCGCATTTTGCGCGACGTGCTGGCCTCCGAGGGTATCGCCGTGTCGGAAGCGACCAGTGCCGCCGCGGGCCTCGACGCCCTGCGCCGCGCCGCGGCCGGCGGCGCGCCCTACGACCTGACGATCCTCGATGCCCAGATGCCCGATCAGGACGGCTTCGAGCTGGCGGGCGTGGTGCGCGCCGACCCCGCGCTGTCACACGCGCGGCTCCTCATGCTCACCTCGGCGGGGCAGCGGGGTGACGGGGAGCGCTGCCGGGTCCTCGGCATCCAGGGATACCTCACGAAGCCCGTGTCGCGCGCCGATCTGGTGGAGGCGCTGCGCGTGGTGCTCGCGGATTCCGCGGGCCCCGGCGCGCCCGACGTCATCACCCGTCACACCATTGCCGAGTCGCGCCGCACCCTGCGGGTGCTGCTCGCGGAGGACAATCCCGTGAACCAGCAGGTGGCGGTCGCGATGCTCGTGAAGCGGGGACACACGGTGGACGCCGTGAGCAACGGGCGCCAGGCGCTCGAGGCGGTGCGCGCGCGCGACTACGATGTGGTCCTGATGGATATTCAGATGCCGGAGATGGATGGCTTCGAGGCGACGGCGGCGATTCGCGGCCTCCCGCAGGGCGCCCGCCTGCCCATCATTGCGCTCACCGCCCACGCGCTGTCGGGCGAGCGAGAGAATTGCCTCTCGCGCGGGATGACGGGCTATCTCGCCAAACCGTTCAAGGGCCACGAGCTGTTCGCGCTCGTGGAAAGCGCGATGGACGGCTCGCGCCCCACGCCGGCGCCCGGCACGCTGAGCGGGCCGCCGCCCGTGGACCTCGAGGCGTTCCGGACCACGCTGCGGGAGGCGGGAGCCGAGGAAGCCGTGGATTCCATTCTCGATACGTTCACACGCCAGGTGCCGGACCGGATTGCCACGCTCGTGGCGGCGGTCGCAAGCCGGCAGGCGAACGACACGATGCGCGCGGCGCACGTGCTGCGCGGCGCTGCGGGCACCATCGGCGCGAAGCGACTGGCCGAGATCCTCGAGCAGATCGAAGAGTTCGCGCGCAAGGGCGGCGACGTGAGCGAGCTGCATGACGACATTCAGCGCGCCGAAGTGGAGGCGGCGGCGGTGCTGGACCACCTGCGGCGCCGGCGCGCCCCGAAGGGAATCGGCGCGGGAGCGTCGGGATGAAGATTCTTCTGGTGGAGGACGAGGCCGCCTCCCGCGCCATGCTGCAGGCGGTGCTCAAGGCGGGCGGGCACGAGGTTGCCGTCGCCGAGAACGGGTCCGAAGGATGGGGACTGTGGCAGGTGGCGCAGCAGCGCGTCGTGGTCGCCGATTGGCTGATGCCCGAGATGGACGGCCTCACGTTATGCAAGCGGATCCGCGCGCATCGGGGGGCGTCCTATACCTACTTCATTCTCGAGACGGTGCGGACGGGGACGGGGAGTTTTCTCGAGGCGATGGCGGCTGGTGTCGACGACTTCATCAGCAAGCCCATCGTGCCCGACGAGCTGCTGGCGCGCTTGAAGGTGGGCGAGCGCATCCTCGGCCTGCGCCACGAGCTGTTGACGCTCGAGGGGCTCCTGGCTATTTGCAGCTATTGCAAGCGGCTGCGGGACGAGGGGGGCACGTGGATTCCTCTCGAGCGCTACGTGGCGGCGCGGTCGGGCGCCAAGTTCAGCCACGGCATCTGCCCGGACTGCTACGAGACTCGCGTCAGGCCTCAGCTGGACGAGTGGCAGCCCTGAGTCGCTAGACTTCAGCGGACTACGGGGGCGGATCGGGCCTGGTGGTCCGACTGGTCTTCAAAACCAGCTGGGGCGAACATTCGCCTTGGTAGGTTCGATTCCTACACGCTCCCGCCACCGCCATCCTCTTGCAATGCACCTGGGGGCACGACATGCTCAAGCAGGTCCTGGCCGCGTGCGGTTTGAGCGCCGCGACCATGGCAGCGTCGTGCACGGTCACCCTGGATGTGCGCCAGGCGCTCCGGCCTGCGCCGCCGATCGATTGCCTGGCCAGCGCACTCCAGTCATCGCCCGACGTGGCAGAGGTGCGCAAGACGCAGTTCCATTACGGCTACGCGACCATCGACTTCGCCGTCTACGACTCGACCGCCAAGGCGGACCGGGGCTTGCGACAAAAA
>Ga0335084_10008440_pt1 | contig 10269 bp, 8 predicted proteins | sample Lox_Sample_44_FD_206721 | JGI IMG/M metagenome (GOLD analysis project Ga0335084, IMG submission 206721) | Soil microbial communities from Loxahatchee National Wildlife Refuge, Florida, United States - Lox_Sample_4.4 | ecosystem: Environmental > Terrestrial > Soil > Wetlands | place: USA: Florida... | reverse complement strand
CGATGCCGTTGAGCTTCGCCTCGAGGTCCGGCAGAGTGCTCGGGACCACGGGAAAGACCGGGACCTCGGCGCTCCAGTCGACCTTCGCCTTCGGAGCGCCCGGGAAGTAGTCGAGGGCCACGAAGAGTTGGCCGGTCAGAAGGTTGCCGCTCCGGAGCTGGGCGCGAAGCCCCCGCTGCTCGACCAGCCTCTGCATGACGGCTTGGCGCTGCTGTTGGCTCTTCGCAAGGGCGGTGGCGGTAGTCGCCTGGTCTTGGCTCAAGCGCGCGATGAGCCGCTCGGGGTAGACGGCGACCTCCACGCGACCCCGAATGCCTCCGGTCGCCGGGTCGAGGTCGAGCCCGACGTCCAGGACCTCGCCCGCCGGCAAGCCGAGCAGGGTCACCGGCGCGCCCTTCGAGAGCCCGCGCAGCGTTTCGTTGAAATAGAGCACGTAGCGCTTCGAGACGGCGTCCGGCTGCTTCATCGCGGTGGCGTGGTCGGCGTACAGCGTGAAGGCCGTCTCCGCGGCGGCAGGCCCGGCCGCCTCGGCGAAGGGCGGCGTGTCGAACGCGAGGCCGCCGGCGAGGAGCGCCACCAGCGACTCCGTGCGCACGTCCACGCCGCCGGCGCCGAGCGAGACGTCGATGCCGCTCGCGTTCCAGAAGCGCGTCCCCGGGTTGACGTACTTGTCATATGGCGCGTTGACGAAGATCCGGAGATCGATCGACCTGCCGTCGGCCGCGAGGTCGTACGCGATCACCTGGCCGGCCTGGAGACGGCGATAGTAGATCGGCGAGCCGATGCCCAGCGAGCCGAGGCTCTCGGCCTTGAGCCGGAATTGCCGGCCCGGCTGGCCGCCGGTGATGATCGGCGCCACCTCGAGCCCGATGAATTCGTGCCGCTCTTGCTGGGACTTGCCGATCTCGAAGCCGATGTAGTTTCCCGACAGCAGGGTGCCGAGGCCCGACACTCCGCTCAACGTGACGCGCGCCTCGACGACCCAGAACTTCGCGTCCTCGACCATCAGGTCCGCCGCGCTCTTGGCCATCTTCGCGGTCACCACCACCTTCGAGTGGTCCTTCGACAGCTCGATCTTCGTTGCCGTGCCGATCTTGACGTCCTTGTACTTGATGGGGGTCTTGCCCGCCTCCAGACCTTCCGCGGCTTTGAAGGTGATGGTGATCGTCGGGCCCTCGTTCAGGATGCGCTGGACCGCGATCCCGACGGCGACCACGGCCGCGAGGATCGGGATGACCCAGACGATGGAGACCCGCGCGCGCTTCTGCGGCACGACGGTTGCCTGCGGAATGCCGGACGGATCCAGAGGATCAGCCATGGTGTCCCTGCCTGCTGTTCGGGGTGTCCCAGATGAGCCGGGGATCGAAGGTCTCCGCCGCGATCATCGTCAGCACGACGACCGCCGCGAAGAACAGCACGCCCATGCCGGGCTCCACCGACATCAGGGGCTGGAGCTGGATGAGGGCGACGGTGAACGTGTCGACGAACACGTCGAGCATGGACCAACGGCCGATGAACTCGACGAGGCGGTAGAGCCGCGTCCGGTCGCGGGTGTTCTTGAGGGAGCCGCGCTGCACGCTGATCAGGAGATAGGAGAGCGCGATCAGCTTGCCGAGCGGCACCATCACGCTGGCAATCAGCACGATCAGCGCAAGCGGCCACGAGCCTGTGTCGTAGAGGAGGAAGACCCCGCCGAGGATGGTGTCGGATTCCGACGAGCCGAGCGCGTTGGTCGTCAGGACTGGCAGGACGTTGGCGGGGATGTAACAGATCGCCGCCGCGATGACGAGCGCCCACGTGTACTGGATGGAGTGATGGTGGCGCTGCGAGAGCTCGCCGCCGCACCGCGGGCAGTAACCGTGGTCGTCGGCGCCGGCGGGTCGCGCCAGCAGGCTGCACGTCTCGCACGAGACGAGCCCGGCCTCCGCCGCCGTCAGCGCCCTGCCGGTCACCGGCCCGATCCCTCCGCGACCCGCACGCTGCCGTCCGCCCATTCGACCCGGTGCCAGACCTCGCGCGGGTCGAACGTGATGGAGATCGCGGCCAGGAGGACGACTAGCGCGCCCACCGCGAACATCCCGATCCCCGCGCCCACCGACGCGAGCTCCGCGATCTTGATCAGGGCGACGAGGATACCGAGGATCATCACCTCGCCCATCGACCAGGGCTGCATGGCCATGCCCCAGCGCAGCAGCTCGCCGACCCAGTGCGGAGCGGGCGGCCGCCTCACCGCGATCAGCACCGTGAGCATGAACAGGATGTAGGCTCCGGGGGCGATCACGGCGCAGAAGGCCACGATCACCCCGGTGACCCTCTCTCCCTGCATCCACATCTCGTAGGCGCCCTGCGGGATCGTCGTGCTCGCGAAGCGCCCGACGGCGGAGAGATCCATGAGCGATGTCGTGTTGGCGACGATGAACACCAGGAGGGCAGCGAGCGTGAGCGCGAGCGGGCGGTCGAGCGGGTCGGCCGACTGGCTCGCGAGGACGTGACCGCAGCGCGCGCAGCGTGCCTTGTCACCCGGATCGAGCTCCGGGATACACTGCAGCAGGTCGCAATCCGGGCACGCGACCGTTTCCGCTAGCGGGCTCGCCATGCTCGTCCTCTCTGCGCCGGGCCCCCCTTAAGAATGGGTAGACCGGAACCCAAGAACAGTAACACAATGCGGACGAGCGTGAACTGGTGCCGCGGCAGCGCCAGCCTCACGGCTTCGGATTGATCGGCTTGACTCCCTCGCAATCGGCGCCCAGCCATTTCGACGTCATCGTCATCCGCGTGGTCTTGGGCTCGCCCTGGCCGCGCATCGTGGTCACGGTCTTGACCGTGTATGTCTCCGGTCCGGGGAACGTCGCTTCGCCATCGGTCTCCGAGGCGGGATCCTGGCAGCTCGTGTGCCACTTCCACGCGCTGCCGCTGCGGCTGCTGAAATCCGTCTTGCAGTTGCCCTCCTCGGCGCGCCACTGGTCCCGAGCGAGCGTCTCCTTCGTCATGCAGATCCTCATGGCACCGCCAGCAGCGCTCAGATCGACACCGCGCTGCTTCATCATGGCTTCGACCTGCCTGCGAGACTCAGGCGGCAGATTCTTCAGATGCTCGGTCATGTCCGGCATCTGCGCCATCTGCCCATCCACCTCGCGTTCGGTCTGGACCTGCCACAGGCCCGGCTTGATGGGCGGTGGCGTCTGCGCCTGCGCGAGGCCGGCGGCGCACGTCATCACGAAGACGAGGGTCAAGGACCCGAGGACGGCGAAGCGCATGGACAATCTCCTTGAGATTCCGGCGTGTGGTTCAATCTCGCTCGACGCGCGGCTATCCGCGCCGTCGACGGCGCCGAGGGCGATCAGCGCGCCGAACGGAGCGCAGATAGCATAGACCACTTCTCAGCCAAGCCGCCCGGACTGATCGCGCCGGGCCTCAGGCCCCTACACCAGAGAAGCCATCTTGAGCATCGACGCGTAGCGTCTGGCCATCGCGCCCGAGAACTTGACCGGGTGAATCCCGGAGTACATGGGAGAGAGTCCATACAGCGGCCACAACCATCGCCTTCTGTTCCACAAATAGCAGATCCCAACCTCGTTCAGGTTCGGCTCGATCATCGCGAACCCAGTCGGGATGGCGATCTCCGTGAAGACACGGGCGTCCGACATTGTTGAAAACACCTCTACAAAATCCGGGACAAGGCGCCTGGGAAGGTAGAAACAGTCATTCGCCTGGCCCACGAATACGCGAGCGCCACCCACGCGGCGGGCAAGCGCGGACTTGAACCTGCCCGGCAGGCGCGCATATGCGCGCCTGCACGCCTCAATGCCGAATTCGGATTTCCACCAATGCCAATCATCCGAGGGGCCTCCTCCCTCGATGTCACACCGGCGGCCGGGCAGGCTCAGGTAGGCTGTCCGCTCATCCATGGACCGGAATTTTCGGCGAGAGATCAACACGTCGTCCATCAAGAACAAATAGCCCGAGAACTCGGGCCAATCCCGGACGGCTTCCAGCATGCACCGGTAGGCAAACATTCCACCGGAGCCCGCCTTGCTCTTGAGCGATCTCCGATCCGACTGGTTATAGGGGATCACTCCCCCTGCGACCGGCCAGCCATCGTCCCCATAAAAGCGAATGTTTGGAAACTCATACAGATCCCGAATGAAGCCGACATTCTCATAGAAGGGATGAATGAAATTGCTGACCACCAGAACTCTCGTGAAATCCACTCAGGTCCTCTGGTGAACGCCGGCGCTTCCCACCCTCTCCACGTCCTTGCTCCAATCGTAGACGAGACGAAGCTCCCCTTCGGGGAAATGCCCGGCCCGGACGAGCGCCTCGTAGCACTTGACGACGTTGGCAATCATGTCTTTCGGGCTCAAATTGAGAGCCTCGAGACAATCGCAAATGTCGCGGTTTCTCAGATAGCCGTCAATCTCTTGCTTGAAATCGTCGATGATGACGTGCGGGTTTCTGGTCTGGAAGACCTCCGGACCGTGGAAGATGACCCCCGCGTCGATCTCCCACAGGCATCTCTGTGCGACAAAGCTGCGCCAGATATCGGTCATTCGACGTGAATGACAACTCGGGAGATACATGAGGGGCAGCGTCTCACGATGCCACCAGGTAGACTGGCTGTTGAAGGGACACCAGCGTCTCTTCCCGAGAAAGATCGGGTCGCCTTCATCGAAGACGATGCTACGGTCGAACAGCAGGCGCCAGATCGCATCCACGTCGGCTTCGCCGTTGGCCAGGCCCTGTTGAATCGGTGCGTAACAGTCGGCCCCGGAAGCAGTCGCGAGGGGCAATGGCTTCAGGATCTCGTCGAGCGGAAACCCGCGGGGCCAAATCTTCTCATCGGTGAAGTACCTGAACGCGTTCACCCATCCCGTCGTTTTTACCTGACGACATTCGAGCCTGCTCCGCATGCGGAGATCCCAGCCTGCCATGGGACAGTTGTCGTCATCGGTCTCGTAGATGATCTCGGCGCCCTGTTCCGCGGCGACAAGATAGCCCAGGTTCTTGCGCGCGTAGTGGTTGACCGGAAGACTCTTCGAGAGATTGAACTTCAGGCTCGACTGTCTCTCGAACGAGTAAAACTCGCAGCGTTCATCGTATGCGAAGGGTCCCTTCGCATCGCCGATGATGATAGGCGCGGTCGACGTCTCCTGAAGGACCGCAATCCATTTTCTCACTGCGGGCGTAGGTGATTGGACGGTTGTGATTACGACGGCGCACCTGCTGTCCATTCGACCATATTAGCGCCTCTTCATTTCGAGTGGGTGTTCCCGCTTGAGATCACGCCTTCGGGGGCGATGTTGCTCTCGGGCCGCAGTGTCACGGCCGCGAGCCGCTTCAGCGGCGGTCGAGGGTGACCGTGTCGAGCAGGGAGCGCGCGAGCAGGGAGCGGAAGGCCACCACCTCGCCGATCACGATGATGGCGGGCGCCGTCAGATGCGCGGCGCGAAGGGCGATGTCGCCGAGCGTGCCCGCCACGGTCTCTTCCGCTTCCGTGGTGCCGCGGTGGATCACGGCGGCGGGCGTGCCGGCCCCCAGCCCTGCAGACAGGAGCCGCGCGGCAATGCGCGGGAGGGCGCCCACGCCCATCAGGACGACGAGCGTGTCCACGGCCGTCGCGAGGCGCTCCCAATCCACGGCCGATTCACGTTTGGCCGGATCCTCGTGGCCGGTGATCACGGCGAAGGACGACGCGAGGCCCCGGTGGGTGACGGGGATGCCGGCTGCGGCGGGTACGGCGATCGCAGAGCTGACACCCGGCACCAGCTCTACGGCGATCCCCGCCCGTGCGCACGCCAGGATCTCCTCGCCGCCGCGGCCGAACACGAACGGATCGCCGCCCTTGAGGCGGACCACGAGGCGTCCCGACTGGGCGTGGTGAATCAGGACGGCGTTGATGGCCGACTGCTCGAGGCAATGCCGCCCAGCCGACTTGCCTGCGAGGATCCTGAGCGCCTCCGTGGGCGCCTCGTCCAGAAGCTCCGACGCCGCGAGCTGATCGTAGACGACGACTTCGGCGCGACGGAGCCACTTGAGCCCCCGGAGGGTGATGAGATCCGGGTCGCCCGGGCCGGCGCCGACAAGGACGACGCGCCCGCTAGACACCGAGCCGGTCCCTCAGGCGCGCCTGCGCCTCGGTCGTCCGCCCCGCCGCGACGAGGCTTCGAAGTTCGCCGTCGAGAGCCTTCCGCCAGCGCTCGGCGTCGAGCGAGACACCGTCCTCGCTGAGCGCGCGCCGGACGCTCGCCACGACATCCGTGAGCGCGGCGACGTCCGAGGGCAGGAGCGCCTCCAGCCCCTCGCGCAGGAGGCGGGCAAGGGTGGGGCTCTGGCCGCCGGTGGACACGGCAACGGTCACCGCTCCACGCCGGAGAACCGACGGCAGGATGAAATCGCAGCGCGCAGGATCGTCGGCGCAGTTGACCCAGATGCCGCGCTCCCGGCACTCGGCGGCCACCGCCGCGTTGACGGCGCGATCGTCGGTGGCGACCATCACGAGCACGAAACCCGCGGCGTCGCCTGGCGCGTACTCGCGCGGGCGCCAGCTCAGCGGCGCCTCGGCCGCCAGCCGGAGGAGCGGGGGTGTCAGCGACGGGCTCACGACCGTGACGCGCGCCCCCGCCTCGACCAGCGCCGAGACCTTGCGCTCCGCGATCGTGCCGCCGCCGACAACCAGGCAGGGCCGGCCCGTGAGATCCAGCGCGACCGGATACGCAAAGGCGCTCACGCGTCGGGCTCTTGATGAGGCTCGCGCGGGGGCGCCTGGCGCTCGGAACGCGGGAAGAAGCGGACCAGCCGCTCCAGCACCTGCGGCAGCTCGTCGCAGGGCACGTCCTCCATGATCCGCGCGCCCGCACGCGGGTCGCTCCCGCCGCGGCCGCCGACGAAGACATGGACGCCATCGACGATCTTGCCGTCCACCTTCACCTTGCACCCCTGGAGCCCGATATCGGCGGTGTGATGGTTGGCGCACGACGCCGGACAGCCGGACCAGCGCACCGTGATGGGGCGCGTCTTGAAGCTGGTCTGGCCGATGGTCTTCTCGAAATCCTTCGCGAGCGCCATGGCGCGCGTCTTCGTGTCGATCAGCGCGAGGTTGCAGAAGTCCGTGCCGGTGCACGAGACGAGGCCGCGACGGACTTCCGAGGGGTTGTACGGAAGCTCCTTGAGGAGCGGCTCCTGGGTCAGGTCGCCGAGGAGCGCGTCGGGGACGTGGGGCAGCAGGACGTCCTGCGATGGGGTGAACCGCAGCTCCCCCTGCCCGTAGCGCTCGCTCAGCCTCGCCAGCTCGTCGAGCTGGTCGGCCGTGACGCGGCCCACCGGCGTCTTCAACCCGACGTAGTTGAGCCCCGCTTGGCGCTGGCGATAGACTCCGATGTGGTCGCCGTGCGTCGCGCCGCGCGCGTCGCGGCCGGCCCGTGGCAGCGACCGCACGAGCCGCGCCTCGAGCTCCTTGCGGAAGCGGTCGGCGCCCCACTCACCCAGCAGGAAGGCCAGCCGCGCCTTGCTGCGTGACTCGCGCGGGCCGTGATCGCGGAAGATGAGCGCGATGGCCGCGCAGACCTCCGCCGCTTCCTCCGGGCGCACGAAGGCGTCGAGTGGTGAGGCCACCACGGGCCCGCCCGAGCCCTGCTTGCCGCCTACGGCCAGGTTGAACCCCGGCGTCTCGCCTCCGCCGATACCGGCGACCGCCGGCGTCATCGAGATGTCCTGGGTCTCGCCGGAGGTGCAATGCTCGATACATCCGGTGATCGTCACGTTGAACTTCCGCGGCAGGTTGGTGAAGTCCTTGTTGCCGAGGAAGATGCGCTGGAACTCCCGCGCGATCGGGGCCGTGTCGATGAGCTCGCCGGGGGTCAGCCCGGTCGCCGGGCAGCCGATGATGCCGCGGATATTGTCCATGCCGGTCTGGAGGCTCGACAGCCCCGCGGCTTCGAGTCGCGCGATGATGTCGGGCACTCGCTCGATGGTGACCCAGCGGAGCTGGAGCTGCTGGCGCGTGGTGATGTCGGCGATGGTACGCCCGGATTCGCGGGTGAGCCGGGCGAGGAGCCGCACCTGCGCGGACGTGACGACGCCGTTGGGCATGCGTACGCGCATCATGGCGTGGCCCGGCGTCGGGCGCCGCATGAAGACGCCCGCCCACTTGAGGCGCTCCTTGTCGTCGTCGCCGATCGTCTTCCAGCCCTCGCGCGCGAAGCGGACGAGATCGTCCTGGATCTCGAGCCCGTCCTTCTCGGCCTTGAGAGCCTCGATCTTGTTCACGGCCGGGTCTCCGTCAGCGGGCGGAGCCGCACGGCGCAGGCCTTGAGCTCCGGCTGCCTGGACAGCGGGTCGCGCGCCGAGAGCGTGAGGTTGTTGGCGGCCTTGTAGAAACCCCACTGCCGGCCCCAGTGGAAGGGCAGGAAGCAGGTACCCTCGCGTATCGTCTCGCTCACTCGCGCCTGCGCCACGGCCTTGCCGCGGCGCGACGTGATCTCGACGAAGTCTCCGTCGTGGATGCCGGCCCGCTGGGCGTCGCGCAGGTTGACCTCCAGGTAGGGCTCGCGCGTGCGCGCCGCGAGCGGTGGCGACTTGGCCGTGCGCGTGAGCGTATGCCAGTGGTCGCGGACGCGCCCCGTCGTGAGCGTGAGCGGGTAGGCCGCACTGGGCGGCTCGACCGGCGGGTCGTGCTCGACCGGGATGAGCCGGGCGCGGCCGTCCTCGGTCGGAAACCCCGCGTCCGCGTAGAGCCGCGCCGTGCCCGGATGCGTCCGCTCGGGCACCGGCCACTGGAGCGGCCCTTCGGATCTCAGCCTCTCGTGGCTCACGCCCGAGCAGTCACAGACGGTGCCCGCCGTGAGCGCCGCGTACTCGTCGAAGATCTCGGCAGCGCTCTCGTAGGTGAACGCGTCCTTGAAGCCCAGCTCGCGCGCGACGCGGGTGACGATGACCGCGTCCGGCAGGGCCTCGCCCGGCGGCTCGCAGAGCTTCGGCAGGTAGGTCATCCGCCGCTCCGAGTTGGTCATGACGCCGTCCTTCTCGGGCCACTGCGCCGCCGGGAGCAGCACGTCGGCGAACCGCGTGGTCTCGGTCGGGTGGTAGGCGTCCTGGACGATGACCAGCTCGGCCTGGCGGAGCGCCTTCTCGACGAGATCGAGGTCGGGCATGGATGCCGCGGGATTGGTGCACAGGATCCAGATCGCGCGGACCGAGCCGTCGAGGAGCCCCTCGAAGATCTCGAGAGCGGACCGTCCCGGCGCTGGCGCGATCCTGCCCGTGGGCACGCCCCAGTGCCGCTCGACCAGCGCCCGCGCGGCCGGGTCATCGATCTGCCGGTAGCCCGGGAGGAGATGCGAGAGGCCGCCCGTCTCGCGGCCGCCCATGGCGTTCGGCTGCCCCGTCAGCGAGAACGGCCCCGCGCCGGGCCTGCCGATCTGGCCGGTCGCCAGGTGCAGGTTCAGGATCGCCGAGTTCTTGTCGGTGCCGACGTGGCTCTGGTTGATGCCCATGCTCCAGAGCGTCGTCGCCGCGCGAGCCCTGCCGAAGCGGCGCGCAGCCGCGGCGATGATCTCGGCCGAGAGCCCGGTGAGCGCTGCGGCCCGCACCGGCGGGTATCGCTCGATCACGCTCCGGAGCCCAAGCCACCCGCGGGTGTGCTCGGCCACGAAGTCCTGGTCGAGCAGGCCTTCCTTCCAGATCACGTGGAGCATGGCGTTGAGGAGCGCGACGTCCGAGCCGGGCTTGAGCGGCAGGTGGAGGTCGGCGATGTCCGCCGTCTCTGTCCAGCGCGGGTCGGCGACGATGACGGCGACGTCATCGGGCGCGGCGAGCTTGCGGCGGCGGATGCGCTTCCAGGTCACGGGGTGGCAGTCGGCCGTGTTGGTGCCTGTCAGGAAGAAGCAGTCGGCTGTGTCGATGTCCTCGTACGCGCCCGGCGGGCCATCCGACCCCAACGACCGTGTGTAGCCGGCCACTGCCGACGCCATGCAAAGGCGCGAGTTCGTGTCAAAGTTGTTGGTGCCGAGGAAGCCCTTGGCGAGCTTGGAGGCGACGTAGTACTCCTCGGTCAGGAGCTGCCCGGAGCCGTAGAAGGCGACCGCGTCAGGGCCGTTGGCGGCGATGATCTCGCGAAGGCGATCCGCAACGAACCGCGTTGCCAGCTCCCACGGGACACGGGCAAGCTCGCCATCGCGCCGAGCGCGCACCTGCGGGTACAGCAGCCGGTCCGGCGTGTGCAACGCCGGCGGCAGGTGCACGGCCTTCGCGCAGACATCGCCGACGCTCGAC
>Ga0335084_10008438_pt1 | contig 10271 bp, 8 predicted proteins | sample Lox_Sample_44_FD_206721 | JGI IMG/M metagenome (GOLD analysis project Ga0335084, IMG submission 206721) | Soil microbial communities from Loxahatchee National Wildlife Refuge, Florida, United States - Lox_Sample_4.4 | ecosystem: Environmental > Terrestrial > Soil > Wetlands | place: USA: Florida... | reverse complement strand
CGGCCCCTTCCCAGACCTCCTTTGCGCTTTCAACGAGCGTGCCTCCAGCCTGCCGGTACTCCTGGTTAGAGAAACCACTCCCCTCCCCTGCACCCTCTTCAACAAGCACACGATGACGGTGCGCGACCAGGGCATCGACACCCTGAGGAGTCATGCCAACCCTTTTCTCAACCTCTTTAATCTCTTTTGGCACTCCGATAATCATAGCCTCCCCCTGACATTGAGACTGTGTCGCAATCCTTTTTCAGTCATCGAATTTGCCGGCGGGGCCCTTGTCGGCTCCAAGGCGGGAAACTCGTTCCGCGATCTTGCCTTCCGTCCATTCTGAAGGGTTTTCTATTCGGGCCACTTTAGAATCCAGATCGAAAGAACCCGCCTTCAGAATGGCCTCAATGGCCAGGGGAGTCGTATCCTGAGCGTTAAAGACCTCTGTCATCATTTTGTAAGCAAACCCTTCTACTTCCTTTACCATCCGTTCCCTGATCTCTTTCGGCTGGGCAAGAAGCTTATTCTCAAACGGGAGGTTGAGATTCTTATAGTCTCCCTTCTTCCAGCCCTTCGACTGGGCATGAGCCACCATCTCCGCCCATGTTTCTTCGGATACCCCTTCTCCTTTCACTTTGCCGAAATTCCCATTGGCGTCGAGAATGGCGTTTCCATAATCATTGACCTGAACCCCCCATGAGATCATTTGCAGGGCTGTGGCGACATTGGCCTTGGTCGTATGAGTCCTGGCAACAATTTGGCGGAGCCTTTCCGAACTGTTGCCCGAAGTTCCATGCTGGGCGCCGGAGACTTTATACTTTTCCAGGGCCTTGTGAATGTCCGCGGTCAATTGAACCTGAATCCCGGAATCCTTCTCTTCGATCCCATGGGTGGTCCCGTTGTTCAAGGCGATCCAATCCGGGAAGATGTCATGGGCGTTGAGTCCTTGAATGAGAAAGAGCGCCTCTTCGACCGTGGAAAGCCCTTCTTCTCCTTTGATCTCACCCACCTCTGTTTCAAGACCAGCCCATTTAGGGATAAAGGGGTTGATCGCAAGATTGGCATTAAGGTTTTGGTCATCCGGAAGATGGGAGGCGTCAATCGCAATCGACGTCATCCCAGCCTCGAAGAAGGTAGGGATCTCGACCTTGGCTGCTTCTAGGTCCTTCTCGCTCCTGATCCCATAATGGTCGGCATGGATCGCCACAGGAATGGTGATTCCAAGCTCGTTGCAGAGGGCATCGACGAGCATCGCCATATTCCAGTAGTTCACCGCGCAATAGGCCTTTGTGCCTCCTTCCGATTTTGCGATTTCAATAATCACCGGGGCGTTGGCCCGTTGGGCGGCTTGCAAGGCTCCCCGGATCACGAATTGATTTCGGCCGTTTGCGGCCATTGCGACAGCGTTCCCCTTGGCCATCATCGCCCGATCGACCACTTTGCCGCTCACGATTAAAGCTTGGGAATGAGGGAAAAGCTTACGGATATTGGGCGGCCGTCCAATCTCAAGGGCTTTTTTGAAATCCGCTTTGGAAACTTTTCGTCTTGCCATGGCCTTCTCTCCTTTTGTGGCAACTCTTTTAAGTGATTCGTGCTTCACCCTTTAACCCTGAAACCAGAATGCTCAGCTTCAGCCTTACCCCTTCGTTTTCAACACCTGAGCAATCTCTTCTACCAATTTCTTGGAACCTACGTAGAGCGCGGTTCGCTGGTGATGTTTCTTCGGCTGGAGGTCAAGAATCGGGATTCCCTCCTCGTTGACTGCTGTTCCACCCGATTCCCGGCACATGAAGGCCACCACTGACGCCTCGTACATGAGGCGCAATTTGCCCTCGGGGCGATTCTTTTTAGGGTTGGGATGGTTGACGATGGCAGGATACATAAACATGCCGCCGTTGGATAGGATCCTGTGAAAATCTCCGGCTAACGCGCCGAGGTACCTGAACGCATACCTGCTTTCATTCTCCATGATCCATTTCTGAACCCACTCCGCATAGGTGTTGCGATTGGAAGCATTGAAAGACAATTCCCAGCTCTTGGCGTCTTCGGGAAGGATCATACGGACCGGTCTCACAAACGTCATCGTTTCGTCAATGTGAAACCGCCAGGTGCCCGCGTCCTTGAGCCCGAGGGTGAACGTCCCCGTTGGAATGACAAACATACCGGCAGCGATATAGTCTTTCCCAGCCCTGAGATGGCCATCCTCCGGGCCTTCCAGATTACGTTTGGCGATCCCGAACAGGAAGCCGACGGGTAGTCCGTGGGGGATATTGGAGGAACCGTCCAGAGGATCAAAGTAGACAAGATACCGTCCCCCCTCGGGATTGATTGAAATGATCTCCTCCGATTCCTCGCTCACCGCGTGAATGACCCGGCCCGAGGTTTTCAAATAATGGATGACAATCTCTTGCGCGATCTGGTCCATGCGCATCACATCCTCCCCTTGGACGTTCACGTCCCCTGCTAATCCGAGATTGCCCTTCAAGGCTCCCGTCAGATAGTAGTGCTGGATATGATTTGCGGCGCTAATGATCGCATCCATGAGGGTCAGGAAATGGTAGGTGCGATTATGTTTCTCCTGGTGTTGGAGAAGAAAATTCATGAAGGTTTGCTCGAATCGGATCATGGTGTCTCCTTTCGGTTTCTCCGCATGCGGCCTTCGTTGCCTTAGCTCCTCCCGCAGTGCAACGACTGCCAGGGGGAGGCGAACTTCGAACGAACCTTTCTCCACGGAGAGAGTGTGGGTAAGCCCTGGTAATTCGGACCGGGACTAATTTCCCCACCCAATCTAAATCGCCTTCAAAATTAACGATCTTATTCGACCGGGTTCTGCCCGTAACCTCTCGATCGCTCTGTTTGCTCCTGCCCTCGACGAATACCTCTTGCAGGGTTCCGTCGAGTTCCTGATTTTTTTGAAGGGTGATCTCTTTCTGGATCTCTTGAAGGATAGAGAGTCGATTCTGTTTTATACTCTCTTCAATCTTGTCATTGAACTGGGCGGCTCGAGTCCCTTTTCTCGCCGAATATTTGAAAGAAAAGAGATCATCGAATCGAACCTTCTGAAGAAGATCGAGTGTTTCCTCAAAGTCCTTCTCCTCCTCGCCCGGAAATCCGACGATCACATCGGCCGTGAGGGCGATGGAGGGGCAACGTTTTCTCAAACGGTCTATCTTTTCGAGATAGGTTTCTCTCGTATACCCTCGACGCATGGCTTGTAAAATTCTATCCGACCCCGATTGAAAAGGGAGATGAATGTGCTCACAAACTTTTTTCAAATCGGAAAAGGTCCGAATCAGCTTTTCCGACAAATCTTTGGGATGGGAAGTCGTAAACCGGATCCTTTCAATCCCGTCTATTTCGTCGATCCGTTCGAGAAGTTCGGAAAAACCTAACTCTCCTTCGGAGCCTTTCCCGTAACCGTTCACATTCTGCCCGAGAAGGCAGACCTCCTTGACGCCCATTTCAGCCAGGCGTTCAACCTCCTCAAGAATCTCTCCGCTCGGTCGGCTCTTCTCCCTTCCCCTTACATAAGGAACGATGCAGAACGAACAGAAGTGATCGCATCCCTGCATAATGGTGACATAAGACTTCACCCTGTGAAAAGGCGCCTGGGGGAGGATGGTTTTCAAATAAATTCCCTCTGGGTCAAAAGCGGTTTCGCAAACCCTCTCTCCCGAAACTTCGATCTTTTGCAAGAGTTGCGGAAGCAGGGGAACGGCATGGGTTCCAATCACCAGGTCCAGATAGGGTATCCTCTCTAAGAGCCGGTCTCCCTCCTGCTGGGCAACACAGCCAGCCACTCCGATGATCGTTCCCCTCTTTTCCTTCAGCCGTTTATACCTTCCGAGCGCGCTATACACCTTGTGTTCGGGCTTTTCTCGGACGCTGCACGTGTTGACCAGAATGAAATCGGCTTCTTGGGCATTTTTCGTCTCAAGGTAATGCTCCCCTTCTAAGAGACGCAGTATTCGCTCTGTATCATGTTCATTCATCTGACAACCGTAAGTCTCGATATAAACGCGTTTTCCCATTCTGAACCCGAACCTTGCGATTATCTGACCGTGTGAGAATCTCCCTACGGGAGGGAGGGCCTGGGAACTTGAAACTGAGTCTAAAGCCTCCACTTTCTCAGCGGTCCGATGGATGGATAGTGTGTCAAATCGAGGTGAAGCGGGGTGATAGAGATACAGGAATTGGACACCGCCTCAAAATCTGTGTTCCGCCTCTTGTCAAAAATCAGCTGTCCCCCCCCGATCCAATAATACTTTTTTCCTCTCGGATCTACCTTTTCTACGACCGCGCTTCCATTATGGACCCATCTCCCCTGTTGGGTGATTTTGTAGCTTTTGATTTTTTCTTCGTCCAGATTCGGAACATTGATATTGAGAAGAGTGTCTTTTGAAAGCCCTTTCTTGATAATCCGGCGTGCGACCCTTGCGGCAAAGCGAGCGGCTACATCAAACTTGAAATGACTTCTTGAGACCAAAGAGATGGCGAACGAAGGAATCCCCAACAAGGTACCTTCAAACGCAGCTGAAACAGTTCCTGAATAGGTAATATCATCTCCTAAATTCCCTCCCTTGTTAATTCCCGAAACAATCAACCGGGGGCGTTCAGGGAGGATCGTATTGACTCCCAGATGGACGCAATCCGCAGGGGTCCCGTCAACAGCATAAGCATTCTTTTTGATCTTTTCTACTCGAAGGGGCCGGTGAAGAGTGAGAGAATGGGCAACCGCACTCTTCTCCCTGTCTGGAGCAACGATAAATACTTCTCCTACCTCGTGGAGGGCCTTTGCCAAAACAGCAATGCCTTTCGAGTGGATCCCATCGTCATTAGTGACTAAAATTATCAATCGTTCAACCATCCTTGGAATGAATGGAGGAGAAGTCAAAAAATCAACAGACGCCCCTCCAGGTACGCTGTACAATCAGCCGAACCGTTTGTTGAATAAGGATATCAAATGGGTATCAAAAAATCAACCCTTCGGGACCCTTCCGCTGCCCGGTTCGAACCGCGGCGTTCGCCCTTCGGCCCGGAATCAGATCGAGGGCTCCGCATGCTTGCCGCCGGGCAAAATTGAACCAGAAGGCTTGTTTGACTCGCCCAAAGGATAGGAGGCGAAGGTTCAAGACGGAAGGGTGATCCGGGCCCAGAGTTTGTCGTCCAATGATCGAAAGGGATCCGACCGTAGGCTGAGGAAAAAATGACCCCCCTCGCCTTGAAGGCGAGGGGTTCTTCAAGATGCTGTCGACTTGAAGTCGACTTTACCCATTCTCGTTTTCTTCTGCCCGTCATTCCTGCGGAAGCAGGAATCCAGTTGTCTCCCTCAGTTTTCTGGATTCCGGTTTTCACCGGAATGACAATTCCGATGCTTGTTGTCCAAATGCTCATTGTCGGCTTGGCTTTAATCCGACAGAAGGATATACAAAGGATCAGCCGACCATTTCGCAGATCTAGCTTCGCCTCAAAGCGTTTCCCGAATTTTAGACACGATCCTTCCTCAGGGGAACTCTCCCGAAAGACTCCTCAGGAAATTCTTCAGTCTGTCCATATCCCCCGCGGAAATCTCAACAAATTTCACCCCTGCCCGATAGTCGCCCCAGTCCTTGCCCAGATGAAGATCCAGCCAGACCACGGCCACCAGCGTCTCAATCGTGTTCAGTCCAGAACCCGTTGGGAAAAATAATCTCAATCTCAGGTGGTTTCCGATGTCCATCTTCTCCGGAAGATAGAGAAGCAATCCCCCTTCACTGGCATTCACCGCTCGACCTTGGTCGATGGACAAGTCCGTTGGGCTGTACTCGACGGGTAGGTCAACACTAAACCTGGGATGCTGTCTCTTTTCAAGATTCACAATTCCATAACGAGGTTTAGCGCTTCGGTCTTCTGTGCCCACTGTCTCACTCGCATGTTTTGTCAGAGCTCAATCTTTGACTCTGTAGATAATAACTTTGTTCATATCCCGCTGTCCGAATCGAATAACTTCATCAAAATCTTTTTCTAATGACTTAACGACTTCGGGATCGCCGGAAACATTCTTCTCAAAGATCGCTAAATATACGGCTTCCTGCTTTACCATGGAGGCCTTGACCTCAGGAACCGGAATTTTCCATGGATCGATGTACTCACACTTTCGATCACTATAAAAGGCCAGGCGATGCAAGCTCGTGAAAACGGTTGCTCCCCTCTCAGATTGATTCTTGACCCAAATCCCTGCCCATTTCTCCGGCAACCGATCATATCTTTGAGGCTTTAATGTCTTAGGGAAAATGGTTAATATGACGACGGCCAATAAGGTGCTCGATACAATCCAGGATCTATGTTTCGGCCTTAATGAAAGAAATATACGGTGAGAATCTACCCATTGGAGAACCCACTGATACACGGTAAAGGCTCCCTGTCCCACCCAATGGATGGAGATCAGCAGCAATGGTAAGACATGCCTGCCGCTCAAGTTTACCGCCTTCATCGTCCCGTCCTTGCCCCATTCTGTGGTATTCTGCATCATCAGGAACAAGATCAAATAATGTAAGCAAAAGAGAGAGAGAAGAAACCTCTCTCCAGTTTTAAGGCCTGAAAAGAACCCTTTCAAAAGACCGATGATCAATAGAAAAATGTATAAAGGGTGAAGGATCGTCAGGAAGTCCAGGTTCAACACCTTAAGGCTGTAGAGAAACTTGTAGATGAAGGAAACCCCGTCTTTTGACCCTCCCAACCCCACCATTTCGACCATGCCTTTGGCCTTACTTAATGTCCACTCCCCCCTCACCTCCCGTAAATAGATGAGATAAGGGAGCAGGAACAGACATAAGGAGAGAGCCAAGAAAAAGATAATCGTCGTTTTCCTTCCCGGAATGCTGAATTTCTTAAGAAAGAGAACATAAAGGCAGACGATCAAGAACACTTCGATCCCGTCCGGTCTGACAAGATACGCCAAAACCGAGAAGACCGGAATAAAAAGAAAAGAGTATTTTTTTTCATCCTGGAGGGTCTTCCAAGCAAACCAGATCGCTGTTCCAAGAAAAAATAGGTAGGTTGACTCTTTAAGAACATCCGCCGAAAATCTCCGAACATAGGGATGAATGACGAGAAAAAAAGAGGAAAGGAGCGCGATCTTCTTACCAAATATCCTCTTCCCCAAGAAATAAACAGGGATGACCAGCAGAATTCCAAAAATGGAGGAAACCAGCTTTCCCGCCAATTCAAAATCAGGGACCCATCGAGAAACCAGTGCGACGATCAAAGAATAGAGGGGTTGCTGGTCGTGGCTCAGTGCTTTTCTGAAAAAGCCCGATGAAAAGTCTTTGGCAATAGGGATATATTGATATGCTCCGTCAAGGGAAATGACATAGGTACGGAAAAAAAGATAAAGGCTTAAAAGCAGAGCGAGGAATAAAAGAAAGCCGAGGCTAAGTTTCTCCTGTTTCAGCATAGAAGACTTTTAACAAGCCGGTTGGTGAAAGCATTCAAACCGAAGAATCATCCGCAGGATTCTCATCCCAAACGCAATCAACCTATTCCTAAGCACAGAGGATCCCTCGGATGAATACGTCTCGGGCGAGTAACTTCCTTTAGTCTCACGGGAACCAGGCAAGCACGGGGAGGTCCCGTGTCTTTTTTGAGCAATTTTACACCCCAATTCTGAAACTTAAAATATAACAGAAACTCCTTCCTGTCAAATTTCTGCATGAGAACTTGCCGGGTGGACAGATATTGTTGGCCGTGGAAAAAACCACACGGGAACTTTGATACGGAATAATGAAGGAGATAACTTGCGCCGCTTAAATTGCAGCTGACCTGGTTAGGGGTCAGTCCCAGCGATGGCGGAGGAATGTTTGCTTTCAATAGAGAAAACTCCAAAAAAAGTGTATCGAATACCTAACACCTCTAATCCGCCATAGTAAGTATCCCCCGGCAGAGCCGGGGGTTTACCTAAGGTAGAATTATGGAAGAATCATTTCTTGTTTGAGATTTCTATCAATTCTTCCCGTAGGGAAATCCACACAATGATTATCGATCCTCCCTCTTCCCACGAGTAAAAAAGTGTTTCGATATCGAAGGCCTATAAAAATCAGAATCTTCTGGCATTCTTCTTGCTCAATTTTCCATATCTCTTTTAACCTCGACCTCTGTCGTCCCCATTTATATTTATGGGCTCATCAATAATCTCTGAGCAAAATTACTTTTGGGGCTATCTATCCTGTTGCATATTTTTTGTCTTTCACTTCGCTTCATGGTATAATGGGACTAATTCGTCAAATCGATGAAGCAATCTCTCATTTGGCCTTAACTTCCGAAAAGTAGAGTCCGTAAAGAATTAGGGAAAATAGTCATCATTATTCTTACATGTACCCTACAGTAGGTACCTCGGGAGGCAAAATATGAGACCCCACAAGAAAACCGTATTCTCTCTCGTCATTGTTGCCTTCGTTCTGCTGACTGCAAGCTCATTATACGCTCAAGCGAAACCTGTTTTGCTCTTCTCGGATCTCACCTGGGGGCCCAAAACGGGCTGGGAGGGATCGACGACGAAAGGAGCGGCCGTTACGATCTGGGGAAAGAATCTCAGCTCAGCAAATGGAACCAATAAAATTACCGCCTGTGGGGTTGACATCCTCTCCAGCGACTCCGCCTATGTTGCTGAATGGGGAGTGACCGGTACCGCAAATCACATTGCCAGAGGCTTGGAAAGAATAACTTTTTGGCTGAAAAATACAATGACGGATGGGTCAGGAACCATCGCCGTTACGGTGGGCGGATTAACATCAAACACCCTTCCATTGACTATCGCGACAGGAAAAATCTATTTTATATCCGTTTCAGACGGGAACAATAGCTACAACGGACTCTATTCTACCCGATCAGGCCATAGCGGAAGTGACGGCCCCTTTAAGGATATTTTCCAATTCAATCCATCCAACAATCCATCCGGGGACGGTCAGTATATTTGCTACGTGCGGGGAGGGACCTATAGCGCAACAGAAGCTGATCCGAGTGGGGCCTTTGTCGCCCTGAGAGGGCCTTACGGTGGACCGATGAAGCAAAAAGCCCTTATAGCTTATCCAGGTGAGGTTCCAACTATTGATACAACAAATGCTGGCTATGGCATCATCTGGAATGCGGATTACGACCCCTACGGAATGAATAGCTACTTCACCTATAGCAAGTTATACGGGGTGGGAGGATGGAGCGCTATAGATAACTTCGGCAATTATAACCGTACGATCGGTTGTCATTTCAAGGATTACTTAAGTGAGATCTGGTCGGGTGTTGTTTGGGTCGAAGACTCTAAGTACACATCCATCTACGGAAACTACTTCGACCACAATGGCTACGATTCTTACAAACACAACATTTATATCAAGACCCAGCCCAGTATCTCGAACGTCGATTACTCCACCTTATATACGAATATTGGCTGGAATGAAATTTCCAACCCGGTTGCAGGGGCCGACAATCGCGGAGGCGCCATTTTCATCAGCAAGTCAACCGACGTCTCCATCGAACCGTATAACACGCAATACGTCTATATTCATGACAATTACTTCCATGACGGAAATATGGAATTCATTTACACGGGCGATAATACGACGTTGTATGATATTTACATTTACAACAATATTTTTACCGGCGGAACAGCTGGGAGTGGATCGATATTCTTAGCTTGGGATACAGACAGCGCCTATATTTATAATAACACTTTCTACAACACGATTTCCCCAATGGTCTTAGTGGTGGGCGCTACCCACGCTATCCTGAAGAATAACATTTATTACGCAAACATTGGTCAGACTTCGTTCGATATAGACACTTCTGAGGGAGGAACGATAACCTCTGACCATGATCTTTTCTACGGCTACAACACCAGCATTCCTTCCGGAGATGGCATCACCGTAACCAATGCGAAAATTGGTAATCCGCTTCTTGTCAATCCCGCAACTGGAGATTTCCATTTGCAACCTACCAGCTCTGCCATTGATGCCGGCACCGCCAGTGTCAGCAGCACGGTCACGCAAGACTATGACGGGAATTCTCGCCCCCAATGGTCAGGGTATGATATCGGAGCCTATGAATACCTCAAGCCCTATCGACGATCCATCGCTGATTTCGATGGGGATAGAAAAACGGATGTTGCTATCTACCGGGTTAGCACGGGCGCCTGGTGGATTGTTCCTTCTTCAGGGACTGGGGCCTATGGAGTGGGTTGGGGTGGAACCGGTTTCACACCCGTCCCCGGAGATTATGACGGAGATGGAAAAACGGATGTTGCAATTTTCCAAGTC
>Ga0335084_10008436_pt1 | contig 10272 bp, 11 predicted proteins | sample Lox_Sample_44_FD_206721 | JGI IMG/M metagenome (GOLD analysis project Ga0335084, IMG submission 206721) | Soil microbial communities from Loxahatchee National Wildlife Refuge, Florida, United States - Lox_Sample_4.4 | ecosystem: Environmental > Terrestrial > Soil > Wetlands | place: USA... | reverse complement strand
CCCAGAGCAACCATGCGAGCCTCGAGCTCGGCGAATGGCGGGGCCGGCGCGTAGAGCGGCGCGCCGGTTCCGGCGGCCGACGACACACCGGGTACGGCGACGAGCCACGCGTCGATGACGCTCGCGTCGGCGGGACCCGCGATGCCGGCGAGCGCCGGAGCATCGGGTCGGGCGGGATCGTTCGCGTCGAGCGCGAGCGTCCCCGTGACGCTGCCCAGTCGGGTGGGGTCCGTGATCCACACGAGGCTCTGCGCGCCGATGCCTGCGGCTCGGCCCATCGTCGCGCGCAGCGCCCGGGCGCCGCCCGCCGCGGAGGCGGCGACGTCGAGGGTTGGACGAGCGGCATCGAGGGGACCGGGGCGCAGATTCGCGGTGCACCCGGCGGGCGCCGGGACCGCGCCGTCGTCGGCCGTGCCGAGCACGCCGTCGGCGCCGGCCAGGGCAGGCCGGAAGTCCCAACCCGCGGGCAGCACGGAGACGACGCGCGCGAGGCACGCGTCGGCTGCGGCCAGCGCCGCCGCGGCGACGCGGCGATGGCGTCCGATCACGAGCTCCGTTCGCGTCACCTCGGCGAGGCCGGCGGACAGCACCGTCGCGATCACCAGCACGACCAGCGCGACGGGCAGGACGACGCTGCCACGAGGTCGCCTCATGGCACCACCCTGACGGCGGTTGCGAAGCGCCGCATCGCGGGCGTGCTCGATCCCGCCGGCTGCAACGCCAGATCGAGCGTGACGAGACGGACGCGGGCGCGCGCGGCGGCGTCGAGTCCGGCGGGGGGAACGACGAGGGCGGCGCCGGTCTCGTCGGCGTAGGCGAATCCACAGCCGACGACGTCGTTCGCCAGCGGGAGCGATTGGTTGCCGATGATGCGCGAGAGCCCGCGCGCCGCGAGGTTGCAGGCGTACGCGGTCACTTCCTCCGATGCATCATCGACGATCCCGTCACCGTCGAGGTCGGCGTGCAGGGTGAGACGGTCGGCGAGCGCCTCGGCCAGCGGCGCGACACCGGCGGCGCGCGGGTCGTCGCCGGCGCGGCGCACGTCGAACAGGAACGCCTCTACCGCGAGCTGCGCGGTGTCGTCGACCTCGGCGTGGAGCGACAGCCGCGAGAGGAGGCGCACGCCGCTGGCGGTGGCGGTCATCGCGACCGCGAGGACGAGCGCACCCAGGGTGAGGCCGGCCAACAGCTCGACGAGCATCGTTCCCCGAGCTCGGCGCGCTCGGTGCGTCATGGCCAGACCTCGGTCTCGAGATCGAGGCGATGGGGGCCCCACGTGACGCTCGTGGCGAGCGGGTCGGGCCGGCCGCGACCCGCCGACACGGCCCACGTCCGCGAGAACGTCGCGCCGTCGGACGCCACGGTCGAATCGACGCCGTCGGCACGCGGGCCCGCGCGCAACGTCTCGAGGCGCTCGGTGGCGAGCGTCAGCGCGGCGGCGTCGCGGCCGGCCTGCACGAGCGCCCGCACGCTGGTTCCCGCCGTGGCGGCGAGCCCACCCGCGGCCACGGCGGCGAGCGCCAGGGCGACCAGCACCTCGACGATCGACGAGCCGCGCATGGTCACTGCAGCCGGACGCGGCCGCGTTGATTGACGATGATGCTGGCGTCGCGCCCGTCGGCGGCGAGGACGACGGTCCCGTTTTCCGCCGTGCCCGTCGACCCGAAGCGGATGCGCCGGCGCACGGGCAGCGACGCGAAGCCGACGGGGGCCGGCAGCGCCGTGGTCGAGCGTGTCGCACCCCCCGCGTCCTGGATCGACCAGGTGCCGCTCGCAGCGTCGAAGGTGGCGTCCAGCGCCGCGCCCTCGGCGATCGCCTGTGCCCGGACCATGCGTAGCGCCTGCCCGAGACCGCGTGCGCTCGACGCGAGCTCGAGCGCGGACGCGATCGTCGCCAGGCGCGCCGAGGCCGTGGCCGCCACGATGCTCCCGAGCGCGAGCGCGATCACGGCTTCGAGCAGCGTCGTGCCGCGTCGCCCCTGCATGCATGCCTCCTTCCGGAGCACGTCGGCGGGGCGGGGCGTCGCGTGCGGGAGCCTAGGTAGCGGCGCGTGCGAGCTGACGCAACGGGACGCTCACGCCGAGAGCGTGAACGGCAGCGAGAACAGCGGCAGGTAGAGCGCGACGACTGCGCCGAGCGCGAGGAATGGTCCGAAGGGAATCGCCGTGCGACGCGCCGCACGCCGTACGAAGGGGCCGACCGCGCGCCAGCCGAGGCGATGGCGCACGCGCGCGAGCGCGCGGCGGCCGCGCGGACCGAAGATCGCGAGCACGCCGCCGAACGAGCCCGCGATCGACGCGACGATCAACACCGTCGGGATCGCCTGCCAGCCGACGAACGCGCCGATCATGGCGAGCAGCTTCACGTCGCCGAAGCCCATGCCCTCGGTGCCCGTCGTGCGCTCGTAGCCCCACGCGACGAGCCACAGGATACCGCCCCCGAGCGCCGCCCCCAGGACGGCGTTCGCGAGCCCGATGCCCGAGGGCAGGCACGAGGCGGCGAGGCCGATGAGGATGCCCGGCAGGCTCACCTCGTCGGGGATGAAGAAGTGGTCGAAGTCGATGAAGGTGATGAGGAGCAGCGCCGCGGTGAACGCGAAGGCGACCAGGGCGGCCGGGGTCGGACCGAGCCGCCAGAGCGCCAGGAGCGCGAGCCCGCCGGTCGCGAGCTCGACCAGCGGATAGCGGGCCGCGATCCGCACGCCGCAGCGCCGGCAGCGCGCCCGCAGGAGCACCCACGACAGCAGCGGCACGTTGTCGTACCACGCCAGCGGCGTCCGACACTTGGGACACCGCGACCCGGGACGCACGATCGACTCGTCCTCGGGGATCCGGTGGATGCAGACGTTGAGGAAGCTCCCGATCGAGGCGCCCATGCAGAAGGCGATCACACCCAGAAACCAGCCGCCGAGCTCGGCGGTCGCGGGATCGGGAGTCATGACGGCCAGGAGTGCGTTCACGGCTATCGTTCGGAGTATCGGCCGTCAATCGACGGCGCTAAAACGCAAACGGGGGATGGACGTTGCGTCCATCCCCCGTCGGGTTCGTACGGATCAGGTCGGATCAGGCGCAGGTAAGAGGCGGCGAGGCCGAGCTGTCCCAGGTGCAGGTGTAGCCCGGAGCGCCCGCGTTGGTCCCGGTGACCGTGAACGCGGTCGCCGTTCCCGTGCAGGCGAGGGTCGTGCCGGCCGAGACGGAGAAGCCCGGCAGGTTGGAGCACGTGGCGTTGACCGACGCGTAGCTGCTGTTGTCGACGAAGAGGGCCTCCATGCCCGTCGCAGCGTTCCGGACGTCCGAGACGATCCGGCTGCGGAACCCACGCTGCCGGTAGGCAGCGAACTGCGGGATCGCGATCGCGGCGAGAATGCCGATGATTGCAACGACGACCAGGAGCTCGATCAGCGTGAAGCCGGTCTGCTTCTGACGCTTCAGATTAGTCTGCTTGAGCATTTTCTTTTTCCTCTACGTCGCAGGTCTGTGGTCTGATCTTACGCGCAGACGAGCGGCGGGCTGCTGGCGCTGTTCCAGGTGCAGGTGTAACCCGGAGCGCCGGCGTTGGTCCCGGTGACCGTGAAGGCGGTCGCTGTGCCCGTGCAGGCGAGGACGGAACCAGCCGACACCGAGAAGCCGGGCAGGTTCGAGCACGTCGCGTTCACCGCAGCGTAGCTGCTGTTGTCTACGAAGAGGGCTTCCATACCGGTCGCGGCGTTCCGGACGTCCGAGACGATCCGGCTACGGAAGCCGCGCTGACGGTACGCTGCGAACTGCGGGATCGCAATGGCGGCCAGGATGCCGATGATCGCCACCACGACCAGGAGCTCGATCAGGGTGAAGCCCGTCTGCTTCTGACGCTTGATTGTGTGATTTCGCATTGTAGTTCTCCTCTCCGTCGTCATTCGACGGCTTACGCGCAGACGAGCGGCGGCGAAGACGCGCTGTTCCAGGTGCAGGTGTAACCCGGGGCGCCGGCGTTGGTCCCGGTCACCGTGAACGCCGTGGCCGTGCCCGTGCAGGCAAGGGTCGTTCCCGCCGACACCGCGAAGCCGGGCAGGTTCGAGCACGTCGCGTTCACCGCGGCGTAGCTGCTGTTGTCGACGAAGAGGGCCTCCATGCCGGTCGCGGCGTTACGCACGTCCGACACGATGCGGCTGCGGAATCCCCGCTGCCGGTACGCGGCGAACTGCGGGATGGCGATGGCGGCCAGGATGCCGATGATGGCCACCACGACCAGGAGCTCGATCAGCGTGAAACCCTTCTGCTTCTTCTTCTTCACTTTGGCGAGACTGCGCATTTCCGTCCTCCCTATTGGGTATGATGTGTCGCCGTCCTCTCGGCGTTTTGGGATTAGCAGCAAGCCCGATGCCGACGGCGGCCGTTCCAGCAGGGCGACAGAACCCCGCGTGGTTGCATTGGTTTTCGTGCTAGCTCCGGTCGGGCGGCCAGCGCGGCGGGCGACGCATAGATGACGAGCGCCACTGCTACGACGACAATGGTCACTGAATTACCGCTCCCAGGTTGAAGATCGGCAGGTACATGGAGATGACGAGGCCACCGATGACGACGCCGAGGAAGACGATCACCAGCGGCTCGAGCATCGACATGAGGTTTGCCACGGCCTGATCGACCTCGGCGTCGTAGAAGTCGGCGATCTTGCCGAGCATCGCATCGAGCGCGCCCGTGGTCTCACCGACCGAGATCATCTGGCAGACCATCGGTGGGAACACCTTGCTGGCGATGAGCGGGTCGGCGATCGTGTGGCCGCTCGCGATGCTCTGCCGCGCCTCGGCAATCGCCTTCTCGATCACCTTGTTTCCTGCCGTGCGGGCCGTGATGCTGAGCGCATCGAGGATCGGCACGCCGGACGAAACGAGGGTCGAGAGGGTGCGAGTCACGCGCGCCACCGACGACTTCCGGAGGAGCTGCCCGAAGACAGGTGCCTTGAGCAGGAGCCTGTCGATCACCATGTTCCCTTGCTCCGTGCGATACGCCGCGCGGAATGCGAAGACCGCCGCCACCGGTACGAACGCCAGGTAGTAGACGTTGGCGACCATGAAGTTCGAGAGGTTGATGACGAACTGCGTGGGCGCCGGAAGCTGGGCGCCGAAGCTCTTGAACACGTCGGCGAAGACCGGGATCACCCAGATGAGGAGCACGGCCGTGACGAGGATCGCGGCGGTGACGATGCACGCGGGATAGATCATCGCGCCCTTGATCTTGCGCTTGAGGTCGGCGGCCTTCTCCAGGTAGCTCGCGAGGCGCTGCAGGATCGTGTCGAGAATACCGCCGATCTCACCGGCCTGGACGAGGCTCGTGTAGAGGTCGGGGAAGACCTTCGGGTGCTTGCGGGTCGCGTCGGCGAGCGTGCTGCCCGACTCGACGTCGTCCTTGATCTCCGAGATCACCTTGCGGAAGACCTTCGACTCGCTCTGGGTCGAGAGGATCTGCAGGCACTGGAAGATCGGCAAGCCCGCGTTGATCATGGTCGCGAACTGCCGCGTGAAGATCACGATGTCCTGGGCCTTGACCGGTGCGCCGAAGTTCGGAAGCGCGAGCTCCCTGTCGAGCCCTTTGCCCTTCTCCTTGATCTTCGACGGGACCGGCTGAATGCGCTGCGTGCGCAGACGGATGATGACGGCCTCGCGGCTCGTCGCCTCCATCTCGCCCTTGAGCGTCTCGCCCTTGGGCGACACGCCCTGCCAGCGATAGGTCGGCATGGGTACGGCTCCTTCCTGCGGCTAGCGACCGGCTGCCCGGGCTGCGGGCTGCTGGGGTGTCGTCGTCTGGGTCCGACTGATTCCGAGCATCTGGCGCAGCTCTTCGAGCTCCGTCGCGTGGCCGAGCGCCTCGTCGACGGAGATCAGGTTCTGCTGCACGAGCGCGACCAGCGACTGGCTCATGGTCTGCATCCCGAACTTCGACTGCCCGACCTGCATCTGCGAGTAGAGCTGGTGGACCTTCTCTTCGCGGATGAGGTTGCGGATGGCGGGGTTCGGGATCATCACTTCGGCGGCGAGGCAGCGGCCCTTCCCGTCTTTGCGGGGGATCAGCTGCTGCGAGATCACGGCCTGCAGGACCAGCGAGAGCTGCGCGCGGACCTGCGCCTGCTGGTGGGGCGGGAAGACGTCGATGACGCGGTTGATGGTCTGCACGGCGCAGTTCGTGTGCAGCGTCGAGAAGACCAGGTGACCGGTCTCGGCGACGACCAGCGAGGCTTCGATCGTCTCGAGGTCGCGCATTTCGCCGATCAGCACGATGTCGGGGTCTTGCCGCAGCACGTGCTTGAGCGCCTGCGCGAAGCTGTGGGTGTCGGCGAAGACCTCGCGTTGGTTCACGAGGCAGCCCTTGTGCTCGTGGACGAACTCGATCGGGTCCTCGACCGAGACGATGTGCTCGTGCCGCTCGCGGTTGATCTTGTCGATCATGGCCGCGAGCGTGGTCGACTTGCCGCTGCCGGTGGGCCCCGTGACCAGCACGAGGCCGCGCGGCAGCTTCGTCATCTCGATGGTCGCGGGCGGCAGACCCAGCTGATGAAGCTGTGGCGTCTGATGGGGAATCGTACGGAACGCCCCGCCGATGGACCCCTTCTGGTTGAAGAGGTTGCCTCTGAAGCGGGCTACGCCCTTGATCCCGAACGAGAAGTCGAGCTCGGCCTCTTCCTCGAAGCGCTTCTTCTGCCCTTCGGTCAGCAGGCTGTAGGCGAGGTTCTTGGTATCGCTCGCCGTCAGCGGCGGATGCGCGATCGCCTGCAGCTCGCCGTGGAGGCGGATCATCGGCGGGCTCGAGGTGGTCAAATGGAGGTCGGACGCACCGCGCTCGACCATTTCACGCAGGAAGGCTTCGATGGACGGCATCGCAGGCGGAAAAGCAGGTTGCGTGCCACGCCGCGCTGCACGTGCTTGCTCCGAAGCGAGCCCGCACATGCGTCAGCTTTGCGTCGATCCCTCGCTCTTGAAACGCTCGGGCAACATTCCTGTACGGCGGACGCCGCCGCCCGACGCCGACGTGCGAGCTTCGGAAGCGCGGGCGCTGGGGCGCCGGTGGAGCGCCTATGAGGCGCCGGCTGCGACGCAAGCTCGTGCCTGCTCGAGCGTCGGCGCCGAATCGGAGCGGAGCCGGAGCCCCCGCACCCGCGCACCACGTTCAGCCGAGCGCCTGCGTCAGTCGGCCATCGTCACGCGGAGGACTTCCTCGATGGTCGTCGTGCCGCGTGCGACGTGGACCAGGCCGGACTGGCGGAGGCTCGCCATGCCTTGGGCGACGGCCACGCGCTTCAAGTCGATGGCCGTGCCGCCGGCGAGGATCTGCTCGCGCAGGGCGTCCCCGATCGGCATCACCTCGTAGAGCGCGATGCGCCCGCGGAAGCCGGTCCCGCCGCAGTTGACGCACCCGGTGCCGTGCTGGGGAACGAAGGGCTCGCCGGTCCACCCGATCTTGCGCAGGGTCTCGACCGGAACCGGTTCGTCCTCCTTGCAGTGCGAGCAGATGACGCGCGCCAGCCGCTGGGCGAGGATCAGGTTCACGGAGCTGGCGACGAGGAACGGCTCGATGCCCATGTTGAGGAGCCGGTTGATCGTCGACGGCGCGTCGTTCGTGTGCAGCGTCGAGAGCACGAGGTGGCCGGTGAGCGCCGCCTTGACGCCGATCTCGGCCGTCTCGAAGTCACGGATCTCACCCACCATGATGATGTCCGGGTCCTGCCGCAGGAAGGCGCGCAGGGCGGCCGCGAAGTTGAGCCCGATGTCGTCGTGCATCTGCACCTGGTTGATGCCGGCCAGGTTGAACTCGATCGGGTCCTCGGCAGTCGAGATGTTGTTCGCCACCTTGTTCAGCTCGGCCAGGGCCGAGTAGAGGGTCGTCGTCTTGCCGCTGCCGGTGGGACCCGTGACGAGCACCATGCCGAACGGCTTGTAGATCGCCTCCTTGAAGTGGCGGAGGTTTTCCTCCTCGAACCCGAGCTTCGTCATGTCGAGCTGCAGGTTCGACTTGTCGAGGAGCCGGAGCACGACCTTCTCGCCGAACATCGTCGGCAGAACGGACACGCGGTAGTCCATCTCCTTGTTGCCGGTGAGCTTCATCTTGATGCGGCCGTCCTGGGGCAGACGGCGCTCGGCGATGTCGAGCTGCGCCATCACCTTGATGCGTGACGTGATGGCGTTCTTGAGCCGCAGCGGCGGCTGCATCATTTCGTAGAGCATGCCGTCGACGCGGAACCGGACGCGGAGCGCCTTCTCGTACGGCTCGATGTGGATGTCGCTCGCCCGCTTGCGGATGGCGTCGGTGAGGATGGCGTTGACGAGCTTGACGACCGGGGCTTCCTCGGTGGCCTTCTCGAGCTCGCCGAGGTCGACGTCGTCCTCGTCCTGCACGACCTCGACGTTCTCGTTGCCGAGCTGCGAGAGCACGTCGTCGAAGTTGGCGTCGCTGTTGTAGTGCCGCTCGATCGCTGCCTGGATGGCTGCCGGCGATGCGACGGCGATCTTCACGTCGAAGCCGGTGAGGAACTTGACCTCGTTGATGGCGACGAGATTCGACGGGTCGGCCATGACGAGCGTCAACGTGTTCCGCGAGAGGCTCGTCGGAATCAGGTGGTGCTTGCCGACGAGCGCCTGCGGAACGAGGGCGAGGACCTCCTTCGGGATCTCCAGCGAAGCCGGATCGACGACCGGAAGGCGATACTCGCGCTCGAGGATCGCGAGCAGGTCCTCCTCGGAGATGAACCCGAGCTTGATGAGGTGGGTCGCGAGCGCGCCCGAGTGCTCGCGCTGGGCGACGAGCGCGTGCGCGAGCTGCTCCGCCGAGAGGTCCCCGCGCCGCTGAAGCAGATCGCCGAGCCGGGACGCCATCAGTTCCCTCCCCGTCCGGCCGACGGCTTGGCGTCGGCGACCGGAAGGCCGGCCTGTCCGAGGGCGCGGCGCATGGCGTCGAGCGGCGCGGGTTCCCCCGTCCAGGCTTCGAAGGCGAGGGCGCCCTGGTGCAGCAGCATGCCGGTGCCGTCGAGGGCGGGGCGCCGCGCGCGCGTGGCCGCGCGCAGGAACGGCGTCGGCTCGGCCCCGTAGACGAGGTCCATGAAGAGGCAATGTCGGGGCGTCATCGTATGGCGGATCACAATGCCTTCGGCCGAAAGGCCGGTGCTCGTCGTGTTCACGACGAGGCTCGCGCCGGCGAGCACGTCGGCGGCCTCGAGCGCGTCGAGCCCGGTGGCGGCGACGCGCGCGCCGCCGAGGGCCGAGAGACGCTCGGCGAGCTCCTGGGCTCGCGATACGGTGCGGTTGGCGATGGTCACGCGATCGCAGCCAGCGCTCGCAAGCGCCGTGCCGACCGCTCGGGCGCTTCCCCCTGCGCCGATCACCACCACCTGGGCGCGCTCGAGGCGGACCCGGCTCATGATGGCGCGCAAGAATCCGCGCGCATCGGTATTGTCGCCCACGAGGCGCCCGTCGCGGTGTACGATCGTGTTCACGGCCCCGATGCGCTCGGCTTCGGCCGTGACCTCGTCCACGAGGGGCAGCGCGGCTTCCTTCAGCGGGACCGTCAGGTTGAGGCCGCCCATGTCGAGCGTGCGGGCCTCGTCCAGCGCCTCGGGCAACGCCTCCAGCGGGACCTGGTAGCGCAGATAGAGGTGGCGCATCCCACGCGCCGCGAAGGCCGAGTTGTGCATGGCCGGCGAGAGCGAATGCTCCACCGGATCTCCCAGCACTCCGAACAACCGCGCCTCTCCACGCATGCCTACGCCTGTCTCGCTCCGGGTACGGCGCCCAAGGGTCTGCGCCCCAACCCACCTGTTTGTCGGCCGCCCGTGCCCGGATCTTTAGACCGGGTCGGGGAGTAGGCAAAATTTACCTAGTGAGCCGCGCCTGCGCAGCCGCCAGTCGGGCGATCGGAACGCGGAACGGCGAGCACGACACGTAGCTCAACCCGACCGTGTCACAGAACCGGACAGAGGCGGGATCACCCCCATGCTCGCCGCAGATGCCGAGCTTCAAGGCGGGCTTCGTCTTGCGGCCCCGTTCGACCGCGGTGCGCATGAGCGCGCCCACGCCGTCCTGATCGATCGATTCGAACGGATCGCGCGAATATATCTCGAGGTCGGCGACGTAGGGTGTCAGGAATCTGGCCGCGTCGTCGCGCGAGACCCCGAGCGTCGTTTGCGTGAGGTCGTTGGTGCCGAACGAGAAGAAGTCGGCCTCGGCGGCGATCGCATCGGCCGTGAGGGCGCCGCGCGGCACCTCGATCATGGTGCCGACCAGGTACCGGAACTTGGCGCCGGTCTCC
>Ga0335084_10008435_pt1 | contig 10273 bp, 12 predicted proteins | sample Lox_Sample_44_FD_206721 | JGI IMG/M metagenome (GOLD analysis project Ga0335084, IMG submission 206721) | Soil microbial communities from Loxahatchee National Wildlife Refuge, Florida, United States - Lox_Sample_4.4 | ecosystem: Environmental > Terrestrial > Soil > Wetlands | place: USA... | reverse complement strand
TCGTCAGCCGGATCCGCGAGCTGTTCGACTCGGGCGAGAGCATGGACGACGCGATCGCCAACGGGATCAGGTCGACGGCAGGCGTGGTCACGAGCGCGGCCGTCGTGATGGTCGCCGTATTCTCGATCTTCGCGACGCTCTCGCTGCTGCTGTTCAAGCAGTTCGGTGTCGGGCTCGCGATCGCCGTGCTGATCGACGCCACGATCGTCCGCGCGGTGCTCCTGCCCGCGTCCATGAAGCTGCTCGGCGAGTGGAACTGGTACCTGCCGAGCTGGCTCGAGTGGCTTCCGCACCTCGAAGGCGACGAGGACGAGGCTCCGGAAACTCCGGCTCTCGGTTCCGCCTAGGAACGCGGCGTCAGCTCGTACGGAAACCGGGTGAGCACCTCGCACCCGGTTTCCGTTACGAGCACGAGGTCCTCGAAGATGACCATGCCGACGCGGCTGTCCGACAGGCCCGGCTCGATCGCGATCACGTCGCCGGCGACCAGCGGATCGTGGCCCGCGAGGCCGAGCGGGGGGTCTTCGTGCACCTCGAGCCCGACGCCATGGCCGAGCGCGTGCAGGAAGCCGTGGTCCTCATCCGGGCTCGCGGTTCGCTGCGTCGGGTAGCCCGCCGCCTCGAAGATCTCGCACGTCCCGTCGAAGAGCTCGCGCCCGGTGATCCCGGGCCTAACGCTCTCCTCCGCGCGCTCGAGCGCCTCGAGCGACAGCTCGGCCTTACGGGCGATCGGCTCCGTGTGCTCGGGGGCCGGCTCGCCGACGACGAACGTCCTCGCCATGTCGGCCCAGCAGCCGCTCTCCTCGTGCTGCGGCCACACGTCGATCGTGATCGGAAGGCCCGCGGGAAGCGGCCCGCTTCCCGGCTCGTGGCCGCTGCCCTGCCACATCGACGCGACCATCACGTCCGGGGGGCAGGGAGCGCAGTGCTCGTCGCAGGCAGCGCGCAGCGCGGCACGCACGTCCTCGGCGAGCAGCGGCTTTCCGTCGAGCTGGAGCTGTCCGTCGTCGCCCGGCTCGGACCGCGCAAGGACTGCGGCCACCGCGGCCATCCCGGCCTCGGCCGCCCGCGCCGCGACGCGTATGCCCTCGAGCTCGACCGGGCTCTTCGCCCGCCGCCGGAGCCCCACGACCGAATCGTCGACGGTCAGGGCGACCCCGTCCTCGCGCAGGCGGTCGCCGAGCGCGAGCGGAAAGTCGCCCGGGACGATCGCCTCTGTGATCCCGATCTCCTGCACGGCACGGGCCTCGACCTCCCGTCCGGCCTCGAGCATCGACATCCCGCTCTTGGCGAACTCGCGGTAGCCGAGCTTCACGTAGTCGAGCAGCTCGGCGTCCGGCAGCAGCTGCTTCACGCGGTCGCGCTCGAGAAAGCTCGTCAGGACGTACTGCCGCCCGTCGACCTCCGCGAACAGCAGCGGATCGATGATCCCGATCGGGATCTCGTGGCGCAGCGCCGGCGAGCGCACCGTGTCGCCGTACAGCAGCAGTGCGCGCTTCGAGCGATCAGCCGGCGAGGATCTTCGCCTTCTGCGCCTCGAACTCGGCGTCGGTGAGGACGCCTGCGTCCTTCAGCTCGCCGAGCTGCTTGAGCTGGTCGAGCTTGTCGTCCGTCCCCGAGTCGGCCGGCGGCGGCGGGGCGGCTTCCTGGTACTGAGCCGCGTCCTGCTCGGCCCAGCGGTTTGCCTGCCGGCGCGAGACGCGGTTCGACACTGCGGTCGCAGTTCCGGCGACGACCGCCACCCGTGCGACTCCTCTGATCAGTCCTGGCATCGTGCGTTGCTCCTCTCTGGTCTACGCCTCGGCCGCTTCCATCGCGTCGAGCCGCTGGATGAGATCGTTGATCGGGATGCGCCCCGTCGCGACAAGCTGGGCACCGCTCTTCCGCAGCGCTTTCGCGAAGGGTGCCGCCCAGGTGTTCTCGTAGACGAGGATCGCCGCGGCGCTTCCGGGCTCGATCGCCGCGCCTGCCTCGTCGTAGTCCTCCTGGTCGAGAACTCCCGAGGACGCGCCCTCGAACTCGACCAGGTCGAGCGTGCCGTCGCCGTCGATGTCGGTGATCGCGACCCCCTCCACCGACCCGTCCTCGTTCTTCCTCACGAAGGCGAGATCGAGCACCCGGACGAGACCGCGGTCGGTCAGGTCGACGAGCTGCTTGAGGCCCTCGCCGTTCGGCTCTGCCCCGGGTGGCCACTCCACGACGAGGTAGTCGATCGGGCCCACTTCGATGTCGTCGGTCATTCGTTCCTCCCCCAAACTTCGCTTGTCGAGCAGACTAACGCGCGAGCTGTCGACCGGGAGGGAGCATGAGCGAGCGACCTGAAGGTGGGTGCGCGTGCGGAGCGGTTCGCTACCGGCTCGGGTCCGAGCCGCTGTTCGTGCACTGCTGCCATTGCCTCAACTGCCAGCGCCAGACCGGCAGCGCCTTCGTCGTCAACCTGCTGATCGAGGCCGATCGCGTGGAGCTGCTCTCGGGCGATCCGCAGCCCGTGGACGCGCCGCGCGACGACGGGAGCACGCAGCGGATCTACCGGTGCCCCGACTGCCAGGTCGCGGTCTTCAGCGAGTACGGCCGGCCCGAGGTGCGCTTCGTCCGAGGCGGAACGCTCGACGATCCACGCGGAATCGAGCCCGACGTCCACATCTACACGAAGTCGAAGGTGGCGTGGGTTGCACTCCCCGAAGACGTGCCTACGTTCGAGGTCTACTACGACACGAAGACCCTGTGGCCGCCCGCGAGCCTCGAGCGGCTTGCGGCAATCCGGAGGTAACTAGCCCAGGCGGGCCTGCACCTGGGCGGCCATGGCGAGGTTCTTCTTGCGCTCGTATCGCTCGAGCGCATACTCGAGCGTCGCCGTCGCTTCGTCCGCCCGGTCCGCGGCGGCCAGCACCTCAGCGAGGTCGCGCAGTGCCCCGCCCTGCCAGTTGAGCGCGTCGGTGCGCTCGGCGATCGCGGTGGCCTCCCGCGCGAGATGCTCGGCCTCGGCATGCTTGCCCGAAGCTGAGTCGACGAGCGCCTGGGCCTGACGCCAGAGCACCTGCGCCCAGGTGTCCTGCTCGTCTGCCAGTCGGCGCCCCTGCTGCGCGAGCGGTGCGGCCTCGTCGTGGCGGCCTTGCGCGCAGAGCAGGCGCGCCAGCTGCGGCGCGAAGCCCGAAACGGCCATGTGCATTCCGCGGGCCTCGAAGAACTCGATCGACCGGCGGAGGTAGCGCTCAGCGGCCTCGTGGTCGCCCTCGAGTGCGGCGATCTCCGCGAGCCAGGCTTCCTCGGCTTCCCCTCGCAGCCCGCTCAGGCGCTCGTTCGCCTCGTGCGCGAGCGGCCACGCCTCGTCGAAGCGGCCGAGCATGGCCGTCAGGACCGCGCGGAGCAGCATCTCCGGGCCCCCCGGGTTCTCGGGCGCCGACGCGTCGAGCGTGCGAAGGGCCTCGTCGGCCGGCCTCGGGCCCGCCAACAGCGCCAGGGCAAGGGTGCCGCGTGGCGCAGGCTGTCCGGCGAGGCCCGCGTGCCGGATCGCCTGCTCGGCTGCGCCCGCCATGTCCTCGTAGTGCCCGCGAGCGTTGGCCACGGCGTAGGCGAGTGACTCCCAGACGCGGGAGAGGCCAGCATGGTCGCTCTCCTGCTCGAGGAGTGACAGCGCCGCGCGCGCGAGCGTTTCCAGCTCGTCGACGTCTACATTCGCGAGCTGCACCAGGTGCTCGGCCGCAACGACCCGCGCGAGCGCCGCACCCGCACGATCGCCTTCTGCCTGCGCTCGCTCGGCTGCCTTCTCGGCCAGCACGGCGGCTTTCCGGGGCTCGACCATCGAGAGCACATCGGTGAGGGCGAGCTCGACGTGGACGTCCAGATGGAGCGGCCGAGTCAGCTCGAGCGCTCGCTGGAGCAGAGAGGCGGCCGCGGGCTCATCGGTACGCCAGAAGGCACGTTGACCCGCGGCGGCGAGGTGGGAGCCGGCACGCTCGGCAAGTGCAGGATCGGGAGCTCCCAGCTCGGCCTTATAGCGGGCGGCCTGCTCAAGGTGGTAGCCCAGGAGCTCGTCGAGCTCGACGAGCTCCTGTTTCCCGAGCCAGTCCGCAAGCCGCTCGTGCAGCTCGGCGCGGTTTGCCTTCGTGAGCGCCTCGTAGGCGGCGTCTCGGATCAGCAGGTGGTGGAAGCGAAACCCGTCCTCGCCCGCGACCTGCGCCCGGTGGGGGCTGATCAGCGCGCGGCGCACCAGGGCGGCAAGGTGCGGCGTCACCTGGTCGTCCTCGCCTGCGAGGGCCCTGACCGCGCCGCGATGGAAGATCTCTCCCTCGACCGCAGCGCATTCGAGCACCCGCCGCTCGCTGGGGCCGAGCTGGTCGAGCCGGGCGGCGAGCAGCACCTGCAGCGTGGACGGGAGCGTGACCTCACCGTCGGACTCTGCGGCCATTGCGACCATCTCCTCGACGAAGAGCGGGTTCCCGCCTGAGGTTCGGGCGATTCGTTCACGGAGGTCGGCGTCGATCGTTTCCGGCACGAGCTTGAGGACCGAATCGTCCGAGAGCGGCCCGAGCGAAAGCGCCACAGGCCATCCCGTCCGGTACTCCGTGAGTTCTCGCCGCGCCATGCAAAGCAGCAGGATCGGCGCTCCCCTCGACAGGAGCCCAATGTGCTCGACCAGGTCGAGGAAGGTCTTCTCGCCCCACTGGATGTCGTCGAACACGACGACGAGGGGGTCTTCGGCTGCGGCATGCTCGAGCGCCTTCCGAAAGCCCCAGGCGATTTCTTCGGCCGAGGCGGCCGCCTCGGTCTCGCCTAGCAGCGAGTCGAGCGCCGCCGCTGCTGCCGGATCACCCGGGCGCACTCCCAGCTGCTTCACGGCTTCCACAACCGGCCAGTACGTGATGCCCTCGCCGTAGGGGAGGCAACGGCCGCCGACGATCGTCGCGTCGACGCCGGACAGGAACTCTTGTACGAGCCGCGATTTTCCGACTCCCGGCTCGCCGACGATCGTGAACAACACGCACGAGCGAGCGGCGACCGCCCGCTTGAAAGCGGCCTGAAGCCGCTCGAGTTCGATCTCCCGCCCGACCATCGCAGTCTTGAGCCGCCGGCCCACAGGCTTCCGGAGGGACACGAGCCTGTACGCGACGAGCGGTTCCGGCTTGCCCTTGACCGTAAACGGCTCGACGGGCTCGGCCTTGACCGCGTCGCGCACGAGTTCGAGCGTCGCCTCGCCGAGCAGGATCTCGTCGGGTGACGCGGACTGCTCGAGCCGTGCCGCGACGTTGACGGCGTCGCCAGTCGCTAGCCGCTCCTCGGTCCCGGCGACGACCTCGCCGGTGTTCAGCCCGATTCTCGCGTTCACGCCGAGCTCGGGCAGCGCCTCGCGCATCTCGATCGCGGAGCGCACCGCCCGAAGCGCGTCGTCCTCGTGGACGACAGGCACGCCGAACACCGCCATCACCGCATCGCCGATGAACTTCTCGACCGTCCCGCCGTGCGACTCGACGATCGTCTTCATCCGCTCGAAGTAGCGGGCCAGCAGCGCTCGCAGCGCCTCCGGATCGGTCGAGTCGCCGAGTGCGGTGGAGTCAGTGACGTCGCAGAAGAGGACGGTCACGGTCTTGCGCTGCGCCCCCGAAGCCGGCTGAGCCCCAGGCGACGCTCCGCAATACGGGCAGAACTGGAAATCGCCCTCGAGCTCGCGGCCGCATTCGGAGCAGGCGCGCACGGTCTAGCCCGGGGCGATCCGCGCGAAGAGCGTTGCGTCGACCCGCTCGCCCGCGTGCCGGAGGAAACGCTGCTTGACGCCCTCGCGCGTGAACCCTGCACGCTCGAGCACCCGCTCCGAGGCGTCGTTGCCGACGCGAACGTGCGCCTCCACGCGGTAGATCCCGTTTCCAAACGCGTGGTCGACAGCCGTTTCCACCGAGCGTGTCGCCACACCCCGGCCGCGCGCCTCGGCGAACAGCCAGTAGCCGACCTCGACGCTGTCGCGCATCGCGTCGAAGTGATGGAGTGTCAGCCCGCCGAGCAGCTCGCCCGAAGGCGTCTCCTCGATCAGGTACGGCGCGAGCATCCCGCTCGCCCGCATCTCTTGCAGCCTCGCCTCCATCACCGCGCGCAGCTCGTCGGCGCTCATCTGCGGCAGTCCGGCCTCGCCGCCGACGTCCGGGTCCACGAACGCGGGTGCGATGCGGTCGACGTCATCCTCCCGCGGGGCTCGCAGCCAGAGCTCGTCAACGCGCAGCTCGACGGGGAACGAGTACGTCGAGAAGGCCATGCGGTTCGGGTCGGAGCGCATCAGCTTTCCCCGGCCGCGTGCTCGGCCAGCCACGCGTTGGCGACGCGCTTCTGGGCGCGTGTCAGCCACGCCTCGACGACCAGCTCCTCGAGCTCGTCGCGGTCGACCCGCGCAAGGTCGGGGATCCGCATCAGCACGGCGGCGTAGCCGTTGAAGTGCGGGGTCGTGAAGTACACGCCCCGCCCGTCGGACAGGAACAGCTCCTTCACGTCGAGGTCGGCGACGCGGAACATGAGCACGTCGTCGAGCCGCGCGCCGTCCTCGTCGAGCGCGTCGGGCCTTCGCCCGCGATGGAAGCAGAAGAGCTTTCCGTGCACGTGGTACGAGGGGCGCCCGTCGTCCGAAAGCTCCTTCGTCGTCTGTGGCAGGGCCAGAGCCAGCTCGTCGAGGTCGGCCATCGTGCTCATGGCGCCACGATAAAGCGCGCTCGTCGGCAGGTGCACGCGTCATGCAAAGATTGGAGCCAAGCTCTCTGGAGGAGGTAGGAGATGGCGTTGCAGATCGGAGACACCGCGCCCGACTTCGAGGCGCAGACGACGGAAGGCACGATTCACTTCCACGACTGGCTGGGAGACTCGTGGGCGGTGCTGTTCTCGCACCCGAAGGACTTCACGCCGGTCTGCACCACGGAGCTCGGCTACATGGCGAAGATCAAGCCCGAGTTCGACCGCCGGGGCGTGAAGATCATCGGCCTCTCGGTGGATTCGGAAGGCGACCACGAGGCGTGGGCGCGCGACATCGAAGAGACCCAGGGCACCGCGCCGAACTACCCGCTCATCGCCGATCCCTACCTCACGGTCGCAAAGCTCTACGGGATGCTCGCCGCGGACACGTCGGGCGAGGCCGGCGAACGGACGCCGATGGACAACCAGACCGTGCGCAACGTCTTCGTCGTCGGCCCGGACAAGAAGATCAAGCTGATCCTGGTCTATCCGATGACGACGGGCAGGAACTTCGACGAGGTCCTGCGGGTGATCGACTCGCTGCAGCTGACGGCGAACCACAAGGTCTCGACTCCGGCGAACTGGAACCAGGGGGAGGACGTGATCATCGCCGGCTCCGTGTCGGACGACGAGGCCAAGGAGCTGTTCGGCGAGTGGGAGTCGCCCAAGCCCTACATCCGCATCGTTCCGCAGCCGCGCTAGCAATCCGACGAACGGCCCGCGGCCGTAGTCCTGTTCGTGAAGGACGGGAGGAGCGAGCTGAGATCGGGAACCGTGATCGTGGCGGCCCTCGGCCTCCTGCTCGCGCTTGCCGCCGCGGGGTGCGGCGGCGGAGGCTCGTCGAGCGAGAGCACGGCCGGAGGCGCAGAGGGCGGCAAGGCGAAGATCGCCGGCCAGACCGTGAACGATCATGGCTCCAAGACCGTGAGCGGCGACGAGGCCGACATGGAGCTCGACGACTACTACTTCGAGCCCACGCTGCTTCGTGGAAAGCCAGGGACGAAGGTCAAGCTCGAGCTCGAGAACGAGGGCTCGACCGAGCACAACCTGACAATCGCCTCGCAGGGGATCGACAAGGACGTCGAGGCCGGCGAGGACGCAACGGTGACGGTCACGATCCCGAAGTCGGGAATCGTCGCGTTCTACTGCAAGTACCACCGCAGCATGGGCATGGCCGGCGCGCTCACGACCGACAACGCCTCCGGCATGCGTGAGATCACGCCCGGCAGCGGCACCGACACGGAGACGACGAACACCTCCACGAAGCCCTACGGCTACTGACCCCTAGACTGGTTCGCATGGGCGACGTGCTGCCCCCCGCGGTACGAGACGAGCCCGCCACGGGGATCGAGGGAGTCGAGCTCGCGCGAGTGACTCCGTACGTCGACCACCGTGGCGCGCTCACCGAGGTCGTCAACTTCGACCACCCGTTCTGGCGCGAGGACGTCGTCTACGCGTACTGCTTCACGATCCAGCCCGGCCGGATCAAGGGCTGGGGGATGCACAGGGTGCAGACCGACCGCTACTTCCTGGTACGCGGCTCTGTGCGGACCGTCCTCTACGACGGCCGCGCCGACTCGACGACCTTCGGCAGCGTTGTCGTCCACAACCTGACGGCCTCTGCGTCCGGCCTTCTGCGGATCCCCTCGGGCGTGTGGCACGCGAGCCAGAACTGGGGCGAGGACGAGGCCGCGGTCATGAACTTCCCGACGCGTCCGTACGACCGCGACGACCCGGACAAGTACCGGATCGACCCGCACTCCGGAGAGATCCCCTTCGACTGGTCGCTGCCCGACGGCTAGCGAATACGTCGGACCAAAAGTTCACCGAGCCGGGTGCGCTTTCGTCCCCCGCCTCCGCTGACCTTCGGCTTCCGCCTAGTGCCCTCAGAGACGGCTTCGACCTACTCGCGTCCCTTGCTCGGTGCAGGCGGGAACCTAGGGCCTTCGGCGGTCGAGCGCAAGGGCTTCGAAAGGCGGAAGTTCGGAAAGTGCGGACGATTTGTTCTTGGAGACCGCGGAGTCAGGTCTCGAGCTCCCGGAGGAACGCGCCGCCGCCGACGATCCTGTCCGCGGACTGCCCGGCTCGTGCGCGGAGCTCGCGGTCCGACGTGACGAGCCACGCGCTTGGGTAGCTCGGCGCCTCACGCGCGAGCCAGTCGTCGGCGCTCTCGCCGCCGGCACCGACGAGCGCGGTCCGGTCGTCCAGCCGCTCGACGCCGATCACCCCGCCCGGCGCGGTCCCGTCGAAGACGATCAGGAGCTCGTGGTCGTGGCGCTGGCCCCAGGCTCGGCAGCGCTCGACGAGCTCGTCCTCGGGGACGTTCGGCCACTGCGAGCGGAGGACGTTGCGGGCATCGATCAGGACGGTTGCCATGAGGCGGTTTTGGCTTGGTTACGCGGTTTCGTCGAGCGCGCCACGGAGCGAGGCGACGTAGCGGGAGAGCTCGCTCGGGCCCTGATCGGCCGCTTCCAGCGCGCTCGTGCCGACGACGATCCCGTCCGTCAGCTCGGCCGCCGCGCGGGCCTGCGCGGGTGTCGAGATCCCGAAGCCGGCGTAGAGCGGAAGCTCGGTCGCTCGGCGGGCTCGCTCGACGAGCCCGGCCAACGCGGGGGAGAGGTCGTCGCGCGCGCCGGTCGTGCCGGTGACCGTCACCAGGTAGAGCCAACCGTCGGTCTGCTCGGCGGCGAGCCGGATGCGCTCGTCGGTCGAGGTCGGGGCGACCAGCTGGACGCGCCGCAAGCCGGGCTGCTCGCCCGCGGGGAGGTCGGCGACGATCATGCTCGTCGCGCCCGCCGCCTCCGCGTCGGCGGCGAAGCGGTCCCAGCCGTAGGCCTCGAGCAGCGACGAGTACGTCATCGGGACGAGCGGCGTCTCGGGGAGGCGGGCACGGATCTCGGCAAGCCCTTCGAGGCAGGGTCCGGTGCGCATCCCCTGCGCGAGCGCTCGCTCCGCAGCGCGGCGGATCACGGGACCGTCCGCGAGCGGGTCCGAGAACGGGAAGCCGAGCTCGACGATGTCGGCGCCGCCCGCGACCGCCGCCTCGGCGAGCTCCGGGGTCTCCGGGCCGCTCATCAGGTAGACGACGAGCGCCTTGCTCATCGGCGGCCGAGCGCTCGAAGCACCTCGTCGAGGTCCTTGTCGCCGCGGCCCGAGAGGCACACGAGCACGAGCTCCTCGTCCAGCTCGGGCACCCGGGCGAGTGCGTGCGCAGGCTCGAGCGCAGGGAGGATCCCCTCCGTTCGCGCGAGCTGCTGGAACGCGGCCAGCGCCTCCTCGTCCGTCGCGCTGACGTAGGTCGCACGACCGGTGTCGCGGAGGAACGCATGCTCGGGACCGACGCCCGGGTAGTCGAGCCCCGCGGAGATGGATTCGGCGTCCAGGACCTGGCCGTCCTCGTCGGCGAGAACCGCCGAGCGCGAGCCGTGGAGGACCGAGGTCCGGCCCACGCCCAGGCTCGAGGCCCCACGCGCTTCGACGCCGAGCAGCTTCACCTCGGAGTCGTCCAGGAACCCGGCGAACAGGCCGATCGCGTTCGAGCCGCCTCCGACACACGCGAGCGCGA
>Ga0335084_10008434_pt1 | contig 10274 bp, 8 predicted proteins | sample Lox_Sample_44_FD_206721 | JGI IMG/M metagenome (GOLD analysis project Ga0335084, IMG submission 206721) | Soil microbial communities from Loxahatchee National Wildlife Refuge, Florida, United States - Lox_Sample_4.4 | ecosystem: Environmental > Terrestrial > Soil > Wetlands | place: USA: Florida... | reverse complement strand
CGAGTGTGGTCGGCATGATCTGGTCGGGGACGATGCGGTTCAGCGGGCGGTGGTGCGAAGGCCGGGACTCGAACCCGGATGCCTTTCGGCGCTGGAACCTAAATCCAGTGCGTCTACCAATTCCGCCACCTTCGCGGCATCGCGGATGCTGTCCGACCGGAGTTTACCGGACCGGCCCTATACTGTCACACGAAAGCGCGTGACCAAACCGCGCGATCCCGTTGAAAACCCGAGTAAATGTCGGTTGGGCACTACGAGAACTTCCCCGTGGCGTCGTGGCTCCTGCCGCGCGCCCTCCGGCCGGCGGTCGCCGCGATCTACGGGTTCGCGCGCACCGCCGACGACTTCGCCGACGAGGGCGACGCATCGGCTGCCGATCGGCTCGCTCGCCTCGACGCCTATCGCGCCGACCTCGACCGCATCGCCGCCGGACGTGGACCGGACGCGCCGGTGCTCGTCCGGCTCGCGCCGGTAATCGCCGCGCACGCGCTGCCGCTGCAGCCGTTCCGCGACCTGCTCGACGCGTTCAGCCAGGACGTCGTCAAGCAGCGGTACGCATCCTTCGACGAGGTGCTCGACTACTGCCGCCGCTCCGCGAACCCGGTGGGCCTCCTGATGCTCCACCTCTTCCGCGCGGCCGGTGCGGAGAACGTCCGCCGTTCGGACGCGATCTGCACCGGGTTGCAGCTCGCGAACTTCTGGCAGGACGTGGCGGTCGACTGGGCCAAGGGCCGGCTCTACCTGCCGCAGGAGGAGCTCGCGCGGTTTGGCGTGGGCGAAGCGCAGATCGCCGCGGGCCGCACCGACGATGCCTGGCAGCGCCTGATGGCGTTCCAGGTCGCGCGCACGCGCTCGATGCTCGAGGCCGGCGCGCCCCTCGCGCGGGCCCTCCCCGGCCGGATCGGCTGGGAGCTCCGCCTCGTCGTGCAGGGCGGCTTGCGCATCCTCGAGCGGATCGACCGCGCGGGTGGCGACGTGTTCCGGCACCGCCCGGTGCTGCGGGCGCCCGACTGGTCGCTCATGTTCTGGCGCGCCGCCGTGACGTGATGACGCCGGACGAGTACTGCCAGCAGAAGGCGGCGGCAAGCGGATCGAGCTTCTACTACTCGTTCCTGTTCCTGCCGCCCGAGCGGCGCCGGGCGATTACCGCCCTCTATGCGTTCTGCCGCGAGGTCGACGACGTCGTCGACGAGTGCACCGACGTGGGCGTCGCCGCGGCGAAGCTCGCCTGGTGGCGGAACGAAGTTGCCGCGCTCTTCACCGGCACCCCGCAGCACCCGGTCACGAAGGCACTCGCACCCGCGGTCGAGCGCTTCGGCGTGACCCAGGCACGGCTGAACGAGATCCTCGACGGGATGGCGATGGATCTCCGTCACGCGCGTTACCCCGATTTCGCCGGCCTCGAGCGCTACTGCTATCACGTCGCCGGCGCGGTGGGCCTGCTCGCAGCCGGCATCTTCGGCTACGCCAACCCCCAGACCCTGAAGTACGCGGAGACCCTGGGCACCGCGTTCCAGCTCACCAACATCATCCGCGACGTCGGCGAGGACGCACGCAAGGACCGCATCTACCTGCCGCAGGACGAGCTCGCGCGCTTCGGCGTCTCGGCCGCCGACATCCTCGCTGCGCGGCAGACCGAGGGCTTCGGCGGCCTGATGGCGTTCCAGATCGACCGGGCGAAGGGTTACTACGAGCGCGCGCTCGCGCTCCTGCCGCCCGAGGACCGCAAAGCCCAGCGTCCCGGCCTCGTGATGGCGGCGATCTACCGCACCCTGCTCGACGAGATCCGGCGGGACGGCTCGCGGGTGCTGGCGCACCGCGTCGCGCTGACGCCGATCCGCAAGCTCTGGATCGCCTGGCGGACGTGGGTCGCCGCGTAGCGGTCGTCGGCGCCGGCTGGGCGGGCCTCGCCGCCGCCGCGACGCTGGCGGAGCGCGGGCAGGCGGTCACCGTCCTCGAAGCCTCGCGCAGCCTCGGCGGCCGCGCGCGGCGAGTGACGATCGACGGCGTCGACCTCGACAACGGCCAGCACATCCTGATCGGCGCCTACGCCGAGGCGCTGCGGCTGATGCGGCTCGTCGGCGCCGACCCCGAGCGCCTGCTCGTGCGGTTGCCGCTCGAGCTGCGCTACGCCTCCGGCTTCCATCTGCGCGCGCCGCCGCTCCCCGCGCCCCTTCACCTCCTCGCCGGGCTGATCTCGGCCACGGGCCTCACCGTCGCCGAGCGGATCGCGGCGGTCCGCTTCATGGCGGGCCTCCGCCGCGCGCGGTTCGTCCTCGAAGCGGACGAGAGCGTCGACCGGCTGCTTGCGCGCCACGGCCAGGATGGCGCGCTACGCGAACGTCTGTGGGTCCCGCTCTGCGTCTCGGCGCTCAACACCCCTCCGGCGCGCGCCTCGGCGCGAGTCTTCGCGAACGTGCTGCGCGACACGCTCGGCGGCGGCCGGGCGGCAAGCGACCTGCTGCTGCCGAAAGCGGACCTCGGCGCCCTCTTTCCCGCGCCGGCGGCGGCGTTCGTCGCCGCGCGCGGGAGCGAGGTCCGCCTCGGCGCGGCCGTGCGCACCATCATGCGCGACGGCACCGGCTTCCGGCTCGACGCCGACGCGCGGACGTTCACCCACGTCATCGTCGCCTGTTCTCCACAGCATGTGCCGCCGCTGCTCGGCAGCCTGCCGGAGCTCGGCGGTCTCGCCGCTACCTTGGCCGCGATCGAGCACGAGCCGATCTACACCTGCTACCTCCAGTATCCGGAGAGCGTGTCGCTCCCGTTCCCGATGCTGGGGTTCGGCGGCGGGCTGCTGCAGTGGGCGTTCGACCGCGGGACGCTCTCGGGACACCCGGGCCTGATCGCGGCAGTGCTGAGCGCGTCGGGCGACCACGAGGCGTTGACCCACGCCGAGCTCGCCGCCGCCATCCATGCCGAGCTGGCCGCCGGACTCGGTGGCCTGCCGGAACCGCGCTGGCAGCGCGTGATCGCCGAACGGCGGGCAACCTTCAGCTGCCGGCCAGGGCTCGTCCGGCCGGGGAACGCGACGCCGGTGCGCGGTTTCGTGCTCGCGGGGGACTACACGGCGAGCGACTACCCGGCGACGCTGGAGGCGGCGATCCGGAGCGGGGTCGCTGCGGCGGACCTCGTCCTAGCCTAGCTCGGCAAGCGCGTCGGCCAGGCGCTCGACGGCGACCACCTCGATCCCCTCGATCGCCTGCTTGGGCGCATTCGCCCGGGGGATCAGGGCGCGCCGGAATCCGAGCTTGGCCGCCTCGCGCAACCGCTCCTGGCCGCGCGGCGCCGGCCGCACCTCACCGGCGAGGCCGATTTCGCCGAACACGACGAGCTTGTCGGGGAGCGGCTGGTTGCGGAAGCTCGAGGTCACCGCCAGCACCACCGCCAGGTCGGCCGCCGGCTCCTCGATCCGCACGCCGCCGACCGCGTTCACGAACACGTCCTGGTCGTGCACCGCGACACCGGCGTGCCGGTGCAGCACGGCGAGGAGCATCGCCAGGCGACTCTGGTCGAGTCCCTGGGCGAGGCGGCGCGGCGCCATGCCTTGCGCGGCGTCGACCAGCGCCTGCACCTCGACGAGGAGCGGCCGCGTGCCTTCGTTGGTCACCAGGATGCAGGAGCCGGCGACCGGCTCGCGGTGCTGCGAAAGGAAGAGCGCCGACGGGTTCGCCACGCCGCGCAGGCCGCGCTCGGTCATGGCGAACACACCGAGCTCGTTCACCGGGCCGAACCGGTTCTTGACTGCCCGGATGAGCCGGAAGCTCGAATGCGGGTCGCCTTCGAAGTAGAGCACGGTGTCGACGATGTGCTCGAGCACGCGCGGGCCGGCGAGCGCGCCCTCCTTGGTCACGTGGCCGACAAAGATCAGCGCGATGCCCTGGCTCTTCGCGAGGCGGGTGAGCTGCGCCGCGCACTCGCGCACCTGTGCCACCGACCCCGGCGCCGACTGCAGCGCCTCCGAGTAGAGCGTCTGGATCGAATCGACCACCGCGACTTCCGGTTTCTCCGCCTCCAGGGTCGCCGCGATCCGCTCGAGCTGGATCTCGGCGAGCAGCGCGACCGCCGCGGTGTCGATCTGCAGCCGCTGCGCGCGCAGCGCCACCTGTTCCGCCGATTCCTCCCCCGACACGTAGACCACCTTGCGCGCGCCGCTCATCCACGCCAGCGCCTGCAGGAGCAGCGTCGACTTGCCGATGCCCGGGTCGCCGCCGATCAGCACGACCTGCCCCGCGATCAGTCCGCCGCCGAGCGCGCGGTCGAACTCGGCCACGCCGGTCGGCATGCGCGACGCCTCCTTCGCCGGGATGCGGGCGAGCGGCACGAGCGCCGCCGCCTTGGCCCCACCGGCGTAGCGATGCTGGCTGGCGCGCTCCGCGACCGCCTCCACCAGCGTGTTCCACGCGCCGCAGTGCGGGCACTGGCCCTGCCACTTGGTGGACTGGCCGCCGCATTCGTTGCAGGCGTAGATCGCCTTGGCGCGCGTCGCCATGCGTCAGCCGCGCTCTACTTGAGGCACGCGCGCGGTGATCTTGCAGAGCAATTCGTAGCTCAGCGTCCCTGCGGCCGCTGCGACCTCGTCGCACGACAGACCCTCGCCCCAGAGCGTGACCGACGTGCCGACCACTGCCGCGGGCACCGGGTCGAGATCGACGGTGAGCATGTCCATCGATACGCGCCCGACGGTGCGCGTCCTTATCCCCTTCACGAGCACAGGCGTCCCGTCCGGTGCATGCCGCGGGTAGCCGTCGGCGTAGCCGCAGGCGACGACGCCAAGCCGCATCGGCCGGTCGGCAACGAACGCGCCGCCGTAGCCGACGCGGTCGCCCGGCCGCAGGTCGCGCACGGCGATCAGCTCCGCGGTGAGCGTCATGACCGGCTTCAGCCCGATCGTTGCGGCGGTGGTATCCGCGAAAGGCGAGCAACCGTACAGCATGATCCCGGGCCGTACCCAGTCGAAGTGCGTCTCGGGGAAGCGCAGGAGCGCCGCCGAGTTCGCCAGGCTGCGCGGCGCCTCGATCTGCGCCGTGGCGGCCTCGAAGCGGTGCAGCTGTTCGGCGACGCCCGAGAGGCCATCGGCGTCCGCGAAATGCGTCATCAGCGTGATCCCGCTCACGACCGGCGAGCGCGCCAGCCGCTCGAACACCTTCCGGTACTCGCCGGCGGCGAAGCCGAGCCGGTTCATCCCCGAGTTCAGCTTGAGGTACACCGGCACGCGCGTCGGCAGCCGGACGGCCTCCAGCAGCGCGATCTGCTCCGGGTCGTGGACGACGATCGAGAGGCCGTGCTCGCCGACCGCCTGGAGGTCGTCGGCCTCGAAGACCCCCTCGAGGAGCAGGATCGGCTTCGCGACGCCCGCCTCGCGCAGGCCCACGGCGTCGTTCAGGTCGAGCAGCGCGTAACCGTCGGCCGCCTCGAGCGCGCGCACCGCGCGCTCGAGGCCGTGGCCGTACGCGTTCGCCTTCACTACCGCCCAGGTCCGGGCGTGCGGCGCCCGGGCGCGCGCGAGCGCTAGGTTCTCGCGGAACGCCGCGAGATCGAAAGTGGCGCGGATCGGACGGGGCAAGCCCGGTCAGTTTCCCTTGCGCAGCTTGGAGAGCCAGTGCTCCATCTGCTTCCCGGCCGCCTCGCGCCCGCCGAGGCCGAACGACAGCGCGAACGCGACCGCGATCGCCCCGAGCGTGAGCCCGAAGGCGAGATTCACGATGTCGTCAGCGATCCCCATCGCGCGCAGGCCCATCGCGATCACCAGGCCGAGGATCGCGATCCGCGCGATGCGCGCGAGCCCGGTGGTCTGCTCGCCGCTCGCCTTGTCGATCGCCTCGTAGACGAGGTTCGCGAGCCAGAAGCCGATCACCAGGATCGCGCCGCCGAGCAGCACGTCGCCGCCGAACTTGATGAACATCGTGACCACGTCGCGCACCTGGTGGAACTCGAGCCGGTTCGCCGCCTCGACGGCCGCGAAGAGCATCGCAAAGAACAGCACGATCCCACCGACCAGGGTCGACGGACGGAGGTTGCCACTGAATGCCTCCCTCATGCCGAGCCTCTGCGGCAGCGTATCGGCGCCGAGGCTCGCCAGCAGCCGGGCGAGCAGGCCGGAGGCGAACTTCGCGACGTACCAGGTGATCACCAGGATCAGCGTCGCGGCGACGATGTTCGGCACCGCGGCGAGAAACTTGTGCAGCATGTCGGTCGCCGGCCGCGAGATCGCGTCGATCTGCAGCGCGTCGAGGGCGCCGATCAGCGACGGAACGAAGACGAAGATGAAGACGATCGTACCCGCCACGCGCGAGAGCTTCACCGTGTCGGCGAGCCCGAGCCGTCCCGCGAGCTTGTCGGCGCCGGCGGCGGCGAGGATGTTGGTCACCAGGCCGCGCAGCACCTTCGCGATCAGCCAGCCGACGAAGCCGATGATCCCGGCGCCGACGATGTTCGGCACCATGCCGAGCAGCTTCGCGACCATGAGCTGCACCGGCTCGAGCAGGCCGTGCAGATCGTAGGCGTTGAGGACGGTCGGCAGGAAGAGCAGGATCACCAGCCAGAACAGGACGTTGGCGACCGTCTTGCTCATCGGCTCCATCCCGGCTTCCTTCGACAGCTTGTCGTCGAGGGTCGTGGACGAGAGGATCTTGTTCACTACCGCGCGGATCACGGTAGCGAGCAGCCACGCGATGAGCGCGAGGATGGTGCCGGCGACGAGCGACGGCAGGTAGCCGATGATCTTCTCGACGAGACGGGCGAACGGGCCCGAGATCAGGTCGAGATGCAGCGAATCGAACACCGCGACCAGGGTGATCAGGATGATCACCCAGAACACGCCGACGGCGATCCCCCACTCGACCCCGACCTTCTGGCCGGTGCTCTCCTCGATCCGCGCGTTCACCTTGAGCAGCGCGAGGAGGCGATGCACGCCCGCGCGGGCGGTGACCGCGACGAGCCAGCCGATGATGAGGATGCCGAGCGCCCCGAGGATCCCCGGGAGTTGCGCGCCGAGCGTGGTCTGGAGCGAGCTAGCGAGCGTATTCAGGTCCATCTTGCCTCCCCATGACAGTCGGACTCAAGTCGCCGGGACGGCGCGTGCGGCCGGCCGGGCACGGGGCGCTATGTTACGCGCCTCCCCCGCGCCCTGTTACAACAGGTAGCGCGATCCTGCCGGCGCGCGTCCTACGCCGCCGCGTCCTTCAGGCGGTCCTTGGTGAACTCGACGAAGGTGTTCACCAGCCGCGAGCGGAACTTCTCCTTCGGGTAGACGAGCGAGAGCGCGCGCATCAGCCGCGGCGCGAGCGGCATGGCGACGAGATCGCCGAGCTTCTGCTCCTTCGCCACCGTCGCCTTCGACAGGATGGCGAAGCCGAGGCCGGTGCCGACGACGCCCTTCAGCGCCTCCGGGCTGCCGAGCTCCATCACGACGTTGAGGTCGGCCGGCGCGATGCCCGCCTTGCGGAAGTAGAGATCGGTGAACTCGCGCGTGCCGGAGCCCGCTTCGCGGCTCACGTACGGATAGGGGACGAGCTGTTTCGGCGCCACCGACTTCAGCTTCGCGAGCGGATGCACCGGCGCGACGATGACCTGGAGCTCGTCCTCGCAGCACACCTCGGTCAGCAGCGCCGGCAGGTGCGAGGGCGCCTCGATCAGCCCGAGGTCGAGGGTGTGCTCCGCGACGCGGTTCTCGATCGTCTCGGAGTTCGCGACCGTGAGCTTCGGCTGGACGTCGGGGTGCCGCGACTTGAACTCCCCGAGCACCTGCGGCAGCAGGAACTCGGCGATGGTCGTGCTGGCGCCGATCAGCAGCGGGCCGGACAGCCGCCCGGTCATCTCGCGCAGGCGCGTCTCGAGCTCCGCCGACAGCGCGAGGATCCGCTCGGCGTACTCGAGCACGACGTCGCCCGCGGGGGTCAGCGCGATCTTGCCGTGCCCGCGCTCGAACAGCCGCGCGTTGAGGTGCTCCTCGAGCTGTTTGATCTGGAAGGTGACCGCCGGCTGGGTCATGAACAACGTCTCGGCGGCCTTCGTGAAGCTCATCTGCTTCGCGACCGCGTGGAATACCTGGAGCCGGCGATCCGCCATGGCGGGCAAATTGCGTGTGTTATTCTGCGCCCCGCCATTCAACCATAAAAACGGCCATGGACCAAACTTATGGCGCCGCGGCCGGCGCCGCTCCGCAAGGCGTGCGGTAGCGCCTTCCGCTGCCGACCCCGCACCGCCAGCTCTCCCGCTCGCCGTCCTCCAGCCCGCGGCCGCCCGTACCCGCCCAGCCCAGATGAAGCGCGGCTTCTACACGATCATGGCGGCGCAGTTCTTCTCGTCGCTCGCCGACAACGCGCTGCTCATCGCCGCGATCCAGCTGCTGACCCAGCTCCAGGGGCCGGCATGGATGGTGCCGCTGCTGAAGTTCTTCTTCACGATCTCGTACGTGGCGCTCGCGGCCTTCGTCGGCGCGTTGGCCGACTCGATGCCGAAGGGCCGGGTGATGTTCGTCACCAACGCGATCAAGGTCGCCGGCTGCGTGATGATGCTGTTCTACGCGGCGCTCACGCCGCCCAACGCCCCGGAGTACCTCACGATCCTGATCGCGTACGCCGTCGTCGGCCTCGGCGCGGCGGCCTACTCGCCGGCGAAGTACGGGATCCTCACCGAGCTCCTGCCGGCGCAGCAGCTCGTCGCCGCCAACGGCTGGATCGAAGGGCTCACCGTCGGCTCGATCATTCTCGGGACGCTCGTCGGCGGCGCGCTGGTGAGCGACACCGTCTCGCGGGCGCTGCTCGGCATCGACATCCCCCGGATCGAGACCGGCATCGACACGCCCGGCGAAGCCGCGATCGCGATCATCCTGTTCGGCTACGTGATCGCCGCAGGCTTCAACCTCTACATCCCCGACACCGGCGTCGACCACCACGTCCCGAAGAAGAACCCGGTCTACCTGATCCACGACTTCTACCACTGCTGCCGCCTCCTCTGGCGCGACAAGCTGGGGCAGATCTCGCTCGCGACGACCACCCTCTTCTGGGGCGCCGGGGCGACGCTGCAGTTCATCGTGCTCGAGTGGGCGCGCGCCGCGCTCGACTACCCGCTCTCGAAAGCCACCGCGCTCCAGGGCATCACCGCCATCGGGATCGCCGGCGGCGCCATCGCCGCCGCCCGGTTCGTCTCGCTCCGGCGCGCGGTCGACGTGCTGCCGGTCGGGATCGCGATGGGGCTGCTCGTCATCGTGATGGTCTTCGTGCGCAACCTGTGGATCGCGATCCCGCTCATGATCGCGATCGGCGGGTTCGCCGGCTTCTTCGTCGTGCCGATGAACGCGCTGCTCCAGCACCGCGGTCACATCCTGATGGGTGCCGGCCACTCGATCGCGGTGCAGAACTTCAACGAGAACCTCTCGATCCTGATCATGCTCGGGCTGTACGCGGGGATGATCAAGGCCGACTTTTCGATCTACGGGATCATCGTCCTCTTCGGCCTCTTCGTGAGCGGCTCGATGGTGCTCGTGCGGCGGCGGCATCGCGCGAACCAGCGCCAGGGCGACTTGCTGCAGCTGATCGGCATCGACAAGCCGGGCTCGCCGCACGGCTAGGCGCCGGTTGACTTGGGCGACGCCGCCCCCACATCTCTCCGGGCATTTCCTCAGGAGACGATGTCATGGGCGCGATTCCCGAATTCCTGCTCGACGAAAGTGACCACTCTGTCCCTGCGGGCGGTTCCGGCGACGGCGACACCGGGCTGCTCGACGCCTATTCCCGGGCGGTCATCGGCGCCGCTGAGCGCGTCGGACCCGCGGTCGCCCACCTCGAGGTCGAGCAGGCGCGCCGCGGGCGCGAGCGCCGCGGCTCCGGCTCCGGGTTCGTCTTCACCCCGGACGGCCTGATCCTGACCAACAGCCATGTGGTCCATGAGGTCAAAGCCGTCCGCGCGAGCTTCGCGGACGGCACGAGCTACGACGCCGACGTGATCGGGGACGATCCGGACACCGACGTCGCCGTGATCCGCGTCGGCGCGAGCGGCCTTCCGGCCGCAACGCTGGGATCGTCGCGCGGTCTGCGCGTCGGCCAGCTGGCGATCGCGATCGGCAATCCGTACGGCTTTCAGCACACGGTTACCGCGGGCGTGGTGAGCGCGCTCGGCCGGAGCCTCCGCGCGTACAGCGGCCGGCTGATCGACGACGTCGTCCAGACCGACGCCGCGCTCAACCCCGGCAACTCGGGCGGACCGCTCGTCGATTCCCGCGGCGAGGTGATCGGCGTGAACACGGCGATCATCCCGATGGCGCAGGGGAT
>Ga0335084_10008433_pt1 | contig 10274 bp, 8 predicted proteins | sample Lox_Sample_44_FD_206721 | JGI IMG/M metagenome (GOLD analysis project Ga0335084, IMG submission 206721) | Soil microbial communities from Loxahatchee National Wildlife Refuge, Florida, United States - Lox_Sample_4.4 | ecosystem: Environmental > Terrestrial > Soil > Wetlands | place: USA: Florida... | reverse complement strand
CGGCGGGCGCGAACGGCTTCGACAGCACGAAGCGTATGCCGGCGCGCTTGGTCTCCTCCGGGTTGAGCCGATCGCCCCAGCCCGTCACGAAGCCGAGCGGCACGTGCGGGAAGCGCTGCCGGCAGGCGGCCGCCACGTCCCAGCCCGACATGCCGGGCATGGAGATATCGGCGAGGATGACGTCCATCGCCTCGCGCTCGCAGTGGGCGAGCGCTTCCTCCCCGCTGGCCGCCTCGACCACCGTGTGTCCGACGGACGTGAGGATGTCCCGAAGCACGGACCGGATCTCGGCCTCGTCGTCGACGACCAGCACGTGTCCGCGGCGGGCCACGGGTGGCGCTGGCGCCTCGGCCGGCGCCGCCGGCTCCTCCTTGCTGACGGGCAGGCGAACGATGAAGGTGCTCCCCGAGCCGAGCCGGCTCTCGATCTCGATGGTGCCCCCGTGGCGCTTGACGATGCCGAACGACACGGCAAGGCCCAAGCCGGTCCCGCGGGCGCCCTTCGTGGTGAAGAAGGGCTCCAGCACGCGCCGCCGGGTCTCCTCCGACATGCCGCATCCCGTGTCGGCCGCGGCCACCTGCACCATCTCGCCGTCGGTCGAGACGTGGAAGACGAACTGGCCGCCGCCCGGCATGGCGTCGAGCCCGTTGATGAGCAGGTTCATGAAGACTTCCCTGAGCTCGGCCGCGATGCCCGTGACGGGCAGCGGCGATGCGCCCTCCACCCGCACCTCGTACGACACGCCGAGGCTCTGCCCCTCGTCCTTCCAGCGCCCGCGCGTCAGCTCCACCACGTCGCGCAGGAGCTCCGGGATGTCCACGCGGCCGGCGGGCCGCGTCTGCCGCGTTCGCGTGAACTCCTGGATCCGCCGGACCGTCTGCGCGCCGTCCCACGCCGCCTGCCGAATGATCTGGATGTCCCGGGACACCGCGGGCGCCTGTCCCGCCTTGAGCAGGAGCTCCGCGCGGCCCACCACCACGGCCAGCAGATTGTTGAAGTCGTGCGCCACGCCCGCGGCCATCTCGCCGAGCGCGCTCAGGCGCTCCGCCTGCACCATCAGCTGCTGGGAGGCCTCCAGCTCCTGCAGGGCGACCCGCAGCTCCTCGAGCAGCTGGGCGTTCTGGATCGCCACGCCCGCCTGGGACGCCAGCGAGGCGGCCAGGTTCTGGTAGCGCGCGGGAAACGGCACGACGTCCTCGCCCAGCGCGACGGGGAACGCCAGGGGCTGGCCGGGATCCCGCTTGCAGTTGATGAGCTGGAGCACGCCGATGATCTCGCCGTCTGCGGTCGTCATCGGGACCACGAGCATCGACATCGCGCGGTAGCCGATGCTGGCGTCGAAGCCGGCATTGATGTGAAAGGGCGACCCCTGGGGCAGGGCGTAGACGTCGTCGATACGCAAGATCTCCCCTGAGAGGGCGACATAGCCGGCCACGCTATCGGCGCTGATGGCCAGCGTGGACTCCGTGAGCGGCACCTGCACGCTGTCGTTCTGCGCCATCTTGAACCTGAGCCGCCTGCCCCCATCGGGCGCCGTCTCGACGACGTAGAGCGAGCCGGCGTCGCTGCGCGTGATCTCGCGCCCCTTGGTCAGGATCAGCTCGAGGAGCGCGTCGAGGTTGCGCTCGGCCGAGAGCCGGATGCCGATGGCGCTCAGGTCCTCGAGCTGCAGGCTCATCTCCCGCATCTCGGCCGCGGCGCGCGCATGCTCGCAGGCGTCGCGCAGCACCTGCGCGAGCGTCGGCGACGGGATCGAGGGATCGAGATACGCGTAGCAGGGAGGGCCGGGCGACTCCCAGGGCGTCAGGTCGCCCGAGATCAGGGCGACCACCGGCACGCCCGCGCGCCGGGCGGCCGCCACCGGCGCCGCGTTCGCCTCGCCATCCCCTGGATCGACGACGAGCACACCTGAAGCGTCCGCGTCCACCGCCGGAAGCTGCCCGGCGGCCACGCACGGCTCCAGATCCTCCGGGAGCCACGCGAGAATCTCTCCGACGGCCGAGTCGCGGACATACCACACGAGCTGGCGACGCATGGGCTCTGTCCTCCCTGGCGCGAGCCGGTCAGGGCGCTTTCTTCAGGGACAGTCCCGGCGACACGGGCGCGAGGTCGGCAATGCCGACGACGCCGATGCCGGGCCCGATCGCCGGACCCGTCAGCTTGACGGCCCCGACCGATCCACCCGGCGCGAGCACGAGCCCGCCGCCGCGAGCGCTGCCCACCGCGCCGGCGTCGGCGATCGCGAGTCCCTTCGCCAGCGCCTGCGCGTCCGCGGTATCCGCGGCCAGCGCGATGGGCTCCTGCGCCACGCCGCCCTCCACCGCCTTGCCCTTCTCCAGACGCGTGCCCTGCCCCTTGCCCGCGACGCGGACGCGGCCACTCGCCGCCAGGTCCTCGAGCGTCGCCACGGCTATGCCGCGCTGGCGCTCGCCGAGCTGCGCCTGAAACTTCTCGGGCACGGTGGCGGGAGCCGGCTGCGCTTGCTTCAAGCCGATCGTGACTGCCGCGGCCGCCGCCGGGGACAGCGGGCGCATGGCGCCGAGCACGTGACGGGACGCCGTGACGGTCTGGAGGCTCTCCAGCCGGACGGGGGCAGCTCCGGGGTTGCTGCGCAGCGAGACATCGAGCTTGCCGTGGAGCAGGTGGACGTTGGTGGAGCCGCCCGCGTCGGACGGATCGCCGGCCTGGCCGGGCACGATCTCGACCACGAGCACGGTTCCGCGGACCGCCGCCACCGCATGCGGAGTCTGAACCTCGATGAGCTCGCCGGGCTTCATCCGCTCGCGTACCACGGCCAGGCCGACCTTGCCCGACTGGAGGTCCACGATGGCGTGGCTGCCGTCCTCGGTCACGGTCACCACCGAGAGCTCGCGCACCGTGAGGAGGGCCTTGCCGCCCAGGAGCACGTGCACCATCGAACGCTCCCCGGTGGTGATCCGATCCAGCGGAAACACGTCGTCGCGCATTCTCAGGTGCTGGGGCCGCGCCGCGGCGCGCGCCACGGTGGCCTCGCCGACGAGCGTGGTCACCACGCCGACACCCAGCCGATCCTGCGCCTGGGCAAATCCCGGCACGCCAACAACGAGTGCAACCAGCGCCATCGATCGAAGCGCACGCCACGTGATCGTCACGGTTCTCTCCAATCTCGCCAGGGGCCGTCGGCCCCCGGATCAGTGTCAGGGTGATGACTGCAACCGCATTGGTAGGAGGTAGCAACGCGGGTGCCAGCGGGGAGCCGCGCTGGACTCAGCGAAAATGCTGGCGTGTTCTCAGGCTGACAGCACTCGAAATCGGGGGCGCCACGACGAGGGGCAAGGCGCGGCGGGGCACTGCACGCAGGGTTTGCGCGGACCGGTCTACGGGATGCGCACCCGGATCCTCTTCACCGGGCCGTGAGCATGGCGCGCGCCCGGGAGGCCATCTCGGCATCGCCGAGCGCGGCAAACCCGCTCGCCACGCGCTCGATCCCTTCCGCCGAGCCGGCGGACCTGGCGTCGAACAGCGCTTCCAGATACGCGCGGCGGGCTTCCGGCTTGAATCCCCACGGATGCGCCTCGCCGGGAATCGTCAGGGCGTCGATCCTCGCGGCGGCGTCGCCCATCGCGGCCATGGCCTCCCAGCGCCGGGAGGCGAGCGCGACCGGATAGACGTCCCGCCATGCCTGGATGGCTTGCCGCAGATCCCGGCGCGCCGTTGCCTCGTCGACGACGACAAGCCTCTCCGGCCACGCGCGATCGTCGACCCGGCGCGAGAAGCGATGGTCGCCGCGGGGCGCCCGATCGCCCTCGAGGACGGCGAGACTGCCGAGGGCGAGGCTGGCCACCGCCAGGATGCCTGCGACCGACAACGCGAGTCCCTGCTCTCTCCAGCGTGGCTCGGAAATCACGGGCGGCTCCTTGTCATGGGATCGGCGCTATCCGAGGAAGGGCGCCAGGAACGGCGCGACGAATGACGTGAACACCGCGGCCAGGCCCATGGCGATGCCCGCGGCGGCGCCCTGCAGCTCGCCCTCCGCCACGGCCTGCGCCGTGCCCTGACCGTGCGAGATGGTCCCCAGGGCGAGCCCGCGCGAGAGCGGATCGTGGATGCCCGTGCGTGTCATCAGCCACGGGCCCAGCATGGCGCCGATCATGCCGGTGGCGATCACGAACGCCGCCGTCAGGGCCGGGCTGCCGTGGACGATGGGCGCCAGCTCGATGGCGATGGGCGCGGTCACCGACTTCACGCTCATCGACGCACGGATGATGTCGGGAAGGCCGAACACCGTGGCGAGCAGGACGGCGGCGCCCAGTGTGGCCAGCGAGCCCACGGCGAGCCCGAGGACGGCGGGCGCCGTGTGGCGCAGCAGGGTGAGGCGATTCTTGTAGAGAGGCACGGCCAGGCCGACCGTGGCGGGCCCCAGCAGGGACACCATGATCCGCTTCGCGGGCTCGTACTCGGCGAGCTGGACGCCGCTCGTGACGAGCGCGAGGATGATCACGGTCGTGCTGAAGAACACCGGGGTGGTCAGCGGCGAGGGAAACCGCCGGGCCAGTACCCGGCTCAGCGCATACGCACCCACCGTGAGGCCGATGCTGAACAGGGTGACGGTCATCATCGGGCGCCGCCCTCCTTGCGGGCGGCGAGCCGCTGCGCGCTCAGGCCGGCCACGCAGATGCCGACCACCGCGCTGACGACGAGCGTGAAGAGGATCGCCAGCCCGTTGGCGAGGAACAGGTCGGCAAACCCCATCAGCCCCACCGTGATGGGAACGAAGAAGAAGGCGAGGTGGCGGATCAGCAGGGACGCCCCGGCCTCGACGGACCTGAGCGGCAGGAGCCCGCTGGCGAGCAGCGCGAGGAGCAGGAGCATGCCGAGGAGGTTGCCGGGCACGGGCAGGTGGAGAGCCGTGACCACGGCGTAGCCAGCCTGGTTCAGGAGCAGGAGCATCGCGATCTGCGCCACGATCAGGAGCGCCGTCTTCATGACCTCCCAGGGGAGAGCAAGCGCCGTACCAGCGACGGCGAGGCCCGAGCGAGGCAGCGTGCCGACGCGTAAGCGGGTGGAAAAGCTGAAAGGAGCGCGAAGGGGAAACGATGGGTGCGCGTGGAGGAATGGCGACGCCGTCGCACTCCCGCGACAGATCGGTCGCGCAAGCGCTCATGCGAGCAGCACGGCTCCAGTAAGCGCACGGCGCGCGCGCCGCCGGAAGGCTCCACGGATCGAGCGCCGGCAGTAAGGACACTGCCCTGCTGCGGCGGTCCCGAGCCCTCCGGCCCGCGTCCCGTCAGTAACGACAGGAGATGCCTGTCGCAGAACCGCGTCACTCGATGCGGAGCGCCTTCAGGAGCCGCAGGAAGTGGGTGCGGTGCAGGCCGAGCGCGGCCGCGGCCGCCGCGCGGTTGCCTCCCGTGCGATCGAGAGCCGCCACGAGGAGCTGGCGCCGGTGTGCGTTGAGCGCGTCGTGATACGAGGCGCTGTCGGCATGCCCGCTCGCCTCGGCCGCGGCGACCCGGGGCGGCAGATCGACGGGCAGCACCCGCGGCGCCCGGCCCAGCACGACCGCGCGCTCGATCACGTTGCCCAGCTCCCGCACGTTGCCCGGCCAGCCGTAGGCCACGAGCTTCTCCATGGCCTCGGGCGCGATCTCCGTGAATGCCTTCTTCGTCTCGCGGGAGAAGCGCTCCAGGAAGGACTGGGCGAGGGCGGGAATATCCTCACGACGCTCCCGGAGCGGCGGCAGCGTGATGGGCACGACGTTCAGACGGTGGTACAGATCGTCGCGGAAGCGACCCTCGCGGACGGCGGCCTCCAGATCGCGGTTGGTGGCCGCGATGATCCGCACGTCCACGGCGATCGGGCTCACGCCGCCCACCCGCTCGAAGCTCCGTTCCTGCAGGAACCGGAGGAGCTTCGTCTGGAGCTCCTGGGAGATGTCTCCCACCTCGTCGAGGAGGACGGTGCCGTGGTCGCCCAGCTCGAGCTTGCCCTTCTTCAGCCGGTGGGCCCCCGTGAAAGCCCCCTTCTCGTGGCCGAACAGCTCGCTCTCGAGCAGCTCGCGCGACAGTCCCACGCAGTTGATGGCGATGAATGGCTCGGCCCGCCGCTCGCTCCACCCGTGAATGGCGCGCGCGAAGACCTCCTTGCCCACACCGCTCTCGCCAAGGAGGAGCACGGTGGCGCGGCTGTCCGCGGCCTTCCGGCTGAGCTCGATGGCCTGGCTCATCCGCGCGCTCCGGCCTTGCACGAGGCGATACCGGTCGTCGATCGCTTCGGAGAGCGCCGCCACGTCGCGCGTGAGCCGCCGATGCTCGAGCGCCTTGGCGACGATGAGCGCGATGTGATCGGGGGCGAAGGGCTTCGGGATGAAGTCGTGGGCGCCCAGCTTCATGGCCTGGACGGCGACGTCGATGCTGCCGTGCGCCGTGATCATGACCACCGGCACGTCGACGTCGCGGCTCTTGAGCTCCCGCAGCACGTCGAGACCGCTCATGCCCGGCATCATGTAGTCGAGCAGCACGAGGTCGGGTGGGGCGGCCTCGCACCGGGCGAGCGCCTCCGCGCCGCCGCCGGCGACGGTCACGGAATACCCCAGATCGGTGAGCTCCTGGGAGAGCAGATCCAGGTTGAACGGCTCGTCGTCGACGATAAGGATTCGCCCGGGCATCGCTCCCCCGCTCGGCTATCCGATGAAGAGCCTGATCTTCGCCAGGAGCTCGTCTTCGTGAATGGGCTTCGCCAGGTAATCGTCGCAGCCCGCCTCCCGCGCCCGCTGCTCGTCGCCCACCATGGCGTGCGAGGTGATGGCGATGACCGGGATGTGCCGCAGCCCGGGATCGGCCTTGAGGCGCCGCGTGGCCTCCCAGCCGTCCATCACGGGCATGGAGAGGTCCATGAGGATCAGATCGGGCCGCTCGCGCGCGGCGCACGCGAGCGCCTCCGCGCCGTTCTCGGACAGGGCGACGGCATAGCTGTCCTCGAGGATCTGCAGGAGGAGGTCCCGGTTGATCTCCTGGTCCTCGACGACGAGGATGCGCTTGAGCACGCTCATGTCTTCTCCGCTCCCGCCGTCTCGAGCGCGATGGGCAGGGTGAGGGTGAACGTCGAGCCCTTGCCGGGATCGCTCTGCGCCGTCACCTTGCCGCCCAGGAGCGTGGTGAGCCGGCGCACGATGGCCAGCCCCAGCCCGGTGCCCCCGTGGCGGCGCGTGCTCGACATGTCCACCTGCCGGAACTCCTCGAAGACGTAGCCGAGCGCCTCGGCGGGCATGCCGATGCCGGTGTCGGAGACGGCGATCTCGACGGCATCGCCCATCCGCCGCGCCGACACGGCGATGACGCCGGCGTCGGTGAACTTCGCCGCGTTGCTGAGGAGATTCAGGAGGATCTGGCGGAGCTTCTCCCGGTCCGTATGGAGCGGCGGCACCTCCGGCGCGATGTCCGTGACGAGGTCGACGCGGTCGGCCTTCAGCATGGGCTCGACGGTTCCGGCCACCGCGTGGACGAGCTCGCCCAGGTCGAACGTGGCGGCGTGGAGCTCCATGTGCCCGGCCTCGATCTTGGACAGGTCGAGGAGCCCGTTGATCAGGGTCAGGAGCTGCTCGGCGCTGATGAGCACCTTCTGGAGGTTGGCGTGCTGCACGCCGGGGATCTGCGTCTCCGTCTTCCGCATCACGAGCCGCGTGAAGCCGATGATGGCGTTCATCGGCGTGCGGAGCTCGTGGCTGACGTTCGCGAGGAACTGCGACTTGAGGCGGTTGGCCTGGTCGAGCTGGGCGTTGAGCGTCACCAGCTCCTGCGTGCGCTCGGCCACCTTCTGCTCGAGGCCGGCGTACGCCTCCTGCAGCCGCGCGCTCATCCGGTTGAACTCTTCCGCAAGGACCTCCATCTCGTCGCCCGTGCGAATGTCGAGCCGAAAGGCGAGATCACCGGTCCCGACGCGCTCGACGCCGCGCCGCAGCGTCTCGAGGGGCCGCAGGATGCGGCGGGAGACGAGCACGCTCGCCAGCAGCGCCATGCCGAGCCCCACCAGGAGGAGGATGGACGTGCGGCGGATCGAGGCGAGCAGGGGGTAGAGCACCTCGCCGGCGGGGCGCTCGATGAAGACGATCCAGTCGACGCCGGGGACGGCGGCGTACGAGCTGAACACCCGCTCGCCCCGGAGGCTCCGCGTGAGCGTTCCGCGCGTCCCTGCGTCGACGGCGGCGGAGCGGAGAGCCTCGCCCACCTGGCCCAGCGTGCGCACGTTGCGGCGCTGCAGCACGAGGCTCACCTCCGGGTGCGCGATGAGCGCGCCCGAGCGATCGACGACGTAGGCGTGGCCCGTGTCTCCGGCCATGAGCGGCGACACCACCTGCTCGCCGAGATAGATCAGGCTCACCTCGGCCTGCAGCACCCCGATGACGACCCCGGCCAGGATCTCGATCGGAATCGAGATGGTCAGGTACGGCTGGGAGTCGCCCGCGAAGTGCACGGGCCCGAAGGTCACCTGCCCGCCGAGGGCGCGCTGGAAGCCGACCGACTCGGCGAAGTCGTGCTTGCCCTCCGGATACACGGAGCGCAGGCGGGCCGCGCGCGCGCGGGCGTAGCCGTCGGCGTCGAGGGCGACCACCTCCGTGATGGCCGGCGCGATCAGCAGGAGGCGCTCGAGCTCGCGCGACATGGTCTGGTCGAAGAGCTGGCGCAGCGGTCCCACGTTGAGACCGGGGCCCGCCGACGCCACGTCGCGGCTGCGGGCCGCTCCCGTCAGCAAGGCCTCGGTCTCCTGCAGGAACTGCCCGATCCTGGCCGCGGCCCCGACGGCCGCCGCCTGCTGCAGGAGCGCGATGTGCTCGCGCGTCTCCAGATACCGGAAGTAGATCTCGCACAGCCCGCTGGTGACGAGGCCGCCGGCCAGGAGCACGAAGGAGATCAGGAAATACCGGCGCAGCAGGCGCGCCCGCGCCCGCCCCGCGGGCCGCTCGGGCGATCCGTCTCGGCCGGCGGCCGGCCCGCTCAGCGCTTCTTGAGGCTCTCCCACGGCGTCTCGATGTCCCGGCGGAACTGCTCGTTGACCTCGCGGTAGCGCGAGCGGGCCAGCTCGTCGTCGTAGATGTTCGACACGGGCGGCTCGAAGAAGGAGCGGAGGCCGCCCATGACCTGCACGGCCATCTCCACGGTCGAGCCGGGCGGCCCGTGCACCTTGTATCTCGGCATGACGGGAAAGAGCGCGCGCTCCATGAAGAGACGCTGGCCGTACTCGGACAGGAGGAAGGTCAGGAACTCGCGCGCCGCCTTCGGGTGCCGGGCTCCCGCGAGGATCCCGAAGGGCTCGGGCGTCACGAATGCGTTCTTCGGCGCCACGAAGCGGATGTCGAAGCCCGCCAGCTTCTCCTCGAACACGAAATAGGACGGGACGCCGAAGCCGACGGCGAACTCGCCGCGCGCCACCGCGGCCGGCACGTCCCGGCTCGAGCCGACGAACGAGCCCGTCAGGGCCGCCAGCTGCTTGAGCCAGTTCCAGCCATCGGACTCGCCCTTGGACTGGAGGATCACCTGGTACGTGGCATGGCTCGACGACGACCGGGTGGGCGTGCTCTGGACGATCGCGCCCTTCAGCTTCGGGTTCAGCACGTCGTCCCACTCGCGCGGGTCCGGCACGCCGAGCCGCCTGAGGAGCCGGGGACTGTAGGCGATGCCATAGACCTCGAGGGCCGTGCCCACCCAGAACCGCGCCGGATCCTTCAGCGGGACAGGGCGCGGGGTGCCGATGGACGCAGGAATCGCCTCCCACACCGCGGGCACCAGCTCGAGCTTCGCCAGGAGCTTCTCCGCGGCCAGGCTGTTGAACAGCGCCGGCTCGCCGCCCCAGAAGATGTCAGCCTCGGGCTGGCCCTTCCACCCCACGATGCGCTCGTAGGAGACGGGCGTTCCCGCGCGCTGCGCCCGCGCGCGCAGCGTGACGTTCCAGCGCTCCTTCGCGTGCAGGGTGAACTCCTTGAGCATGGCCTCGACGATGAACGCCGACATGGGTGTCTGGACGATCAGCTCGTCCTCGATCGGCGCGGCGGTCTGCGCGACCGCGAGGGCGGGCCCGCACACCCAGGCCACCAGCGCCAGCGCCACCGCCACCATCGGCGAGCTTCGGTGCGCAGGGGAACCTCGATGCCGCGAACCATACAGGATGAAGGTCAGCATCCGAGCAATTTGGAGCATTAGTCCACCGGGCGATCGGAAGTCAACATGAAAGTGCCGTCTGATGCATTTGGTGCAGGTGGATGCGACCGATCGTGACGATGCGCTTACACCTATGCGCGG
>Ga0335084_10008432_pt1 | contig 10275 bp, 11 predicted proteins | sample Lox_Sample_44_FD_206721 | JGI IMG/M metagenome (GOLD analysis project Ga0335084, IMG submission 206721) | Soil microbial communities from Loxahatchee National Wildlife Refuge, Florida, United States - Lox_Sample_4.4 | ecosystem: Environmental > Terrestrial > Soil > Wetlands | place: USA... | reverse complement strand
ATCTCTTGAGGCAGATCGTTAAGATCGAAGCGGAAATGACACGGGAACGTTCCCGCTGTTCATGGAGAAATGTGTTGACAATTTCCAATAAAGATCTTAATTACTACTAAAATAGTAGTATTAATATACTGGTTCACTATCGCCTATGAAAATTTCGGCAAGAGCCCGATACGGCGTCCGTTTGATGATGGTCCTGGCCCGCAATTACGGCAATGGTCCCATCTACCTCAAGGATATTGCCAGAGAAGAGGATATCTCGGAGAAATACCTCGGCCAGATCATCATCCCCCTGAGGGGCGCCGGCCTGGTGCTGTCCAGCAGGGGGTCCCACGGCGGCTACATGCTGGCGCGCGAGCCCGCGGAGATCAACCTCAGGGAGATCGTCGAGATCCTCGAGGGGGATTGTCTGGTGCGATGCATCAAGGACCCGTCCACCTGTTCCAGGGTGTCGACCTGCGCGAGCCGGGATATCTGGATCCTGCTGGGCGGGAAGATATCCGAAACGCTGGGCTCGGTGAGCCTGGCGGAACTGAACGACATCGGCCGCGAGAAAACGGCAAAACACCGCCGCCTCAACGCCGTGAAGAGGGCAGGATCGAAGGGATGAAAGCGATCTATCTCGACTACGCCGCCACAACGCCAGTCGACCCCGAGGTCATCGAGGCGATGCATCCCTATTTCCGGGAGACCTTCGGGAACCCCTCGAGCATCCACTCCTTCGGCCAGCAGGCCCGCTCCGCCGTCGAGGATGCCAGGGAGAAAGTTGCCTCCTCTCTGGGAGCGAAGCCCGCAGAGATTGTCTTCACGTGCGGCGGGACGGAGAGCGACAACTTCGCGATCAAGGGGATCGCTTACGCCAATCGCAGGAAGGGGAATCACATCGTCACCACGGCCATCGAGCACCACGCCGTGTTGGAGCCCTGCCACTTCCTTGAGCGCGAGGGGTTCGAGGTGACGTTCCTCCCCGTTGATTCCCAGGGCCTTGTGGACCCTCACGATGTGGCAAAGGCGATCACTGAAAAGACGGTCCTTGTCAGCGTCATGCATGCCAACAACGAAATCGGCACGCTTCAGCCCATCGCCGAGATCGGGAAGATCACCCGCGAGCGGGGCGTCTGTTTTCACACCGATGCCGTTCAGACCTTCGGGCATATACCGTTCACCGTTGGGGAGCTCAACGTGGATCTGCTCAGCCTCTCGGCGCACAAGCTTTACGGTCCCAAGGGGGTCGGCGCCCTCTACGTCCGTCAGGGGACCCGCCTGGAGCCGCACATGCATGGCGGCGAGCAGGAAGGCAAGCGCAGGGCCTCCACGCACAACGTGCCCGGAATCGTCGGGCTCGCGAAGGCTGCTGAGCTGGCGGAAAGGCTCATGCCTGGGGAGACTGAGCGGATCACGGCACTTCGAAACAAACTGATCCGCGGCCTCTTCGACCGGGTCGACCGGGTCAGGCTCAACGGCCATCCCGAACGGCGGCTGGCGAACAACGTCAACATCTCCATCGAGTATTGCGAAGGCGAGGCCATGATCCTGAGCCTCGATCTGATGGGCATTGCCTGCTCGACGGGCTCGGCCTGTTCCTCGACGAGCGTGGAGCCCTCCCACGTGCTACGGGCCATCGGTCTCTCTGTCGAAGAGACCCGCGGCTCGCTTCGCTTCAGCCTCGGAAGATACACGGAGGATCGTGAGATCGATCAGGTCCTCGAGGTGCTCCCCAAAATCGTCAAGCGTCTCAGGGCCATGTCCCCTGCATACAGGAGCATCAGCGCAGGAAAAGGAGCGGGGGGATGAATACGGCAACGATGAAGGACAAAGTGGTCATAGCCATCAGCGGCGGTGTGGATTCATCCGTTGCGGCATTGCTCCTGAAAGAGCAGGGGCACGAGGTCGTGGGCATCACCATGTGCCTCGGGGTGGCCGCCGAGGAGGGCGGCAGGACAAAGTGCTGCGGCCCCCGGGAGATCGAGGATGCGCGCCGGGTCTGCCAGATGCTCGAGATCCCTCACTACACCATGGATTTCTCCGGCGACCTGGAAGAGCACATCGTGAAGCCCTTCGTTGACGAATACGCCCGGGGCAGGACGCCGAATCCCTGTGTTGCCTGCAACCGCCATATCAAGTTCGGGACGCTTCTCGACAAGGTTACGGCCATGGGGTTCGATTTCATCGCCACGGGTCATTACGCAAGGTTGGAGAAAAAGGCAGGCCGATCCATTCTCTCGCTCTCGAAGGAGACAAGGAAGGACCAGACCTACTTCCTTCATGCGATCAAGCGGGAAACGCTGGATCGCATCCGCTTTCCCCTGGCCGGCCTCATGAAGGAGGATGTGCGGCAGATCGCCCGCAAGCACAGGCTCCCCGTCTCCGACAAGCAGGAAAGCCAGGACATCTGTTTCATCCCGGATGAGGGATACGGCGCATTTCTGCGCTCCCGGTCGATCGATGTGAAGCCCGGCGAGTTTGTCGACAGGGAGGGTGAGGTCCTTGGCCTGCACCGCGGGTTTCCCCTGTACACGCTCGGCCAGCGGGCAAGGCTGGGCGGCTGGTCCGGCGATCCCCTCTACGTGCTGGGAATCGATGCCCGGAGAAACCGCGTCGTCGTCGGCGGGAAGGCGGATCTCATGGCGCCGGGTCTCGTGGCCGACCGGGTGAATCTCCTGGTGGACGATCTGCCTGCCAGGGCCATCGCGAAGATCCGCTATGCCCACCGCGGGTCCGCCTGCACGGTTTCACTCGACGGGGATCTGCTCCGGGTCGTATTTGACGAGCCCCAGGAGGCGATCACTCCCGGCCAGTACGTCGTCCTCTATGACGACGGAGTCGTTCTGGGCGGTGGGGTCATCAGGGAGGCCTTGAATTGAACATCATCGAACAGATACGAAAACTGAAGGCCGAGCGCAAGGCCGTCATCCTCGCACACAATTACCAGGTCCCGGAGGTCCAGGACATCGCCGACTTCGTCGGGGACTCGCTGGGGCTCAGCATCCAGGCCTCCCGTACCGATGCCGAGGTCATCGTCTTCTGCGGTGTCCACTTCATGGCCGAGACGGCAAAGATCCTCTCGCCGGGGAAAACGGTGCTTCTTCCCGATAAGAATGCCGGCTGCCCCATGGCCAACATGATCAACGGAAGGCAGCTGCGGTCCCTGAAAGATCGGCACCCGGAAGCGAAGGTGCTCTGCTACGTCAACACGTCGGCGGAGGTGAAGGCCGAGTGCGACCTGTGCTGCACGTCGGCCAACGCCGTGACGATGGTACGGGGGGCCCTGAAAGACGAAAAGGAAATCATCTTTGTGCCGGACCAGTACCTGGCCGATTATGTGACCACGCAGACGGGAAGGCACTTTATCCTCTGGAACGGCTACTGCCCGACCCACGCGAGGATTCTGCCGGAAGACATTGTAAAGGCAAAAATCCTCCACCCCGCGGCCGAAGTCATCGCCCACCCCGAGTGCACCCCGGAGGTGAGAAACCTGGCCGACCGGGTGGCTTCGACGGAGGGCATGTGCCGCTACGTCAAGGAAACGACCGCACAGGAAATCATCGTCGGCACCGAGGTCGGGATCATTCACCGGCTGAAGAAGGAAAACCCGGGCAAGGTGTTTTATCCGGCATCGGCACAGGCCGTCTGCCCCAACATGAAGCTCATCACCCTGGAAAAGGTGCTCTGGGCGCTCGAAGACATGCAGCCCGTAATCGACGTCCCGCCGGACATCGCCAGGAAGGCCCGTCGGTGCATCGAGAGGATGCTGGAGTACACAGAGTAAGGGAATCGGGCTTCGGGTATCGGGCATCGGGTGAAGAGGAATAAGACAGAAAGAAATGAGAAAAGAAGTCACCCTCATACGAATGGACCGGGACATGCGGGAAACCCTGCAGGGCGAGGTTGCCCGGGAGTACCCGCTGACGGTCATGTTCAATGACGAACAGCTTGCAACGCTGCTTTGTTCGCCCGATGACATGGAGAACCTGGCCGTGGGGTTCCTGTATTCCGAGGGTCTGATCCGGACTAAAGAGGAAATCAAGGGGATCACCCTCGATGAGCCCAGGGGGATTGTCCGGGTGAATACCGACACGGCCGACGCTGTCGACCGGGATCTTTTCATGAAGCGGGTCATCACGACGGGGTGCGGCCGGGGGATCTCCTTCTACAATTTCGCGGACCTCGACCAGAAACAGCAGAAAGTCGAATCGGCCCTGAAGGCAACTCCTGCACAGATCCTGGATCTGATGCGGGCCTTCCAGACCCGATCGGAGATCTACCAGAAAACGCACGGTGTCCACGGCGCAGCCCTCTGCGACGCCTCGGGCATCCTTCTTTTTAAGGAGGACATCGGCAGGCACAATGCCATCGACAAGATTTTCGGTCACTGCCTGATGGGGGATATCCCCCTGGCGGACCGGATCATCATGACCACCGGCCGCATCTCCTCGGAGATCCTCTTCAAGGTGGCCAGGAGAAATATCCCCATCCTGGTGTCCCGATCGACGCCGACGGATCTGGCCGTCGGACTCGCCGGGGAGCTTGGGATCACCCTCGTCGGCTTTGTCCGCGGGGGGCACATGAACGTCTATGCGGAAGCAGGGAGAATCGTTTAATATGATGAAAGGCAAAATCGTCGCAGTGTGTATCAGCGATACGAAAGGCGTGCGGAAGACTCCATGCCCGTCCGGCATGTTTCTCGAAGATTACGGCATGGCAAACGATGCCCATGCCGAATGCGGGATCAAGCGGCAGGTAAGCCTCCTGTCCGTCGACAGCATCGAAAAGATGAAAAACATGGGCCTCAGCGTGGGTCCCGGCGACTTCGCTGAAAACCTGACCTTGGCCGGCATCGAGCTCTACACCCTTCAGCCGGGGACGAAGCTTGTCGTGGGCAGCGATGTGATCCTCGAAATCTCCCAGATCGGCAAGACCTGTCACACGGGCTGCGCGATCTTCAAGGAAGTGGGCAAGTGCATCATGCCCAAGGAAGGCGTCTTTGCAAAGGTTGTGAAGGGGGGCGAAATCAGGACAGGCGACGAGGTGGAGGTCGTGACATGAAAGACCAGCAGAGAAAAAGGACAACGAGTGTGAAAACAGGAAAACAGGACAGGATCGTGAGCATCATGGGGAAAGACGACACGGGGCTCTCCCGCCTTGTACAGGAGCTGAGCACAACCAGCAACGGCCTCTCCCCGGCCATGAGGCGGGCCCACCACGACCAGCCGCTCCCCTCGCGGGATGTCGTCATCGAGATCGTCGAGGCGCTGCGGTCGGTTCTCTTCCCCGGCTATTACGGGTTTTCGGACCTCAAGGTCGAAAGCGTGCTTTACCACATCGGCGCCACCCTGGATCGCATCCAGCACCCGCTGCAGGAGCAGATCCGGCGCGGCCTGTGCTTCACCTGCCTCGAGGAATCACAATGCACGCCCGCCTGCGACGACAAGGCGGGGGATATCACCAAGTCTTTCCTGGAGAGGCTCCCTGCAACCCAGAAGTGCCTGGCCAAGGACGTGAAGGCGGCCTACGAAGGAGACCCTGCAGCCTCGAGTGCCGACGAGGTCATCTTCTGCTACCCGGCGGTCATGGCCATCACGAACTTCCGCCTGGCCCATGAGCTGCACGTCCTGGGCGTGCCTCTCATCCCGAGGATGATCACGGAGCACGCACACAGTATCACAGGCATCGACATCCACCCGGGGGCGACGATCGGCGAATACTTCTTCATCGATCACGGCACCGGCGTGGTCATCGGTGAGACCTGCGAGATCGGCCGGAACGTCCGGCTCTACCAGGGTGTGACCCTCGGGGCAAAGAGCTTCAAGCTCGACGAGGAGGGAAACCCGATCAAGGGGATCCCGCGGCATCCCATCGTCGAGGACGACGTCATCGTTTACTCCGGTGCGACGGTCCTCGGGCGCGTGACCATCGGCCGCGGTTCCACCATCGGCGGCAATGTCTGGCTCGTGGAGAGCGTTCCGCCCCACAGCCGGGTCAGCCAGGCACAGATTGTCCACGAGGATTTCGAGAGCGGCGGGGGGATCTGAGCGGATGAGATAAAACCGTTCAAGTGAGAGAGCATTTGACAATGAAATTTGTATCTGTAAACTGAAAGAATATCTATTGGGAGCCTGAAAATCGATCAAGCAGAAAGTGAGTAAACGATATGTGGGAATACACGGACAAGGTAAAAGAGTACTTCCTGAAACCGAAGAATGTGGGCGAGGTCGAAAACCCTGATGCCGTGGGAGAAGTGGGGAGCATTGTCTGCGGGGACGCCCTGAAGCTGAGCCTCAAGGTCGACAAGGAGACAAACCGCATCGTGGATGCGAAATTCCAGACGTTCGGCTGCGCCTCGGCGATTGCCAGCTCTTCTGTACTCACGGAAATCGTCAAGGGGAAGACACTCGACGAGGCCGCCAAAATCACCAACCAGGACATCGCGGACTATCTCGGGGGGCTGCCCGACGAGAAGATGCACTGCTCCGTCATGGGCATGGAGGCCCTCGAGGACGCCATCAACAAGTACCGGGGCGTTAAGAAGGCATTGAAGCCCGAGGAGAACATCATCTGCAAGTGCTTCGACGTCTCCGAGGAAAAGATCCGCAGGACGGCCATTGAGAACAAACTGAAGACCGTCGAAGACATCACCCACTACACGAAGGCCGGCGGCGGCTGCGGCATGTGCATCCCCGAGATCGAGCAGATCCTCAAAGACGTCTGGTCCATCACGGAGATCAAGGAAAGGCCCGTCGAAAAGAAGAAATTGACGAACATCCAGCGAATGGCCCTCATCCAGGATGTCCTGGAGCGCGAGATCCGCCCGAAGCTCCGGGCTGACGGGGGTGACCTCGATCTTGTTGACATCGACGGAAGCACGGTGATCGTCGGTCTGAGAGGGATGTGCGTCGATTGCCCCAGCGGCGGCATGACGATCAAGGGGATCGAAGCGAGGCTCAAGGACGTAACCGGGCAGGACATCACAGTGGTGACGGAATGAAGACGATATACCTCGACAACAACGCGACGACCCAGGTGACCCCGGAAGTGGTGGAGGCGATGCTTCCCTATTTCACGGAACTCTACGGGAACGCCTCCAGCATGCACACCTTCGGCGGCCAGGTCCACGGCCACATCGAGATGGCCAGGGCCCAGGTGGCGGAGCTGATCGGCGCGGAGCCCGAGGAGATCATCTTCACCGGCTGCGGCTCCGAGAGCGACAACACGGCAATCATGAGCGCCGCGGAGTGCAACCCGACAAAGAGGCACATCATCACGACGCGGGTGGAGCACTCGGCGATCCTGAATTTCTGCAAGCACATGGCGGTCAAGAGCGGCTATCGGGTCACCTATCTTCCCGTGGACACCCTCGGGAAGCTCAACATGGATGCCCTGCTGGAGGCCGTCGACGAGCACACGGCCGTCGTCTCCATCATGTACGCCAACAACGAGACGGGGGTGATCTTCCCCATTGAAGAGATCGGCAAGATGCTCCGTGCCCGCGGCATCCTCTTTCACGTGGATGCCGTGCAGGCTGCCGGGAAAATCCCGATCAACCTCAAGGAGCTGCCCGTCGACATGATTTCCCTCTCCGGACACAAGCTTCACGCCCCCAAGGGCATCGGAGTCCTGTACGTGAGAAAAGGAGTGCGGTTCTGCCCCTACCTCATCGGCGGGCACCAGGAGCGGGGAAGGCGGGCGGGGACGGAAAATGTCGCCTCCATCGTCGGCCTCGGCAAGGCCTGCGAGCTGGCGAAGAAGGAGCTTGAAAAAGGCACAGCCACCCTGGCCGCGATGAGGGACAGACTCGAGGCGGCGCTTCTCAAGAGTTGTCCCGACGCCGTTGTCAATGGCGACAGGGCGAACCGGCTTCCCAACACGGCGAACATCAGCTTCGAATACGTGGAAGGGGAGGCGATCCTGCTGCGGCTCAACGAGTTCGGGATCTGCGCCTCCTCCGGGTCGGCCTGCACGTCGGGCTCCCTTCAGCCGAGTCACGTGCTTCGCGCCATGGGGATCCCCTACACGGCCGTTCATGGCTCCGTCCGGTTCTCGCTAAGCAGCTACAACACGCAAAGCGAGATCGATCGGGTCATCGAGGTGCTGCCGCCCATCATCAAGGAGCTGCGCTCCTATTCCCCCTTCGGGAGGGAAAAGTACGATCAGTACCTCTGCAGGCTCGATGCGGCAAGGGCGGACTGACAGGGCAAATAATGAACGGCATTCCCCGAGTCGGATGCATTGCCGACAGGCAGTTTAACAAATGGAACACATGGAGGTCTCAAGCGTGAAAAAAATTCTTATCGTAACCCTGATCTTACTTCTGACGACAGGACTCGCATTTGCCAAGGCTTACGAGGTGAATAAGAAGGCAGGGGAGTATTCCATACAGATCAAAATGGACAAGAACCCCCCGTCCGTGGGGATGAACAACATGGAGATTGTCGTAACAGACAAGGCCGGCAGACCCGTGAAGGACGCGAAGGTGTTGGTGGATTACGGGATGCCGGCCATGCCCGGCATGCCGGCCATGGCCTATAAAGCGGACGCCATGAACCACGGTGACCAGTATAATGCCGCCCTGAACATTTCCATGAAGGGGCCCTGGTATGTCAATATCAAGATTGCGAGCCAGGGAAAGACAGCATCAACGAAGTTCACCTTTGACGTAAACTAGGACTTCGGAGTCCAACGCACGTGGCCTTTGACACCGCCCCGCGGCCAGGTGTTTTCAACCATTCCGAAAGACGTGGCGCCCATCGGGTGACGGGCCTGATGGGCGCCATTTCCCTTGTTCACAGTAATTGTTGCCGGATAGGTGATTCTCAATGCGCGGAGAGAGATTCCCCATGGGCCATGACTTTGTGCCGGATAGCAGAAATCCATTTTGGGGAATTGTGTGCTTTTTGCTGATCCTGTTCCTTCTTAGTTCCCCCGTTTTCGGCGAGGAGCTGGATCTCGGGTGGCTCATCGACGAGGCCCTGAAAAACAACCACGAAATTCTCATGGTGACCGATAAGGCGGCTGCTGCGGAGCACAGGATCAAGCCGGCCCAGAGCCTGCCCGACCCCATGCTGACGTTCGGCTATCAGAATACAAGCCTCTCGACATACAACTACAACAAGGATGATAACTCCTACTGGATCGTTTCGGCCTCCCAGATGTTTCCGTACCCGGGAAAGCGGGAGCTGAAGGGAGAAATGGCGAAAGCCGACGCCGAAGGACAGAAGGCATATCTGGATGCCTTGAGGTTGAGAGTCGTCTCGAAAGTCAAAGAGCTTTATAACGATCTGTTCCTGGCCTACAAGACCATCGACATCCTTCAGGATAAAATCGACGTCTTTGCACGGATCGAGAGTGCTGCCCTTGCCCGGTACTCGACGGGCACGGGGTCTCAGCAGGAGGTCCTGATGGCCCAGACGGAGAAGTACATGATTCTCGAGCGGCAGGAGATGTTCAGGCAAAAGATCCAGGCCCTGGAGTCGATGTTGAATCTCACTGCAGGGCGGGCGCCGAATGCTCCATTGGGCAGGCCGAAGCAGCTGGTGTCCACAAAGATCGATCTCACGTTGGACGAGCTGACGAAGAAAGCCTACGAGGCCTCCCCGGAGATCCGGGTGAAAGAAAAGATGATTGCCGCCTCCGAGGCAAAGCTGCAGATGGCGAAAAAAGAGTATTACCCCGATGTGACGCTGAATGCGGGTGTGAACCAGGCAGGCCCCGATTTCCAGAACATGTACATGCTCACGGCATCGGTGAACCTCCCTGTCTATTTCCAGACAAAGCAGGATCCGGCGGTCAAGGAGGCGACATCCTCCCTCTCTGAGGCAAAGCACGACCTGGAAGCAACGAAGCTGATGCTGGCTTCCACCCTCAGGGACAATTATTCCATGATGCGATCGACGGAGAAGCTGCTGGATTTATACGAAAACGCACTGATTCCCAAGAGCACACAGGACTATCAGCTTGCCCTGTCCGGGTACGGCGCGGGGAAGATCGAGGCCCTGACGGTCATTTCGAGGCTGAAATCCTTCCTCGACGTGGAACTGTTGTACTGGAATCAGTTTGTCGAGAGGGAAAAGGCCCTTGCCAGGATCACTGCGATCACGGGGATAGGGATGCCGGAGTTAAAGGAAACCGGCAGCGGACACTCCGGAATGTGAGAGACATGTTCGTGGGTCAACGGGATGAGAAACCGGTCATGAAAAAGAAGTATTGGATGGTCACAGGCGTTGCTGCGGGGCTGGTCCTGCTGGCAGTCGCTGCGATTTTCTATTTGAAGGGCATCCCTTC
>Ga0335084_10008431_pt1 | contig 10275 bp, 11 predicted proteins | sample Lox_Sample_44_FD_206721 | JGI IMG/M metagenome (GOLD analysis project Ga0335084, IMG submission 206721) | Soil microbial communities from Loxahatchee National Wildlife Refuge, Florida, United States - Lox_Sample_4.4 | ecosystem: Environmental > Terrestrial > Soil > Wetlands | place: USA... | reverse complement strand
GAAATCAGATATGCAGGCATTGCTCAGCCTCCCTGAGTGATCGTTCCCCGGCCATCGGTTTCAGAGCGAACTTGCTCTCCCTGTCCAGGGCCGCGAGGTCACCACCGCCGTCATTGCCACCTCTCTTAGACGGTGCGCGGTTTCCACCTCCTGCGGCCAGCAACGTCAACCAAAGAGCACCAATGCCCAGATCACGGCGACGTTGGCCAAGCTCAGGAATACCGCAGCGCTGCTGATGTCTTTAGCTCGCTTGGCGAGCTGGTGGTTCTCCAGCGAGACGAGGTCGACCGCGGCCTCAATTGCCGAGTTGAGCAGCTCGACCACCAGAACAAGCAAGACCGCTCCAATCATGAGTGCTTTACCCAAGCCGCTAGTGGGCATGAACAACGCCGCGGGCACCAAGATCACGGCGAGCAGGCATTCCTGCCTGAATGCATCCTCATGCCGATAGGCGGCCCTGAATCCGTCTATGGAGTGAAATAGAGCATTCCAGATACGCCGCAATCCGGTCTTACCCTTGTGCGGATTACTACTGACCTGCTCGCTCACCTTTTCCATGCCAGATCCAGTTCGCGGGCGGCCTTCACGTCGTCGAGGCGCCGTACAGGCGTAGTGTGAGGCGCGGTTTTCACCAGCTCCGGTGTGGCATGGGCTTCATCCAGGATCTCTTTCATGGCAGTGACAAAGGCGTCGAGTGTTTCCTTTGATTCCGTCTCCGTCGGTTCGATCAGAAGACATTCGGGAACCAGCAACGGGAAATACGTAGTGGGTGCGTGGAAGCCTTTATCAAGTAGGCGCTTGGCCACGTCCATGGCACTGACGCCGGTCTGCTCCTTCAGGCGTTTGGCGGTCACGATGAACTCGTGGCTCGCGCGCCGGCGCGGGAAGGCGACCTCATACCCGACCCTCCGCAGCTCTGCCATCAGGTAATTTGCGTTCAACGTTGAGAATTCCGCCACCCGCGTCATACCCTGTCGCCCAAGCATGCGCGCGTACGCGTACGCGCGCAGCAGCACACCCGCGTTCCCCATGTGAGCAGAAAGCCGGCCGATGCTGTCGGGGCGCTCTGCGTCCCCCAACCAACGATACTGCCCTGCCTCCTGGGCCACAATCGGCAGCGGCAGGAACGCTTCGAGGTGAGGCGCAACGCCGACCGGCCCCGCGCCTGGCCCGCCGCCGCCGTGCGGCGTCGAAAACGTCTTGTGCAGGTTCATGTGTATCACATCAAAACCCATGGCCCCGGGTTTCACCTTGCCCAGAATCGCATTGAGATTGGCGCCGTCGTAGTAGAGCAGGCCGCCCGCCCCGTGGACGATATCGCGAATCTCGAGAATCTTCGCTTCGAAGACCCCGAGCGTTGATGGATTGGTCAGCATGAGACCCGCGGTGTGCGAGCCTACCGCAACTCGCAGCTCGGCCAGATCGACATCACCGTCGCGGTCGGTAGGGATTTCGCGCACCGTGTAACCGCACATGGTCGCAGTAGCGGGATTGGTTCCATGCGCTGCGTCTGGGACGATGATCTCGGTCCGCTCATCGTCACCGCGGAGCCTGTGGTACGCGCGGATCATAGCGACACCGGCAAACTCGCCCTGAGCGCCGGCCATCGGCGTCAAGCTCACCGCACTCATTCCCGTAATGTCCTTGAGCATCTCCTGCAGCTCGAACAGGCAGGCCATGAAGCCTTGTCCTGTGGACTCAGGCGCCAGTGGATGGCGCGCCAGGAACTGCGGAAGCAGGGCAGCTGCGTTGCACGCGCGCGGATTGTATTTCATCGTGCAAGAGCCCAATGGATAGAACTGAGTGTCGATGGAGAAGTTGCGCTGCGAAAGGCGCGTGTAGTGCCGCACCGCGTCCAGCTCGGAGACTTCGGGCAACAGCGGTGGCGCCCGGCGCCTCAGGTCGGGCGGAATCTCCGATCGGTCTGTCGAGAGTGTCGGCGCCTGAGCTCGGCTCGCGCGACCCGGTTGGGATAGATCAAAGATCAGCATCGTGGTTGCGTGACCAAAGCGGGCGCCCTTCTCCTCTATACGCCCGCTTTATCAGAAGCTGGTCGGGCACCGGCTTGCCGCCAGTCCTTACTTGAGCGCGTCCAGCGCCGCCTCGTAGTTGGGCTCGTTGGCTATTTCGCGCACCAGCTCCGCGTGAAGCACCCGGTTGTTCTCGTCCAGGACCACCACGGCACGGGCCGTCAATCCCTTCAGCGGGCCGTCCGCGATATCCACACCGTAGCTGCCGTGAAACGCTCGGTTGCGGAAGGTCGAAAGCGTGATCACGTTGTTCAGCCCCTCGGCGCTGCAAAACCGGGACATCGCAAACGGGAGGTCGGCCGAGACCACCAACACTACCGTGTTGCGCGCGCTGCTCGCCTTCTCGTTGAACACGCGCGTAGACTTGGCACAGGTGGGCGTGTCCAGGCTTGGCACGATGTTCAGCACTTTGCGCTTGCCGGCGAACTCGCCAAGGGCCACATCTTTCAGGTCCTTGTTGGTGAGGCTGAAATCGGGGGCCGTCGCGCCCTTGCTGGGCAACGCCCCACCGACGCTGACCGGGTTTCCTTTGAGAGTGACAGTGGCCATCCGGCTCCTCCTTTATCCGAAGTTGTGACTAATAGTTAGCGAGCTTCAAGCGCTATGGGCAGCAGCGAGGCTGTGCGTGTAGCGATCGAGATCCGCCTCGGTCTTGGTCTCTGTCGTGCACACCAATACGCAATCGGCCAGTTCGGGGTAGAACTCGCCCAGCGCGGCTCCAGCCAGCAGGCGCTGCCCGCGCATGCGTTCGAGCACGCGATCGGGCGCGTCAGACAGGGCCAGCACTACCTCGTGAAACAGGGGAGCGGAAAAACGGCGTGAGACACCGGGCACCTTAGTTACCCGATCAAGCAAGGCGGATAGGTTGTTGTGACAGGCGCACGCCACGCGCTTGAGCCCTTCCGGTCCGAGAAGCGCTAGATGGATGGTGGCGGCGGTTACGGCCAGACCCTGGTTCGTGCAGATGTTCGAAGTTGCTTTCGAGCGCCGGATGTGCTGCTCGCGTGCCTGCAGCGTCAGCGTGAAACCTGGCCTTCCCTCTGCGTCCAAGGTCCGCCCGACAATGCGCCCGGGCATTTGCCGGACATGCGCGCGCTTGCACGCCATGAATCCGAAGTACGGGCCGCCAGCCGCGAGGGGGACTCCGAGCGGTTGGCCCTCCCCAACCGCGATGTCCGCGCCCGCGGCACCCCACTCCCCGGGCGGAATCAACAATGCCAACGCCACAGGATTCACGCACGCAATGACCAAGGCACCTCGCCGATGTGCCCAGTCGCTGAGTTTGTGCACGGGTTCGAGAGCGCCGAAGAAGTTGGGTTGAGGTACCACCAGCGCGGCGAATTCCTGGCCTTCGAAGCGCGACAGCGCCCCTGGCAGTATGGTCCCCGTCTCGCTGCAATAGGGAACCTCAAGCAGCTCGATCTCCTGGTTGCAAACGATGCTGTGCACGACCGCGCGGTACGTCGGATGCAGCGTCGCAGGCATCAACACACGGCGTGAGGACTTATGCAGCCGCACCGCCATCAGCGCGGCTTCGGCCAACGCGGAAGCACCGTCGTACAAGCTGGCGTTGGTCACGTCGAGGCCCGTCAGCGAGCACATCATGGTCTGATATTCATACAGACCTTGAAGAGTTCCCTGGCTCGCCTCGGCCTGATAAGGCGTGTAAGCCGAATAAAACTCGCCGCGCGTGGCGAGCTGCCATACCGCAGCCGGAATGTGATGTTCGTAGGCGCCCGCGCCGATGAAATTCAGATAGTGCCCATCGCTTTCTGCGCGGTCGCGCATCATCCTGAGCACCTCCATCTCGCTGAGGCCTTCCGGCACACCGTCCAACCGGATGTTTTTCAAAGTCTGAGGAATCTCATCGAACAACTCCTCGACTGTGGACACGCCGATGGCCTGCAGCATGAGCCCGACATCTGCCTCGGTGTGGGGGATGAACGGCACTTCAGGAAGCGCAGGTCCAGAATGACGGGCGGAGCGCAAACAGGTCGATGGATTTCGAAACCATCGTTGACTAGGCAGACTCGGCTGCGATCAGTTTTTCGTAGGCGACCGAATCGAGGAGCTGCTCGAATTCGCCCGGGTCACTCGGCCTGAGCTTGAACATCCAGGCGGCGTACGCATCCTGGTTGATCTTCTCCGGGTTGCTGGCGAGTTCCGCGTTGACAGCGATCACATCTCCGGAAATGGGGGCGTAGATGTCCGCCGCCGCCTTGACCGACTCCACTACGCCACACTCCTGACCCTTCTTGAACGACTTGCCTGCCTGCGGATTCTCCACGTAAACCAAATCCCCGAGGCGTTCTTGCGCGTGCCACGTGATCCCGACCGTCACTGTGCCATCGCCGTGGCGCCGCACCCACTCGTGCGTGTCGGTGTATTGCAGATCGGCCGGCAGGTGCATCCGAAGCTCCTCCTCGCGGCATCAACTGGTCAGCAGGCTTTTACCCATGCGAACGAACGGGTATTTTACTACCTTGGCAGCCAATAACTTGTCCCGCACCTGGACCTCTACCAGGTCACCGACCTCAACGCGCAGTGGAACTCGAGCCAGTGCAATGGAACGACCGAGCGTAGGCGAAAAGCTGCCGCTCGTTGTCACTCCGTCTCCGTGCGCTGTTCGCAGCACTTGATGGCTGCGCAGAACCCCCCGCTCCAGCAGCACGAGCCCCACCAATCGAGTGCGCGCAGCAGCGCCCAGCAACGCCGCGCGCCCCATGAAGTCGCGCTCTGCTTTCAGATCGATCGTCCAGGCGAGGCCGCACTCGAAGGGCGTCACCGACTCGTCCATGTCTTGTCCGTAGAGATTCATGCCGGCTTCCAGACGCAGCGTGTCGCGTGCACCGAGGCCGCACGCGGCCACATTTGCCGCGATCAGATCGCGCCAGAGAGCTACAACCTCCTCCACGGGGACCATGATTTCGAAGCCGTCCTCTCCCGTGTATCCGGTCCGCGCGACAAACAGGTTTGCGACATCAGTCCCTTGAAACGAAGGGAGGTCGCGTGTGAGGGCAGGCGCCGCCTGGCGCACCTGCCAGAAGCGCGCGCGCGCGCTAGGACCCTGCAGCGCCAGGATCGCCAGATCGCGCCGCGGCTGCAGCGCGCAGTCGAAGGCGAGCCGGTCCCGCGTCACCGTGAGCCAGTTGAGGTCCTTCTGCGCGGTTCCAGCGTTTACGACCAGGCGAAAGTGCCGGGCATCCAGATGGTAAACGATCAAATCGTCGAGGATGCCGCCCGCATCGTTCAGCATGCAGGAGTAGAGCGCCTTGCCGGGCACGAGCAGCCGCGCCACATCATTGGCCAGCACGCGCCGCAGAAAGTCACGTGCCGCAACCCCCTCTACGTCGATCACCAGCATGTGCGAGACATCGAAAATGCCGGCATCGCGGCGCACGCGGTGGTGCTCCTCGATCTGGGAGCCATAGTGGAGTGGCATCTCCCAACCTCCGAAATCGGTCAGACGAGCATGGAGTCGCCGGTGCTCCTCGAACAAAGCGGTGCGCTTGAGCATGAGCTCGTTCACGCGAAGAACAAATACATGCGATAGCTGCTTGGCCTGAGCTCAGCGGTATCGAGATACAGCCTGATCGGAATTTCTTGGCCCGGGCCGATGCCGCGTGCTGGGTCCTGTGACGCGGCAACATAATCAGCGGGACGGAACACTTTGCGTGCGGCAATCTGACTGAGCGCATCAGTCAGGGTCAGCTCGATCAGAGGCAGTTGCTGCGCGACAGCCGCTCGATTGCGTATGGTGGCCGTTAGAACGAACTCGCCGGGTTGTGCGGCATCGAGCATCTGCAGATCCGACGCCTCGATGAACAACTGATCGGCGAGCTGCGGGAGCGCGAGGGTACAGCCAACCCAAACGCACAGCTCGGCCAGCTGCGGGCGCAGATTCGGCAGGCGAACCGCCACCTCGGCTGCGAAGAAATGCAGGATTTGCCATAGCAGCGTCGCGACCAATGCGAGACTCCCTACCGTCCATATCCAGCGTGGTCCGGTCGCGCGCCGAACCCCGCCTGGGCCAAACAAGTCATCGGGCAACGTCAGGATTTGGCCTTTCGCCGCGCTCTGGCGGCCTTGCGCGTCCCGCTCCGGCGACGGGCGAAACGGTGGATGCTCCGCGGGCCTCGGAAGCATCGACAGCTCCGACGCAGGTGGGATGGGGACTGGCTGCGGTATCCCGGAGGCGAGCGGTGCAGCGTCAGGCGCAGATGTGGCGCCCGCTTCCTCCGCGCTGGTGGGCGGCTGCGAGGTGAGTGCTGCGAAAGCGTCGAACACCTTGTGACAGCGCCCGCAGCGCACCTGCCCGCTGGACGCCTGCAGCTGCTCTCGCGCTACGCGAAAGTAAGTGTCGCAGTGCGAACAACGGGTGTACATGCTCATTGAGAACCCCGGTGCCTGGCGGCGTTCGGTTCACAAGCTTACCGCGATCAGGGAAACTCAGGACGGAGACGGGGATAGGCGCCGGCCCAGTGCCTCGGCCGTGCGCCACACACGCACGGGTTGTGTCAGGCCACCCCGCTTCGCGCGCCGGCGAGCCCGATCCAGCCTTCGAGGGGATAGATGGCCGCCAAGTCGAACCATTCGGAGAACGCCAATCTGATGGCGGCTCCCTGCGTCTCGAGGATGCCCGCGAGGACGAGCCGCCCCCCGGGACGGGTGTGATGAGCGAGCACGGGCGCAAGCAGCTTGAGCGGATTGGCGAGGATATTGGCCACCACCACATCGAAGCGTTCGTGCTCGAGGTCTGCCGGGTTGCGAACGTCGATCGCGACCGCGTTGCTGCGGGCGTTTGACCGGGCCGCGTCCAGCGCCGCTGAATCGATGTCGGTGGCCGCCACGCGGCCTGCCCCAAGCTTCGCGGCCGCAATGGCGAGGACACCGCTGCCGCAGCCGTAATCGAGCACCGATTCCCCGGGACGAAGCTGAGCCTCTAGCCAGCGCAAGCATTGCTGGGTCGTCGCGTGCGCGCCAGTACCGAAGGCCAGCCCAGGATCCAGTCTGACGAGTACAGCGTCCTTCGTAGGGGCCTCGCACCACGAGGGGACGATCCAGAGGCCTGAGGAGACCGCTATCGGGCCGAACTGCTCCTGGGTGAGGCGCACCCAATCCTGATCCTGCACCGTTTCGCTCTGCCAATCGACGGGAACGGGCAGGCCGGCAGCGCGGCATGCCTCATCGAGCGCAGTGACGGCGTTCGCCGTGGAATCGAACATCGCGTTGACCCGGTTGCGGAACCAGCATTGACCGATCGCGTCGCCTTCACCAAACAATGGTGTTTCGCGTTCGGTTCCGGCGCTCGCATCGGTCACCTCGACGGACAAGGCGCCGTGCTCCAGCAGTAAATCCGTGAAGTGCTCGGCTCGATCGGACTCGACCTCCAGACTGACGGAAACCCAGGGCATGGGGGATCGATCTAGCCCTCAATCCGGACGACTCTGCTTGGACAGCTTCTCTTCCAGATAGTGGATGTTGGTGCCGCCGCGCAGAAAGGCCGAGTCGAGCATCAACTCCTGATGCAGGGGCAGATTGGTGTCGATGCCCTCGATGATCATCTCTGACAGTGCGATGCGCATCTTGGCGATCGCCTGCTCTCGAGTGTCGGCCCAGGCGACGACCTTGCCGATCAGGGAATCATAGTTGGGCGGCACGAAATAGTTGGCGTACACGTGGGAATCGACCCGGATGCCAGGGCCACCCGGCACGTGGAACTGAGTGATGCGCCCAGGTGAAGGACTGAACTTGTATGGGTGCTCGGCGTTGATCCGGCATTCGATCGCGTGCCCGCGAAACTGAATGTCGCGCTGTTTGAAAGGCAGCTTCTGCCCCGAAGCGACGCGGATCTGTGCCTGCACGATGTCGATCCCCGTGATCATCTCGGTGACCGGATGCTCGACCTGCACGCGCGTGTTCATTTCGATGAAGTGGAACTCCCCCTTCTCGAACAGGAACTCGAATGTGCCAGCACCCCTGTAGCCGATTTTGCGGCACGCTTCCGCACAGCGCTCTCCCATGCGCGCCTTGAGGCGCGGGTTGATCAGAGGGGCGGGCGCCTCCTCGATGATTTTCTGATGCCGCCGCTGCATGGAGCAGTCTCGATCCCCCAGATAGACGGCGTTTCTGTGCTCGTCGGCCAGCACCTGGATTTCGACGTGGCGCGGGTTCTCGAAGAACCTTTCGATGTATACGGTGGGATTTCCGAAGGCGGCCTGGGCCTCGGTCCGAGTCAGGCTGACGGCGTTCAGCAGCGCGGCTTCGGTATGCACGACTCGCATACCCCGGCCACCCCCCCCGCCCGCTGCCTTCACGATCACGGGGTAGCCCACGCTGCGCGCGACCTTCACGATTTCATCGGGCACTTCCGGTAACGGACCGTCGGAGCCAGGAACCACGGGCACTCCGGCCTTGACCATGGCGCGCTTGGCGCTGATCTTGTCGCCCATGAGCCGGATCGTTTCGGGACGCGGCCCGACGAATACGAACCCGCTCTTCTCGACGCGTTCCGCAAAGTCCGCGTTCTCCGATAGAAAGCCATAGCCGGGATGAATGGCTTCCGCGTCGGTCACCTCTGCGGCGCTGATGATCGCCGGGATGTTGAGGTAGCTGTGAGTCGAAGGCGGAGGCCCGATGCATACCGATTCGTCGGCCAGCCGCACGTATTTCGCGTCGGCGTCCGCTTCCGAATGCACCGCGACGGTTTTCACGCCCAGCTCGCGGCACGCGCGCTGGATGCGGAGCGCAATCTCGCCGCGGTTAGCGATGAGGATCTTCTCGAACACTGTACGGGTTAGACGATGAGAAACAGCGGCTCGCCGTACTCGACCGGCTGGCCGTTCTCAACATAGACCTCCTTGACTGCCCCGCCTTGGTCAGCTTCGATCTCGTTGAGGAGCTTCATCGCCTCGATGATGCACAGGGTGTCCCCGGGACTCACTTCGTCGCCGACCTCCACGAACGGCTTCGCCCCGGGCGAGGCGGCTCGATAAAAGGTCCCGACCATAGGTGACTTCACTATGTGCCCCTCCACTGGGGCGGGCGCTTCCGAAGCCGGTGCCGGCGCAGCAGCGACGGTGGCCAGCGCGGGCACTGCAACCGGAGCCTGCGCGGGCAGAACCAGTGCCTGGGCCCCCTGGCCCACACGGCTGATGCGGACTTTTTCCTCGCCCTCGGTGATTTCGAGCTCCGCAATACCGGATTCCTGGACCAAATCGATCAGCTTCTTCAGTTTTCGCAGATCCATTGTTGGAGACCGCTGCGTCAGCAGCAGGGAGGAGGGCGGCGAGACAGTCTGAGGACTCCTCTCAACACGGGCGGCTGCATCGCTGTGGACCTCGCAAGCTGCCGGTGTCGTATGAGCCCATTGCGCCCGCAAGTTTGCCGCAGCTGTCGGCAAGATGTCCAGTTTTTTACGAACTTGTAGGAAGTTTCAGGATGCTGGATGCCTGGATGGTCGGATTTCACAGGCGGTGCAGCTCTCGGGCAGTAGAAAACTATTTCCGTCGCCTCGCCTAACAGGTTTTCTCCGATGTTCGGCCACGAACACCGAAGATCGAAGCGATTTTTCTCAAAGTAACGGCTGAACTAACGCCTCGAGCTTCTGCTCATTCACTCCGCCAAGCTGAGTATGGGCAAGCCCCCCTTTGCGGTTCAGGATCACGGTGAACGGCAACCCACCCAGGCGGTTGCCTGCCTGCCGGGCCAGCTCTATCCCATCAAAGCCGGCAATCAGAATCGGATAGTTGATCTTGAGCTGAGCAGCGTAGGGGCGGACTTTGTCGTCATCATCGATGGCGATTCCGACGACCTGCACGCCACGGGACGCCCATTTCTCCTGGACCTTGATGAACTCTGGGATCTCCTCTCGACAGGGCGCACACCAGGTCGCCCAGAAATTGACGACCAACACGTGACCGCGCCATTGCTCGAGCGTCTGTTTCTGGCCGTTGGTATCCGGCAACTGCGCCGTCATGAGGCCCGCCACGCCGGCGGCGGCAGCCGAAGCGATAGGTGTCGCGGGCTGGGACCACCCGCCAAGGCGCACTGCTAACCCTGCGATCAGCCCGGCACCGGCCGCGATGAAAATGGCCAGCTTGGCACCCCTGGTCATGAGCGGTTCAGCACAGCGTCCAACGACTCGACGAACTTCCCGGCTGGCTGAAAGCCGATCACGCGCGCACGCTCGACCTCCTGCCCGTCGCTTCCGAAAAACAGAATGCCTGGGGGTCCAAACAAACCG
>Ga0335084_10008430_pt1 | contig 10275 bp, 8 predicted proteins | sample Lox_Sample_44_FD_206721 | JGI IMG/M metagenome (GOLD analysis project Ga0335084, IMG submission 206721) | Soil microbial communities from Loxahatchee National Wildlife Refuge, Florida, United States - Lox_Sample_4.4 | ecosystem: Environmental > Terrestrial > Soil > Wetlands | place: USA: Florida... | reverse complement strand
ACCGGTTGCAGCGTGTCGGGGTCCGCTACCATCATCGCCTCCTGGAGCGGGTAGGTGACGCCCTGGCGGCCGTTCAGCTCCGCGCGTTTGGCGACCGGGAGCTGGTCCCACTCGGGGTGCTTCGCGCACACGCTGGCCGGCCCATACACCTCGGTCAGGCCATAGACATGAGTGAGGGTCACGCCGATGCGCTCGGCGCCTTCGATCACCGCCTGAGGCGGCGCCGCGCCGGCGATCATCCCGTGCACGCTGTGGGTGATGCCTTCGCGCAGCGCGTCCGGCGCGTTGATGAGCATGTTATGGACCACGGGCGCACCGCAGAAGTGGGTCACGCGATGCTCGCGCATCAGCCCGAAGATGAGCGCCGGATCCACCTTCCGCAGGCATACGCTGGTGCCGGCGACCAGCGCCAGCGTCCAGGGGAAGCACCAGCCGTTGCAGTGGAACATCGGTAGCGTCCACAGGTAGACGGGGAAGTGCGGCATGGCCCAGGTGACGACGTTGCTCACCGCGTTGATGTATGCGCCGCGGTGGTGCAGAACCACCCCTTTCGGATTCCCGGTGGTCCCGGATGTGTAGTTGAGAGCAATGGCGTCCCACTCGTCGCCCGGCAGGCTGAACTCGCTTTGCGGATCGCCGGTCGCGAGAAAGTCCTCGTATTCCATTTCACCCAGCAGCTCGCCGCCGCCGGCCAGAGGGTCATCGATGTCGACGACCAATGGCGGCCGCTGCAGCATCTGCAGCGCTTCGCCGACCGTGTCCGACAGCTCGCGGTCAGTAAGCAGGACTTTCGCCTCCCCGTGCCTCAGCATGAAGGCGACCGAGCCGGGATCGAGCCGCGTGTTGAGCGCATTGATCACCGCGCCTGTCATGGGAATGCCATAGTGAGCCTCCAACATGGCGGGGACGTTGGGGGCGATGATCGCGACCGTGTCGCCGGGGCCAACACCCCTGCGCCGCAGCGCCGACGCCAGGCGCCGGCACCGCGCGTAAATCTGTCGCCACGTGTGCCGTTGATCGCCATGGATCACTGCAAGGCGCTCTGGATAGACTTCCGCCGCGCGGCGTAAGAAGGACAAGGGCGAAAGCGGGACGTAGTTGGCCGGGTTCTTCTCCAGGCCGAGCGCAAAGGGTTTCATGGCGTGTCTCCGCGGCCCCGTCATCGGGCACGCTTGCGGCGGTGTCAGCCTTTCGACAGGCGGGCGTGGTTCTTGCTCGAACCGGTTGGGTTTTATCCGTGCGTGGCCGGCCGTCAGACGCAGTCGCATGATACTCGATCACAAAAATGCCGCGCAGCGCGCTTGTCCCGGGGCTCCGGAGCTCACCGGACGGGCCGGGAAACGGACGCAGTCGCCTGACATTTCCGAACGCAAGCCTGGCCGGTAGAGATGCAGAAGCTGCTCAGATCAGGGCATGCTGATCCGGCGCGCAACCAAGACGCCACCGACACGCAAGTCCCGCAACTCGCCGGGATACCCGATGCGGCCCATCGGACCCTCGTGTGCGCTGTCGTGTTTCTGGATATCGTCGAGTACTCCAGGAAGCCGGTCTCCGAGCAACTCAAGCTCAAGGAGGAGTTCACTGCCCGCCTCTCGGAAGCGATCCGAGACATCCCCGTCAACAACCGCATCATCCTCGACACCGGCGAGGGCGTCGCCGTGAACTTCCTCGACGATGCCGAGGAGGCGCTGTTTGTGGCGCTGCAGCTGTCCCGAGGGTTTGACGCAGTAGCGCACGGTCAACCTCGGGTCGAAGTGCGCATCGGCATCAACTTCGGGCCGGTGCGCCTGGTGCGGGATGGCAACGGCCAACCCAATATCATCGGCGACGGCATCAACGTAGCAGAGCGCGTGATGAGCTTCGCTCGCGGCGGTCAGGTCTTCGTATCGCGTTCCTACTACGAGGTGATAACGCGGTGCTGTGAGGACTATGCGCGGCTGTTCGCCTACCAGGGTTCGCGCACGGACAAGCATGTGCGCGAACACGAGATCTATGAGCTCGCCGGCCCGAGCAGCGAGGCGCTCGATCTCGTCACACGCCGCCACGGCGTCCGTCCCGCTGGGCGTCCCCAGCGCACCGACGTCGCCGGCGCATCGCCCGGTCCGCGCTGGCTCGCCAGCCGAACCCTGGCCTACGGTGCAGCGGCGCTCTCCATAACCGCCCTACTCGCGGTTGCAATCGTCCTCCAGACCAGCGAACCTCGCGACACCGCCGCACCCAAAACGGCGAAGCCTGCGGCTGCACTACCGACAACACCGCCGCAACCGCCTCCGCCGCCTGTCGTCGCAGAGGCACCGGCGGTCATCCCCGCCACACCCGAGCCCGTGCAGGCTGTCAAGCCACCTGCGATCCGCAAGGACCACGATGTCCGCAAGCCAACGCATCCCGCGGCGAAGGCCAAGGTTCGCAAGCCGGCATCGCGCGACGCCGGCGCCGTGGCTGTGCGCGCCGAGCCCAAGGCCGCGCCACAGCTCCGCCCGCCGCCGAAGGCTCCCGTCGCGGAAGATCGCGCACCCGCCCCCACGGTCAGCACCCCTAAGGTCGCGACCGTTCCAACCGCCTTGATCACCCTCGCCATCTCGCCGTGGGGCGAAGTCGTGGTCGACGGCAAGTCGGTCGGTGTCAGCCCGCCGCTCTCGGAGTTGGAGCTGGCGCCGGGCCATCACCGCATCGAGATCCGCAACAGCGGCTTCAAGCCCTATCTGGAGACGTTCGAGCTTGAGCCCAACCAAACCGTTAGAATTAAGTATAAATTCAAGGAAGGCTAAGGAAAGCTGATGCTGCGCTGGGGTGACCGCGCGCTCATGCTGGTGGCCGCGGTCGCACTTTCCGCTTGCCAGAGCAAGATCGTGCAGGAGTTCCCGCTCACCAAGTTCAAGGCCGAGAACATGCTCGACCAGGGGATCCGAGCTTATGACGACGGCGACTACAAAGTCGCCACGCGCAACATTCAGGGCGCGCTGGACGCCGGCCTCACCACGCACTCTCAGGCCCGCGCGCACAAATACCTCGCTTTCATCGAATGCAGCTCCGGGCAGCAGAGCGACTGCCGCACGGAGTTCAAGAAAGCGCTGGAAATCGAACCTAACCTGGAGCTGAAGGCATCGGAGGCCGGCAATCCGATCTGGGGGCCGGTATTCCGCAGCGTCAAGGCGGGGATGAACGCCAAGCCGTAGCGCCCGCCGTGAGCGTTTCCAAACCCGTAACCCAGCTGGGCCGCTACGAGATCCTGGCCGAACTCGGCCAGGGATCCATGGGTGTGGTCTACAAAGCCCGCGACCCGGTTCTGGACCGGGTGGTCGCGATCAAGACCATCAACCTCAATCTTCCCAAGGACGAGTTGGCCGACTACGAGGCGCGCTTCTACCAGGAGGCGCGCGCGGCGGGTGGCCTGAACCACGCCAATATCGTCACCATCTACGACATCGGAAAGAGCGGACGCGTCGCCTATATGGCGATGGAGTTCCTGGAAGGCGACGAGTTGCGCGCTATCCTCTCTGCGGGGCAGCCGCTGCCGGCAGTGCAGGCGTTGGACGTCGCCTGGCAGGTGGCCGAAGGGTTGGCCTACGCCCACGAGCGGCACATCGTTCACCGCGACATCAAGCCGGCCAACATCATGGTCGTGCGCGACGGGCTGGTGAAGATCACCGACTTCGGCATCGCCCGCATGCGCACCAACGACGTCAAGACCATGACCGGCATGATCCTGGGCTCGCCCAAGTACATGTCGCCGGAACAGGTGGCGGGGAAGCGCGCCGACCATCGCTCCGATCTGTTCTCCCTTGGGGTGGTGCTGCACGAGATGCTCACCGGGCAGGCGCCCTTCTACGCCGACAGCGTGCACGGGACGATGTATCAGGTTCTCAACACCACGCCGCCTGCGCCAAGCGTGCGCATCCCGGACCTGCCCGAGATCGTGGACCTGATCGTGGCCAAGGCGCTCGCCAAGAACGTCGAGGAGCGCTATCAGAGTGCGGTCGACATGGCGAGCGACCTGCGCGAATGCAAGGAGATGTTGCAGGGGCGCGCCGTCGCGCCATCCAAATTCTCCACTGAGGAACCTGGTCCTCCGCCCGCCCCCGCGTCAAGCCGGCGTCAGGACAAGGTGTTGACGATCAAGTCTGCCAGCACAAAAGGTCCGGACGGCGCGCACCACAAGCCTGCGCTCACCCTGGCCAAGGCCTTCGACTCGCACGAGGCCACGATGCGGCTTGCCGCGATGACGGGGATGGACAAGGAGCTGGCGCGCTTCGCGGACGCGGCGCCGGGTCGGAGCGCGGTCGGCCACGGCGATCGCGCCGCCCCCGGCACGGCCCGAGCGACGGCCAGGAGCGGAAAATCGCCGCGCGGCGCGCGCGCTGGTCATGGCGGCGGTTACATGTGGCTTTGGATCGTAAGCATCGTGGCAATACTCGCGGCCGTCGCGCTGTTTCTATTCCGCTGACGCAAGACGTGATTCGTGATTCGTGATTCGTGATTCGTGATTCGTGATTCGTGATTCGTGATTCGTGATTCGTGATTCGTGATTCGTAGTTTAGGGTTCGCCTGCTCTGAGGGGGTTCCGCACTTACGAGTCACGAATCACGGCCTTTCACGGGTCACGATTCTTACCGCCTCCTCCACCCGCTCCACTGCGATGACCTCCAGCCCCCCAATCGCGCTCTTGGGCGCGTTGGCACGCGGGATCAGCGCTTGCGTGAAGCCCAGCTTGGCGGCTTCGCGCAGCCGCTCCTGCCCGCGCTGAACCGGACGCACCTCACCTGCCAGTCCCACCTCGCCGAACACTACGAGCTTGGGCGGCAACGGCCTGCTGCGCAGGGAAGATACGATGGCCAGCAGAATGGCGAGATCGGCCGCAGGCTCTTCGATTTTCACTCCACCGACAGCGTTGACGAACACATCCTGGTCAAACGCTGCCACGCCGGCGTGCCGGTGCAGCACCGCCAGCAGCAGCGCCAGCCGGTTCTGCTCCAGCCCCACGGATAGCCGGCGCGGGTTGGGCGCATGCGACTCGTCCACCAGCGCCTGGATCTCCACCAGCAGCGGACGCGTGCCCTCCTGGGTCACGAGTACGCACGAGCCTGCGACCTCGCCCCCGTGCTGCGACAGGAACAGCGCGGAAGGGTTGGATACCCCGCGCAGGCCTTTGTCGGTCATCGCAAACACGCCCAGCTCATTCACCGGCCCGAAGCGGTTTTTGATGGCGCGCACCAGCCGGAAGCTCGAGTGCGTATCGCCCTCGAAATACAGCACGCTGTCTACCATGTGCTCCAGCACGCGCGGCCCGGCGATGGCTCCCTCCTTGGTGACGTGACCCACCAGCAGCAGCGAAGTGCCAGAGGTCTTGGCGAAGCGCGTGAGCTGGGCTGCGCATTCGCGCACCTGGGCCACGCTGCCAGGCGCCGATTGCAGCGCTTCGGAGTACACCGTCTGTATCGAGTCCACCACGGCGACATCGGGCGTCTGCGCCACCAGGGCCCCGAGGATCTTCTCCAGCTGAATCTCCGCCAGAACTTTCAGACTGCCGCTCTCGAGGTCGAGCCGGCGCGAGCGCAGCGCCACCTGCTGGGCGCTCTCCTCGCCGCTTACATATAGCGCCGCGCAACTACCCGACAACCGGGTCAAGGCCTGCAGCAACAGGGTGGACTTGCCGATCCCCGGATCGCCGCCAAGCAGCGCCACACCCCCGCGCACCAGTCCGCCGCCGAGCACGCGGTCCAGTTCCGCAATGCCAGTTTCGCGGCGCGGCTCCTCCGCGGCCCGAACCTCGTCGAGAACCTGCACCCGGCTGGTTTGAGCCAGCCCCTGGTAGCGGGCCGCGGTTTTTTCCGCGATGGTCTCCACCAGCGTGTTCCACGCGCCGCAGTGCGGGCATTGGCCTTGCCACTTCAGCGTCTGGCCGCCGCACTCGCTGCAGCTGTAGACGGTCTTTGGTTTCGCCATCGCTACTGCAGTTCCACGACCGGCACGCGCTGCGCCAGCGCACAGAGCAGCTCGTAGCTGACAGTGCCGGCTGACGCCGCGACCTCCTCCACCGGCATGCCTTCGCCCCAGAGCACGACTGGCGAGCCGACGCCGGCGCCGGGCAGATCCGTGAGGTCGACGCACAGCATGTCCATGGACACGCGCCCCACCGTGCGCGTGCGCCGTCCATCCACGAGCACCGGAGTCCCCGAGCTCGCGTGGCGCGGATAACCGTCGGCGTACCCGCACGCCACGACGCCGATGCCCATCCGCTGTTTGGCCGTAAAGACGCCGCCATAGCCGACGGCGTCGCCGGGCTCTAGCTTCTGGACCGCAATGATGCGGCTGTGCAGCGTCATCGCCGGCACCAGGCCGAGCTCGGTCGCGCTGTGTTCTGCGAAGGGCGAGGCGCCGTAGAGCATGATGCCGGGCCGCGTCCATCCCCGCGTCATGTCGGGATAGCGCAGCAGCGCGGCGGAGTTGGCGGTCGAGACCGGCAGGTCGAGACCGGCGCTAGCGCGTTGGAAGATTTCCAGCTGCCAGTCGATCCCGCGCGGGTCGTCGGCGTTGGCGAAGTGAGTCATCAGAGTGATTTCGCCCGCGCTGCCGGAAGTCTGCAGGCGCTCCAGGGCGCTCCGCACGCCGTCAGGAGGAAAGCCCAGACGGTTCATTCCGGTGTTGACCTTGAGGAACACGTCGATGCGCGGCAGCAGACGCGTGCGCTCCAGCATGGCGACCTGCTCGAAGCTGTGCACCACCGCGGTCAGCCCTTGCTCCGAGAACTCGGGCAGGTCGGCCGGCTCGAAGAAACCTTCCAGCAGCAGGATGCGCTGGCTGTGGCCGGCCTCACGCAGCCGCACGGCGTCACCCAGATCGAGCACCGCGAATCCGGCTGCGTCCCGCAGCGCCGAGGCCACGCGCAGCAGTCCATGCCCGTACGCATTGGCCTTGATCACCGCCAGCGGGCGTGTGTGTGGCGCTACGCGCCGGGCCACATCGAGGTTGCTGCGCAGGGCTGAAACACTGATGGTTGCCCAGATCGGCCGCGCCATCACCGCCCCCGAGCCGAGGACGGACGGGGTCGCAGACCAGGGTAGCAGTGCCGCGGTCGCCGACGCCCGGGGAGTGCCTGGTTTCGTGGTATAAAGTCGCCGCCCTCCGGGGAGGGCGCTGTCCGCGCACAGGTCGACACACAAGCGAGAGACAGCTCCGAATACCAACAAGCTGGATGATTCGCGGCTTCTACACAATCCTGGCGGCGCAGTTCTTCTCCGCACTCGCCGATAACGCGCTTCTCTTCGCAGCAGTCGCCCTGCTCAAGGACCTGCACGCGGCAAGCTGGCAGACGCCGGTGATGCAGGCGTTCTTCGTCTTCTCGTACATCGTGCTCGCGCCGTTTGTCGGCCCGCTCGCGGATGCGATCCCGAAGGGCCGCGTGATGTTCATCGCCAACGGGGTCAAGATCCTCGGCTGCCTGGTGATGCTGTTCGGCCTGCATCCGCTGCTCGCCTATGGCATCGTGGGCGTGGGCGCGGCGATCTATTCGCCCGCAAAGTACGGCATCCTCACCGAGTACCTGCCGCACCAGAAGCTGGTTTGGGCCAATGGCTGGATGGAAGGCCTCACGGTGGCCGCCATCATCCTGGGCGCAATTCTGGGCGGCTTCCTGGTGGGCGGGAAGTTCCTCGACTTTGCCGCGACGCACTTCGCGCACCTGCGCCATCACAGCTGGGTCACCGCCGCACCGGGGTATGCCATTCTGGTCGTGCTCGGCCTCTACGGCGTTGCCGCCGCCGTCAACCTTTACATCCCACACGTCGCGTTGGATCACAAGCTGCCCAAAAAGACGCCGCTGTACATCCTGCAGGACTTCTGGCATTGCTTGATTCTGCTGTGGCGCGACCCCCTCGGCCAGGTGTCGCTCGCCGTCACTACGCTGTTCTGGGGCGCGGGTGCAAACCTGCGCCTGGTGGTGCTCGAATGGGCCGGGCCCGCGCTCGGCTTTACGCTATCCAAGGCCACCCAGCTCAGCGCGGTCACCGCCGTCGGCATCGCTCTCGGCTCGATATTGGCGGCGAAGTTCGTGGCGCTGCACCGCTCCGTGCGAGTGCTTCCCGTCGGGATATTCATGGGCCTCGGTGTCATGGTGATCGCGCTCATCACCGACTGGAGGCTGGCCATGGTCACGATGATCGCCGTGGGCGCAATGGGGGGATTCTTCGTCGTGCCCATGAACGCGCTGCTCCAGCACCGGGGTCATCTGCTGATGGGAGCCGGGCATTCAATCGCGGTACAAAACTTCAATGAGAACCTCAGCATCTTGCTCATGAACCTCGCCTACGCGGGTATGGACCGCGCCGGCATGCACGTCAACGCCATTATCATCGTCTTCGGCCTAGTCGTGGCGGTGAGCATGTTCGGGCTATGGCGCAAGCACGGGCATGACCAGGACTGACTGTGATGCCGAGGCGCTCAGCGCTTTGTTCTAGCTTCCGGCCGGTAACGCCGGTAGATCCAGAAGCCGATTCCCAGCACCAATATCGTACCCAGCGCGAACGCCTGGTAGCGCTGTGCGTCGCGCAGGAACAGGCCCACGGCCTGGCCGAACAGATATCCGGCGCCGCCGATCAACGTCGCCCAGATGATCGCGCCCAGCAGATTCACCAAGACGAAGCGCACGTGCGACACCGGGGTCATCCCGAGCAGGATCGGTCCTGCGACGCGCAGCCCGTACATGAAACGGATGAAAACGATCAGCCAGTTTTGATAGCGGAGCACCAGCAGCCCGACGCGCGTCGCCCGCGCCTGGAGGCTCGGGAAGCGCGCGAGGACCTCGCGTCCACGATAACGCCCGAGCGCGAAGAAGAACTGATCGCCGAGGAACCCGCCGAAGGCGGCGATTGCCATCACCCCGGCGAGGTTCAGATATCCCTCGTGCGCCAGGAAGCCGGCCATGACCAGTATGGTCTCGCCTTCGACCAGCGCGCCGATGAACACGGCCAGGTATCCATAGTGCTCGATCAACTGCTGCAGGTTGCCGGCTTCCATAGGTTCAAAACACCATTGACGCTTCAAAGCACCACGGGTTGATCGGGAAGCTCGTTGCGTCCGGCGCGCCGCGCTGGGAAGTGGCGCCGGAGATGTTCTGCCACTGCGCGCACCCCTTCGACCACCCCGGCCTCGTATTCACCGCGGCGGAAACGCTCCTCCATGCGGCGGCAAATTGGCTCCCACCCATCCCCGACATGCACGTGAACGCCGCGGTCGGCGATGATCTCCACGTCCCGGTCCGCCAGCAAAAGATAGATCAGCACGCCGTTGTTGTGCTGCGTGTCCCAGACGCGAAGCAGGGAGAAGACGTCCAGCGCGCGCTCGCGCGCCGAGCGTCCCGCTAGCAGCTGAGACAGGTCGAGCGCGTGCTCGACGGCGAAGCGCACCTGGCCTTCATGCGTCGCCTCGGTCTCCCGGATCACGCTCTCGACCGCGCGTAGAGACGATGGGGGGAATGCGCGGCGTACGCTCCACATCGTGGTGAACAGGTGGCGGAAGATGCGCTTGAGATCCACGCTCACCACCTGCCCGACGCGCCGCCGCCGCCAAAACCTCCCCCACCACCGCCGAATCCGCCGCCTCCACCAAAGCCGCCGCCTCCGCCATATCCACCATATCCGCTACCACCGCTCCAACCTCCGTAACCGCCGCGCCCTCCTCGCGTCCCACCGCCGATCAGCGTGAACACGAAGGCGATCAGACCGGCGACGGCCGCCGCCACAACGGAGCTCACCAGAAACCAGGCGATGACGCCGGCAGCCCCGCCGATCAAGCCGGCGGCCGGCAGGCGTCCGATCACGGCCCGCAGCATGCCACCTACCACGACTACCAGGATGATGCCGACGATGAAGAGAGCCTGCAGATTGCCGCCATTGACTTTGCTCGGACCACGCCATTGCGTCTGCGGCGGCGGCAGCGGCTCGCCGTCCACGACCTTGATCGTCGCGTCGACGCCAGCGTCAATTCCGCCGTAGAAGTCTCCCGACCGAAAGCGCGGAACGATAATGTCTTCGATGATCCGCTTGGCGACCACGTCCGGCAGCACGCCCTCCAGGCCGTACCCGACTTCGATTCGCAACGTGCGGTCGTCCTTCGCCACCAGCAACAGCGCGCCGTCGTCCACGCCCTTCCGCCCCAGCTTCCACTGCTCGGCCACGCGAATGGAATACTGCTCGATGGCCTCGGGGTTGGTGGTGGGAACGATCAGCACTGCGATCTGGCTGCCCTTACGCGCTTCGAATGCCGCCAGCTTCTGCTCCA
>Ga0335084_10008428_pt1 | contig 10276 bp, 10 predicted proteins | sample Lox_Sample_44_FD_206721 | JGI IMG/M metagenome (GOLD analysis project Ga0335084, IMG submission 206721) | Soil microbial communities from Loxahatchee National Wildlife Refuge, Florida, United States - Lox_Sample_4.4 | ecosystem: Environmental > Terrestrial > Soil > Wetlands | place: USA... | reverse complement strand
TCCAGCGTCCGCTGCGCTCCCGCTTCCGGCAGCGGCTGAGGCGCAGCGCTAGGCGGGGTAAAGACGAGCTATGGGGGCAACGAGCATCCTCTGCACAAGCACCTTGACAGTGGCAGTCATCGCGATGCTTTGGATCGGACTGTGTCTCATTCTCCGCCACACAAATTTCAAACGAACCGGGGAGCCCTTGGATCGGAATCGAAATGAGGAGAAAGCCCGCGTCGATGTCATCCAGTACCACAACCACGCGATCTACGGGGCCTTCGAATTCTACTTCACAGTCACGCTGTCGGTGCTTGGAGGGATGGCCTATATCGCACTTCGCCGGGACGGCACACACGCCGAGGCTTCTCGAATGTTCCTGGCCGCTGGGGGATGGATCCTCTGGGGTGCAGCGCTGGTGTTTTCGTCGGTTATCTTCATGCACCAAAAGTCCAAAATCGAGCGGTGGCGCTACCCGTTCAAGTACTGGGAGCCGTTACTTTGGGTTGAGTTTCCGCTTATCGCCATCATGTTCATGATAGCCGCCGGTGTCCGGTGGAATCTCCTTCCTGAACTCGTCCGGTAGTATGGATGTCCGCCTAACCCGCGCTTGCAGCGGCCGGCGCCCTTCGCGCCGCCGCTGAGCCGCCGAGTCGTTAGGCCGGTACGAGGATGTCAAAGCTCTCGACTGTCGAGCGGTTGATTCGTGGAGGGAAGTGGGTCGCCGCTCGAAACGCGATCGAGAAGAAGCTGCAGGTCGAACCTGACAACCACTGGCTCCTCACCCGGCTTGGCCTGACCTACTACGAGTTGCGGGACTACGCAGCCTCGCTGCCGTATTGCGAGCGCGCCCTCGCTTTGGCGCCGAGATGCCCCTTGGTGCTTTGGGACTATGCGGGAACGCTCCAGATGCTTGGCCGTCATCGCGAGGCTGTCGAGGTTTATCGCGGCCTCATACGCCGAGGCGCGAAGCGAATCGCCCACGGCCGGTGTGGTGAGGGACTGGCGAGGGCGCGTGGCCTCATCGCGGACTGCCACTATCGCCTTGCCGATTCTCTCAAGGCGCTTGGTCGTTCGGACGACGCGCTTGCGGAGTTCACGAAGCACCTCGACTTGCGAGGACCCGGCTGCTTATCGATCTACAAACTGGAGAAGGTCAATGACCCTTCGCAAGGAGCGAGAAACCATCGGCCGACGGCCTAACCCGCCGTTGGAGCGGGCCGGCGCGCCAACGGTCGTGAGGGATTCGATCCGCCGCGGTCACGCGCCGGCCGCTCAACGGCCGTGTCGTTGGGCTGCTTGGAGGTGAGATGGATTTGACGAAGGTAGTCTCGAAGATCATCGGCCCCGTGTTGCTCCTTCGGGCGGCGTCCATCCTCATCGACCGGGGCCATTTTCTCGAGATCTTGCGTGGCCTAGACCGGGAAGTCGCAACGGTGTCGTTCTCGATATTTCCCGTAGCGTTGCTAATGGCCTTCATTTCCTTGGCGTTGCTGCCGTTGGACTCAAGAAGCCGGGCGGCCATCCTACTTCGGGTCATCGCCTGGGGAGGGATCCTCAAGACATCGGCGTTGATACTTTTCCCCCACGCGGTTGTTGCCAAGGTCCATGTCCTTGAACAGGCGGGAATGTTGAACGTGGTCCTGGCGGCATGCTTCGCGGTCGGCGCGTACTTCACGTGGTTCGGCTACTTCGCATCGGTGACACACAAGCCACAAGACGCTTCGATTCCGAGTGGTGCGTAGGCAAGCCACGTGACAGGAGGGCAAGGATGAAGGCGCTTCTCTTCATGGCGCAGCCCAACCCCGCGATGCAGCGGCCTGGCGCAAGAGGTTCGGTCCCTTGTCGAGCTTCACTGGGCGCCAGCCGCTGATCGAGAGGGCGTTGGGCGGACAGACGATTGCGGAGGCAAGATGAGTGAGTACGGTTTCGATCCCAACTGGTCTGATGAACAGACCAGGCTCGCCCTCATCGCGCAGTGCTACGACCCAGCGACAATCGCGCTGCTGACCCGGTTGGGAGTGGATCCGGGTTGGAAGTGCTTGGAAGTTGGGGCGGGAAACGGATCGATGTCCCGATGGCTTCGCGACCGAGTCGGTCCCTCCGGCCGAGTAGTGGTCGTCGATATCGACACACGCTTCGTCAGCAACGAACCCGGCATCGATGCCCGGCAGGCGGACATTCTGACCCATGGTTTGGAAGCGGACGCCTTTGACCTCGTGTGCTGCCGGAACGTGTTGCACCATCTCGCAGGCAAGCAGGTTCTCGCGCTGAAGAGAATGAAGGCGGCGTTGCGCCCGGGTGGGGTGTTGGTGGCCGAGGAACCGTACTTTGGCGCGATGCTCGCATCGCGAACGCCCGCATGGGTAGCCACCTGGAGAGGGTTTTTCGCGGCAATGCCCCATGCCGACTGCATGTCGGCGGTAGACCTTGCGTCGGCATTGCACGCGGCCGGCCTTGCGGACATCCAAGCATCGGGCACGGCCGCGATCATCCGGGGCGGCACGCGGGAAGCCGAGCTCTTCCGGCTGACGATCGAAGCAGTGCGAGACCGCGTCCCGCCTGAGGCGGACGTTGACGCAGGAATTGCGCTCCTGCGCGATCCCGTCTCACTCGAACCGGGAATTGTCATGTACGCCGCATGGGGCCGCCGTGCGCAGTGAGTCCGACCGCTGGCTGCGGCGCACCGCCCAACTCGGCACTGCACCCGACGCTCGCTGCGCTCGCGCGGGTGAGCGCCAGGGTCGTTGGGCGGCAGGAGAGTGCACGGGCGGGAATCGCAATAGCCGCGGTACCCTGCGTTCACTGAAGGAATTGATGCCCCATGAAAGTCATCGTCACGGGTAGCAGTGGGCATCTCGGCGAGGCCCTGGTTCGCACCTTGCAGGGCACGATACACGAAGTCGTCGGCCTCGACCGAACGGCGTCGCCCTTCACGGGACGCCTGGGAACGATCACCGACCGCGACTTCGTGCGGCGATGCGTGCAGGGCATCGACGGCGTCATTCACGCGGCCACCCTGCACAAGCCGCACGTCGCGACCCACGCCCGACAGGATTTCGTCGATACCAACGTCACCGGCACGCTCAACCTTCTCGAGGAAGCGGCGTCGGCCGGCGTCTCGACCTTCGTCTTCACGGGCACGACCAGCACGTTCGGGCGCGCGCTGACGCCACCGCCGGGTGCCCCCGCGGCGTGGGTGACCGAGGACGTGCCGCCCGTCCCCAAGAACATCTATGGCGTGACCAAGACGGCGGCCGAGGACTTGTGCGAGGTGTTTCACCGCCTCCACCGGCTCCCGTGCCTCGTCTTGCGCACGTCGCGGTTCTTCCCGGAGGTGGACGACGACCCGGCGGTCCGCAGGTCTTACGACGACGGGAATGTGAAGGCGAACGAGTACCTCTACCGGCGGGTTGACCTCCAAGACGTCGTTGATGCTCATGTGCTCGCTCTCGAGAAGGCCCCATCGATCGGCTTCGGGCGGTACATCATCAGCGCGACCACGCCCTTCCAGCCCGACGATCTGTCCGACCTGCGTCTGAACGCTCCACACGTGGTGGAACGGCGGGTCCCGGAGTACGCGGAGGAGTACGCTCGTCGCGGTTGGAAGATGTTCCCCGGCATCGAGCGGGTGTACGTGAATGAGCGCGCGCGGCGGGAGCTGGGTTGGCAGCCCCGGTATGACTTCCGCCGAATCATTGATTGCCTGAGAGCGGGGGACCCTCCCCGGAGTCCGCTGGCGCGTGCGGTCGGGTCAAAGGGGTATCATGATCGTGCGTTCGCGGACGGCCCGTATCCCGTGTCGTAAAGGCCGGCGCCGGAGAAGCTGGAAGCCGCGGCGTGAAGGCGACTCGGGATCTGCCGTGATTGATTCGGCGGTCAGAATGCGTGCAGTCGAGTGTCTCGAGCGGCTCCGACCGCCCAGAATGGATATAATGAGGAATTCCGAACCATGATGAACCAGGCCGAGCGACGCGCATTCGTCGCCAACCACCGCACCTGCATCTTTGGCTTCCAGCGCAAGCAAGGGCCGCCGTCGATGTCGGTCGTCTACTACGTCATGGACGGCGACGACATCTTGATCTCGACGATGGCTGCACGCGCGAAGGCGCGCGCCGTGCGGCGGACGCATGAGGCCGCCATCTGCGTTCTCGACGAACAATGGCCACTCACGTACCTTCAGGTCTACGGACCGGCCGACATCGAGGACGTCATCGGGACGACAGTCGACGTCATGATGAAGGTGGGTCAGATCATGTCGGGGCAACCACTTCCCGACGCCGTGCGGCCGTTGGTCGAGGCGAAGGCCCGAGAGGAGCACCGCGTAGTGATCCGCCTCAAACCGCAGTGGACGGTGTACTCTCCCCCCGTCCACCTCAACGCGGGCGACGACGGCTCCAAGATGCAGCATGGCCTCGCGGAACGCATGCCGTGGAAGGCGTGAACCGGCTTCAGGGGACGGTCATGCCCAACCCGGCATTGGAGCCGACGCGCATCCACTTCGCCAAAAGCCCCGAGGGTTCACGTGCGCGCGGCTCAACGCCAGACCGTTGGGCAGCGAGAAGAGACGTTTAGCTCATGTCACATATTCGCGACGGGTGGGCTGCCGGATCGGCTTACGAGGACTTCATGGGTCGGTGGAGTCGACAGCTCGCGGATCAGTTCGTGTCGTGGTTGAGGATTCCTCATGGCGTTCACTGGCTGGACGTCGGTTGCGGCACAGGCGCTCTGACGAGCGCGATCTGCAGTCACGCCGATCCGGCCTCGGTGATTGGGTGCGATCCCGCAGAGCCGTTCATCGAGTACGCTCGAAGACACTCCGGAGATGCCCGCGCGTCCTTTGCGATCGCTGGAGTAGGCGATCTTCCGCGCCGCGCGGACGGGTACGGCAGCGTGACGGCGTTGCTCGCCCTGAACTTCTTTCCGGACTCCGAGGCTGCCGTTGCTGAAATGCGGGCTCGCACAGCCGCGCGGGGTACCGTCTCCGCCTGCGTTTGGGACTATGCGGGAAGGATGGATCTCCTGCGCTACTTCTGGGATGCGGCGGCAGCCGTAGATTCGACCGCTCGAGAGCTTGACGAAGGCGAGCGATTCCCACTTTGCCGCCCCGACGCGCTCACGGACCTGTTCCGAACGGCTGGGCTCAGCGAGGTGCGCTGCGAGCCGATCGAGATCCCAACCCAATTCGCCAGCTTCGAGGACTATTGGCGGTCCTTTCTCGGCGGGACGGGTCCGGCCCCCTCTTACGTCGCGTCACTCGACAATGAACGCCGCAAGATGATGGCGTCGAAGCTCGAACAGGCGCTGCGTCGACGGCTCGGCGGGACGATGGCTCTCAGCGCGCGCGCGTGGGCGGTCCGCGGAACGGCGAACTGAACGATGGCGCTGCCTGACCCGCGAGGCTCATGATCGTTTGACACGCGTCTGTACGGACGTACATACGCCAGATCGGTGGGTATGCGAAAACAGTATGACTTCAGCAAGGCGAAGCGCGGCCCTGTGGTCCGTGTGGCCAAGGGCAAGACGCGGATCACCATCCGTCTCGACGGCGATGTGCTGACTTGGTTCAAGAGCCAGGTTCATGCTGCTGGTGGCGGCAGCTACCAAAACCTCATCAACACGGCCCTGCACGAGTATATCCAGCAGCGGCAGCAGCCGCTCGAGGAGACCTTGCGCCGAGTACTCCGAGAGGAACTCAAACGTGCCAGCTAACCCGCGACGGGCGCCATCGTAGAGAGGGTCGACCCAGGCAGGCCAGCCAAGGCCGTGAGCCCGCGGCGAGCGTCGCGGGCGTCTGAGCGTCTTGTTGGGGCTCTCGAGACGCGCCTATAAGTTGCTCCGGGCGCAGGCCATGACGAAGGTCGCCGCACTCGGGAGCAGAGACCACGGCGTCGCCGAGCTCGGCGCGCGCGAGCTCGCAGCCGTGCTCCGCGTGAATCAGATCGTGAGTCGGCATCGCGAGTGCGCGACGCTGCTTCCGCCGATCGCCAAGGGGCTCGCCGAGCTGCTCCCCATCGAGCGCCTGCTGGTCCTCGTTCCCGGGCTGAGCGAGGCTCCCGAGCGCGTCTATGACGCCGACGGCTCCGCGCGGAGGCCCGACGGCGACGATCAGCATAGGCAGACGCTCCTCGCCCGCGCGCTCGCCGACTGCGCATCGACCGTGGCCGAGGAAGGCATGCGATCGACGGTGGCGCTGCCGCTTCTCGCCCGGGGACAGTGCGTGGGTGCGCTCGGTCTCGTCGCGAGCGCCGGGAACGCGTGGGATGCCTACCCGGGCAAGCTCCTCGACGACATCGCCGCCGCGATCGCCGTCGGCATCGACAACTGTCTCGGCTACGAGCGGTTCGAGCGCATGAGCCGCGAGCGCGAGGTGCTGCTCGAGGTGAACCGCGCCATCGGCCGGCACCTGCATCGCGACGAGCTGTTCGGCGCCCTCGCCGGCTGCCTGCGGACGATCGTGCCCACGCAGCGCTTCGGCATCGAGCTGCCGATCGAGGGCGACCAGCTGCAGGGGCACCTCCTCACCCCCGGCGGCGCGGCCGCGGAGCCGACGCAGGCCACCGTGCTGCCGGCCCTCGGGACGGCGTGCAACTGGGTGCTGCAGAACCGCGCCTGGATCGTCACCGGCACGCGCGCGGAGCTGCGCGAGGAGTTCCCCGTCACCTTCGACGTCATGGAGCGCGAGCGCATGGAGTCGCTCTGTGCGCTCCCGCTCGTCACCGGCGATCGCTGCCGGGGCGTCCTATTCTTCATGGCGGAGGCGGAAGGCGCCTATCGCCACCTGCAGCGCGACCTCCTGGAGCAGGTCGGCAGCGCGGTCGCGACGGCGCTGGACGACTGTCTCGCGCACGAAGAGGTGCGCCGCCTGCGCGATCGGCTCGCCGCCGAGAACGTCTACCTGCAGGAGGAGATCCGGCAGGACCACAACTTCGGCGACATCGTCGGGCGGAGCCCCGCGCTGCTGCAAGCCCTCGCAGACGTCGAGCGCGTCGCCCCCACCGACTCGACGGTGCTGATCCTCGGCGAGACCGGCACGGGCAAGGAGCTGATCGCCCGCGCCATCCACGATCGCAGCCCGCGGCGGGGCCGGCCCCTGGTGAAGGTCAACTGCGGCGCCATCGCCGCCGGTCTGGTCGAGAGCGAGCTCTTCGGCCACGTGAAGGGCGCCTTCACCGGCGCGATCGACAACCGCGACGGCCGCTTCAAGCTCGCCGACGGCGGCACCATCTTCCTCGACGAGGTCGGCGAGCTGTCGCCCGAGACGCAGGTGAAGCTGCTGCGCGTGCTCCAGGAGCGCGAGTTCGAGCCCATCGGCGGCACCCGCACCGTGAAGGTCGACGTCCGGGTGATCGTCGCGACGAATCGCGATCTCAAGGCCGCGGTGCGCGACGGGACGTTCCGCAGCGATCTCTTCTACCGCCTGAACGTCTTCCCCGTGACCGTCCCGCCGCTGCGCGAGCGGACGGGCGACGTTCCGCTGCTGCTCACGTTCTTCATGGAGCGGCTCGCGAAGAAGCTCGGGAAGCCCGTGACGCAGATCGCGGGCGAGACCATGCGCCGGCTGTGCGCCTATGCGTGGCCGGGCAACGTGCGCGAGCTGCAGAACGTGGTCGAGCGCGCCGTGATCCTGTCCACCGGGCACGTGCTCACCGTCGAGGAGAGCGTGGTGCCGTCGACCGTGCCCGGGGACCGGCCGCCGGCCGCGGTGGCATCCCCCGCTCCGACCGACGGCGCAGGCACGCTCGAAGACGTCGAGCGCCGTCACATCCACGCGGTGCTCGAGCAGACCCGGTGGAAGATCGAGGGCGACGGCGGCGCCGCCGCGCTCCTCGACCTGCAGCCGAGCACGCTGCGCAGCCGGATGCGGAAGCTCGGGCTGTCGCGGCCGCGCCCGTAGCGGCACGTCCAGGCGATCCTCGCTTCAGGGCGAGGCCCGCGGTGGGGGCGTCCCCACGGGCGGCGGAGTCGCGCCGCGCGGCACCACCTCCACCTCGAGACGAGCGGGATTCGATGGGCACGCGAGGTCCGCTCCCGCGACCTGCCTCAAGGCTACCTCGAGCCGATATCGTCCGGGGTGTGGAGGCGCTCGCAGGATGAGCGTCTCCGCAAGCATTTCCCGCGGACCCAGGTCGCGCCGCAGATCGTGCGTCACGGCTTCCGAAAGCCCGTCGGTCGAGTCGTCGCCCGCGCCCCAGGTGGCCTCGAGCCGCACGGTGAAGCGACGGCCGCCCCGCCCCGGAACGGCTGCGGGCCACGTGGCGTCTCCCAGGTTCCGCACCAGTACCGTCAGCGGGAAGCGCGACCCGATCCAGATCGGCCCGGGCGATGGGACGTGCACCTGCACCTGGTTCGGCCGGTCGGGTAGCGGGGCGATCGGCGTTCCGAGCACGGTCCGCCCCGGCTGCGAGCCCGCTGCGATGGCTTCGAACCAGCCCGGATGTCCGCGACTCGGGTCGATCTCGACGAGGGTGAATCCGCCGAGCACCGTCTCCCCTCGAAAGCGACGGTGCAAGCGGAGGCCGGCAAGGAGCTTCTCGCGTGGTGCCGTACGGTCCGCCGGGACCGGCCGCACGAGGATCCATCGCAGTCCCGTCATGTCGACGAGGTCGTCGAGCGCCCCGGCGTCGGGGAGCAGGGCGAGCAGGTGCCGGATCACCGTGACGTGTACCGGCTGGTAGCCGGTATAGAAGTCGATGCTCGGTTGCCGGTGGATCATCTGCCCCATCACCGACGACGATCGGTCGACACTCTCCGGCCATTCGACCAGCGGTCCGGAGTCATTCTCGACCGCGCCCGCGATCGCATCGTAGACGGATCGGTCCTCCGCCAACGTCGGCGTCGTGAGGAATTGCGTCGGTGCGAAGCGCGACGACAGCGCGCCGACGAATCCCGCCGTGAGGCCACCCGTCGCCATCAGTCTCGGCTCGAAAACCACCAGCGCCCGTAGTCCCGCCAGCATCGCGATGAGCAGCGCGCGCGGGACGCGGCGCCGTGGCAGCGCTACGGCGAGTCCCACGGTCATCAGCACCGTGCCGCCGAAGAGTGGCAGCACGTTCGCCCGCTGCGGTGCGCGGATGAAGCGGGCGGGCGTATGGGTGAGCCACTTGCGTGGCAGCGCCACGTCGACGCCGCCGAACCGGCAATACTCCGGACCGCTGAGCAGCAGGCCTGCCAGGGCGACCAACAGCGCGCCCGACACGATCGCGCGGTACGGGGTGCCACGCGCGGCGGCCACGAGGGCGATCGTTGCGAGGATCGCCGCCAGCGCGTTGTACGAGTAGATGCGAGCGGCGAGCCATAGGCCTTCCCAGTTGAGCGCGCCGCTCGCGGCGAGCTTGCAGAACGGACCGGCCGCCGTCACGAGGCAGATCGCCAGATGCCGCACGAGGTCCGACGGGGAGACGATCGCGGCGTGTTCCTCGGGGACCGCCGCATCGAGATGCGTCGTCGAGTAGCGACTCAGGAGGACCTCGGGATCGCCTCCCACTTCGGGGCGTGCGAGGTACGGCCGGGAGATGGCCACGAGCACGCCGAGCGCGGCAATGGAGGCGGCGGCGCCCCACCCGACGTAGGCGCGTCGCTGCGGCAGCGGAGCCAGGTATTCGGCGAGGCTCCACGTCAGCCCCATGGCCGAGAGGTAGACCGCCATGTGATACGAGCTGAGCAGGCCGGCGAGAAACACGCCGCCCAGGAGCAGCGCTCGCTGGCGCCCGGGGCGCGCTCGAAGGCGATGCAGCATGAGCGCGACGAGCGGCAGGTAGAGGTGCTGCGACTGCAGGATGTGGAGCCGCCCCGGTGTGCCGGCGGCACCGAATCCATAGAAGAGCCCGCCGACGAACGCGACGCCGCTCGACAGACCGACCGCCTGCAGGAAGAGGCTCATCGCCGCGGCAGCGAGCGGGTAACACAGGAACGCCGTGAGATTCGCGGCGAGCAACGGGTTGCCCGTCACGAGCTTCAACGGCGCGAAGAGGAGCTGGCTCGACAGGAAGTGCTCCGATCCGGCGAGCTGTTTCGCCGCGGGATAGTTGATGGGGGGATCGAAGAGCGCGGTCGGAGCCGTTCCGAGTGCGTGCGAGACCCATTCGAGCACCCAGACGATCAACCAGGCGTCCGCCGGCGCATCGTCCGCGGGCAGACCCGCCGACGCCATCCGGAGCCACGGCCACCCGAGAATCGCGAACACGATCACGTACACGACTACGGTCCGGATCACAGTGGCGCGCGAGAGCTGGCTGTCGGTCATCCGCAGGCGACCGCCCTATAGCATGTGGGGGTTGGCCGTCTCCCGCCG
>Ga0335084_10008425_pt1 | contig 10277 bp, 6 predicted proteins | sample Lox_Sample_44_FD_206721 | JGI IMG/M metagenome (GOLD analysis project Ga0335084, IMG submission 206721) | Soil microbial communities from Loxahatchee National Wildlife Refuge, Florida, United States - Lox_Sample_4.4 | ecosystem: Environmental > Terrestrial > Soil > Wetlands | place: USA: Florida... | reverse complement strand
TTCGCGCTGCACCGCGCGCGCGCCCGCGGAATCGCCGGCGATCCACAGCCGCAGCGCCTCGGCCGAGCGAACCGCCACGACCGGGTTGACCGCATACGGGCGCTCCGCCTCCTCGAGGCCGACCGGCGACGCCATCGCGCTCGCCAGGAGGGATCTTGCGACCCCCAGCTGGCCGGTCCAGACGGCGATGCTGCCGCGCATGAAGTCCGCCTGCAGAGCGGCGGACGGGTCCAGCGCCTCCGAGAGGCGCGACAACCGTCCTCCGATCTCGTCCGCCAGGGCGAAGTCCCCCCGGTTGGCGTGCAACAGGCAGAGCGCGCTCAGCACGTCGAAGAGGGCGGGGGAGTCGGAGAGCCGCTCGCAGAGCGTCTGCGTGCGGATCAGGTTCTCGAGGAGCCCGCGTGCCGCGAAGCCGGCGGTCTGGGATTGCACGACCGCGTATTGCCGGCGCAGCCCGAGCTCGCTGTGGTCGCGCTCGGGTGTGTCCGGCAGGTTGTCGATCAGGCCGAGCGCGGGCTCGATGCACGCGATCACGTCCTGATACGCCCGCCGGCTGTACGCGCGCACCGCGGCCTGCTCGAGATACATCAGCGCGCGTGGCTGGTCGCGACCGCCCTGAAAGTGCCTGGCCAGCTCGCCGGAGGCCTCCGCGGTCCGGCCCGCGAACCCCGTCTCCAGACGCAGGCCGATGCGCTCGTGGAGCGTCGCGCGCCGGCTCGGGGCAAGCCGATCGTACAGGGTGCGCTGATAGAGCCAGTGGTGGAACGCGTAGCGCTCCGCCGGCACCCCGTCGGGCCACTGCCGGGCTCCGACGCGCCGGAGCCAGCGCCGCTCGTCACAGAGGCGGTGGCACGTCGCCTCGACGGCGTCCACGGCGCGGTCGAGGCCCGCGGCCACGGCGGGCGCGTCGAACGCCACGCCCGCCACGCTCGCCACCTCGAGCACGTCCCGCTCCTCCGGCGACGCGAAGAGGAGCTGCCCCTCGATGAGTTGCCGGAGGTTGTCGGGTACGGCCTCGTCGAGGGTCGAGAGGGACTCGGTCAGCCGCCAGCCGCCGCCGCCCTCGGCCAGCCACCCGCGCGCGAGGAGATGGTTCGCGAGCACGATCATGAAGAGCGGGTTTCCGTCCGAGCGCGCGTGGACGAGCGCGATGACCTCGTCGGCCACGGGCGCGCCGGGAAGGCGGCGCGCGAGGTAGGTGGCGACGTCGGTCCGGCTCAGGTACTCGAGCTTGATGTCGACGCAGCGTCCCCGCGCGCGCAGGAGCGCCAGGACCTGCTGGATGGGATGGTCGAGCGCGGCCGCCTCGGCCGGCCGGTAGGTGCCGACCAGCATCACACGCGCGGGGTCCGCGCGTTGCGCGATCACCGAGACGAGATCCACGGTGCCGCGATCGCTCCAGTGCAGATCCTCGAGCACGAGCACCAGCGGGACCTCGTGGGAGATCGTCTCGACCAGGCTCGCGAACTCTCGGAGCATGCGCAGCGGCGTCGCGTCGGCGTGCCAGCGCCGGAGCCGCTCGGCGTCGACCGGCTTCTGGAGCGCCGGGAGCTGGGCGAGCCAGCTCGGCGCGACCGAGCGAAGGACGGATCGCAGCCGCGCCCCCGACGGCCCGTGACCCAGCCGCTCCAGCGCCTCGAGCACCGCCATGAACGGCTCGCGCTCGCCGCGCTGATCGACCGACTGGCCGTATCCTATGGCCGCGGGCTTGGCCGACGCGCGAATCGCGCCGAGCAATGCATCGACGATCGCGCTCTTGCCGATCCCGGCTTCTCCCTGGACGAACACGGTCTGGCGCTGGCCTCCGGTCACCTGGCCGAACAGCGCCAGGAGCCGCGCCAGCTCGGTCTCGCGCCCGACGAGGGAACCACCGGGCTCGGCGATCGCCTCGGTCCGGGGCAGCCGCCCTTGATCCCGCGCCGAGGACTGCTGGACCTGCGCGATGAAACGGACCCCGCGCCGGTGCACGGTCTCGATGATGCGCGGTGTCCGGGCGTCGTCGCGCAGGGCCCGGCGCAGCTCGGCCAGCGTGCGGGTCAGCGTGTCGTCGGACACGACGGCGTCGCCCCACACCGCCGCGTGCATCTGCTCCTTGGTCACGAGGGCGCCGGGCTGCTCGACGAGATAGCTCAGGAGCGCCCAGGCTTTCGGGCGGAGCGCCACCGGCTGGTTGGCGCGCCAGAGCCGCCCGGCCACGGCGTCGAGCCGGAACGGAGGGAACTCGATCACGCTCGGATGATAACGCATCGTGTCTGGGACGCCTACCGCGCCCCGGTCCCTGACTTCGCGTGGCGCTGGCAGGCGACCGCGGAAGATTTTCCGGTTTTCGTCAGGACATTCCTGGTGGGCCACGGCCATGATGCGGCATGGCCGTGGATCCCATGTCCGGCGGTTCCGACGCCACGACCGGCGGGCCATCCCATGACAAGCCTCTGCTGCCGTACGGGAAGGCCTTCGTGGTCCATTTCAGCGCCGAGACCGATGTCCGGCTCGAGCGCGCCGTGGGACGCGTGGAGCACCTGGAGACCGGCCGCCGTGCGACGTTCGCCTCGGTGGTCGAGCTGCTCGAGCGCATCGTGGTCATGCTCGGGGAGGAGCGGCCCCCGGTGGTCAAGCCGGCGGGGCCGGCCCCGCGCGGAGCTGGCGGCGGAAGGCCCAGGGGCACCCCGGGCCGTGGCGGGTCAGCGCCGCGGGCATGACGGCATGTGCCTCGTCCGTCCGCCGCAGGTGTGGCATCGTCGCCCAGCCGTGGTTTCGGCGCCCCACACCGGAGAGTGCGCGCAGGAGATAAATCAGTCCGTTGCCCGCCGGCACGATTGTTGCGCCCAGCCAGCTCCGCACGACGATGCCGTTTGAGACCTGGGAAGCTGGCGCGCCGGCCGATGTGATGCGGGGCGTGCCGCGGCTCCGACGAGCGGCGGAACCCGATACGGGAGGAACGCGATGCGGCGAGCCGCGCTGAGATTCGGACTGGCGCTGCTGGTGGTCATGGGCCTCCTGCCGGGCCCGGCCCGGGCGGACGACGCGCCGCCGCCGCCGCCGCTGCCGACGCCGATCGAGGCGCTGTTCGTGCCGCTGAAGGAGAAGCTCCAGGAATCATCCCTGCCACCGTTCCTCAAGGACACCGACCTCAAGGTGCACTTCCGCAGCTACTACTTCAACCGGACCAAGCCCGACGACAGCAAGAACGAGGCGTGGGCCTTCGGGGGCTGGGTCGGGTATCAGTCCGGGTGGCTGCTGGACACCTTCCAGATGGGCGCGACACTCTATGGCTCCGCGCCGCTCTACTCGCCGGCGGACCGGGACGGAACCCTGCTGCTGCGGCCTGAGCAGCTCGGCTACTACGTGCCGGGCGAGGCGTGGGGCGCGCTCAAGTACGAGGACTACGCCCTCCTCAAGGGGTACCGGCAGCAGGTCGACCAGGGGTACATCAATCCCCAGGACAACCGGATGACGCCGAACACCTTCGAGGGGGTGACCCTCGGGGGCAAGGTGTCGTGGGTGAAGTACCTGGCCGGATTCCTGTGGCAGATCAAGCCGCGGAACTCGGACGAGTTCATCAGCATGTCGCAGCAGGCGGGCGCGCCGGAGGGCAGCAAGAACTACGGCGTCGGGCTCTTCGGGGTGCGGCTGACGCCGCTCGAGGGGCTGCGCGTGGACGTGCAGAACCAGTACGGGGAGAACACGTTCAACACGATCTTTCTCGACGGGGAGTACGTGTGGCCGCTGAGCCAGAACTGGAAGCTCAAGCTGGGGGCGCAGTTCACGGACCAGCGGGCGGTGGGCAACGCCCTCCTGCCGAAGGCGGGGGGAAAGGTGTACTGGAACACGCAGTCGGGGGGAGCCCGCGTCCAGGCGATCTACGACGAGCTGACCCTGACGACGGCGTTCACGATGACGGGGGCGGGGAACACGATCCAGAGCCCGTGGGGGAGCTATCCCGGGTACCTGTCGATGATCGACCAGGACTTCGACCAGGCGCGGCAGAGCGCCGTGCTCGTGGGCGCGGCCTACGACGCCAAGCGGTTCGTCCCCGGGCTGAGCGGGAACGCCAACTTCACCTGGGGCTGGGACGCCATCAGCCCGAAGACGGGCAAGCACGCGCCCGACATCGCGGAATACGACTTCACGGTCGACTACCGTCCGGCCTTCCACATGCCCGGCCGAATCCTCCAGGGGCTCTTCCAGGGGCTCTGGTTCCGCGCGCGCTCGGCCATCATCGACCAGCAGGACGCGAAGACGGTCGGCTACCAGTTCCGCCTGATCATCAACTGGGATCGCGACCTGATCTGATGCCGGGGTCGTGGCCGGGATGAATCAGAAGACCAGGGGAGGAACCTGAGATGAGCGCGACATCGACGAGCGACCGGATCCTCGGTCTGAACGAGTTCTTCGCGGCCTCGGAGGCGCGGGTGGACCGCTGGCGCACCCTGAACCGTGTGGCCAGGACTCTCGCGGCGAGCGGGGGGCGGCCCCCGGGCGTCCCCGACCCGCTGCCGCTCCTCACCGAGCTGGCCCCGCTGGAGGAACTCTGCGGCTACCCTGGGCCCCGCCTGGTGGCCCAGGTGCACGAGCGGCTGCAGACCGGGGACTGGACGGGCTTCGCGCGGCTGGTGCAGCGGATCAGCAACGCGCTCCTGACCAGCAGTTACCGCGACGATCAGGAGCCCTGGAAGGCGGACGAGGAGGGAGAGGCCCGCGCGCCCGACATCCTGCCCCCCTCGATCGGCCGCGGTCAGGGCCGGCGGCCGTACTTCGAGATCCTGATCGTCTCGCCCGCCGAGCGGGCCATGTGGCCCGAGATCCGGGAGACCTTCCGCCGGCTGCGGCGCACCGAGGACGAGTTCGTCTACGAGCCGGTCGTGGTCGGGTCCTTCGAGGACGCGGTGCTGGCCGTGGTCTTCAACACCAATCTCCAGGCGGTCGTGATCAGCGACGGCTTCGGGTATCCCTCGCAGTACACGGTGCCGGTGCTGCGCGAGATCCTGGCCCGCCAGGTGCAGGTCGCCGAGGCGGCGCGGAGCGGTGACCTCGGGGTCCTCCTGGCGCAGATGGTGCGCCGGTGGCGGCCGGAGCTGGACGTCTATCTCACGACCGACCGAGACGTCGCCCGGCTGGCCGGCTCCGCCGACGCGGCGCCGATCCGCCGGATCTTCTACGGGGTCGAGGAGCCGATGGAGATCCACCTGGCGGTCCTCGACGGCGTGAAGGACCGCTACGAGACGCCGTACTTCGACAACCTCAAGCGCTACGCCCAGCGGCCGATCGGCACCTTCCACGCGCTGCCGGTGGCCCGCGGGAAGTCGATCTTCAAGTCGAACTGGATCCGCGACATGGGCGAGTTCTACGGGGTCAACCTGTTCCTCGCGGAGTCCTCGGCGACCACCGGCGGTCTCGACAGCCTGCTCGAGCCGACCGGCAACATCAAGGTCGCGCAGGACAAGGCCGCGCGCGCTCTCGGCGGCGATCGCAGCTTCTTCGTCACCAACGGCACCTCGACGTCGAACAAGATCGTCCACCAGGGGACATTGTCCTCATCGACCGCGACTGCCACAAGTCGCACCACTACGGGCTCGTGCTGGCCGGCGCCCAGCCGCTCTACATCGACGCGTTCCCGCTGACGCAGTACTCGATGTACGGCAGCCTCGCCATCAAGCCGATCAAGAAGGCGCTCCTGCAGCTCAAGGCCGAGGGCAAGCTCGACCGCGCGAAGCTGGTCGTGCTGACCAACTGCACCTTCGACGGCCACGTCGCCAACGTGAAGCGGACGATGCTCGAATGCCTGGCCATCAAGCCGGACCTCATCTTCCTCTGGGACGAGGCGTGGTTCGGGTTCGCGCGCTTCTCGCCGTTCCTCCGGCGGCGCACCGCGATGGGGGCGGCGGCGGCCATCCGCGACCTGATGCGCGACCCCGAGTACAAGAAGCGCTACGCGGCGTTCAAGGCCAGCGCCGGCACGCTGGACCCGAAGGACCCGAAGCTCGCCGACATGGAACTCCTGCCCGACCCCGACAAGGTGCGCGTGCGCGTGTACGAGACCGACTCCGTGCACAAGTCGATGTCGGCGCTCCGCCAGGGCTCGATCGTCGTGGTCGCCGATCAGGACTTCCACACCGTCGAGGCCTCCTTCAAGGAGGCGTTCTTCACCCACACCTCGACCTCGCCCAATCTCCAGCTCATCGCCTCGATCGACGTCGCGCGCCGGCAGATGGAGCTCGAGGGCTACGAGCTGGTCGGGCGAGCCATCCAGCTCGCGATCGAGGTGCGGCGGGAGATCAACGCGCACCCGCTGATCTCGAAGTACTTCCGCGTGGCCACGCCGGCCGAGATGATCCCCGCCGAGTACCGGAAGTCGGGCTTCACCGACTGGGGCGCGCCGGGCTGGACGATGGCCGACACCATCGGGGCGCTGGACACCGACGAGTTCTATCTCGACCCGACGCGGGTCACGCTGCTCTGTGGCGCCGCCGGCTACGACGGCACCCAGTTCAAGGCGCTGCTCGCCGCCGAGCACGACATCCAGATCAACAAGACCTCGCGCAACAGCGTGCTCGTCCAGCTCAACATCAACAACACGCGGAGCGACCTCGCGCACCTGATCAAGGCGCTCGCCGACATGGCGCGCGCGATCGACAAGCGGCTCGCCGAGGGCGGCCCGGCGGAGCAGGCCACCTTCAAGGCGCGGGTGAAGGCCCTGGTGGAGGACGTGCCGGACCTGCCCGACTTCCAGCGCTTCCACGACGCCTTTCGCGACGACCCGAAGAGCGCGACGCAGGAAGGGCACATGCGCGAGGCCTACTACATGGCCTACGACGCCGGCAGCTGCGAGCACGTCAAGCTCAACAGCAAGGAGATCGACGAGCGGCTGGCCAAGGGCCCCGAGCTGGTCTCGGCGAAGTTCGTGATCCCGTACCCGCCCGGCTTCCCGATCATGGTGCCGGGCCAGGTCATCACGAAGGAGATCATCGCGTTCATGCGCAAGCTCGACGTGAAGGAGATCCACGGCTACGACGCGGGGAAGGGCCTGGAGCTGCTCAAGCCCGACGCCCTGGCGAAGCACAAGGGCAAGTAGGAGGATCCCATGCTCGACTGGTTCGCGGGCACGCTGCGGCAGTACCCGGAGATCGCGATCTTCCTCACGCTCGGCATCGGGTACTACTTCGGCAAGTTCACCTTCAAGGGTATCGGCCTGGGGGCCGTCACCGCGACCCTGCTGGCTGGCGTCGTGATCGGACAGCTCGGCATCACCATCTCGCCGCCGCTGAAGGCGACGGTGTTCCTCATGTTCCTGTTCGCCGTCGGCTACGGCGTCGGCCCGCAATTCGTGCGCGGCGTGGCCCGGGACGGCCTGCCCCAGGCCCTCTTCGCCGTGGTCCAGTGCGTGTTCAGCCTGCTCATCCCCTTCGCGATCATCCGGCTCGCCGGCTACGACTTCGGCTACGGGGCGGGACTCTACTCGGGTTCGCAGACGATCTCGGCCGCGATGGGCCTCTCGACCGACGCGATCAACCGGCTCGGCCTCGCCGCGGACCAGGCCAAGGCGCTGCTCGACGGGATGCCCGTCGCCTACGCGGTGACCTACATGTTCGGCACGGTCGGCTCCGCGATCGTGATCGCGGTCCTCGGCCCGGCCCTGCTCCGGATCAACCTCCCCGCCGCGTGCAAGGACTACGAGGAGAAGCAGGGGGGCACCAAGGAGATGGGCGGCGCCGGATCCGCGTGGCACCGCTGGGAGGTGCGGGCTTTCCGCGTGCAGCCCGGCGGGAGGGCCAACGGCCTCCGGGCCGTCGAGGCCGAGGCGCTGGTGCCCGACGCGCGCGTCTTCGTCCTGCGCGTGCGCCGCAACGGGATGATCGAGGAGGCCACCGCGGACACCGTCCTGCGCGAGGGCGACGTGGTCGCGATCGCCGGCCTCCGCGAGGTGCTCGTGCAGGTGATCGGGGCGAACGCGACCGAGGTCGAGGATCCGGAGCTGCTGAACGTCCCGGTGGAGGGCGTCGACGTCTACGTGACCAACAAGGCGGTCGACGGCAAGACGCTCGCCGAGCTGGCCCGGCTCCCCGGCGCGCGCGGCGTGTTCCTGAGGAAGATCACCCGTGGCGCGACCGCCACGACGATCCCGATCCTGCCGAACACCAAGATCGAGCGGGGCGACCTCCTCACCGTCGTGGGCCGCACGCAGGACACCGCGGCCGCCGCGAAGATGCTGGGCGTCGCCGATCGGCCGACCGACGTCGCCGACGTGGCGTTCATCGGCGGCGGGATCGTGGTCGGCGCGCTGGTCGGCGCGCTGGTCTGGAAGGTGGGCGGGGTGCCGCTGACGCTCTCGACCTCCGGCGGCGCGCTCATCGCGGGGATCGTGCTCGGCTGGCTGCGCTCGGTCCGCCCGTTCTTCGGGCGCATCCCGTCGCCGACCGTCTGGTTCATGAACTCGGTCGGCCTCAACATCTTCATCGCGATCGTCGGCATCTCGGCCGGACCGGGCTTCGTCAACGGCCTGAAGACGCAGGGCATTGGCCTGTTCCTCTGGGGGGCCCTGGCGACGACGCTCCCCCTCGTCCTGGGCATGCTCGTCGCCAAGTACGTGTTCCGTTTCCACGACGCGCTCACGCTCGGCATCGTCTCCGGGGCCCGCACGACCACCGCCTCGCTCGGCCTGGTCTGCGACCTGGGCCGGAGCCAGGTGCCCGCGCTCGGCTACACGGTGACCTACGCGGTCGGCAACACGTTGCTCACGATCTGGGGTATGGTCATCATCATCCTGCTCTCGTGACGAGCGCGGTGACGCGAGAGGGCCAAGGGTGTGCCGATACGCCGTCCGCGGGTGTTCCTGCTCTTCGTCGGAGCCGCAACGTCAACCGCGCGTGCCAGCCGTGCCACGCGGTGCCCGAGGCCGAGATGACCGCCCGGGTCCTCACGATCCAGGATCGCCACCACGCGCTGCTCCAGCGGGCGGCGGGCGCGACCACCGACATGATCGACGCGATCGCCGCCGCCCGGAAGGCGGGCGCATCGGACGTGGGCCTGGAAGCGGCCCGCGCGCTCCACCGCCGAGCCCAGTGGCGGCTCGACTTCGTCGCCGCCGAGAACTCGATGGGATTCCACGCACCCCAGGAGATGGCCCGCATCCTCGCCGAGGCCATCGACTGGGCACGCCAGGGCCAGCGGGAGGCCGAGCGCGCGGTGGCGAAGAAGTAGCGGGCACCGACCGACATTCCGCCAAGGAGGCGACCGTCATGGCCGATCTGATCAAGCTCCAGAAGTTCGAGACGCTGAGCCCGTTCGAGATCAAGGACGAGCTGATCCAGCTCGCGAAGAAGACGTCGAAGACGACCCAGTCGGCGTTCCTCAACGCCGGCCGCGGCAACCCCAACTGGATCGCCACCGAGCCCCGCCACGGGTTCTTCCTGCTCGGCCAGTTCGCGCTGACCGAGAGCACGCGGGTGATGGACCTGCCCGCTGGCGTCGGCGGCATGCCGGCGGCCCAGGGTATCGCGGGCCGGCTGGACGCGTGGCTCGCCACGCACGCCGAGATGCCGGGCGCCGCCTTCCTGAAGGCGATGGTGCCGTTCGCGGTGAAGGCCTTCGCGTTCGAGCCCGACGCGTTCGTCCACGAGCTGGTCGACTCGATCATCGGCGACAACTACCCGGTGCCCGACCGCATGCTCGTCCACAACGAGAAGATCGTCCACGAGTACCTGATGTGGGCCATGTGCGGGAATCCGCGGCCGGCCGGCACCTTCGACCTCTACGCGGTCGAGGGCGGGACGGCGGCCATGTGCTACATCTTCAAGTCGCTCAAGGCCAACCGCCTGCTCCACCCGGGCGACACCATCGCGCTCGGCACGCCGATCTTCACGCCGTACATCGAGATGACCCACCTCGAGGACTACGCGCTGAACGTGGTCAACATCGCGGCCCCGCAGGAGAACCGCTTCCAGTTCACCGACGCCGAGATCCGCAAGCTCGAGGACCCCAAGATCAAGGCGTTCTTCCTCGTGAACCCCGGCAACCCGACGGGCGTCGCGCTGAGCCGGGAGACGATCGGGAAGATCGCGACGCTCGTGAAGACCAAGCGGCCGGACCTCATGCTCCTGACCGACGACGTCTACGGCACGTTCGTGCCGGACTTCCGCTCGCTGCTGGGCGAGCTGCCGCGGAACACGATCGGCGTGTACTCCTACTCGAAGTACTTCGGCTGCACGGGCTGGCGGCTCGGCGTGATCTCGGTGCACCAGGACAACATCTACGACGAGATGATCGCCAAGCTCCCGGCC
>Ga0335084_10008423_pt1 | contig 10278 bp, 11 predicted proteins | sample Lox_Sample_44_FD_206721 | JGI IMG/M metagenome (GOLD analysis project Ga0335084, IMG submission 206721) | Soil microbial communities from Loxahatchee National Wildlife Refuge, Florida, United States - Lox_Sample_4.4 | ecosystem: Environmental > Terrestrial > Soil > Wetlands | place: USA... | reverse complement strand
TGTTGGTCTGGCCGCGGATGTGGCCCGACACCACGCTGACCGCACCGAACTCGCCCATCGCGCGCGCGTTGCACAGGATCACGCCGTACAGCAGCGCCCACTTGATGTTGGGCAGCGTGACGCGGCGAAAGATCTGCCAGCCGTTGGCCCCGAGCACGCGCGCGGCCTCCTCCTGCTCGGTGCCCTGCGCCTGCATCAGCGGGATCAGCTCGCGCGCGACGAAGGGGAAGGTCACGAACACGGTGGCCAGCACGATGCCCGGCACCGCGAAGATCACCTTCAGGTCGTGGTCGCGCAGCCACTCGCCGAACCAGCCCTGCAGCCCGAACACCAGCACGTAGATCAGGCCCGAGATCACCGGGCTCACCGAGAACGGCAGGTCGATCAAGGTCAGCAAGACATTCTTGCCGCGGAACTCGAACTTCGCGATGCACCAGGCCGCAGCGACACCGAACACCAGGTTCATCGGCACCGCGATGCCCGCGGCGATCAACGTGAGTTGGATCGCCGACAGCGCATCGGGCTCGCTGATCGCGGCCAGGTAGACGTCGACGCCCTTCTTCAGCGCCTCGGTGAACACGATCGCCAGCGGCACGAACAGGAAGAACGCCAGGAACGCCAGCGCAGTGCCGATCAGCAGCCACTTCACCGCGGTGGGCTCGCCGGTGGCATCGCGGATCGCGCGCGGCGCGGTCCCCGCAGCGGCGCGTGGTGGCAGTGGCAGCGCGTCGGCGGGGGTGCTCATGTCTCCCACCTCCGGGCGGCTCTGCGGTGGCTCATCATCGCCCCTGTCGCGCGCGCGTCCACGCCTGCAACCCGTTGATCGCCAGCAGCAGCGCGAACGCGGCCACCAGCATGACAGTGGCGATCGCCGTGGCGCCGGCGTAGTCGTACTGCTCGAGCTTGGTGATGATCAGCAGCGGCGTGATCTCGCTGACCATCGGCATGTTGCCGGCGATGAAGATCACCGAGCCGTACTCGCCGAGCGCGCGCGCGAAGGCCAGCGCAAAGCCCGTCAGCAACGCGGGCGTCAGGACCGGGAAGACCACGCGCGTGAAGGTCTGCCAGCGGTTGGCACCCAGCGTCGCCGCTGCCTCCTCGACCTCCTGCTGCAGGTCTTCGAGCACAGGCTGCACCGTGCGCACGACGAACGGCAGCCCGATGAAGGTGAGTGCGACGAACACCCCGAGCGGCGTGAAGCTCACCTTGAACGGCAGAAGCTGGCCGATCCAGCCGTTCTTCGCATACAGCGCGGTCAACGCGATGCCCGCCACCGCGGTGGGCAGCGCGAACGGCAGGTCGACCAGCGCGTCGACCAGCCGCCGGCCGGGAAACGGGTAACGCACCAGCACCCAGGCCACCAGCAACCCGAACACGGCGTTGAGCAGCGCAGCCGCCAACGACGCGCCGAAAGTCAACCGGTACGACGCCACCACCCGCGGCGAGCTCACCGCGTCCCAGAATGCCGGCCAGGTCATCGTCGCGGTCTTCAGGAACGCGGCCGACAACGGGATCAGCACGATGAAGCCGAGGTAGAGCAGCGTGAAGCCCAGCGCCAGGTCGAAGCCGGGCAGCACGCTGTGGCGCTGAAGCAGGGTGCGCGAGAGCAACACGGAGAGCTACACGGCCGCTCGACGCGCCGTGCCCTGATGCAGTGGCTGAATCGTAGGCAGCGCGCCAGCCTGGGCCAACGACGCAATCTGCGTTTGCTTATGCGCAGAACGAATTAGCCCGCGCGGCGATCGCGCGGACTGGTCGCAACGGGCGGGCTACTTCTTCGTGTAGATCTGGTCGAACACGCCGCCGTCGGCGAAATGGGTCTTCTGCGCCTTGGTCCAGCCGCCGAACACCTCGTCGATGGTGAACAGGTTGACCTTCGGGAACACCTTGGCGTACTTGGCGGCCACGGCAGAGTCGATCGGGCGGTAGAAGTTGCGCGCCGCGATCTCCTGCCCCTCGGGCGTGTACAGGTAGTCCAGGTAGGCCTGCGCCACCGCGCGCGTGCCGCGCTTGTCGACCACCTTGTCGACCACCGCCACGGGCGGCTCGGCCAGGATGCTCGACGGCGGGTAGACGATGTCGAACTTGTCGGCGCCGAACTCCTTGATCGACAGGTGCGCCTCGTTCTCCCACGCCAGCAGCACGTCGCCGACGCCGCGCTCGGCGAACGTCACCGTCGAGCCGCGCGCGCCGGAATCGAGCACCGGTACGTTGGAGAACAACTGGGCAATGAAGTCCTTGGCCTTGGCGTCGTTGCCGCCCGGCTGCTTGAGTGCCCACCCGTAGGCCGCCAGGTAGCCCCAGCGCGCACCGCCCGAGGTCTTGGGGTTGGCCGTGATCACCGACACGCCAGGCTTGACGAGATCGCCCCAGTCCTTGATGCCCTTGGGGTTGCCCTTGCGCACCAGGAAGATGTAGGTCGACGTGTACGGAGAGCTGTTGTGCTGCAGGCGCTTCTGCCAGTCGGCCGGCAGCAGCTTGGCGCGCTGGGCGATCTCGTCGATGTCGTAGGCCAGCGCCAGCGTCACCACGTCGGCGTCGAGCCCGTCGATGACCGAGCGCGCCTGCTTGCCCGAGCCGCCGTGCGACTGCTTGACGATCACGGTGTCGCCGGTCTTGGCCTTCCAGTAGCCGGCGAACGCCTTGTTGAAGTCGGCGTAGAGCTCGCGCGTCGGGTCGTAACTCACGTTGAGCAACGCGATGTCCTTGGCCTGCACGGCGCCGGCCAGCAGCGCGGCGGCACTGAACGCGAGCGCGACGCGGCGCGAAACGAGAGAGAAAGACATGAAGGATCCTCGAACCGAGTTCATCGAATGCGGTGAATGTTAGGCAAGGGGTGTTCCGCTGCGAACGAATCGATGCGCGTATCGATATGCGCTTTCCGACTAGGTCGCTCAGACCGCGAACGACCACTCCAGCAGCGATGCGTGTGCCGGCCGCCGCTCGCGGGCCAGGCGCTGCTCCTGCGCCAACACCCAGCGGCGTGCCAGCGGGAACGGGCCGAAGCCCGAAGCCACGTTGACGTGGCCGACGTCGCCCAGGTTGATCGAGTGTGCGTGCCAGCGCCGGGCCCAGCGCTCGCCCGCGGCCAAGCCGAGCCAGGGGTCGCTGGAGCTGAGCGCCACGGTCGTCGGCACCGGCAGCGCACGCGACGGCAACAGCTCGCCGACGCCGAACTTGTCGGGGTCGGCGGGAGCCACCAGCAGGGCGGCGGCCACCGGGCTCTGCGGTTCGTGGGTCAGGTGGTGCACCAGCGCCAGAGCGCCGAAGCTGTGGGCCACCGCCAGCCAGGGCCCGCGCCCGGCGCGATCGAGCGTGGCGCCGATGCGCGCCGACCAGCGCTGCAGGTCCGGTGCCGCCCAGTCGCGTTGCACCACGCGCACCGCGTCGCGACTGAAGCGCTGCAGCCAGCTCTGCCAGTGGTCCAGCTCGCTGTCGTGCAGGCCGGGCACGATCAACAGGCGTGCCATGACGCGGGACTACAGCGTGGCGATCGACACTTCGGTGGCCTTGACCAGCGCCACCACCTCCTTGCCGACGGCCAGGCGCAGCTCCTTGATCGAGCGCGTGGTGATCACCGAGGTCACCACCAGCCCGCCGGCCGTTTCGACGTCGACCTCGCTGACCACCGGGCCCTCGATGATCTCCTTGACCTTGCCTTTGAATTGGTTGCGCACGTTGACGGCGGTGATGGTGGTCATGCGGTTTCTCCTGGGTTGGAACTGTCAGATCGCGAATCGGAACACCGGCAGTGGATCGGGGTCGCCCGGTGGTTCGGCCACCGGGGCCTCGCCGGCGCTTGGCGCCGTCGGCGTGCACAGCACGCGTGTGAGGACCCGCTCTTCCAGGCGCGCGAACGCGGCGTCGCGGCGTGAGCGGGGCCGCGGCAGCCAGACCCGCTCGTCCAACGCGACGGCCCCGTCCTCGATCAGCAGCACGCGGTCGGCCAGCGCCACCGCCTCCGACACGTCGTGCGTGACCAGCAGCGCGGTGAAGCCGTGCTGCTGCCACAGCGATTCGATCAGGCGATGCATCTCGATGCGCGTCAGCGCGTCGAGTGCACCGAGCGGCTCGTCGAGCAGCAGCAGCCGCGGCCGGTGCACCAGCGCCCGCGCCAGCGCCACGCGCTGGCGCTGGCCACCCGACAGCACCGTAGGCCAGTCGTGTGCTCGGTCGGCCAGGCCCACCTGCTCGAGCGCCGCGTGGGCGCGCGCGAGCGCGCCGCCGCCTTCGAGGCCGAGCGCGACGTTGTCGATCACGCGCTTCCACGGCAACAGCCGCGGGTCCTGGAACATGATGCGGATGTCGCTGCGGTGCCGCGCGATCGACTCGCCGTCGAGCGCCAGCGAACCCGCGCTCGCGTCGTCGAGCCCGGCCAGCAGGCGCAGCAGCGTGCTCTTGCCGCAGCCGCTGCGGCCGACCACGGCGACGAACGCGCCGGCATCGATGTGCAGGTCGATGCCGTCGAGCACCCGGCGTTCGCCGAAGTGCCTGGTCAGCGCGTGCGTCTGCACCGCCAGCCCCGGCACGCGCGCAGGCGGTGCGGCGTCGACCGGCCACACCGGCGTATCGAGCTGTTCGCGGAAGTGGCGCACGCTGTCGGGCAAGCCGGCGAAACCCAGCACGGCGCCGTCGATCTCGGTCATGTGCATAGCCCTTCTCGCGCGGAAGACGAAGCGGCCGTCATGCCGCCTTCACCTGATATCCCGGATGCCAGCGCAGCCACCAGCGCTCGAGCCCTTTGGCCAGCAGGTCAGCCAGCTTGCCGAGCGCGGCGTACAAGCCGATGCCCACCAGCACGACGTCGGTCTGCAGGAACTCGCGTGCGTTCATCGTCAGGTAGCCGATGCCGGCCTGCGCCGAGATCGTCTCGGCGACGATCAGGATCACCCACATGAAGCCGAGCGAGAAACGCACGCCCACCAGGATCGACGGCAGTGCGCCGGGCAGGATCACCTGCCGATAGAGCGCGAAGCCCGACAGGCCGTAGCTGCGCGCCATCTCGATCAGTCCGGGATCGACCGAGCGGATGCCATGAAACGTGTTGACGTAGATCGGGAAGAACACGCCCAGCGACACCAGGAACAGCTTGGCCGTCTCGTCGATGCCGAACCACAGGATCACCAGCGGGATCAGCGCCAGCGGCGGTACGTTGCGGATCATCTGAATCGTCGAATCGAGCAACGTCTCGGCGCGCTTGAACGAGCCGGTGAGCAAGCCCAGGGTCAGCGCCAGGCTGCCGCCGATCGCAAAGCCGGTCAGCGCGCGCGCCGTGCTCACCGCGACGTGCTGCGCCATCTCGCCGCTGCGCAGCAGCTGCCAGAACGCCACGAGCACCGACCACGGCTCGGGCAGCACCCGCGTCGACAGCCAGCCAAGGGATGACGCGAGCTGCCACAGCAGCAAGATGGCCAGCGGCACCAGCCACGGCACCACGCGCTTGCGCCAACGCGCGACGAGCGCGCTACGCGGCGCTGCGTTCGGGCTCGGCATGCGCGCCTCCCTGTTCCGTCTTCGCCGCCCTCGGCACGAAGTGGTTCGCCACGATCTCGCCGAACGGCCCGCTCAATGCCGGTTGCGCGATGCGCTCGCGCACGGCCAGCGGCAGCAGCGGGAACACCAGTTCGGCGAAGCGGTAGGCCTCCTCGAGATGCGGGTAGCCCGACAGGATGAAGTACTCCAGCCCGAGCTCGGCGTACTCGCGGATGCGCGCGGCCACCTGCTCGGGGTTGCCCACTAGTGCGGTGCCGGCGCCGCCGCGCACCAGGCCCACACCGGCCCACAGGTTGGGTGCCACTTCCAGCCCCTTGCGCACGTCGTGCTTGTCGAAGCGGCCGCCGTGCAGCGCGGCCATGCGCCGCTGGCCCACCGAATCCATCGCCGCGAACTTCTTCTGGGCCGCAGCCACCGTGGCCTCGTCGAGGTGCGAGATCAGCTCGCTCGCCGCGGCCCACGCCTGGTCTTCGGTCTCGCGCACGATCACGTGCAGGCGGATGCCGTAGCTCAGGGTGCGGCCGTGGCGTGCCGCACGTGCGCGGATGTCGGCCACCTTGTCGGCCACCGCGACCGGCGCTTCGCCCCAGGTGAGGTAGGTGTCGAGCTGGCGCGCGGCGAGCTCGTGCGCCTCGGGCGACGAGCCGCCGAAGAACAGCGGCGGATACGGCTTGGCGAGCGGCGGGTACAGGATCTTCGCGCCCTTGACGCGCAGCTGATGGCCGTCGAAGTCGAGGCTGCCGCCGTCGTGGCTGCGCGCGAGCACCTCGCGCCAGATCGACAGAAATTCCTCCGATAGCTCGTAGCGCGCGGCATGGTCGAGGAACAGGCCGTCACCCGCCAGTTCGTCGGCGTCACCGCCGGTGACCAGGTTCACCAGCAGCCGGCCGCCCGACAGGCGATCGAAGGTGGCGGCGATGCGGGCTTGCTGCACGGGCGTGACCAAGCCGGGACGCAGCGCGACCAGGAACTTCAGGCGCCGCGTCGCGTCGATCAGGCTCGCGGCGACCGTCCACGGGTCTTCGCACGAACGGCCGGTGGGAATCAGCACGCCTTCGTAGCCCAGCGTGTCGGCCGCCACCGCCACCTGCTTGAAGTAGGCGAAGTCGGTGGCGCGGCCGCCCTGCGCGGTGCCGAGGTAGCGGCTGTCGCCGTGGGTGGGAATGAACCACAGGATCTTCAGGCTCATGGATGTCTCCTTGAATGTGGCGTCAGCGCACGGCCACTGCCTGGCCCGGTAGCCACACGATGTCGGCCACGCGGATCGGCTTGGGGATCAGTGCCAGCTGCGCGAACGCATCGGCCACCTGCTGCTGCTCGGCCACCAGCGTAGGCGTCAACGGCCCCACCGGCGACGGCTGACGCCGCTCGAGCACGCGGTGCACGGTGGCCAGGCCGAGGCCGGCGAAGTCGGCGAACAATTGCGCCGACTCCTTGCGGTGGCCTTGCACGTAGGTGTCGGTCTCGGTGAGCGCGGCGAACAGCGCACGCAGCACCGGCTCGCGCTGTGTCAGCGCGCGTGACGCCAGGTAGAAGGTGTTGTTGTTGGTCAGGCCGCGGCTGGTGGCCAGCACGCGCACGCCGCCGGACACCTCGGCGGCCGCGTAGTACGGGTCCCAGATCGCCCAGGCGTCGACCGCACCGCGCTCGAACGCGGCGCGCGCATCGGCCGGCGGCAGGTAGATCGGCTGGATGTCGGCCCACTGCAGGCCGCCCTTTTTCACCGCCTGCACGAGCAGGAAGTGCGCGCTCGATCCCTTCTGCGCGGCGACGCGCTTGCCTTTCAGGTCGGCCAGCGCCTTCGGCGGCGCATCGGGCTTGACCAGGATGGCCGAGCTATCCGGCTTGGCCGGCTCGGCGCCGACGTAGAACAGATCCTTGCCCGCGGCCTGCGCGAACACCGGCGGCGAGTCGCCCACGCCGCCGAAGTCGACGCTGCCGACCGCCAGCGCTTCGAGCAACTGCGGCCCGGCCGGGAACTCGACCCAGGTGACCTTGGTGCCCGGCAGGTGTTTGTCGAGCAAGCTCAGACCCTTCAGCAGCGCGAGGTTGAACGAGCCTTTCTGGAAGCCGATGCGCAGCTCGGGTGGATTGCCGCCGCCCTGCGCGCGCGCCGGTGCCAGCCACGCGGAGGCGGTGACAGCGATCAGCGCCAGCGCGGCGCGCCGCGAGCCGCCCGGCGGTGGCGTGGCAAAGCGAGGAGGTTTCATGTCGCGAGCTCCCGCTGAGTCGTCAGCGTGCCTGCGCCGTCACGCTAGCCGCCGGCAGTGCGTCGACGATGCGGATCGCCTTCGGGATCAGCCTCAGCTCGAGGAATGTGTCGGCGATCTTCTGCTGCTCGGCGGCCACCTGCGGCGTCAGCGGCACCACGCCGAACTGGTAGCGCCTCAGGCTCAGCTCCACCACGTCGGCATCGAGCCCCTGCAGCGGCGCGATCAGCGCGGCCGCCTGCTTGAGGTTGGCTTTCAGCCAGCGGCCTTGCTCGACGCTGTCGTCGAACAGCGCGCGGATCACCTGCGGGTACTTGGCCACGTATTGGCGCTCGGCCAGGTAGTAAGCGTAGTTGTTCACCACGCCGCGGCCGTCGGCGACGATGCGCGCGCCGGTCTGCTTCTCCACCGCGGCGAGAAACGGGTCCCAGATCGCCCACGCGTCGACCGCGCCCTTCTCGAACGCCGCGCGCGCGTCGGCCGGTGGCAGGAACACCGGCGTCACGTCGCTGTACTTGAGCCCCGCCTTCTCGAGCGAGCGCACCAGCAGATAGTGCACGTTGGAGCCCTTGTTCAGCGCAACCTTCTTGCCTTTGAGATCGGCCACCGACTTGATGGCCGAGTCCCTCGGCACCACGATCGCCTCGGCCTCGGGCGCCGCGGGGTCGTTGCCGATGTAGACGAAGTTGGCGCCGGCGGCCTGCGCGAAGATCGGCGGCGCCTCGCCGACGAAGCCGACGTCGACCGAGCCGATGTTGAGGCCTTCGAGCAGTTGCGGCCCGGCCGGGAACTCGACCCACTTGATTGCCACGTTGAGCGTGGCGAGCCGCTTCTCGAGCGTGCCCTGGGCTTTCTGCAGTGCCAGCAGGCTGGCCGACTTCTGGTAGCCAATGCGCAGCGTGTCGGTGCCTTGCGCGAATGCCGGCACAGCGGCCAGCAGGGTCGCGGCCAACGCGAGCATCAGACGGCGCCGGAACGCGGTGATCGGCGACGAAGAGACCGTGGTCATGACTGAAGTCCTTGTGAGCAATGCGGGGCAAAAGTCCTCCACGCCCGGCCCGAGAACCGGGCGGGAGGCAACGGCCCATCGAGGGAGCCGAGGAGACAACCGGATGCAGCGGCGGCGGCCGTCAACAGTGCAGGCGCACGGCGACCTCCGCGGGTTCGGTGCTGTCGCGCGGCGTGGCGCGCCGTGCACCCGGCAGCGACTGCAGCAATGCGTCGAGCGCCTGGTCGAGCCGCTGCAGCAGGCCATCGTCGGGCACGTAGCCGCCTTGCGGCGCGCGCACCAGCTGCGCGTCGACCGCGTAGACGCAATCGACGACGTGGCGCGCACCGAGCGCCGACAGCACCGGCTTCAACGCATAGTCCAGCGCCAGCAGGTGGCCCGGGCTGCCGCCGGTGGCCACCGCCAGCGCCGGCTTGCCGCGCAGCGCGTCGGGTGGCAGCGCGTCGAGGAACAACTTCAGCAGCCCGCTGTACGCGGCCTTGTAGATCGGCGTGCCGATCAGCACCGCCTGCGCCTGCGCGATGGCACGGTGCGCCTGCGCGATCACTGGGTCGGTGGCGTCGCCGTGCAGCAGCGGCTGCGCAGGAAGATCGCGCACTGCGATCGCGTGATGCCGCTCGATGCGGCGGCCGGCGCGCTCGGCCACGTGCTGCAGCAGCCACGCCGAGCGCGACGCAGGTGACGGGCTTCCGGAGATGCTGACGACGACCATGAAGCGGCTTTCCGCAACGACGATGCCGCCACGATACGCAGCCCCCCGCTCGCGGCCAACGAATCGATTCGCGCTTGCTTATCAGGGCCGCGCATGTGCGCGGCGGCCAGAATCAGTCGCCGTCGCGCCGGCGCAGGCCCACCGCCAGGGCCTCGACCGCGGGCTCGACCCGTGGCCAGGTCGCATCGGGCGCGGCGTCGATCACCGTGGCGCGCAGCAGGCGTTTCAACGTCTCCGGCTGCGGCGTCATCGGGCCGACGAAGCGCACGTGCCGGGCGTCGGCGACGAGCAGCGTCGGAAACGTCTCGACGTCGTAGTCGCCCACGAGCTCGGCTTCGTCCTCGATGTCGATCCAGTGCGCGGTCACGGCCACCCCGGTACGCCGCAGTTCGTCGACCGCGGCATCGAACGCCGGCCGATACTCGTCACAGGTGCGGCACCACGCGGCGCACAGGCACGCGAGGTGGATCGTCTCGGCCGCAGCCCCAACGGACATGCGGCCGATCGTAGCGGCGCGCCGCCGCGCGCGCTCAAACCACGGCCAATGCCCCAGTCAGGTCCGCGCGCAGGTCGGCCTCGTCCTCGATGCCGACCGACAGCCGCACCAGCGAGTCGCCGATGCCCAGCGTCGCGCGCGTCGCAGCGGGAATCGTCGCGTGCGTCATGATCGCCGGGTGCTCGATCAGGCTTTCGACGCCGCCCAGGCTCTCGGCGAGCGCGAAGATGCGCACCGCTTCGAGGAAGCGCCGGGTGCCGGCGAGGTCGGCCTTGAGATCGAGCGATACCATGCCGCCGAAGCCGTTCATCTGCTTCCTGGCCAGCGCGTGCTGCGGGTGCGACGGCAGGCCGGGGTA
>Ga0335084_10008419_pt1 | contig 10282 bp, 9 predicted proteins | sample Lox_Sample_44_FD_206721 | JGI IMG/M metagenome (GOLD analysis project Ga0335084, IMG submission 206721) | Soil microbial communities from Loxahatchee National Wildlife Refuge, Florida, United States - Lox_Sample_4.4 | ecosystem: Environmental > Terrestrial > Soil > Wetlands | place: USA: Florida... | reverse complement strand
GATTGCGGATCCGCCGCTCGACTGCACGGTGGAGCTCTGAGGCGAAACGGGGCGTTCAATCCTCCGCCAACTACGGTCGAGCCTCGCCGAACAACCCGGATCAGCAGCGCTGACTTTCGGCCAACACGGGTTCGCTGACCTTCTCGGTTTTGGAGACTAGGACGGAGGCATAGTGCGAGCGAAGGGTGTGCGGCTCGCGCGTTCCCTTCGTGGTGCCAGCCAAAAAGGCATGGCCCCCTATGGCAAACAACGCTCTCGCCTGCGGGTGGCGGGCGTGGCTCGCCGGTGTCGACAGCCTACGTGAAGCGCGAGAAGTCGACCGCCTTCTCGGTGATGAATTCGAGCAGAGCCGGTGTGCCTTCGCGCGTCTTCTCGATTCCGCGTTTGATGGCGGGTACGATCGCCTGCGGTTCGGTGATGCGCTCCCCGTAGCCGCCGAGCGCGCGGGCGAACTCTGCATAATGTCCGCTGATATCCGTCGAGCGGTACTTCTCGGTGGCGACCTTCATCACCTTCAACTCGATCGCCATGGAGAAGTTGTTGAGCAGGATCGAGAGAATGGGGATGCGCTCGCGCACCGCCGTCTCGAAATCCATGCCGGTGAAGCCGATCGCCGCATCGCCCCAGACGTTGATGCAGAGCTTGTCGGGTGCGGCCAACTTCGCGCCCATGGCGAGTCCGAGCCCATATCCGAGCTGCGTCGTTTTGCCCCAGCCGATATAGCTGAGCGGCGCTTGCGTTTCCCAGAACGGGGAGAGTTGGTCGCGCGGGCTGCCGGCATCATGAGTGATGATCGTGTTGGCAACATCGACCGTGTGCAGCAGATCCCAAATCACGCGGTATGGCGAGAGCGGCGTCGAACTCGCGGTCAGGCGCGGCATCCACTGTGCCATCCACTCGTCCTTGATCCCGCGGATTTCCCGCGTCACCGCCGCCAACCGCCCCCGCGGTCTCCCGTGCAAGCGGTCCTTGACCTCCTCGTACAGCGCCTCCAAAGCAAGTCCGGCGTCGCCGACGGCCGCGAGCGCCGCCGGCACGTCCTTGTTGATGTCCTTTGCGTCGAGCGTGACGTGAGCGATCCGTTTGCCCTTGGGCATGGGTACGGCGAAGTTCGTGCGCGTGAAGCTGCACCCGATCCCGAACACGAGGTCGGCATTCTGCAGGAAGTGGTGCAGCATCTTGGAGATCGCCACACCGCCCGAGCCGAGTGACAGCGGGTGCGTTTCCGGGAAGGCGCTCTTGCCTCCGAGGCTGGTCGCGACTGGCGCCTCGAGCAGCTCCGCAAGCGCCTGTAGCTGCCTCCACGCCTTGGCGTAGTGCACGCCTTGCCCGGCGTAAATCAGAGGACGCTCGGCGGCAACGAGCGCCGCCGCGATCTCGGAGATCGAACGCGAGTCGGGGGCGCATCTGAGCCGCGGTGTGCGCTCGTAGTCGAGCGGCTGCGTCATCTCCTCTCGCAGCACATCAACGGGGAACTCGATCAGCACCGGCCCAGGACGCCCGTTCTTGGCCTGGGTGAAGGCGCGGCGCATGGCCTCGGGGGTCACGTCCGCCAACATCACCTGCTCGATCCATTTGGTGACGTGCTGGTAGTTCAGGAACGCGTTGAAGTTGGGCTGGACGTTGTTGATGTTGCGTGGATAGCCCGCTGGCAACACAACGACCGGCACCGAATCGCCCCACGACTGCGCGACACCGCCGAAGGCGTTCTCGGTGCCGGGCCCGTGTTGCATCGCGAACACACCGACGCGCTCGCCCGACGAGATCTTGCTGACCGCGTCGCACATGTGCAAACCCGTGCGCTCCTGCCGAACGATGATCGTACGGATATCGGCTTCGGCCGCCGCCTCGATGATCGGGTTTACCGGATAGCCGATCAGGAACTCGATCCCTTCGCGTTTGAGAATTTCCGCGATCGCGGCCGCTACTTTCATGGACCTCCTCCCATCAACCAAGACCGATCCCAGGGGCCTTCACGTTGTGTGTGCAGGCTCACCGCATGTACGGCCGCAACCATTCCCGCGGGGGTGAAGGATCACCCTATCCTGCGGGGCCGGCAGCGGACTTCGCATTCGCGAGCCCGCCATCGCCTCGTGGGACGGCACGGGGTCGAGCCCCGCCCCAACCCTCACCTGCGAATCGCGCCGACGAGCCAGTCGGTGGAGTACGGTGCCCAGAGTGGGGGCCGTACCGGCATGGTGTTGCGGCGAGGGGATTGTAAGTTGGAATCAGGCAACAAGCCACAACGCCGTGCACCGATCGTAGCAGCGTGGGCAAGGGATTACGTGTTGTGCGGAGCCGTAAGGTCGCGCAGCAGCCGCTCCAAGCCAGCGCTTTCGCAGTCCTGGTTTCCGACCCAAGCATCCAGCTGGCCGATACGTTACAGGCTGACATCGACCCGCTACGCCATGTGCGAATCGCTGCCCTGCCTTGCGACGGACCACGTGAGCCCTCCACTGGCGGCTGCACTGCGAACCGGTGCGGTGGGCAGATTGCCGCCGTCGACGTCCGCAATGCAGCGTTCTGGGCGCGCTTGGAGTCGGGGTCGTATCAAGGCGGCGGTCGACCCTGCCGTTATCGCAATAGATGTGAGAGATCGCGCTTGCGACGCAAGCGCACCGTCACGCACTCTTGCTCCTGCGACATGTTCACACTCGCCCACTTAGCCCGCGTCGCGCTCGAGGCGCAGCCGCAGCTCGCCTTCACCACGCTGGAGATCGGCGCCTTGCCGCTGGAAGGGCAGACCGAGCCCGCGCACCAGTTGCTCGACGCGTTTCCCGGGTCCCGCGTCCTCGCCTTCGAGCTCGACAAGCAGCTGTGCGCGGAGCTCAACAGGAAGGCCCGGCGCGGGATACGCTTCTATCCCGTCGCCCTCGGCAAGGCCGAGGAGGTGCGGCCGTTGTATCAGACCAGGCATCCGATGTGCACCTCGCTCTACAAGCCCAACGAGCCGCTGCTCGAGCGCTACTTGAACCTCGAAGTGGCGATGCTCGAATCCGTCGCCTCGGTGCAGACCGTCAGCCTGGACCGGTTCGCCGCCGACAATGGCGTGACCGATCTGGACTTCATCAAGATCGACGTCCAGGGCGCGGAGCTCGATGTGTTCTCGGGCGGCGTGACGGCGCTGGGCGGCGTGGTCGCCATCGTGAGCGAAGTCGAATTCGTGCCGCTATATCTCGATCAGCCGCTGTTCGGCGATGTCTGCTGCTTCCTCGATGGCCACGACCTGATGTTCCACAAGCTCCTGGGCATGGCCGGGCGCGCCCTGAAGCCGACGCTGGTGAACAATGACCCCAACTACGCCGTGCAGCACATGTGGTCGGATGCGATGTTCGTTCGTGACGTACTGAAGCTCGGCCAGCTCGCCCCGCAGAAGCTGCTGAAGCTGGCAGTGCTCGCGCACCTCTATCACAGCCCGGATCTGATGTTCCACTGCCTTGAGCGCTACGAGGAGCACTGCGGGGCAGGCGTGATCCAGAAGCTCCTACGCACCAAGTCCTGAGCGGGGCGCCCCGACTGCGATATCCGACCCCGGGCAAGCCGGGGATCGATACCGCCTTGCTGGGAATGGGCAAGTGCGGACGCCCCTCGATCACCGCGCGAGACCCGACGAAAGAGGGCACTCAATACCGCGGCGCGCACAGGACCCGAAACGTATGAATCGGACGCCCATCGGGATCGCACTGGCTATGACAAGTGCCGCCTGTGACGATCTGAAGACCAACCACAACCTGACCAGGCGGACATTGACTGGTCTTTCCTACAGCGTTGAGACCACCGCCAAAATTCTGCTCAGTTTGCCAAGCGCCATTCGGCGCGCTCATCAGCCTCGTCTGGATCTGGTTCAGCTGAGACTGCAGAGCATTCACCTTGTCGATTTCCGCACGAAGCTGTCCACGAAGCTCGTTCAAGCAAACAACCATACCTGCGCTACTCAGATCGGGCGGTATCGGGTCCTGGCAGGTTTGAGCCAAGCTCGCAGACGATGCGAGCGCCATAGCCAGGATGCTGAGAGAGGGAATCGGGCCATTGCGCCGTGGTGTCTTCATTCGAACTCCTCCTCGGTCAGGGAATTCAGCGTCGTAGGGTGGCACAAGTCCTCCGCCTTCGGGTAGTAAGACCGGATCAGCATCGCCGACACCTTGCGCCGCGTAACGCGCATTGCTTCGAGCATCCTCGAGTCGGTTCTGCGGGCAAACACCCGGCCTCCACGCGGGAATCCGCGAATGCGAACCTGTGCACGCGAGCTGACCGACCCATCACAGCTCTTGTTCTCCTGGATGCCATTTGCCTTGGCCATTTACCACCCTCCCTTTGATCTGTTGTGCGTTGTTGAGAGCGAGTGCGCCACGCGTGTGCCACTGGGTGCAGGCGATGTAACGAGAATGGGCTTGGTAGCACCTATCTATCTGTTTCCGATGGTGCCCGGAGCCGGACTCGAACCGGCACGGCCTTGCGGCCAAGGGATTTTAAGTCCCTTGTGTCTACCTGTTCCACCATCCGGGCGCCACATCGGGCTCGCGCACAAGCATAAGGCAAAACCGCGCCCTGGCGCTGCGATGGAGCGGGGCTCCCCGTGGCCGCGAGGCTCCGTTCGATCCGCGTTGGGCGGATGAAGACATGCGCCAGCCCTGCTAGAGACGACGGCTCTTTGAGCGACGCGAACGGATCCTCAAGATTGCCGCGGTCGAACCGCTAAACGTAACGGTGCGGTGTTGCCCCACAGCGGCTTGCGCCGTGGGGCTCGGCGGCTGTGGCTAGGCGACGCCCGAGCCAGCGTCGACGACACTCCTTGCCGCACCGGCTGCAGGCCGGCCACTGTGATCGACGCCGCAGGCTGGGTTTCCGGCGAGGAAGGCGAGTTTCTCAACCCGAATCACATCCATCTGACGGGTCTAGATGCATACTGCCAATCGTACGATGCGTAGCTGTTGGGACATCCGGCGCGCTGCCAACGCAGCATTTCTTACTTGGGTGCTGTTTGCGGCCGCGCCGTTAAGTCTCGAGCGCGGACCCTACGCGGCTGAGTTCGCCACGTCGGTAGAGATTCCGGGGGGGCAGTTTAGAAGGCTGCGGATGCCCAACCTTCCGAAGGACGTGGTCATGGAGGTGGTGGTGCAGCCCACGGGGCAGGTCGTGGTAAGCCTGCTCAACGAGCAGGACGCGCTGCACTTTCCGAAAGCGCTAGACCCGGTGTTCGTCGGGTCGGTCGATCACCGGTTTTCGTTCAGTGTGACCATTCCCGCCGCGGGAACCTACTTCCTCGTGCTCGACAATCGCGAGGGCGTCGAGCCGCGGAAGGTTAGGCTGGCTATTCGTGCGGAACGCGGCGCACCGGCGCCCAGCGCCCGGCCACCTTCCCCGTCTGCCGTTCCCCCAAGCGGGGCTACCAGACCAGACAGGCTTTGACCCGCAGCCGAGCGGGCTCGGTGCGCGGAGATCGGCGCGCAACGGCGAGCGCTCGGACGCTGCGCGGCGCGTTGTCAGCGAGAACTGGCGGGCGAATCCACGCGGCCCGCCCCGTGCACTACTTCAGCTCGCCGTACCGATTCTCGTATTCGGCGATGAGCTTGGACAGCAGCTGGTTCAGTCGCTTCGCCGCGAACGGCGAGAGCACGATGCGATGCTCCAGCTCGATCTCCATGTCCTGGGGCGCACGTTCCCAGTTGTGGTTCACCCCGAAGTTCAGTACTACCTCCTCCCGCGTGCTCGTTGCGTTGCAGAAGTTGGCATAGCTGCTCTTCAGAGCGTCGGATTTCCAGCGGACTCTGACCTGCGGCTCTGGGGGTTTCTGAGCGGTGTCGTCGGTAGCTTGCTTGGCCATGGGCGCCTCCGTAGCGGTCGCACCGGTTGCAAGTTTCATTCCAAGTGACCCAGAACGGATCGGGTCGTGCGACCGCTACGCGCTGACGTTCGTGCGGGGGATGGCTAGGCGAGGACGATAACGTGGCGGGCCGCGCTCCGCCCGAAAGGGGCGTAACCCGAAGGGAGTTGGACACGGCGACAGGAACCTGCCCGGCGGATTCGTCGTCGAGACATCGTGGTCAGCCGGTGGTCGGCTGTCATCAGGAAGAGCGGAGGCTACAGATAGCGCTCTGCTTTCGCGATCAGGTCCTCTTTGGGGGGGAGCTCGCTGCGTGGGCAGCGGGCGATCGCGATCGCGGCTTGCAGGCCGTCGCCGATGGACAGCTCGGGTACGTCCAGCTCGTTGACCGCCTCGGTGCTGCCCTCGTCCACCTTGATGCCCATCCGGCTCAAACGAAGCGGCGTGTGGGTGAGCGTGATGTGCTGCTCGGGATGCGAGAACACCTCGTCGATGCGCTGGATATACCCGTCGAGCGTGGCCAGGCTAGCCTTGGCTTCGATGTAGCTGTCGACCGTCTCCTTCAATTCCCGCTCGACGGCCTTGATATCCTCCGCGATCAGCGCCGGGTCCTTGACAATCCCTTCGACTCCGTCACGCGCGAGGTTGAGCACGCGCAGTCGCGCGCCGAGGTAGGCCTTGTGCCCCTGCAGCTCGGTGGCTTTCATGTCGAGTGTGATGATGCGCGACAGCGAGACTTGCGCGAGGCGCTCGATGGCACGCCGGCCGACCTCGAGACGTGTCGCGGCAAGCGTGGTTGCGGGCGCCACCAGCCGGTGTCCGGAGAAACTCACAGTGACCTGCGGCACGTCGTGCCTCACTACATCGCCGACGAGCTGCGGGGCGAGCACCGTGCGCTCCTCCTTTTTCATCCCCAGCAGAGCGTAGGCTTCCGCGACGTCCTGGTTGGCGGGATCCTCGAAGAACGCTCTGAGCTCGGTGCTGCGCCCCAGGCACGCGGGCACATCGTCCGCAGTGGCGAAGAAGGCATTCAGGCGCGGGTCTTCGTTCCATGCCGCTCGTGAGAGAAGAAGCGGGTCAAGAGGCTGACGTCCGATGGAGCGCAGGTGCGCAATGGTCTTTCGAATGCACCCTTCCAGCTTCTCCCGGTAGCGGGCATTGAGCCGCACGCGCGGCTCGACTGCCTCCACCACGGCCTCGATCGAGTCGGCGATGAGCTGACGCTCTGCGGCCTCGTCCGCAGACGACTCGGCGCCGCCGAACAGGGCGGCCGCTACACGTTCCAGAAGGGAAATGGCCATGGCTCGCTCATGTCAAGACAACCCGGCGGCGCCGATCTCGGTAACGCGCAGACTGGCCGGTGGCAAATCGAACGAAGCGCGCTGGGCAACGCACGCAAGTCTTGCGACGTGGACCGGCGCCTACCAGTCCATGACCGGGACCCAGGCACGCAGCTCCCGGCCTTGGTAGACGCGTCCCTGGATGCGCTTGGCGAGGGCTTCGGCCTGCGGACGCGTCATCTCCATCTCGATCAGCGCAGACGGCGTGCCGCTCTCCTTGACGAGCTTGATCTTCTCCACCGGCGCGAACGGGCTGAGCGCGGTCCGAACCCCCTCCTCCGAAACGTCGTCAGGAAGGTTTCCGATAACGATACGCATCGATCGATTCCTCCAATTCTAGTGCACCGCTCATCGTACCGACCGGATCCCCGGCTTGTCGAGCCGCGAATAGTCCGATCGCGTTCTGACGGAGGCAGCCGCTACCTGGCCTCCTGCTTCCGCACCACGGTACCAGGGCCCCATCGCCGCCACGCCAGAAAGGCGAAGATCACGCCCGCCAGCCCGAGCGCGTAACCAAAGACCGAAGCCGTGACGTCCGGCGGCGCCGCGTTGCGCGTGGCGATCAGAAGCGCAAGACCGGGGTTGCGCATCGCGGCCGCAACCGCCGCGGCCGGCCACACGGAGGCATCGCCACCCGCGACGAGGGCGCCGGCGACGAGTGCGCAAAGCGTCAGTCCCACGCCGGCGGCGAAGGGCGCCCATCCGAGCGCCGCGATCCTGGGACCGAGCACGACAATGCAGAAGACGATCAACGCCAGCAGCATCACGTTGGAGATCATGGCGAGCCGCGGCTCAAGCCGCGCGGCGAGAACGGGCCGCCACGCGCGCAGCCCCGCACCGAGTCCCAGGGGCAGCAATTGAGCGAAGAACACCTGCCGCGCTACGTCCAGCGGGGAGATCGCAAAGCGCACGGAAAATACCCAACTCATGATCGCGACGCTCACCGGAACGGTGACGACGGCGAAGATCACGATCGCAAGATGGAGCGTCGGGGCAAACTCCGGCCCCGCGCCCGCTTGTATCGCGCGCCGGAGCGCCACCGGCGCACCGGGCGAGATCGCCATCAGGATGATGCCAGCGGCCACAGCGCCACGCAGTCCGAACAGCTTTACGATGACGACCGCCAAGGTCGGCACAGGCACAACCACCGCGAAGAGAACCGCCGCGAGCACCACGCGCCGCTGTAGCGCCTTGACGATACGCTCGCGCTCGAGCAGCAGCCCCAACGACAGCATCACGGAGAACACCGTCACTGCGGCGAGCGGAGAGATCAAGTCGGGGCGGAATACTGCCGTCACGTCGCACGCGGCACGGTCGCCATCTCGAAGACGTGATGCTGCCAGGGGGGCACATCGAGGTAGAGGCCGTGGGTTTGCAGGTCGTTTCCGTCGCGATCGTACTCCGCCGCGCCCAGCAAATCCCGTAGCCGCCACCGTCCACCAGCAAGTCCGACAATCGGCAGCCGGACATAACACTGGCTCTGATGATCGGCATAGTTCACGCTGACGATTAGGCGATTGCCATCGGAATCTTGCCAAGCGTAGGCGATGATCGCCTCCGCGGACCGGTTACCGTTCCAGGCGGGAGTGCATTCCAGCAGTTGCCAATCACCTTGCCGCACGAGCGGCCGGCGCAACAGCTCGGTCAGCCGCTCGTAGAACTGCCGCATAGTGGAATTCACCGGTTCATCCGGGCCGCGAATCAGGTGTGGAGAGATGCGCTTGACGTGCCCGTCGAACTGGCCCTGATGAAAGAAACGCAGGCCCGGCGCGAGATAGGTGACCACGGCCGCAGCCTCGTGCCGACCCGGCGGGAAGGTGGCTGCCGCCCGGGGCTCGTCGTGGTTTTCGAGAAAGCGTGCCAAGTGGTTCTGATAATCCAGTCCGGCCTGAAGATGCTCTCGCACGGCTCGCGGATGCCCCTCGCGCAGCCGGTCGTACAATCGTTTGTCATAGGCGTAGTCGAAACCCTGCTGCTGCATCGTCCATTCCAGGTCCCAGTAGACCTCGGCCATGAACAGGAACTTTGGATGCTGTTGCCGGACCGCGGCGATCGCCTTCGGCCAAAACGGCTCCGGCCGCTTGCCCCACGTGCGCTCGAAGACCTCGGGGAGCACCAGCATCGCCATGTCGCAGCGCACCCCGTCGCATTGCCCGGAGATCTTTCGCAGCTCGGCGATCATCGCGGCTTGCGTGGCCGGGTTGCTGTAGTCGAGCTGCAGCGTGTCCGGCCAGCCAGGGAAATACGGGTCGCGCCCGTAAGCGAGCAGAAGAGATCCGTCAGAGGTCATCACGCGGCCGTAGTTTCGTGGCGACCGCGTCAAATCGAGCTCACTCCCGCGGACAAAATAATCCGGATGCCGCTCGACCCACGGGTGATCCGGGGCCATGTGGTTGGGGACGAAATCGAGCATCAGCCGCAGGCCGCGCTGCCGCAAGCGGCTGCGCAAACGGGCCAGTGCGGCGTCGCCTCCCAGAGCGGAATGCACAGTGTAGCCGGTGATCGCAAACCCGGATCCGGCGATGTCCTCCTCGCGCAGGTCCGGCAGCGTCTCCTCGAACTCCTTTCGCCATTCGCGGTTCGCACGCGAGATTTGCTGCCCGGCCGACCCGGTCTGCCAGACGCTCAACAACCAGATCCAGTCGAACCCGATGCGCGCGAGATGATCCAGCTCGCCGTCCGGGATGTCATCCAGGGTGGCCGGCTTGCCCAGGGACCGCGCCAGCTCTGTCAGCCAGACGCGCGTGTTGATCTGGTAGAGCGAGGGGTACAGCCGCTCGCCCATTTCAGACCCCGCGGCCTGTAGCCGCGCTCCGCGGCTGGCCGCTCCGCGCCGGCTCCACTTCCGTGGTGGCGGCGAGTTTGCCGAGTTCCAGGACCTGCTCCCCCGTGGTGGTCGCGAAGAGATGCATGGTCCGGGCGATGATCCCGGTCCAGCCTGTCTGGTGGCTTGCTCCGATCCCGCTGCCGTTGTCGCCGTGAAAGTACTCGTAGAACAGGATCAAGTCGCGCCAGTGCGGGTCCTCCTGGAACTTCCGGGCTTCCCCGTAGACCGGCCGCCGCCCGTTCTCGGCGCGCAGGAATATGCTCGCCAGGCGACGGGCGATCTCCTCGGCGA
>Ga0335084_10008418_pt1 | contig 10283 bp, 7 predicted proteins | sample Lox_Sample_44_FD_206721 | JGI IMG/M metagenome (GOLD analysis project Ga0335084, IMG submission 206721) | Soil microbial communities from Loxahatchee National Wildlife Refuge, Florida, United States - Lox_Sample_4.4 | ecosystem: Environmental > Terrestrial > Soil > Wetlands | place: USA: Florida... | reverse complement strand
GCCGAGCGGCAGCGCGCGATAGCCCGCTGCGGAATCGTGTAGGTCGTCCCACGCCGATTCGCGTTCGCTGATCCAGGCGCCGACGGCCGCGCGCTCGAGCGCCGCGCCCGGCGCAGCGCCCGCCGACCAGCGATACAACTCGCGCATGCCGAGCAGATAGGTGCACAAGCCGCCTTCACGCGCGTGCCGCGCATCGCTCAGGTCGCAGTTGTATTGCACGGCCGCGATGAGCGGGTCGAGCAGGTCGGTGCGGCCACGATCGGCCGGTGTCGTCATTCGACGTAACGCTTGCGCGCGCGGCGGCGTCCCGGACGTGACTTCTGGATCACGACGCCCCGCACCGGGGTGAGATCGTCGAGCGCAACGGAAGGCGCGGCGTCGGGCGCAGCCGTGTTCAGCACGTCGAGCGACCAGCGCTCGCCACGCCGCGTCAGGAGCCGCAGCATCCACTCCCCGTCGCAGCACGCGACGACGAACGACCCATCGCCCGCCAGGCCGTCGGGCTCGACGACGACGATATCGCCCGGGTCGAACTCCGGACGCATCGCATCGCCAAGCACCATCAGTGCAAACAACTCGCCGCGGCTGCAATCGCTCGCGGGCGCGCGCTCTTCGGGGGCGGGTGCGGGGACTAAGGGAATGTGAGTGATTCGCATCGGCGCGTGCCCTTGCAACGATTGTGGCGATCGGCGCCAACGACCTGAATTACCCATGAGGGTAGCGCGCGCCTCCCCGACGCGGGAATGGCGGCGGTGGGCGCCATCCCCGTTAATACCATCTTGCGGCAGTGGTGAAGCGCGGCGGAGCGCATCGTCCCGAGGCGAAACCGAGCATCGATGGAGGCACTGGTGAATTACGACAAGGAACTCGACGCGCGCGGGCTGGCCTGCCCGCTGCCGATCGTGAAGACGCGCAAGGCGCTGAACGACCTTGCGAGCGGCCAGGTGCTGCGCGTGATGGCGACCGACAAAGGCTCGGTGGCCGACATGCAGGCGTTCGCGGAGCAGACCGGCAACCAGCTGATCGGCTCGGCACAGGAGGGCCCGGCGTACGTGTTCTTCTTGAAGCGCAAGTAGGACGCGCAGCGCGCCGACGCCATCCCATCCACATCGTGCGGGAGTCACCGTGACCGCCAAGAAAATGGCGCTGATCGCGACCAAGGGCACGCTCGACTGGGCGTATCCGCCGTTCATCCTTGCCTCCACCGCCGCATCGCTCGGCTACGAGGTGCAGATCTTCTTCACCTTCTATGGCCTGCAGTTGCTGCGCAAGGATCTCAGCGACGTGAAGATCAGCCCGCTCGCCAATCCGGCGATGCCGATGCCCGTGCCGATGCCGGTGCTGGTGCAGGCACTGCCCGGCATGGAGGCTATTGCGACCACGATGATGAAGAACAAGATGAAGTCCAAGGGTGTCGCCTCGCTGCCGCAACTGCGCGACATCTGCATCGAGTCCGACGTGAAGCTCATCGCGTGCCAGATGACGGTCGACCTGTTCGAGTTCGACAAGAACGACTTCATCGAACAGGCACAGTTCGGCGGCGCCGCGATGTTTCTCGGCTTCGCAGGCGGCGCCGACATCAGCCTGTACATCTGAGAAGTCTGAGCTGCGACCGCCGCGCCGCGAGGACGCGAGCGCGCGGACCGCGCAGTGCGCACAACACGGGGAGAGAGCAACATGCAAAGAAACGTCCGCCATGGGTTGAACGCCGCGCTGAGCATCACGCTCGGCGCCGCTGCGCTGCTGCCCGCTTCGGTCGGCGCGACAGACGGGTATTTTCCGCACGGTTACGGGCTCAAGGGCAAGGGCATGGGCGGCACCGCGGTGGCGTTGGCGCAGGACACGTTCGGCGGCGCGAACAATCCTGCGGCGATGGCCTTTGCCGGTGACCGGTTCGACATCGGTCTCGACTGGTTCAGTCCACGGCGGAGCGCGGAGCGCACCGGTGCGGGCTTCCCGACCCTGAACGGGCGTGTCGATAGCGACAGCACGAACTTCTTCATCCCCGAGTTCGGCTTCAATCACATGGTGAGCCCCGACCTTGCGCTCGGTGTCACCGTGTATGGCAACGGCGGGATGAACACCGACTACCCGCAGGGAGACTTCAACTGCGGCGCCGGTCCGGCGAACATGTTGTGCGGCAGCGGCCGGCTCGGCGTGGACCTGATGCAATTGGTCATCGCTCCGACCGTCGCCTACAAGGTGGCGCCGAACCACGCGATCGGCGTGGCGCCGCTGTTCGGTTATCAGCGCTTCAAGGCCGAGGGGCTGCAGGCGTTCGACAACGCGCCCGGATTCCCGCCGTTCACGAGCAGCCCCGGCAACGTGACCAACCGCGGCTACGACACGTCGACGGGATTCGGCGCGCGTTTCGGCTACCAGGGCCGTGCAGGCACCGTTTCGTTCGGCGCGGCCTATGCGACGCGCATGCACATGAGCGAGTTCAAGAAGTACAGTGGGTTGTTTGCAGAAAACGGCGACTTCGACATCCCGTCGCACTATGCGGTTGGCGTTGCTGTCGACGCCACGCCCGCGATCACGCTGGCATTCGACTACGAGCGCATCAACTACAGCGAAGTCGCCTCGGTGGGCAATCCGAGCACGAACCAGGCACCGCTCGGCGCATCGAACGGGCCGGGGTTCGGTTGGCAGGACATCAACGTCTACAAGTTCGGCATCGCCTGGCTGGCCAGCCCGGGTCTGACCCTTCGTGCCGGCTACAACCACGGCGACAATCCGATCCAGGCGCGCGACGTCACGTTCAACATCCTCGCCCCCGGCGTCATCAAGGATCACTACACGCTTGGCGGGACCTTCGTCGTCGCGCAGAACTCCGAGCTGACGCTGGCGTTCATGTACGCGCCGGAGCAGTCCGTCACCGGCCCTTCATTGTTCAACGCGGTGCTGGGTGCGGGCGCCGGTGGCAACGAGACTATCAAGATGCACGAGTACTCGTTCGGCATCGGGTATGGCATGCGTTTCTGACGCACGCGGCGGCGCGGTTCACCATCGATAGTCCCGAAGTTGGGCGCCTGCTTTCTCCAGCTGCCGAGCAGCTCTCTTGCAAGCCACGGCATCAGCGTGTCATCCGAGCCGACGACGACGGATCTAAGTGTCGCGAATGGCCGCAATCGCTGGCGGGTGCGCTTCGGCTGACAAAGTGGGGTGATACGTTCACCGAGACCAACGTAGCCGTAAGCCGGTAGCGATCCGACCACACGGCGGCCAAATGTTGGAACCCGCGGGCGCCGCATGACTCTGATGGAGAATGCGGACGTGCAACCGCGTCCGCATCGACCGAGACACGCGGATACCATAGGGAGAAGCGCGGCCGGCCTGCGCCGAGCGGTGCAGGCCGGCTTGGCTGAACCAAACGCATCATGTCGTTCCTTTGGCCTGAACTACTCTGGGTTGTTCTTGCTCTCCCAGCGCTGATACTGCTCTACATCCTCGCGCTTCGGCGGAAGAAGAAGTTCGCCGTCACGTACTCGAGCGTGGCGCTGGTCAAAGGTGCGATGGGCGCCGGCTCTCGTGTCCGACGTCACATCCCACCGGCTCTGCTGCTCACGGCGATCGCATTTCTCCTGATCGCCGTTGGCCGGCCGCTCGCGGTCATAACCCTGCCGTCGCAAGAGAAGACGATCATCCTGGCGATGGACGTCTCCGGCAGCATGCGCGCGAGGGACGTCGAGCCGAACCGGCTGGTCGCCTCACAGAACGCAGCGCGTGCATTCATCAACGATCTGCCTCGGCACGCGCGCATCGGCGTGGTGACCTTTGCCGGCACTGCATCGCTGGTGCAGGCGCCAACGCTGAATCGCGAAGACGTGCTCGATGCAATCGACCGGTTCCAACTGCAGCCCGGCACGGCCACAGGCAGCGGAATCCTGGTTTCGCTGGCCACGCTCTTTCCCGATGCTGGCTTCGACGTCAGCGACGCCATCTACGGACGCGAACATGCTCAACCTGGCACTTCGGGGAGATCGCTCGATCTCTCAACGAAAAATGACAGGGAGAAGCCTGACTTCAAGCCGTTGGCACCTGGCTCGTACACATCGGCTGCGATCATCATGCTGACGGATGGGCAACGCACTACGGGGCCCGACCCGATCGAGGCGGCAAAGCGCGCTGCCGAGCGGGGCGTTCGTATCTACACTGTCGGCTTCGGCACCGTCGCCGGCGACGTGATCCGCTTGAATGGCTGGTCGTTCCGCGCCGGCCTGGACGAAGAAACCCTGCGCGCTGTGGCAAACATCACCCATGGCGAATACTTCTACGCCGCCAATGCAGAGGACCTGAGGAAGGTCTATCAGGACCTGAATTCTCGCGTCGTGCTCCAAGCTCAGGAGACCGAGATCACGGCCGTGTTCGCAGCGGCGGGTGCCGCGTTGGCCGTGCTGGCGGCATTCCTGTCGCTGTCCTGGTTCAACCGGATTGTGTAGAACAACTGGCGCGCGACGATCCATGGCGGCAACGAGCACGGGCCACCCGGACAGCAGACAGCCGATCGTTGACATCAGTCAACGCGTTCGGAGTTCGATCGATAGCGTACGTTCTGCGTTCAGTGAATTCGTGATCAGACATCCATGTTCCGATTTCTCGACCAGCTGCCGTGCCCGCGCTTGGTCGGTGCCGTCCGGAATCGTCAGACAGACATGACTGGAGAAGCGGATGAACCGCGACACGCTGTCGACGCGGTCCAGAACGCCTTCGGTGCTGCAGTGAATCTCGTGCCAATCGAAGCGCGACCCCCGTGCAATCGCTCGAAAGGTCAACACAAGGCAGTCTGCGACGGCAGCGCAGAGCAGCGTTTCAGGTGACCAGCGATCGCCGGGACCGTTGAATTCCGCCGGAGGCGCACTTTCGATATCCGCCAAAGCATGCGAGGACAACGTAACGTTGCCGGAGGCGGCGCCCGCCGCTGTCACGGTGTATCGATGTGGATACGGTTGCATTCTGATCAAAGCCTTTGCAGTCAGCGAACAAGTGAGGATGCCGAAGGATCATCTCCCGGCGCATGCCGCCGGCGAGCGGCTGCCCGGCACGTGTTTCAGCGCAATGGCCGTGTCTCGAAGCCGACGACGCGGCCGGCGTGCACCGCGATGAGTTCGCTTCACCCGGCGCGCGCGTGAATGGCTGCAGATGCGCAGGACCGCCTCGCCTGCGTCGCCTTTCTGATGTGAGTCAGTGTCCCTTGCTCGGCACGAACTTGGTCACGCTGTACAGGTTGTGCTGCAGGTCGTTGCCGCCGAACAGAAGCGGCACCGTATCGTTGGTAAGGTAGAGCGGCAGCAGGTTCACGTAGAACGGGCTTCCCGGAATCGCGCTCGTGCCGCCGGGCCAGATCGACTCGGCGTGCACGCTCGGCGGGCTGCCCTCGGCAACGAAGCGATTGACCGGTCCGTGGGAGAACATGAAGTCGTTGTAGCTCTGGGCCCGTGGATCGTGGTTCGACGCGTCGACTGTGCCGAAGCCGCCGTCGGTGGGGAATCCCGGCAGCGCATCGCCCAGCGGATTCGGAAGCGCCCCGAACGCCGGCGGAATGTTGAACTGTAAGCCGAGTGGATGTGCGAACACGATCCGGTGCAGCCTGCCCCAACGGTAGTCGTCGAGGTTGGTCGAGTTGCCAAACGCGGGCTCGAAGTCGGGACCGGCGAGGCGAGTCAGCGCATCGCTCATGCTCTTCAGGATCAGGATGTCGCGCCGATCCTGCGCGGATCCGGAAGGCGCATTGAAGAAATTGATGCCCGACGCACCGATTCCTGGTTGCGGCCGCTCGAGCAGCGTCTTGAGCGCGGTCATCGTGAGTTGGTCACCGGGCTTGGGCAGCGTGACGCCCGGTGGCAGCGGCACGCCTTCGAGCGTGGCGTCGATCGTGTTGTGGACGAACTGCCCGCGCCAGACGCTGTACAACGTTGCCGCCACACTGCGTTCGATCTCCCCGCGCGTGGGCACTTTCAGCACGCCGTTGCGATCCGCCGCGTCGTAGCCCTGCGCAATTCCGGTCGGCGCCGTGAAATCCCACGTCGCAAGCCGTCCGATCGCCGCCTGAACCGCGGGCTGGGCGGCGAGCGCCTGCAAGGTTGCATCCGTCGAAGCCGTTCCGCGCGCCAGTGCTTGCTTGATCAGTGGCACAAAGTACGGCGCGTCCGGCAGCTCGACATCGGCCTGGATCGCCTGCATGTCGCGGAACGACACGCGTCCATCCGCGACCTTGCTGCGGATGAGTTCGGTGATGCGGCCGGCGCGCAGGCCGAAGTCGTACCCCGCGTTTAGGTAGTAGATCCCCCCGCCGGGACGCAGCTGATTGAGCGGGTTGTTGTCGAGCACCGTTCCGGCAGGGTCGTTGTTGGCATTGACGAACCAGCCCGCCGGTGGATTGATCAGGTGCGGCATCTCGGCATCGGGCAGGATCTCGTACGGGATCGCTTGCCCGGGTTGCCCGTGCTGGACTGGCAGCCACTCATTGCCGCCGGTGCCGTTGCGGATGAACCACGGCGGCAGTCCCGCCACAGCACCCGCCTGCAGATCCTGGCGCAGGGGCACTTCGGAGGACGCGAAGTAGGCGATGTTCCCGTAGATGTCGGCGTAGGCAAAGTTCTGCGTGCCCGAGTCGAACCACTGGCGGCCGCGCTGGAAGTCCGTCAGGTTGCGCGCGCGGTTCCAGGTGTAGAACGTGTCGACCTCGCGCGTGCCGGAGAAGCCCGTGTACTGCACGCTGATGGCCATCCCATGTGCCAGATCCAGATTGACGATCGGTCCGTTGTTCCGGCGCGGCACGATCAGCGTGGCCGGAGGAATGCTGCCCCCCGGCGGAACGGGCACGACGTCGTCAAGCACGCCGTCGCCGATCACGTTCACCTTGTACGACTCGGGGAGCGGGATCACCCACTCACGGTTGCCTTTGTAGATGGTCGATAGCCCGCTCGGTGAAGCCGGGTCGGCAACGATCTGCTCCTGAAAGACGTCGGTCACGTCCAGCGGGCTGACCGTGGCGCCCCACGCGATATAGCGGTTCTGGCCCACGATCACGAACGGCACGCCGGCAAAGCCGCTGCCCATCACGTCGGAGTCATGTCCAGCCAGATGGATCGGATAGAACGTGGACGGCGCGCCCAGCGCCAGATGGGGATCATTGGCCACCAGCGGCAGGCCGTTCACGGTATGTTGCCCGGCGACTGCCCACTGATTGGAGCCGGCACGATTGTCGCGGTCGAGCCGCTGCTTGAAGAAGGGGAGGGTCCGCACGCGGTCCAGATAACCGCGGCAAAGCGCAGCAGCGGTGTCGTCGATGGCATGCTCGTGGCGCGGAGGATGCCCGTGTGGAACGGGTGCCGTCCCGACCGAAGCATCGGGCACTGTCGACGCGAGGTAGAACGGCTGTGCACGCCACAGGTCCTCGCTGAACAGCGTGAAGCCCGTTCCCTGTCCCAGCACGGGGTCGAACACCGCCGAGTAGGTCTGCAGGGCAACCGTATTGTCGATGTCATCGAGCCCGAAGGACAGGCTGAAGGTGATCGCCTTCGCCGCCGTCAGCGAATCCAACGCCGTCCAGGGCTGGAACTTCGTGACCTCCAACGCCTGGTACTCGGGCGGCAACTGGTTATGCGCAGCCACATAGGCGTTGACACCTTCGGCATATGCGTCGAGCGCCGCGCGCGCCGCGGCGGAGATCACCGCCAGCGACCGCTCCGCCGACCGACGGATCCCGATCGTGCGCAACTCCACGTCGCCCGGCAATGCAGATGGGCCGAGCAACTCGGCCAGCGTGCCGCTGGCTTGCCTTCGGTTGTAGTCCATCTGGAACAACCGGTCCTGCGCATGCACGTAACCCTGCATGAAGTACAGGTCGTGGTCGTTGTTGGCCTTGATATGCGCGATGCCGTAGACATCGCGCGAGATCTGCGCGGCAGCCTGCAGCCCGGTCAGTTTCGTCGGCGGACCGGCGTGCGGGTTCTGTGCCGCCGCTGTGCCTGCAAGCAGGGCGCAGATGGCAATCATGCACACGCGTCTTTTCATAAGATGCCTCCCTCGGTTCCCTATCTACCGTGCAGCGGGCAAGCGCCGATGTCAGAAGGCCGGCGACGAATATGCGTCATTGCATCGATGCGCCGCTGCCGTCCACCGCAAGCCACGGACGTTGCTGTGAACAAGCGCAAAGGTCGCAACCGATGCCCCGGTCAGCCTGCGCAGCAACGTTGGCATGTTTCTTCTCTTCTCGCCAAAGAACAGGGGCTATGGTCCTCCTCATGGCGACTTGCCATTTGACCCCTGTCAACCCATCAGCGCGCGCCGCGCTCGCACGTCATAGAGCTCGCTTCGGCGGCGCAACAGTTCGACTTGGCTTAGGTGCCCGCTGAGATGCGATGCCGTCCTCTGCTATCGGCCACCTGCCGGCTGACGCCGAAGGTGAGGCCGACAACGTTGCCTACTTCGCTACCCCAAAGCGATGACCGGCTTCGACGATTGGCTCGGACGCCGATGCGTATGGACCGGGCGGCTCGTTGCTTGAAGCGCCGTAGTAGTCAAGGTTGACCTTCTCGATGACCGCCGCGCCTCTTAGTTCGGCAGGGCGGCCGTCACTCGAAGGCCCCGGCAACAACAGAACACATCCTTCATGGTCGGTTTCATATTTCCCCACCTCGGAGTGGAGAGAATAGCCAAGCCACCTGCCCTCACTGGTCGCGTACGAGAACGTGTGCCTTAGAACCTCCTTCATGTAAGCATCGACCCGTATTACTGGTCGCCCAAGAAGGCGGTCCAGCAACAACTTCAGATTTGCCCTCCCCTTCGCGTCGAGCTCGCCCGTCGTCAGTGAGGCGACGAGCCGCGAGATGTCGTCGACCGTGATTAGCAAGACCTGTCGGGCCGCTTGACCCGCGGACTCCAGCGCTTCGGCCACTGCTTGGCGGATGAGGTCTGGCATAGACTTTTCGGAGGTTTGGCGTCGCAGGTCGCCGTCGTCAGGTTTCAAGATCTGCGCGACGCTATCGAGAAGCCGCTTAGCTGTGTCGTCCCACGCGTCGTCGCGGATAGTCACCGAATTTCTGTATGCAAGCTTTTTGAGGGATTGGGGAAGTGCGCTCTCGGGCGGCATCCTCGCGCCTTCTACGAGTGTCGGTATCACTGTCACATCTGGATCGGCGAGAGAAAGCGACAACTCCGTTGTGATCCAGTCGTCTTCGAAGTCGATGCGCCGTTGTCCCCATTCGTTCGCAGCACGGAGCCATTCTTTTCCGATTACAGCTATGACCACCGCTGCACGCTTCAATTCGCCGCGCAGCGTTTCTGGAAACACGGCGCCTGCATCGATCCCTTCCACGTCACGGAAGACGGCCCGCTCGCCAAATCGCTCTAATAAGGTCTTTCGGATTGCTGTCGCGGAACCGGCCGCATCCGAACGCCGGTAGGAGATGAAGATCGTGTCGCGTTTCACTGCCATCGGCGCTTGTGTCGGCGGTCCGCTGTGTTGGTATCTTCTTCCACGCGGCGACGGGAGACAAGCGGCGCAGGCTTCACCACGAAACGAGCAGCTTCTTCTAGAAGCGGATTCGACAACCCCTCGCGCGTGCCTTGCTTGCGACGTCCCTCATGGCTCAAACGCCATCAAATCGGCCGCATAGATTCCCGGCTCATGGGTCTGCGCTTTCGGAAGACTTTTCCCCTCGGCAAGCTGCCCAACAGGTTTGATCGACAGCAGCGTGGCTTTGGCCGCTTCGCCGTCACCAGGCGCGTACGCTACAGAACATCAACGATGTCGATTTCGCGCAGCAGCGCGTTCGCCTCACGATGAGCATCGAGGAGATCCTGCAGGCAGCTACGGTCGCGTCCGCGTGTATGCTAGGTTGGCCACTGCGATCCCGTGGAACGCGACCGGTCGATTTGCATGGTGGGTCCTAATGTCTGGTTCGGCGCAGCGTTACGCGTCATGTGATGAGAGTTTTCATCTCCTATCGTCGTCAAGACTCCGCAGCATGGGCATCGCGTCTATTCGACGCACTGTCGAGTCGGTACGGCCCTCGAGAAATCTTCCTCGACGCCGCCAACATCTCCGTTGGGTTGGACTGGCGCCACTACATCGAAGATGCAATCGCGAAAGCCGATGCCGTGCTGGCGGTCATAGGCCCACATTGGCTAGATGCCGGTTATCGAGACCAAGTTCGCCGCCGAATAGACGACCCGGATGATCTTGTCCGGGGTCAACTGCGCGCCGCAATAGAACTGAAGAAGACGCTGGTGCCAGTTCTCGTCGGCGGAGCAACCATGCCGAGTCCAGACATGCT
>Ga0335084_10008417_pt1 | contig 10283 bp, 21 predicted proteins | sample Lox_Sample_44_FD_206721 | JGI IMG/M metagenome (GOLD analysis project Ga0335084, IMG submission 206721) | Soil microbial communities from Loxahatchee National Wildlife Refuge, Florida, United States - Lox_Sample_4.4 | ecosystem: Environmental > Terrestrial > Soil > Wetlands | place: USA... | reverse complement strand
GGGCGACAACGTGACGCTGGAAGTGGAGCTGATCACGCCGGTGGCCATGGACAAGGGGCTGCGGTTCGCGATTCGCGAAGGCGGACGCACCGTCGGCGCAGGCACCGTCACGGAGATTTCGGAGTAGCGAGAAATGCGGGGGCCGGCGGTGGCCGGTCCCCGGAGTAGAAAACGATGAGCTTACGAGAACGCATCCGCATCCGCCTGAAGGCGTACGATCACCGCATTCTGGATCAGTCCACGACGGAGATCGTGCACACGGCGAAGAGGACCGGCGCGCAGATTGCGGGTCCGATCCCGCTTCCGACGGTGAAGAACCGCTACACCGTGCTGCGCTCGCCGCACGTGGACAAGAAAAGCCGCGAGCAGTTCGAGATCCGCACGCACAAGCGGTTGCTGGACATTCTGGAGCCGACGCAGGATACGGTGGATGCGCTGATGAAGCTGGATCTGCCGGCCGGCGTGGACGTGGAGATCAAGGCGTTTGGTAAAGGGCGCTGACATTGGTTAGCACGCCGCGGCGTAAGTCGCGGTTGAAGAGGTTGAGAAGATGAGCCCAGGGATTCTTGGCAAAAAGATCGGTATGACGCAGGTGTTCCGCGAGGACGGACAGGTGGTCCCGGTGACCCTGCTCAAGACGGGCCCGTGCGTGGTGGTGCAGAGGAAGACGCCGGCCACCGACGGCTATGACGCCGTGCAGCTCGGTCTGGTGGAGTTCGCCAAAGCGAAGCACACGACGAAGCCGATGGCCGGCCACCTCAAGAAGGCCAATGCCGAGGGTGTGCGGTTTGTGCGCGAGTTCCGGCTGAATGGCGGCGACGGCGACCTGAAGGCGGGCGACCGCGTGCTCGCCGACGAGTTTAAGCCGGCCGACAAGGTGGACGTGATCGGCATCAGCAAAGGCCGCGGGTTTGCCTCGCTGGTGAAGCGGCATCACTTCCGCGGCGGCCCGAAGTCGCACGGTTCCATGTTCCATCGCGCCCCCGGTTCCATCGGCGCGTCGAGCTTCCCGAGCCGCGTTTTTCCGGGCACGCGCATGGCCGGCCAGATGGGCACACAGCAGGTGACGGTCCGCAATCTCGAGGTCGTGCAGGTGGACGCCGAGGACAACGTGCTGATGGTGAAGGGCGCGGTTCCCGGCCCCAACGGCGGCTACGTGCTGGTGCGGAGGGCGAAGAGGTAACGGGCGATGCCGAGCGTTGACATTATCGATTTGAACAATCAGAAGGTCGGCACCATGGAGCTGGCCGACGAAGTGTTCGGCGCCGAAGTGAACGAGGCGCTGATCTACGAAGCGGTTCGCAACTATCAGGCGAATCAGCGCGGCGGTAACGCGGCTACCAAAACCCGTCACGAAGTGGCGGGCTCCGGCAAGAAGCTGTGGCGGCAGAAGGGCACCGGGCGCGCCCGTATGGGTTCCATCCGTTCTCCGCTGTGGCGTCATGGCGGAACGACGCATGGTCCGCAACCGCGCGATTACAGCTACCAGCTGCCGCGCAAGATGCAGCTCGGCGCGCTGCGGTCGGCTCTGTCGGGCAAGCTGCGTGACGGCGAGCTCCGCGTGGTGAAGGCGTTCACGCTGGCCGACCACAAATCGAAGAACGTGCGTGCCGCTCTGAACAAGCTGGAAATCACGCGCAAGGTGCTGCTGGTGGACGGCGAGAACCGCAACCTCGAGCTGGGTTCGCGCAATCTGACCGGCGTGAAGCTTGTTCCCACGCGCGACGTCACCGTCTACGATCTGCTGGCGCACAATCAGGTGCTGCTGTCGGAAGCGGCGGCGCGCAAGTTGAGCGATTCGCTCACCACGAAGAAGGCGGTGGCCTGAGATGGACGTTTACCAGGTAATCAAGAAGCCCATCGTCACTGAGAAAGCAGTTGAAAAAAAGGACGGCGAACGCACGCTCTGCTTTCAGGTGGCTCCGGCGGCCAGCAAGACCGAGATCAAGGCCGCGGTTGAGTTGTTGTTCAAGGTGAAGGTGGATGAAGTGAGAACGTCCAACGTGGCTGGCAAGCTGCGCCGCCGCGGACGGTTCTCGGGCTATCGGTCGGACTGGAAGAAGGCGTATGTTCGCCTCAAGGCCGGCGCGAAAGTGCCCGAATACGCGGAGATCTAGCCGATGCCGATCAAGAAATATTCCCCCGTAACTCCATCGCGCCGCTTCACTACCGTGGTGACGCGCGAGGACATCACAAAGCAGACGCCGGAAAAATCGCTGACGGTGGGCAAGAAGCGCTCCGGCGGCCGCAGCAGCCTGGGTGAGATCACGATTTGGTGGCGCGGCGGCGGACATAAGAAGTCTTACCGCGCAATCGATTTTAAGCGCGACAAGGCGGGCGTGCCGGCCAAGGTGGCGGCGATCGAATACGATCCGAACCGCTCGGCGCGCATCGCGCTGCTGAATTATGCCGACGGCGAGAAACGCTACATCATCGCGCCAGCGGGGTTGGCCGTAGGCCGCACGGTGATGAGCGGGCCGGACGCCGATATTCTCATCGGCAATGCGCTTCCGCTGAAGAACATTCCCGCCGGCACGATCGTCCACAACATAGAGCTGCGTCCCGGCAAGGGCGCGCAGATGGCGCGGTCAGCCGGCGCGCAGGCGCAGTTGGTTTCACGCGAAGGTGGCATCGCCCTGCTGAAGCTGCCCTCCGGCGAGGTGCGGCGTGTTGCAGTCGACTGCATGGCCACCATCGGCCAGGTGGGCAACCTCGATCACGAAAACGAATCGCACGGCAAGGCGGGCAAGTCGCGCTGGCTGGGCAAGAAGCCGCACAACCGCGGTGTCGTCATGAACCCCGTGGATCACCCGCACGGAGGCGGCGAGGGCAAGACTTCGGGCGGGCGCCATCCGGTCACGCCCTGGGGCCAGCCGACCCGCGGCTTTAAGACGCGCAACAACAAGCGGACCGACAAGTTCATCGTGTCCCGCAGGAACGTGAAGAAATAGGACGAGCGCATGAGCAGATCGTTAAAAAAAGGGCCGTTCTCCGACGATCACCTGGTAACTAAGATCGTCGCGCTGAACGCGAGCAACGAAAAGAAAGTGGTGCGGACGTGGTCGCGGCGCTCCACCATCCGGCCGGAGTTCGTGGGCCACACCGTGGCCGTGCACAACGGCAAGAAGTTCATCCCGGTGTACATCACGGAGAACATGGTGGGCCACAAGCTCGGCGAGTTCTCCCCCACGCGCACGTTCAAGGGCCACGCGGCCAAGGCGACGGAGAAATCCGCCAAGCCCGCTTAAGAGGACGAAATGCAAGCGAAAGCGGAAGCCAGATATATAAGGACGTCGGCGCAGAAAGCGCGCCTGGTGGTGGATCTGATCCGCGGCCAGAGAGCCGGCGACGCCATCAACATTCTGCGCGCCACCAACAAACGCATGGCGCCCACGGTGGAAAAGGTTCTGCGCTCGGCCATCGCCAACGCCGAAAACCGCAACAACGACGTGGACGTGGACCAGCTCTATGTGGTCCAGGCCTACGTCAACGAAGGCCCGCGCATGAAGCGCGTCCGCCCAGCGCCGATGGGCCGCGCTTACCGGATTCAGCGGCGGCTGGCGCACATTGTCGTCAAGGTCGGCGATCGCTCGAGCGAGGGTGAGGAATAGGCATGGGTCAGAAGGTTCATCCGTACGGATTTCGCATCGGCGTCACCAAAACCTGGCGGTCCCGCTGGTTCGCCAAGGCCGATTACGCCAGGCTGCTGCATGAAGATCTGAAGCTGCGCGAATCGCTGCTGGAGCGGCTGAAGGCCGCCGGGGTCAGCTCGGTGGAAGTGGACCGGCCGGGCAACAAGCTGCGAGTCACCATCCGCACATCGCGTCCAGGCATCATCATCGGCCGCAAGGGCGCCGAGATCGAGAAGCTCAAGCAGGAACTGGCGCGCAGCACCAAGCGCGAAGTTTTCATCGACATTCAGGAAGTTCATAAGCCCGAGCTTGACGCGCAACTGGTCTCCGAGTCGATCGCGCTGCAGCTCGAGAAGCGCGTAGCATTCCGCCGCGCGATGCGCAAGGCCGTCGATTCCGCGCTGCGTTTCGGTTGCAAGGGAATCAAGGTTCGTGTGTCCGGCCGCCTGAACGGCGCCGAAATCGCGCGCAGCGAGTGGTACCTGCAGGGGCAGCTTCCGCTGCATACCCTGCGCGCCGACATTGATTACGGTTTCGCCCAGGCCTACACAACCTACGGCGTAATCGGCATCAAGTGCTGGGTATACAAGGGCGAAATTCTGGAAGGCGCGCGGCGCAACGGACTGCGCAGCGAGCCCGAGCCGCGCCGGCGCGATCGTCGCGAGCGCGGTGATCGTGGAGATCGTGGCGAGCGTCGCGGTCCCGCGGTGCAGACTCCTCCGCCCGTGGCCGCCGTCGAAAGCGGTCCGGTGGTTCAGGCTCCTCCGACCGATCTGCCCCAGCCGGCGCGTACCATGTCGCCGATTCTGCCGCCGATGCAACCTCCGACCACCCCGTCGTGGAAGCAGGAGCTGAAGGAGACGGAAGCGGAAACGCCGGCGCCCGAGACGCCCAGCTCCGAGCCGGAGAACAGCAATCAGTAGTCTGTTGGAGATCTAAGCCATGTTGATGCCCAAGAAGGTGAAATACAGGAAACAGCAGCGCGGCCGCATGACCGGCAAGGCGTGGCGCGGTTCCACGCTCGCCTTTGGCGACTACGGCCTGAAGGTGATGCGCTGCGGCTGGATCACCGACCGGCAGATTGAAGCGGCTCGCATCGCCATGACGCGGTTCATTAAGCGCGGCGGCAAGGTGTGGATCCGCCTGTTCCCCGACAAGCCCATCACCAAGAAGCCCGCTGAGACCCGTATGGGCAAGGGCAAGGGCGCGCCCGAGCAGTGGGTGTGCGTGGTGCGTCCGGGCAAGATCATGTTCGAGATGGAGGGCGTGCCGAGGAACGTCGCCGAGGAAGCCATGCGTCTGGCCGCGCAGAAACTGCCGCTGCCAACCAAGCTCGTCGTGCGTGACGAAGCCGGCGCTTAGGGAGATCGATATGGCGAAAAACGTCAAAGACGTCCGCGACCTCGATAACGCCGAGCTGGCGAATCGCGAAAAAGAAGGGCGTGAGCAGCTCTTCCGCCTGAAGTTTCAGTTGGCGATGGGTCAGAACGACGGCATCAAAAAGTACCGCGAGCTGCGCAGGGAGCGTGCACGCATTCTGACGGTCGTGCGTGAGCGCGAGTTGCATCCCGAAACCGTGCCGGCTCCGTCGCCGAAGAAGAAGAAGGGAAAGTAAGTCATGGCCGAACAGCAGGAAGGCGCAAAGCACCGGCGGAACGAGAAGGTCGGGCTGGTGGTCTCGAACAAGATGACGAAGACCATCGTCGTCGAAGTGACCCGCCGCGTTCCGCACCCGTTGTACAAGCGAGTCGTCACCCGCAAGAAGAAGTTCTATGCGCACGACGAACAGCAGACGGCGCAGCCGGGCGATACCGTGCGCATCATTGAGTGCCGCCCGATGAGCCACCTGAAGCGTTGGATGCTTGGCGATGTAATCCGCCGCGCTGTCCAGGTTGGCATCGAGCCTTCGGCCATCGGTCTGGATACGCCGGCCGTCGTGCTGCCCGCCGCCGGGAAGAGGAAATCGTCATGATTGGGATGCGGACGATTCTCGAGGTGGCCGACAACAGCGGCGCCCGCAAGCTATCGTGCATCCTGCCGCGCGGCGGTGATAAAGGGCTTCATGCCGGTCTGGGTGACATCATCACCGCGGCGGTGAAGGAAGCGGCTCCCGACTCGGCCATCAAAAAAGGCAAGGTGGTCCGTTGCGTGATCGTGCGTATGCGTAAGGAGACGCGCCGCAAGGACGGCACCTACATCCGTTTCGATTCGAACGCGGCGGTGCTGGTGAATGAACTCGGCGAGCCGGTGGGCACGCGTGTGTTCGGACCGGTGGCGCGCGAGCTGCGCGAGAAGCGTTTCATGAAGATTGTGTCGCTGGCGCCGGAGGTGATCTGAAGTGGCAAAGAAGAAGAAAGCCGATCCCCCGGCGAAGATCCGCATCCGCAAGAACGACAGTGTGAAGGTGATCGCCGGGCGCGACAAAGGCAAGACCGGCCGGGTGATCGAGGTGGATCGCAGCACCGGTCGCCTGATTGTGGAAGGCGTAATGCTAGCGAAGCACCACACGCGGCCGAATCCGTCGAAGCAGATCAAGGGCGGAATCGCCGAGCGCGAAGGTTCAATCCACGTTTCCAACGTGATGATTCTGACTTCGGAGAACAAGACCACGCGGCTTGGCGTTCGCGTGGAGGGCAGCGGCGCTTCGGCGCGGCGCGTGCGCATCGCCCGGCGGACCGGGGAAACAATCGAGGCAAAGAAGTAGGAGCACAGGCGTGAAGAAAGAAAAGGAATCGAAGGCTCCGAAGGCGGCTGCCGCTGAGACGGCGACTCCGGCGGCGCGTCCCGCCGCCAGCAGCAAGTCTGCGCGGTTGAGGACGCACTACAAGACCACCGTGGTGCCCGCGCTCACGAAAGAGTTCGGCTATAAAAACGTGATGGCTGTGCCGAAGCTGGAGAAGGTCTCCATCAACATCGGCCTCGGCGAAGCCACTGGCAATCCGAAGCTGATGGACGGCGCTGTGAATGAGCTGACGGCGATTGCCGGACAGAAGCCGCTGGTCACCAAAGCGCGCAAATCGATCGCGCAGTTCAAGCTCCGCGAGGGCATGTCGATCGGCTGCGCTGTGACGCTGCGCGGCGACCGTATGTATGAGTTTCTGGATCGTCTGATGAACGTGGCGCTGCCGCGTGTCCGCGACTTCCGCGGTGTTTCACAGAAGTCGTTCGACGGCCGCGGCAACTACACGCTGGGCATCCGCGATCAGTTGATCTTCCCGGAGATCGACTACAACAAGGTGGAAAAGGTGAAGGGGATGAACATCTCCATCACCACCACCGCAAGAACCGATCAGGAAGGGCTGGCGCTGTTGCGGCACATGGGAATGCCGTTCGCGCAGCGGTAAAGACAGGGGAACTTGAATGGCAACGACCGCGAAAATCGCCAAGGATCTCAAGCTGGCAAAGGCCAGAGCGAACCGGGTTCAGAAGCTGGCCATACGCCACCGCAACCGCTGCCTGCGTTGCGGACGTCCGCGCGGCTATATGCGGAAATTTCAACTGTGCCGGATCTGCTTCCGGCAACTGGCGCTGGGCGGCGAGATTCCGGGCGTCACCAAGGCGAGCTGGTAGCGAGGTAAGAAGAGGGACATGCCGACATCCGATCCCATCGCAGATATGCTGACGCGCATCCGCAACGCGGTTGCGTCGCGTCATCCAAAGGTGGACGTGCCCGCCTCGAAGCTGAAGCAGGAGATCGCCCGCATCCTCAAGGACGAGGGCTATATCGCCAACTTCAAGCTGGCCGAGGACGGCACGCAGCGCTCCATCCGCATCTACCTGAAGTACACGCCGGGCAACGTTCCGGTGATCTCCAATATCGAGCGCGTTTCGCGTCCCGGCTGCCGTGTGTATGTGGGAAGCAAGGATGTGCCGCGCGTCCTCGGTGGTCTGGGCATCAACATCCTGACCACGCCGAAGGGCGTCATGACGGGCGGAACGGCGCGCAAGGAGAATATCGGCGGGGAGGTTCTCTGCAGGGTCTGGTAGGCGGCCCGCGAGGAGTTTGAACTATGTCGAGAGTTGGAAAAAAGCCGATCCCGCTGCCGAAGGGTGTGAAGATCGCCATCGCCGCCGATCTGCGGGTGGAAGGACCGAAGGGTAAACTGACCGTTCCGATTCCGGCGGGCGTGCGCGTGAAGCAGAACGACGGGACCCTGGAAGTGACCCGCGACGGCGATCAGTTCGCCGCGCTCCACGGACTGACGCGCGCGCTGGCCGCCAACGCCGTGCAGGGCGTCTCCGGCGGTTTCACGCGCGAGCTGGACATTGTCGGTGTCGGCTACCGCGCTGATGTGAAGGCCAACATCGTCACCTTCACCCTGGGTTATTCCCACCCCATCGAGTTCTTCCTGCCGCCGGGCATCGAGGCGAAGATCGACAAACAGACGCATCTGGTCCTCACCGGCTACGACCGTCAGGTGCTCGGTCAGGTGGCCGCCAATATGCGCGCCCTGCGTCCGCCGGATCCCTACAAAAACAAGGGCGTCCGGTTCACGGGCGAGGTGCTGCGCAAGAAGGTGGGCAAGACGGGAGCGGGAGGTAAGTAATGCCGCAGACCAATCGGAACGACGTTCGGGTTCGCATTCACAAACGCATTCGCCAGCGCCTCAGCGGCACCGCGGAGCGGCCGCGGCTGGCCGTGTTTCGCAGCGTGAAGCACATCTACGTGCAGGTCATCGACGATCACAAGGGCCGTACTCTGGTGTCGGCCTCGTCGAACGAGAAGAATGCGGCAAGCAAGAGCGGCGGCAATATCGCCGGGGCGAAGGAAATCGGTAAGCTGATCGCTCAGCGCGCTCAGGCCGAGGGAATCAAGAGGGTGGTGTTCGATCGCGGCGGCTATCTCTATCATGGCCGCGTGAAAGCGCTGGCGGAAGCGGCCCGCGCGGGCGGACTGGAGTTCTAACGAAATGGCAGCGACTACGACAAAGCAGCGCATTGACGCCAATTCCCTGAACCTGAAGGAACAGGTGGTGTCCATCAACCGCGTCACCAAGGTGGTGAAGGGCGGCAAGAATCTCAGCTTCTCGGCGCTCGTTGTTGTGGGCGATCCCGGAGCGAAGATCGTGGGCTACGGCACCGGCAAAGCGAAGGAAGTGCCGGCGGCGATCAAGAAGGGCATCGAATCGGCGAAGAAGAATCTGCGCAAGGTGCACGTACTGCCGACAACCATCCTGCACCCCGTGCTCGGGCAGTTTGGCAGCGGCATGGTGTTGCTGAAGCCGGCCCCGGAAGGAACGGGAGTCATTGCCGGTGGTCCGGTGCGCGCCGTCATTCAGGCGGTGGGGATTCCGAACGTGCTTACCAAATCGATCGGCTCGCACAATCCGCACAACGTAGTGAAGGCGACCATCGCGGCGCTCGAACAGTTGCGCGACAAGAGCGAAATGGCCGAGCTGCGCGGCATCGATCCGGAGCGACTGCGCGGCTGACGGAGGAAGAATCGGATGGCCGAAAAGAAAATCAGAATCGAGCTGTACGGCAGCCCCATCTGCACGCCCGAGAAGCAGAAAGTCATTGTGCGTGCGCTCGGGCTGCGCAAGATCAACCAGGTGGTGGAGCGCCCGGATACTCCGGGATTCCGCGGCATGGTGGCCAAGGTACCCCATCTGCTCCGGTTGGTTGAGGAGGCCAAATGAATCTCAGTGGATTGAAGCCGCCCGCCGGCCAGAAGCACAAGAAACAGCGCGTCGGTCAGGGCATGGGCTCCGGGCGCGGCAAGTATTCGGGCCGCGGCGCAAAGGGCGCCCGGTCGATCTCCGGCTACAGCATGATGCGCGGATTCGAAGGCGGCCAGATGCCGCTGCACCGCCGTCTCCCCAAGCGCGGGTTCACGAACATCTTCCGCAAGGAGTACGCCATCGTGAACGTTGGCCGTCTGGAGGAGCTGGCGGGCGATACGTTCGATCCCGGCCGTCTGCTGGAGCTGGGCGTGATTCGCAAGCTCGGCGACGGGCTGAAGATTCTGGGCGGTGGCGAACTGAAGCGGGCGATCACGGTGACCGCCCACGTATTCTCGAAGTCAGCCGAGGAGAAGATCGCAAAGGCGGGCGGTGCCGTCACAAAGATCGGCGCGGAATAGGCAATCAGCCATGAAGTTCCTCGAAGCCTTCACCAACGTTTTCCGGATTCCGGATCTGCGCAAGCGGGTCTTCTTTACGCTGGCCATGCTGGCCGTGTACCGGCTGGGCGGTCATATCCCGACGCCCGGCATCGACGCCAACAAGCTGGCGGATTTCTTTCAGCGAAACGCCGGCACGATGTTCGGGTTTCTCGATCTGTTCAGCGGCGGCATGTTCCGCCGGCTGACCATCTTCGCCCTGGGCATCATGCCCTACATCACCGCGTCCATCATCCTGCAGTTGCTGGCGGTGGTGATTCCCACGCTCGAAAAACTCCAGAAGGAAGGCGAGCTGGGCCGCCGCAAGATTACTCAGTGGACACGCTATCTGACCGTCGTACTCGGCGTCATCCAGTCCACGACAATCGCTGTCGCCCTGCAGAAGTCCGGCGACTTCGTGATTCATCCCGGCCCTGGCTTCATCCTGATGACGATTCTCAGCCTGACCTGCGGTACGGCCTTCATCATGTGGCTGGGTGAGCAAATCACCGAGCGCGGCATCGGCAATGGAATGTCGCTGATCATCTTCA
>Ga0335084_10008416_pt1 | contig 10283 bp, 8 predicted proteins | sample Lox_Sample_44_FD_206721 | JGI IMG/M metagenome (GOLD analysis project Ga0335084, IMG submission 206721) | Soil microbial communities from Loxahatchee National Wildlife Refuge, Florida, United States - Lox_Sample_4.4 | ecosystem: Environmental > Terrestrial > Soil > Wetlands | place: USA: Florida... | reverse complement strand
CCGCACCAGCACCTCGGGCTCGCGGCCCGAGGCGATCACGGTCTGCGCGCCGCTGCGCGCGGCGCGCTTCGCCGCCTGGACCTTGGTCAGCATGCCGCCCTTCGCCAGCTCGGAGCCGACGCCGCCGGCCATCGCTTCGAGCCCCGGGTGGCCGGCTTCGATGGTGCGGATGAATCTGGCGCCCGGGTGCTTGCGCGGGTCGGCGTCGTAAAGGCCGGCCTGGTCGGTGAGGATCACCAGCGCATCCGCCTCGACCAGGTTGGTGACCAGCGCGCCCAGCGTGTCGTTGTCGCCGAGCTTGATCTCGTCGGTCACCACCGTGTCGTTCTCGTTGATCACCGGGATCACGCCGAGCTCGAGCAGCGTGCGCAGCGTCGAGCGCGCGTTCAGGTAGCGCTGCCGGTCGGCCATGTCGGCGTGCGTGAGCAGGATCTGCGCGGTGCGCAGGCCGTGCTCGCGGAAGCACGATTCGTAGCACTGCACCAGGCCCATCTGGCCGACGGCGGCCGCCGCCTGCAGCTCGTGCATGCTGTGCGGCCGCTTCGCCCAGCCCAGGCGGTGCATGCCCTCGACGATCGCGCCGCTCGAGACGAGCAGCACGCGCCTGCCCGCCTTGCGCAGCTCGGCCACTTCCTTCGCCCAGCGCGCGATGGCGGCCGCGTCGACGCCGCGGCCTTCGTTGGTGACGAGCGAGGAGCCGACCTTGACCACCAGCGTCCGGGCGCCCGTGAGGCTCACCGCGTCTTCTCCAGGAGTTCGTGCGCCGCCGCCTTCATCACCTCGGCGCAACCCTTGCCGCTGATCGCCGAGACTCCGAACCACGGCCGCTTCCAGCGCAGCGCGCGCAGGATCGCGCCGATGCGCTCCTCGGCGTCGGGCGCGAGGTCGGTCTTGTTGAAGACCAGCCAGCGCGGCTTGCGCGCGAGCTTCGCGTCGTATTTCTTCAGCTCCGCGGCGATCGCCTTGGCGTCGCGCACCGGGTCGGCCTCCGGATCGAAAGGGGCGATGTCGATGATATGCAGCAGCAGGCGCGTGCGCGAGAGGTGGCGCAGGAACTGGTGGCCGAGGCCGGCGCCCTCCGCGGCGCCTTCGATGAGCCCCGGGATGTCGGCGATGACGAAGCTCGCCTCGCCGACCCGCACCATGCCGAGCGAGGGCGCGAGGGTGGTGAAAGGATAGTCGGCGACCTTCGGCCGCGCCGCCGAGACGGCGCGGATGAAGGTCGACTTGCCGGCGTTCGGCAGCCCGAGCAGGCCTACGTCGGCGAGCACCCGCAGCTCGAGGGCGAGGGCGCGTTGCTCGCCCGGCTCGCCGCGGGTGAACTGGCGCGGCGCGCGGTTCACGCTCGAGCGGAAGTGCAGGTTGCCGAGGCCGCCCTGGCCGCCGCGCGCGAGGAGGGCGCGCTCGCCGTCCGTCGCCAGGTCGGCGACCACGGCGCCCGATTCGGCGTCGCGGATCAGCGTGCCCACCGGCACGCGCAGGACTACGTCCTCGCCCGAGCGGCCGTTGCAGTCGGCGCCCATGCCGCGCTCGCCGTTGTCGGCGCGGTGCAGCCGCGCGAAGTGGTAGTCGACGAGGGTGTTGACGTTGCGGTCGGCGCGCGCCCAGACGCTGCCGCCGCGGCCGCCGTCGCCGCCGTCCGGGCCGCCCTTGGGCACGTATTTCTCGCGGCGAAAGCTGGCCGAGCCGTCGCCGCCCTTGCCGGCGTGCACCTCGATCTTCGCTTCGTCGATGAATTTCATGGGCCCAGGAAAGAAAAAGGCCCTGGCGTTTCCGACAGGGCCTTTGACTTGTAGTCGGTCCGGCTTACGCCGGCGTGACGTTTACGGTCTTGCGCAATTTCTCGCCCTTCACGGAGTACTCGACCTGGCCGGCGACCCGCGCGAACAGCGTGTGGTCCCTGCCGATGCCGACGTTCGCGCCGGGGTGGACTACGGTGCCGCGCTGGCGCACCAGGATCTGGCCGGCGTTGACGCGCTCGCCGCCGTAGACCTTGACGCCGAGGCGCTTCGATTTGGAGTCGCGCCCGTTGCGCGAGCTGCCGCCTGCTTTCTTGTGTGCCATGAGACGTTACCCCTGAATTTCGTCGATGCGGACCTCGGTGTAGTCCTGCCGATGGCCCTGCGATTTCTGGTAGTGCTTGCGCCGGCGCATCTTGAAGATCTTCACCTTCTCGCCGCGGCCGTGCGCCACGACGGTCGCCTTGACCTTCGCGCCCGACACGAGCGGCGCGCCCACCTTGACCGTGTCGCCGCCGCCGACGAGCAGCACCTCGTCGAAGGACACCGCCGCGCCGACATCGGCCGCCAGCGACTCGACCCGCACCTGCGCGCCGGATTCGACACGGTACTGCTTGCCGCCGCTCTTGATCACTGCATACATAGTGGGTGGGAATTGCTCTTACAATCGAAAGGGGCGGAATTATAAAGGAATCATGAGTTTCCTGTCTATGCTGGAGCCCGTATCCGGGGACGTCGAGCGCGTCGAGGCGCTGATCCGCCAGCGGCTTTCCTCCGACGTGCCGCTGGTCAGCCAGGTGGCCGAGTACATCGTCGCCTCGGGCGGCAAGCGCCTGCGGCCGGCGCTGCTTCTGCTCGCGTGCGGCGCCACCGGATTTCGCGGCGAGGCGCGGCTGCAGCTCGCCGCGGTGATCGAGTTCATCCACACCGCCACGCTGCTGCACGACGACGTGGTCGACGAGTCGCCGCTGCGCCGCGGCCGCAACACCGCCAATGCCGCCTTCGGCAACGCCGCCGCGGTGCTGGTCGGCGACTTTCTCTACTCGCGCGCCTTCCAGATGATGGTCGAGGCCGACAACATGCGCGTGATGCAGGTCCTCGCCGAGGCCACCAACACCATCGCCGGCGGCGAGGTGCTGCAGCTGATGGGCAGCCATGATCCCGCGGTCGACGAGACGCGCTATCTCGAGGTGATCCGGCGCAAGACGGCGAAGCTGTTCGAGGCGGCGGCGCGTCTGGGCGGCGTGCTCGCCGGCTCCGACCCGGCGATCGAGGCCGGGCTCGCCGACTACGGCATGCACGTCGGCACCGCGTTCCAGCTGATCGACGACGTGCTCGACTACTCGGGCGACGCCGCCACCATCGGCAAGGCCCTCGGCGACGACCTCGCCGAGGGCAAGCCGACGCTGCCGCTGATCCGCGTCATGTGCACCGGGCGGCCGGAGCAGGCCGAGCTCGTGCGCCGCGCCATCGTCGAGGGCGGGCGCGACGCCTTCGGCGGCGTGCTGGAGGCGATCCGCACCTGCGGCGCGCTCGAGTATTCCCGCGCCGCGGCCCGGCGCGAGGCCGAGGCCGCGCAGCGCGCCATCGCCCCGCTCGCAGCGTCGGAGTTCAAGACTTCTTTGCTAGAATTGGCGTCCTTTTCGGTGACCCGCAGCAGCTAGATCGGCGGCGGATGTTTCACCGATTTCGCCCTCGGTCGGGGCGTAGCTCAGCCTGGTAGAGTACTGCGTTCGGGACGCAGGTGTCGCTGGTTCAAATCCAGTCGCCCCGACCATTCCTTCCCCTCGTTTGGTTCCGGTCCGGTAGATAATCGGGCGATGGGCCGTTTCCTGGTTCTGGTCGCGCTGGTGCTCGCCGCCGTCTGGCTGCTCAAGCGCGCGCTCGCGCGCGCCGAGCAGGGCGAGGTGGCGCAGAAGCCGCCGATCGATGGCGAGCTGGTGAGCTGCGCGCGCTGCGGCATGCATCTGCCGCGCAGCGAGGCGCGCGCGGCCGAGGGCCGGCTGTATTGCGGCGACGAGCATGCCAGGCTCGGGCCGGCGGGCGGCTGATGGACGCCGCCGCTCGCTACCCGGAGCTGATGCTGCGCACGCCCGGGCGCACGCCGGAGTCGTTCTGGACCTCGCTGCGCTACTTCAACCTCTACCGCATCGCGCTCGCCGCGCTGTTCCTCGTCTCGTCGCTGGTCTACCGCGACGCCCTCAACCTCGGCGCGCACTCGATCGGGCTGTTCCGCTACACCGCCGTCGCCTATCTGTTCTTCGCCGTGGCGCTGCACGGCGTGATGCGCAACGTGCGCGGCCATTTCGACCTGCAGGTGTCGGTGCAGACCGGGCTCGACATCTTCGCCATTACGCTGATGATGTACGCGAGCGGCGGCATCCGCAGCGGCCTCGGCGTCATGCTGCTGGTCTCGCTGACCGGCGCGGCGATCATCGCGCCGCGGCGGCTGCTCTACGGCTACGCCGCCATCGCCACCATCGCGCTGCTGCTGGAGCAGGGCTACTGGATCCTCGATGACGACACGCAGAGCTCGGCCAACTTCCTGCAGCCGGCGCTGCTCGCGATCGGCGGCTTCGCCACCGCCGGGGTGACGAGCTGGCTGGCGCAGCGCGTGTCGGCCAACGAGGCGCTCGCGCGGGCGCGCGGCCGCGCCCTCGCCACCCAGACGCGGGTCAACCAGCTGGTGATCGAGGACATGCACGACGGCGTGGTGGTGCTCGACCGCGACGGGCGCGTGGTGCAGCACAACCCGCAGGCGCAGCGCCTGCTCGGCGCGGAAAGTCTGCTCGGCGCCGAGCTGGCCCAGGCGCTGCCGGGCTTCGGCGCGGTCTGGCGCGGCTGGCGCTCGGGCGGCGCGGCCGCGAGCGCCGCCGATCTCGAGGCGCGCGGCCGCGACCTGCGGCTGCGCCTGCTCGACGCGGCAAGCGAGGAGGAGTTCTCGGTGCTGTTCATAGAGGACACTACGCGCGAGCGCGAGCAGGCGCAGCAGCTCAAGCTCGCGGCGCTCGGCCGCCTCACCGCCAACATCGCGCACGAGATCCGCAACCCGCTCGCCGCCATCAGCCACGCCTCCGAGCTCCTCGGCGAGGAGAAGCGCGGCGCGGACCTCGGCCGCCTGACCCGCATCATCCACGACAACACTCGCCGCCTCGAGCGCCTGGTCGCCGACGTGCTGCAGCTCAACCGGCGCGACCGCATCTCGGGCGAGCGCATCTGCCTCGCGCCTTGGCTGGCCAGCTTCGTCGCCGAGTTCGCCGCCAACGAGTCGCTGCCCGCCGAGCGCATCGTCCTCGAGGCGCCGGCGCGCGAGGCGTGGATCGAGTTCGACCGCGAGCACCTGCGCCAGGTGGTGTGGAACCTGCTGAAGAACGCGGTGCGCCACGGCCGGCCGGAGCCGCGCAGCGTGCGCCTGGCGATCGGCGCCTTCGCCGACCGCATCGAGCTTTCCGTGTTCGACAACGGCCCCGGCGTGCCCGCCGCCGACCAGGGCCAGCTGTTCGAGCCTTTCTTCACCACCGACAGCAAGGGCACCGGCCTCGGCCTGTACCTCGCGCGCGAGCTGGCCAGCGCCAACCGGGCGATCCTCGAATATGTCGACGACACCCCGGGGGCGCATTTCAGGATCCTCTGCCGGGAGGCGCGCCTCTCATGAAGCGGGGCGAACGGCGTTCAGGCGCGCCGCGCGGCGCGCAGGTGCTGGTCGTCGACGACGAGCCCGACATTCGCGAGCTGCTCGAGCTCACGCTCGTCAAAATGGGCGTCGGCGTGACCAGCGTCGGCTCGGTGGCCGAGGCGAAGGACCTGCTGAAGAGCGAGCGCTACGCGCTGTGCCTCACCGACATGCGCCTCGCCGACGGCGAAGGGCTCGAGCTGGTGAAGCACATCGCCTCGCTCGGCGCCGACCTGCCGGTGGCGGTGATCACCGCCTACGGCAGCGCGGAGAACGCGGTCGCCGCCCTGAAGGCGGGCGCCTTCGACTACGTCTCCAAGCCGGTCGGCCTCGAGCAGCTGCGCGCCCTCGTCAAGTCGGCGCTGTCGCTGCCCGACCGCGTGATGGCGCCGGCGAAGGGCCAGCAGATGCTCGGCTCGAGCCCGCCGCTCGCGCAGGTGCGCGAGATGATCGGCAAGCTCGCGCGCACGCAGGCGCCGGTCTACATCTCCGGCGAGTCGGGCAGCGGCAAGGAGCTCGCGGCGCGGCTGATCCACGACAACGGCGCGCGGCGCGAGCAGCCGTTCGTGCCGGTCAACTGCGGCGCGATTCCCGAGAACCTGATGGAGAGCGAGTTCTTCGGCTACAAGAAGGGCGCCTTCACCGGCGCGGCCGAGGACCGCGACGGCTTCTTCCAGGCGGCGAACGGCGGCACGCTGTTCCTCGACGAGGTGGCCGAGCTGCCGCTGCCGATGCAGGTCAAGCTGCTGCGCACGATCCAGGAGAAGCGGGTGCGCAAGGTCGGCGCCACGCAGGAGGACCCGGTCGACGTGCGCGTGATCTGCGCCACGCACCAGAACCTCGGCGCGCTGGTGGCGGCGGGGCGCTTCCGCCAGGATCTCTTCTACCGCCTCAACGTCATCGAGCTGGTGATGCCGCCGCTGCGCGAGTGCCGCGAGGACATCCCGGAGATCTCCCAGGCCATCCTCGCCCGGCTGGGCGCGCAGGCGGGCGGCGCCGCCGCGCGCCTGTCGCGGGATGCGGCGGAGGCGCTCGCGCGCTACGACTTCCCCGGCAACATCCGCGAGCTGGAGAACATCCTCGAGCGGGCGGTCGCGCTCTCCGGCGCCGACGAGATCCGCGCCGAGGACCTGCGCCTCGCGCCGCCGCAGCTCGACGCCGAGCGCGACAGCGCGGCGCCGAAGGGCGAGGCGCTGCCCGATTACCTGGACGGCCTGGAGCGCAAGGCGATCCTCGAAGCGCTCGGCAAGACCGGCTTCAACCGTACGGCCGCCGCCAAGCTGCTCGGCATCACCTTCCGCCAGCTGCGCTACCGGATGCAGCGCCTCGGGATTCGGGACGACAAGGCGCGGGACGAAAAAGCGCGCGAGGAAAAGCCCTCGGAATGAGGCTCGCGGCCGACGGCTGGCTGGAGGGCGCGCGGCGCGTGCCTTCGCCCAACCGCGACGCGCGGCCGGCCGGCGCCGAAGTCTCGCTGCTCCTGGTTCATGCCATCAGCCTGCCGCCGGGCGAATACGGCGGCGACGCCATCGAGAGGCTCTTCACCAACCGGCTGGACGCGAAAGCGCATCCTTACTTCGCCGAGATCGCCGGGCTGGAGGTGTCGGCGCACTTCCTCGTGCGCCGCGACGGCGCGCTGCTGCAGTTCGTGCCGGTGCACGAGCGCGCCTGGCACGCCGGCGCCTCGTGCTGGCGCGGGCGCAGCCGCTGCAACGACTTCTCGCTCGGCGTCGAGCTCGAGGGCAGCGACGACGAGCCCTTCGAGCCCGCGCAATACGCCCGCCTCAGTGAATTAGTTCACGCGCTGCGCGCGCAGCTGCCGCTGCGCGACGCCGCCGCGCACAGCGAAGTGGCGCCCGGCCGCAAGACCGATCCGGGGCCGCACTTCGACTGGCAACGGCTCCTGGCCGCCGTCGTCTAAAGCTTCGCTACTAGATATTGGATAGGGCGGCGCCGCCGCGCCGATATCTAGTGCGATCTCGCTTGCGGCGCCGCAGCACACCCCAAGATGTAGGGCTATCTACTACGGAGGAGCCGCTATTTAGTAGACGATTTGCGCCGTCGCGCTTGCGCAAAAAATTTTTCGTGTGTAGGCTGCGTCTACATCTTGTAGAGAAACAGCATAGTTGCACTAGATGTCGTAGGTATCCGTTAAGGTCGTCACAGAACCGCAACGACGCGGCGGACGGTCCCGGCAAAACGCGGCACGAACGACGGGAGTAAGGGACATGCAGATCGCTCAGGAAAACGCCACCGCAACCGCTGCCTTGGGCGTCACCCTTCCTGAGTCGAGTCCGTCGGGGCGCAGCCCCTATGCCGACTACAAGATCATCCGGCGCAACGGCGCGGTGGTCGGCTTCGAGCCGGCCAAGATCTCGGTGGCGATGACCAAGGCGTTCCTCGCCGTGAACGGCACGCAGGGCGCCGGTTCGGCGCGCATCCGCGACATCGTCTCGGGGCTGACCGAGGCGGTGGTGGGCGCGCTGATCCGCCGCCAGCCGGCCGGCGGAACGTTCCATATAGAAGACATCCAGGACCAGGTCGAGCTGGCGCTGATGCGCTCGGGCGAGCACGACGTGGCCCGCGCTTACGTGCTCTACCGCGAGGAGCGCTCCAAGGCCCGCGCGGAAGAAAAGGCGTCGAAGCGCAGCCTGCATGGGGAGCCCGGCATCAACGTGGTCGAGAACGGGCAGAGGAAGCCGCTCGACCGCGACGCGCTGCAGCGCCTGGTCGCCGCGGCCTGCGAAGGCCTGTCCGACGCGAGCCCGCAGGCGATCCTCGAAACCACGCTGCGCGACCTCTACGACGGCGTGCCGATGGACGAGGTGCGCAAGTCCGCGGTGCTCGCGGCACGCGCGCTGATCGAGAAGGATCCGGCCTACAGCTACGTCACGGCGCGGCTGCTGCTCAACACCATCCGCCTCGAGGTGCTGGGTGAGGAGGCGAGCCAGGCCGAGATGGAGACGCGCTACGCCGCGTACTTCCCGCAGTTCATCGAGAGGGGCATCGCCGCCGAGCTGCTCGACCCCGAGCTGGCGCGTTTCGACCTGGTCAAATTGGGGAAATCCTTGAAGGCGAAGCGCGACCTGCAGTTCGGCTACCTCGGCCTGCAGACGCTCTACGACCGCTACTTCCTGCACGTGCGGGGCCACCGCATCGAGCTGCCGCAGGCGTTCTTCATGCGCGTGGCGATGGGATTGGCTCTGCGGGAGAAAAACCGCGAAGAAAAGGCGATCGCGTTCTACGACGCGCTGTCGAGCTTCGACTTCATGAGCTCGACGCCGACGCTGTTCAACGCCGGCACGCAGCGCTCGCAGCTCTCGAGCTGCTACCTGACCACGGTGTCGGACAACCTCGAGGGCATCTACGACGCCATCAAGGAGAACGCGCTGCTCGCCAAGTACGCCGGCGGCCTGGGCAACGACTGGACCCCGGTGCGCGCGCTCGGCTCGCATATCAAGGGCACCAACGGCAAGTCGCAGGGCGTGGTGCCGTTCCTCAAGGTGGTGAACGACACCGCCGTGGCGGTGAACCAGGGCGGCAAACGCAAAGGCGCCGTCTGCTCCTATCTCGAGGCCTGGCACCTCGACATCGAGGAGTTCCTCGAGCTGCGCAAGAACACCGGCGACGACCGCCGCCGCACGCACGACATGAACACGGCGAACTGGATCCCCGACCTGTTCATGAAGCGCGTGGCGGAGAACGCCGAGTGGACGCTGTTCAGCCCCTCGGACGCCTGCGAGCTGCACGACAAGTTCGGCAAGGCCTTCGAGGACGCCTACCTGCGCTACGAGGACAAGGCCGCGCGCGGCGAGCTGAAGCTGTTCAAGAAGATTCCCGCCGTTCAGCTCTGGCGCAAGATGCTGTCGATGCTCTTCGAGACCGGGCATCCGTGGATCACGTTCAAGGATCCCTGCAACCTGAGGAGCCCGCAGCAGCACGTCGGGGTGGTGCATAGCTCCAACCTCTGCACCGAGATCACGCTCAATACGTCCGGCGACGAGATCGCGGTGTGCAATCTCGGCTCGGTGAACCTGGTGGCGCACCTGACCGACGCCGGCCTCGATTTCGAGAAGCTGAAGGCCACCATCCGCACCGCCATGCGGATGCTCGACAACGTCATCGACATCAACTACTACGCGGTCGAGAAGGCGCGCAACTCCAACCTGCGCCACCGCCCCGTCGGCCTGGGCATCATGGGATTCCAGGACTGCCTGCACAAGCTGCGCATTGCCTACGCCTCGCCGGAAGCCGTCGAGTTCGCCGACCGCTCGATGGAGATGGTCGCCTTCGCCGCCTACTGGGCCTCGACCGAGCTCGCCGAGGAGCGCGGGCGCTACTCGAGCTTTCCTGGCTCGCTGTGGGACCGCGGCGTGCTACCGCAGGACACGCTCGATCTCCTCGCCGCCGAGCGCGGCGGCTACGTCGAGGTCGACCGCTCGAGCACCCTCGACTGGGACGCGCTGCGCGGCCGGATCAAGAAGCACGGCATGCGCAACTCCAACTGCATCGCCATCGCGCCGACGGCCACCATCGCCAACATCGTCGGCGTGTCGGCGAGCATCGAGCCCACGTACCAGAACCTGTTCGTCAAGTCGAACCTGTCGGGCGAGTTCACGGTGGTGAACGAGTACCTGGTCGCCGACCTGAAGCGCGCCGGGCTGTGGGACGAGGTGATGATCGCCGACCTCAAGTACTTCGACGGCAACCTCGCGCGCATCGACCGCGCGCCGGCGGCGTTGCGTAAGCTCTACGCCACCGCCTTCGAGGTCGAGCCTAAATGGCTGGTGGAGGCGGGCGCACGGCGCCAGAAGTGGATCGACCAGTCGCAGTCGCTCAACATCTACATGGCGGGCGCCTCGGGCAAGAAG
>Ga0335084_10008415_pt1 | contig 10284 bp, 10 predicted proteins | sample Lox_Sample_44_FD_206721 | JGI IMG/M metagenome (GOLD analysis project Ga0335084, IMG submission 206721) | Soil microbial communities from Loxahatchee National Wildlife Refuge, Florida, United States - Lox_Sample_4.4 | ecosystem: Environmental > Terrestrial > Soil > Wetlands | place: USA... | reverse complement strand
TTCTCCATGCATAGATATAGCCCACTACCAATGTGATGATGAAGAGCATCATCTCCACGAACGCATAGAGTCCGATCTGGTCAAATACAATGGCCCATGGATAGAGAAATACGGCTTCCACATCGAAGATTACGAAGAGCATGGCGATGATATAGAACCTTACAGAAAACCTGGACCGTGGTTCTCCCACGGGCGGATTGCCCGATTCGTACGGGACAAGTTTCTCACGATAGGGCCTTCTGGGCCTGAATATGGTACCCACAAGGATTGCCCCAAAACCAAAGGCCAATATAATCACCATAAAGATGACAACCGGCAGATATTCTTCTGGTAAAAATGCTCTTGGCATAAAACGCACTATTTTATACCTAAAGTTATGACCGGAGTCAAGTAAAAAATCTCACGAAAAATTCCCGCTATCAGGAATGAGAATTTTACTCGCTTTCTATGATAGAATTGTCCAATGGTCAGGAAATCTTTGAACTCCCTCGCAGCCAAACTCCTCATCGCAGTGGGCACCCTCATGACATTAGGAAGTATCGTGTTTGGATATATTTTCATCCGCTACGAAGAAAACATAATGATGAACAATCTGATGAATTATGCGCATTCTACCGCAGATCTTGTGAAACGTGGGGTGCAACACAGCATGCTTTCTGCCGAGCGGGAAGCCATAGAGCAGACGCTCAGGGTCATCGGCAATGGTTCAGATATCAGGAATATTTCGATCATAGATAAAAAGGGAAGGGTCGTGTATTCCTCACAAGAGTCAGAGGTGGGCCGTTCGGTCGAGAGGGGTTCCCCTACCTGTCAGGGCTGTCACGCAGGCAATGCGAAGCCTCTTGAGGCCCTTCCCGAATCGAAGATCTGGGCGATTGTCCCGGACACCACGGGTGCCAAGGTGCTGAAGTTCATTATTCCCATCTATAATGAGCCCTCGTGTTCTGCGTCCTCCTGCCATTACCATTCCAAGACACAGCGTGTCCTCGGCATTCTGGAAACGAATTTCAGCACCGCCACGGTGGACGCCACCATCAAACAGAACCGCATCGGAACTTTTGTGTTCGGCACTCTCTTCATCATGATGATATCCTTCTGTCTTTGCGTCATCCTCTATAAGTTTGTATCAAAACCTGTCTCTCTTCTTGACATCGGCATGCAGAAAATCGGGAAGGGCGATCTCGACCATATTATAGAGATTCATTCCAATGACGAGATGGGCCTGCTCGCAAAGACATTCAATTCTATGGCGAGCGATATCAAGAGATACAGGGAAAACATGGAAAACTGGACCAAGGCGCTTGAGGAAGAGATCAAGAAAAAGACCTCAGAGATCATGAAGGCCCATGACCAGCTCATCAATGCAGAGAAGCTTGCCTCGCTCGGCAGAATGGCAGCGGGTGTGGCACATGAACTGAACAGTCCGCTAACAGGGATCGTCACGTTTGCCCATCTCATGTTAAAGCGCATACCTCCTGAAAACAAGTTGGATATTGAAGACCTGGAAGTCATCATTGAGCAGGCGGAACGGTGTTCGAAGATTATCAAGGGCCTCCTCGGCTTCTCACGAAAAACCACGGCCGAGAAGGTGTTCGTGAATATTAACACTCTTACGGAGAGCACCATATCAATGGTGAGAAATCAGGCCAAGTTTCATAATATAAAGTTTAGTCTCAATTTCGATGACTCCCTTCCCCAGATTTCGACCGATCCGAACCAAGTTCAGCAGGTCTTCATTAATCTCCTCATCAATGCGGCCGATGCGATGAATGAGCGTGGACAGGTCACAGTCTCTACAAGAGTGATCCCCGATGCCTCCAGTGGAAGACAGCATATCGAGATAGAGTTCACTGATACAGGACCAGGGATTCCCGAAGAGCATCTCGGACGGGTATTTGAGCCGTTCTTTACTACCAAACCCGTTGGTAAAGGAACAGGGCTGGGACTTGCCGTGAGTTATGGGATCATCAAGAAGCATGGGGGAAATATCTTTGTGAGGAGCGAAGTGGGCAAGGGGGCGAGCTTCCACGTAAGATTGCCTGTCGAAAGCAGTCTAGAACCAGGGTAAGGACTTGTCCAGCAGCTCGCAAAGGCGATATAGTACATTACACAGAGAAAGACATGACCCTTGAGAAAGTGATAGAAATCCTTGGTGCCGAGATGGCGCTTACCACCGCAGATATGAGTATTGAAATTTCATCAGTATGCAGTTCAGACCTCATGAGTGACCTCCTTCATTTCTCTACTACCCCGAAATCCCTGCTGGTTACCGGACTGATTAACAAGCAGGTAGTCAGAACTGCGGAAATCGCAGATATAAAGGCAATTGCCTTTGTTCTTGGCAAAAGGCCTGATGAGGAAATCATTGAGATGGCGAGGCAAAAGGGTATTGTCCTCATGGTAACGAGGCTTTCAAGGTATACTGCGTGTGGCAAACTGTATGCCGGAGGGCTCAGGAGCTGTACCGGAGAAGACAGATGACGCAAAAGCAGAATATCGAAGGGAGTTTCCATCTCACTGGAGGAGATTTTACCAATGCGGGCGGAGCATCCAGTGAATTAAAGTCCCTCCTTACCAATCTCGGCATCGTCCCTGAAATAGTGAGGCGGGCTGCCATCGCCACTTTTGAGGGAGAAATGAATGTGATTATCCACGCGGTTGCGGGGGTGATGCACTATCTCGTAACCCCCGAGTATATCAAAATTACCCTAAACGATATGGGGCCGGGAATCCCCAATATCGAGCAGGCAATGCAGGAAGGGTATTCCACTGCCCCTGATTGGATTAGAGAGATGGGATGGGGAGCCGGAATGGGGTTACCAAACATGAGAAAAAACGCGGACGAGTTCAGGATAGATTCCATTGTCGGAGAAGGAACGACCGTCGAAATACTCATACGGATTAAGGAGGAGGAATCACTGTGAACGTTCAAGAGGTAGTGAACAGCCTGTCCTTGGAAGTGCAGGGTGCAAAGGGGAATCTTGAGCGGGAAGTCACTGGGTGTTACATCAGTGATCTTCTCTCCGACGTCATGGCACATGCTCAGGCAGGAGAGCTATGGATTACTCTCCAGACACATCCCAACATCGTCGCAGTGGCATCCCTCAAGAACCTCGCCGGAATCATTATTACCAACAAGAGGATTCCCGAGGAAGAGACAATGAAAAAAGCGGAAGAGGAACGTATTCCCATTGCGGTAAGCCCCTCACCCACGTTTGAAGTGGGGGGCATGCTTTTCAAAATGCTTAGATGCTGACCTCTTTTTCCGCAGACCTGCATATGCATACATGCCTTTCCCCCTGTGCTGAAATCGATATGACCCCGCGAGAGATCGTCACACGCGCGAGGGAGACAGGTCTGCACATCATTGCCATTACTGACCATAATTCTGCCGAAAATGTGGAGGCAGCACGAAGGGTGGCCGCAGGCACAGGGCTCTTGGTTCTTGCAGGAATAGAAATTGCCTCCTCAGAAGAGGTGCATATTCTCGGGCTCTTCGAGTCCCCTGATCAGGCCCGATGCATGCAGGATGTGGTGTATGCACATCTTCCCTCCGGTGAAAACGATGAAAGAACGTACGGACACCAGATAGTCGTCAATGAGAACAACGAGGTAATGGGATTTAACAAGAGATTGCTCATAGGAGCGACTGACCTCGGTGCGCATAAGATATTGGACCTTATCAAGTCTTTTGGCGGGATATCCATAGCCAGCCATATAGACCGTGAGGCATTCAGTGTGCTCTCGCAGCTCGGTTTTATTCCCGAGGATCTGCGTTTTGACGCAGTTGAGCTTTCTCCCCGGATACGTAAGGATGAAGCGGAGAAGAGGTTCGACGCACTGAGGAAATTCCCTTCGGTATCCTTTTCAGATGCCCATCATGTCGCGGATATAGGGAGGAGGAGTACAACCTTTACCATGAGGGCACTGACTTTTTATGAAATAAAGCAGGCATTCAGCCAGAATGGAGGGAGAGGCCTCTTCTGGGATTAGTCTGGCATGGAAGATTTGTCATTACATATCCTTGACATCGCTGAGAACTCGATTGATGCAGGAGCAACAAGAGTTGAAATCACAGTGGAAGAAGACACTGAAAAGGATATGCTTTCCATGGAGGTGAGGGACAATGGACAGGGCATGGATGAAACTACACTCACGATGGTTGCCGACCCCTTCTTTACGACAAAAACCGTGAGGAGGGTTGGTCTTGGATTGCCGTTTCTCAAGCAGGCCTCCGAAGAATGCGAAGGCCGCTTTTCCATTGTATCAGAGAAAGGAAAAGGCACGGCCATTTCGGTAAGCTTCAGACGCAGCCACATAGATAGGAAACCGATGGGAGATATGGGCGCCACGATAATGGTGCTCATTGCAGGTAATCCATCCATCGATTTCGTCTTCCATTACAGAAAGGATGACTACCATTACCGGCTGGAGACGGAACCGCTCAAGGAGGAACTGTCAGGCGTACCCATAAATTCGCCGGAAATATTGACGATAATCAAGGAGGATATCAACAAAGGACTTACCAAAGACGCGCAGAATAACACAAACAAACCGGAATCTTCAGATCCTTTTAACTATGAGATTCGTGAGGGAGGAGCATAAATGGCTAAGCCGAGGATCCTGATCATTGATGATGAAGCGATTGTGAGAATAAGCTGCAAAAAGTGTCTGGAGCCAGAAGGCTATGATGTCGATAGTGCGGAAAATGGTATCGCAGGGCTTCAGCTGGTGAAATCAAACACCTATGACCTTATCCTGACAGACCTCAAGATGCCCGATATGGATGGAATCGAATTCCTCTCCACAATAAGGGAGACACATCCCAAGACAAAGGTAATCATGATAACGGGATACAGCACGGCAGAGCATGCCGAGCAGGCAATGAAGTCAGGGGCCTACAACTACATCGAAAAGCCATTCACCCCTGAAATCCTGGTAAAAGCCGTAAAAGATGCCCTGAGTGACACGGGGAAGTCTTGACAGAGAGGACCGTTTTGGCTATCAGGGTGCAGCCCTTGATACCGTGGTTCTTTTTTTGCCGTTGATTCAGCAACTTCGTGCTGCCTTCATCCCCTGAGGCACGTATCCACGTATCTTTTATTTGAGGATAGCTCATATTAAGAGAGGTAACAGAACAGTCCAGCACTGCTTGCAAAAGGAAAGACCGTTTTTATATTATAGTATACTGTGCACACGTAGGTTTTAAGGAGGGAGAAGGAATGGGAGGCAGAATACTTGTTGTGGATGACGAACCTGTTGTCGTGAAGAGCTGCGAGCGTATCCTGGCCCCCGAAGGGTATACGGTCGACACTGCTTCAAATGGCAAAGAAGCCATCGGGAAGCTGGGAAAAGACAGTTTTGATCTTGTTATCACGGACCTCAAGATGCCTGATATGGATGGCATTGAACTCATCAGGTGGATAAGGAATTCCAAGCCCGGCATAGGGGTCGTGGTAATAACCGGATATCCTTCCCAGGAAAGCATCAAGGAAGCCCTAGGCCTCAGGATACTCGATTATCTGCCCAAGCCCTTTTCTCCCAATCTCCTCATTGAAGTTACGCAAAAGGCCATGGAATTCCAGAAAGCGGGAGAGGTTTCGGTGGCACCTCCACCGGAGGAATACTCTGAAGAGATGGTGAAACAGCTCAATGCCATAGTGCAAAAATACCGAAAAAAGCCGGGAAGCCTGATCCCGGTGCTTCAGGAAGCTCAGGAACTTATCGGCTATCTTCCCCCCCCTGTGCAGCGTCACATTGCCAAGGGATTGAGAGTCTCCGTAAGCGAAGTCCACGGAGTCGTATCGTTTTATTCCTTTTTCACAATGAAACCAAAAGGCAAGCATAATGTGCGCGTATGCCTTGGAACCGCGTGTTATGTAAAGGGTGCGGAAGAAATAGTCAAGAAATTGAGCGAACAACTCTCCATTGATGTAGGGGGCATCACCGAAGACAAAAGGTTCTCTCTCGAAACAGTACGATGCCTCGGTGCGTGCGGGCTCGCCCCTGTGGTGGTGGTGGACAAGGATACCCACGGTTCAGTGGCCGCCATCAGTGTGAATGAAGTATTGAAAGCTTACGAATAAGAGGAGGAGGGAACAATGCCCCGACTGACCATTGATGATCTTAAAAAAATAAAGGAGCAATATCAATCAACCATCACCCTCAGAGAGGGTGGCTACAGGGCAAAGGTGACGGTTCACATGGGCACATGTGGTATTGCTGCAGGCGCAAGAAAAGTTATGGAAGCATTGCTTGATGAGATAACCAAGAATGGCGTGAAAGATGTGATCGTGACCACATCAGGATGCGCAGGGCTTTGCAGCAAAGAGCCCATGGCAACCGTTGAGATCATTCATGAAGCGCCGGTGAAATATGTGGAGCTGAGCGAAGAAAAAATAAGAAAAATATTCAGAGAACACCTCATGAACGGACATATCGTGGAAGATTGTGCCCTTGTCATGGGGAGTGAAACAGCATATTGAACGGCAGCGGATAGCAAGAACCAAAAGACTGTATTCTGCACCGCACCCTTATCAATCATAGAGGAGGAGCGATGGAAACATATCGTTCGAGTGTCATGTTATGCGGGGGCACTGGCTGTATCGCAGGCGGTAGTCTCAAGATAAAGAAATCTCTCGATGCAGAGTTGAAAAATAGAGGGATCGAGAATGAGATAAATGTTGTCCTTACCGGTTGCAACGGGTTTTGCGCAGAAGGGCCGGTCATGACCGTGTACCCGGAGGATATCTTTTACAAGAAGGTCAAAGAAACGGATATTCCCCTTATTGTTGAGGAGCATTTCATCAAGGGAAGACCTGTAGAAAGCCTCATGTACAAGGAACCCATAAAGAAGCAGACCATTCCCCTTATGAAAGAAATACCTTTCTTCAGCCTTCAGGTGCTCAGAGCCCTGAGGAACAAGGGGTTGATAGATGCGGAAAAAATCGAGGAATACATCGCCAGGGACGGTTATCAGGCGGCTGCCAAGGCATTGACCCAGATGACCCCTGAGCAGATCATAGATGAGATTAAGAGATCAGGTCTCAGGGGAAGAGGGGGAGCAGGATTTCCCACAGGGTTGAAATGGGAGGAGAGTGCAAGGGCTAGGGCAGACCAGAAATTTATTCTCTGCAACGGTGACGAGGGTGACCCCGGTGCCTTCATGGACAGGAGTATCATGGAGGGAGATCCCCATGTCGTGTTAGAGGGTATGATAATCGGCGCCAAGGCCATAGGAGCAACCAAAGGATATATCTATGTGAGGGCAGAGTACCCTCTCGCAGTTCACCGACTCAAGCTCGCGATAGAGCAGGCAAGGGAAAACGGACTGTTAGGTGACAATATTCTGGGCACCGGCTTCAACTTTGATATCGAAATATATCAAGGGGCGGGCGCCTTCGTGTGTGGTGAATCCACTGCCCTCATGAGGTCTATTGAAGGCAAGAGGGGCATGCCGAGGCCCAGACCTCCCCAGTCAGCGGTGAAGGGATTATGGGAAAAACCCACTGTCCTTAACAATGTGGAAACGTACGCAAATGTTCCGCAGATCATTTTGAACGGTGCAGACTGGTTTAAGACCCTTGGCACAGAGAAGTCGACCGGCACAAAGGTCTTTGCCCTGAGCGGTGCAATAAACAACATCGGCCTCATCGAAGTTCCGATGGGAATCCCTTTGAGAAAGATAATATTTGATATCGGCGGAGGCGTCCCGAAGGGGAGAAAATTCAAGGCAGTGCAGCTTGGAGGTCCCTCTGGAGGCTGCATTCCCGAAACACTCATCGACACCCCGGTCACTTTCGAAGATATCCTACAGACAGGAGCCATTGTCGGATCAGGCGGAATGGTGGTAATGAACGACCTCAACTGTATGGTGAGCGTGGCGAAATTTTTCCTTGAATTTACTGTGGAAGAGTCATGCGGCAAATGTCCGCCTTGCAGGGTCGGCACCACGGTTATGCTTGACCTGCTGACCAATATAACCGAAGGCAAGGGGAAAGAAGGGGACATAGAACTCCTTGAGGAACTCTCGCACGACATCATTACCACATCCCTGTGCGGCCTCGGCCAGACAGCCCCCAACCCGGCCCTGACCACCATAAAATATTTCAGGGACGAATACGAATCCCATATAAACGAACAATGGTGTAAAACAGGGGTTTGCAAGGAACTCTGCACTTTCTATATTGATGAGGGAAAATGCAAGGCCTGCGGTTTATGCAAAAAGGTCTGCCCGCAAAAGGCAGTATCAGGAGAAAAGAAAGTGCCCCACCACATTGACCAATCGCTTTGCGTACAATGCCGCTCATGCTACGAGGTCTGCAAGTTCGACTCCGTGCAGATAGGGCCAAGAGCGATGAGGGAAGAGTTAAAGCAGAAAGATGCACATCGACTCGCAGAAGCAACGGCTGGCAAGGAGGAATAGACGCATGATCGAACTCACCATAAACGGGAAGAAAATAAAGACAGAGCGGGGAACGACCATCCTGCAGGCCGCCCTTAAGAATGGCATCTATATTCCCAACCTCTGTTATGACAGGAGATTCAGGCCCTTCGGAGGCTGCAGGCTCTGTTTTGTGGAGATCGAGGGACAGAGGAAACTCTTCATATCCTGCAATACGCCTGTCAAGGACGGGATAGTGGTCCATACGGAAACCCCAAAATTGGCAAAGGTGAGGAAGACTGTCCTGGAACTCCTCCTCGTACATCATCCTCTCGACTGCCCCATTTGTGATAAGGCGGGAGAATGCACTCTCCAGGACCTGGCATTCAAGTACGGCCCGAACCAGAGCAGGTTTCTTGCGGAGAGAAAGCACGAACCCGAAAGAATTGATGCCCCCATTATAGAGAGGAATCCCAACAGATGCATTCTGTGCGGCAAATGTGTGGGTGTATGCATTGAACATCAGGGGGTAGGAGCAATCAATTTTCTCGGAAGGGGATTTAAGACAAAGATAAGCCCTGCCTTTGAAGAGACACTGGATTGCGAATTTTGCGGTCAGTGCATAGACGCTTGTCCCGTGGGGGCCCTTGGAAGCAAACCGTACAAATTCAGATCCAGGGTCTGGTATATGGATGAACACAAGATCATATGCCCATACTGCGGATGCGGGTGCACTACAAACCTCAGTCTCAGGGAGGGAAAGATCATTCGTGCCAGGGGGAAAGAAGGCGTTGGGATAAATGATGGCGACCTCTGCACCAGGGGAAGGTTTGGCTTCGACTATATTTACTCTGAAAAAAGACTGACCACCCCTTTGATAAGAAAAGACGGGGAACTCATCCCCACCTCCTGGGAAGAGGCACTGGAATATGTTGCTCAGCGCCTTGAATCAATCAAGCAAAGTCATGGGCCTTCAGCCATTGGCGCTATAGGGTCCCAGAGATGCACCATGGAAGATAACTATATGTTGCAGCGCTTCATGAGGGAAGTGATGGGAACTGATAACATTGACTCTGCGGCCCGCTTCGGCTATGCAAAGATCCAGAGGGCAGCGGCCATGGCCTTTGGAACGGATCTTCCCCCCATAAAGTGGAATGCCCCCTTGGAGGCGGACTTTATTCTGGTTGTGGAGTCTGATATCACATCCACCCTTCCTGTGTGGGGTTTGAATTTCATTAAAGCCAAGAAAGACGGCGCACAGCTTGTGGTGGCAGACCCGAAAGAAACCAAGCTGGCAAGGAACAGCTCATCCTGGTTACAAATAAAACCGGGATCAGGCATTGCCCTCCTTAACAGCATGGCGAAAGTAATCCTTGACGAAAGCCTTTATGACCTTGACGAGGAACTGCCGCTTGAAGATAAGATACCCGCCATACCCAATTATAAGGCCCTGATGAAAAACCTTGCCCAATTCACTCCGGCAGCCGCGTCGAAGCTTACCGGCATTCCCGAAGATCAAATCATCAGCCTCGCAAGGTCCTATGCAAAGGCCCGCAAGAGGCTCCTTGCATTAACCCTCGGTTCCTCCGAAAATACAAAGGGCATGAACACCCTTCTTGCTGCTGCAAATCTTGTGCTCGTCATGGGTGACAACCCGGATACGCTCCAGGCGCCTGCCGAGTACTCCAACACCCTGGGCATGTGGAAGGTTGGTGTCAGACCCCTTTCCGGCGGCAAGGATGCCCATGAGATGTTGTATAAGCCCGGAGCAGTGAAGGCTCTCTATATCATGGGAGAAAACCCGCTCATCACATTCAAAAATACATCCGCTGTTGAAAGGACACTTGGTGCACTTGAGTTCCTCGTGGTACAGGATATCATTCTCACCGAAACGGCAAAAC
>Ga0335084_10008413_pt1 | contig 10285 bp, 5 predicted proteins | sample Lox_Sample_44_FD_206721 | JGI IMG/M metagenome (GOLD analysis project Ga0335084, IMG submission 206721) | Soil microbial communities from Loxahatchee National Wildlife Refuge, Florida, United States - Lox_Sample_4.4 | ecosystem: Environmental > Terrestrial > Soil > Wetlands | place: USA: Florida... | reverse complement strand
GGCGACGGCGATAGATCCGACGAAAGCATTGAGAGAATAAGGCAGTTCGCGCCACGTTTCAGCTACAATGTTTTATAGAGGAAGTTGGCGCTAACCAGCTCTGGGTTTTGTGATCCTCCCACCGGTCGATCCACAGATCGAAACTCAACGTCCCCCTGAAAAGCCGCCTTTACGCGACGATACCCACTTTGCGGCGAGTAAAATAGCGGTTTTTCAATATGTTACGGTGATTATCTTTTTCTTCCTGATCTCAGGATTTTGGAAGCTGCAGGTGCAAAGTCCGGAGCTGTACGATGAACGGGCTCAGGCGAACAGTATCAAGTCGGTGCCGGTTCTCGCGCCACGCGGGCGGATACTGGATCGCGACGGGCGCGTGATTGTAGATAACTACTCGTCGTTCAGCCTAATCCTGGCGCGCGAAACGTTGAAGGAAGAACACCTGCGGGCGATCGCGCAGGGGCTCGATCTGGAGTATGACGATCTGATTAAGACCGTCCGGCGTTTCCGGGCACAGCCAAAGTACGTGCCGATCGTGATCAAGCAGGAACTCTCGCCCGCGGATGTCGCGTTTGTGGATTCGCATCGCGATTTCTTCCCGGAACTGGTCCTGATTCAGGCGCAGAGGCGGCTCTATCCGCAAAACGGAATGCTGGCGCATGCTCTCGGCTACACGGGGCAGGTCAGCGAAGCGGAGCTGGATTCCCCGGAGTTCGCCAAGTACGAACCGGGCGCGGTGGTCGGGAAGTTCGGAATCGAGCGGCAATACAACGATTGGTTGACCGGAGCGGACGGGCAGCGGCAGGTGGTTGTGGATAACCGTGGGCAGGTGCGGAAGAAGCTCAGTGAGAAGCCCTACGTGCCGGGCAAGGATCTGCAACTGACGATCGATCTCGACCTGCAGGCCGTAGCCGAACTGGCGATGGACGCGCCGGTGAACGAGCTGCACGTGAAGAACAAGAACGGGGCAGTAGTGGCTTACGATCCGCGCACGGGCGACATGCTCGCGATGGTGAGCCGTCCGACGTTCGATCCCAACAAGTTCACGGGCGGAATCAAGGCCAGGGACTGGAAGGAGCTGAACGAGAACCTGGATCACCCGCTCATGAACAAGGCGATTCAGGCGCAACAGCCGCCCGGCTCGACTTTCAAGCCGATTACGGCGCTGGCGGGTCTGGAATCGGGTTCGATCGACGACTTATTCCAGGTACATTGCTCGGGCGGCGTGGCGCTCTACGGGAAGTACCAGCGCTGCTGGGAGAAACGCGGGCACGGAACGCTGGCGCTGCACCGCGGCATGACGCAATCGTGCGACGTTTATTTCTACACTATCGGCGCGAGGACGGGAATCGACAATCTCTCGTTTTATGGCGACCTGGTGGGCTTCGGCCAGAGCACCGGGATTGACCTCCCGCACGAGAACATCGGCCTGATGCCTTCCGCGAAATGGAAAATGCGGACGCAGAGGCAGAAATGGTATGCCGGAGAAACGCCGTCGGTCGCGATCGGGCAGGGTGCGCTCACGGTGACGCCAGTGCAGTTGGCGCGGGCGATCGGCGGACTCGCGGTGGGCGGAACATGGCGGCAGCCGCACCTGGTTAAGAAGGATAACTTTGATGGCAAAGTGGTTCACTGGGCGCTAAATCCCGATAACGTGAAGGACATTGTGGACGGAATGTTCGGCGTTGTGAATGAGGGAGGCACCGGCGGCCGCGCGAGGCTTCCAAATATTCCCGTCTGCGGAAAGACCGGAACCGCTCAGTTGACCTCCGAGGACTACGCGAAGCTGCACGGCAAAGGCAAGGATTTGGAGAATGCGTGGTTCGTTGGCTTTGCGCCCTGCAACGCACCCGAGATTGTCGTGGTCGCGCTTTACGAGCGTTTTCCGGGGCATGGGCAGTATGCGGCTCCGATCGTGCGCGACATCATGAAAGCCTACTTCGATAAGAAGATCCGGCTGACGATGTTTAAGCAGGAGCAGGAGAAGCTTTCAGCGATGGCGAGCTTGGGACTGCCAACCCGTACTGCGGCTTCTAGCCCCCAACCCGCGACTCCCAGCCCCCAATGAAGCACCTTTCCTTTCGAGACATCGACTGGCCCCTGCTGTTGATCACGCTGGTGATCTGCGTCGTCGGCGTCGTGCAAATCTATAGCGCCACGATAGACACCAATTTCCACGGGTCGTGGTGGAAGCAGATCATTTATCTGTTCGGCGGACTTATCCTGATGTGGGTCATCATGGGGATTGACTACCATACCTTGCTGCACTGGGTCTTCCCCTTGTATTTCGCGGCGGTGTTCGGCCTCTTAGTGACATATGTGGTTGGCGAGGCGGCGTTCGGTTCACGCCGGTGGATTCCTCTGGGATCGGGCATGCGATTCCAGGTCTCGGAATTTGTCAAGGTGGTGGTAGTATTGTTGGTAGCCCGGTACCTGAACGATTTGAAAACCGAGGACTTGGAGATCGGGGAAGGGCTGAAGCTCGCGGGGCTGGTGCTGGTTCCCACGGTGCTGGTATTGAAGCAGCCGGACCTGGGGACCTCGCTGACTTATGTGGCGGTCCTGGTTACCGGGGCATTTATCGCGGGGCTGCGGTGGAAGTACGTCTTGGTGATTGCCGCAGTTACCGTTTTGGTGCTTCCAGTTAGCGTCCACTTCTTAAAGGATTACCAGAAGGCGCGTCTGGTGAGTTTCCTGGATCCGGAGCGCGACCCGCAGGGCACGGGATATCAGTTGATCCAATCGGAAATCGCGGTTGGGTCCGGCGGAATGTTCGGCAAAGGCGTAACGAAGGGGACGCAAACTCAGCTTCAGTTTCTGCCGGTGCCGCACAAGGATTTCATCTTCTCGGCATTCGCCGAGGAGCATGGATTTGTTGGCGTAGTCCTGTTGTTGTCGTTGTATTTCGTGATGATTATGCGCATAGTCCAGAATGCGCAAACGGCGCCCGATCGGGCGGGGATGTACATCTGTATGGGGATCGCCGGCCTGATACTATTCCACGTTTTGGTGAACGTTGGGATGGTGGCGGGCATGATGCCGGTCACCGGTATTCCTCTTCCGTTTATGAGCGCCGGAGGTTCCAGTGTCTGGTCGAGCTTCTTGGCTTTAGGGCTGGTGAATAACGTCCGGCTCAGAAGGTTTGTGAATTAGATCGGGCAGGGCGGGCGCCGTTGGGGCCCCCTGTCCAAAGAAGGAAAGAATTTTCGGGAGCCCGTAGAGTGAAATCGGGCGAGGGCAGGCCGGATTTTGGCGTTGGCCAATAGGGGCTTTGTAGCCGAACGGCAGGCCGCTCGAGAGATGGTTCCCGGCCGGGTTGCGTAGCACAGACCATCGTATTTTAGTGGTCTGTGGTTTTCGAGGTTGAGACCTCCGCCTCCGGCCAGCGTGATTTGTAGATAGCTGTATCTTCCCCGGTAACACGGGGGAGTCGCATTGCACGCAGGGCGACCCACATCCCCGCTTCCCTCTCACGCCTCCCGCGGGAGGTTTGAATGTCAAAGGAGTTAGTGGTCTCTTCCAGCCGCCACGAAACGCGCGTGGCGATCATGGAAGATGAGCAGGCTGTCGAAGTCTATCATCAGCGGGAGAACGAGTACTCGCTGGCAGGGAGCATCCACAAGGGCAGAGTAACGCGCGTGCTGCCGGGCATGCAATCCGCGTTTGTGGATATCGGGCTGGAACGCGACGCTTTCCTGTACGTGTCGGATTTCTTCGAGGACACAGAGGAATACGACAAGATCGTGACCAGCGTGGAGGAGAAGGTCCTCAAGCTGGATAGGCCGCAGGCAGTTCAGGCCCAAGTGGCTCAACCGGCAGCAGTTGCGCCGGTGGAGGTGCAGGGCGAAGCGGTTGCGGAAACGCCGGCGCCTCCGATGGAAAGTGCACCACCGGCGGCAGTCGCACCTCCCGTCGATCCGCGGCGGGGCGGAGACGATCGCGATCGCCGCGGGCGGCGTTCGCGGCGGCGCAGGGGCGGACAGAAGGGACGCGGGCTTCCAGACTCCAAGTTCTACTCTCCGGGTCCACGCGGCGGCGGCGAGCCCGAGGCGGCCGCTCCGCCGGTCGAGGAACGTGTTGCGGCGATAGAGGAACGGGAGTCGTCGCACGACTTTTTCGTGCTGCCCGGGGAGTCGCTGGCGAAATACGGCGTAAACGACGTCGTCGAAGAGCCAATGGAGCTGGACGAGGATCAGGCCCCTGAGGCTGAGGCGCTGAGTGCCGTGGAAGAATTTCCAGCTGCCGATGTCGCGGAGCAGACCAGCGAAATCGCGGCTGAGCCACCGGCGGAACCGCAGCCGGAACTGGTCGCGGCCATGGAGATCGTCGAGGAGACGTACTGTGAGCCCGTGCCGGAGCCGCCACCACAGAGTGAACCGGAGCCTGAGCCATGGAGAGTTGCGGCGGATTTCGCGCCGACTGTGGAAGAAGAGTCTATGGCGGAGACTGCCGAGGACGTCGATCTCGAGACGACCGATCCTGCTGAACCTGAAGCGGACACCGAAGCCACTGGCGAGGAAATAGTCGCGGAAAATGATGCGGCGCAAGAGCCGGCGCCCGTTGAGGAAGCAGTTGTCGCGGAAGGCGTGACGGAAGAGGAAGGACCTGAGCCGGCGCGGATTCCGACGAGTTTGACGGCCACATTGCGCGAGCAGGGTCCGCGCTATTTGCATCGGGTGTCGCGCCGGATGCGGCGCCGCGGGCGCGACGGCCGTGAGGGCAGGGAAGGACGCGAAGGACGCGAGGGACGCGGGACGCCGGGGGGAGAGCCGGGTCGCGGTCCCGACCAGCGAGGGCAGGAACACCGGACTGTGTCGGGTCCGGTGAGTGCAGCCACGGCGAAACCGGAGAAGAGCGGCGCGCCATCCATCTCCGACCTGCTGCGCGAAGGACAGGAAATTATTGTCCAGATTGCCAAGGAGCCGCTGGGACAGAAGGGCGCGCGGATTACTTCGCATATCGCGCTGCCGGGGCGATTTCTCGTTTACATGCCGACTGTGGACCATATCGGCGTGTCGCGGAAGATTCCGAGCGACGAAGAGCGTTCGCGTTTAAAGAGAATCTTGCAGACTCATCGCACCGGCATACCGGGCGGGTACATTGTCCGCACGGCCGGCGATGGGCGGACCGAAGAGGAACTCAAGGCTGACATGATGTTCCTCTACAACCTGTGGCTGGACATGCGGCAGAAGGCCGAAAGGAAGCCGGCGCCGCTCCTGATCCATCACGACCTGGACGTTGTGGAGCGCGTCCTGCGCGATCAGCTTACGTCGTCGTTCAAGACCATCTGGGTGGACAACGAGGACGTGTATGAGAGCGTGCTGCGCTTCGTGCAGCGCTTCCAGCCGGCGCTGGTGAATCGCGTGAAGCTGTACACGCGCTCGAACCCGATCTTCGAAGAGTTCGGCGTGACGGCCGAATTGGAGAAGGCCCTGCGGCCCAAGGTGTGGCTGAAGTCGGGCGGGTACATAGTGATCAACCAGACCGAGGCGCTGGTGGCGATCGACGTGAACACAGGCAAATTTGTAGGCAAGTCGAACCGGCTGGAAGACACGATCGTCAAGACCAACACTGATGCCATCAAGGAAATCGTCCGGCAGATCCGGTTGCGCGACCTGGGCGGCATCATCGTGGTGGACTTCATCGACATGGACGAGCGCAAGAATCGCCAGAAGGTGATGCAGTCGCTCGAAGAAGCCATGCGGGCCGATCGAGCGCCATACAAGATTCTGCAGTTTAACGATTTCGGGCTGGTGGCGATTACGCGCAAGCGCGTGAAGCAGAGCCTGGAGCGCACGCTATGCACCCATTGTCCGTATTGCGAGGGTGCGGGATATGTGAAGAGTGCGCAGACGGTCGTCGGGGAGATCCTGCAAGAGGCGCACAAGATTGCGAAGGTGGTTGAGGGCAAGGACGTACTGCTGCGGGTGAATCCCGAGGTGGCGAAGCTGCTGAAGTCCAGCCACAATACCTTTCTGCAGGAGATTGAGGAGATCCTGGGGCGGACGGTGATCGTGAAGGGGGATCCGCAGTTGCACCAGGAGAAGTTCGACCTGGCGTAAGAAGGGGGGCGAGACTCTACCGCCGGCTTTTCAAGGAGGCGTCCGTGGCGCCGGGGTTTGGCCGGCGCCACGGACTTCAGAGCGTCGCCAGCAAGCCTCAGCCTCTCATGCCGTTTCGTCCTGCATCTCCGGCAATAGCCCTGCGCGGAGCGCGGACTCCACACTCCACGAATTCCGCCAAACACGGCCGAGGCGAAATAGCGCCGTGACGCCGGCCAGTACGATCACGGCGAAGATGGCAAAGCCCAGGGCAAATGTTCCGGTGCGGCCTTTGATCGCGCCAAGCATCGAAGGCAGGAAGAAACCGCCGAGCCCGCCGGCCGCGCCAACGATTCCGGTCATGATCCCCACCTGCTTGGGGAACCGCTGCGGCACGAGTTGAAACACGGCTCCATTGCCCATGCCGAGCATTGCCATTGTCAGGATGAGGAACATCATCGCGATTTGCACGGCCGGCAAGGTCGCCATCCCGGTGAGGCATACGGAGATACCGCCGAGCAGAAACAACAGCAGACGATAGCCGCCAAACCGATCAGCCAGCAATCCGCCGACAGGGCGCAGGAAGCTGCCGAAGAGCACCACGACGGTCGTAAGGTCGCCGGCCGCGACGGGACTCACCGCGTATTGATCGTGGAAGAAAATGGTCAGGTAGCTGGCCAATCCTACGAAGCCTCCGAAGGTCAGGCTGTAGATGAAGCAAGTCCGAACAGCAGCACTTCGCGGCTCAACCACGAGCGGCGCCACATCCGCAGAGCCCTCCAAGCATAGATCGGACGACCGAGGTGCAGCGTGGAAGCGGCCAGCGAAACAAATGCGACGATCAGAGCGGCGGCTTGCCCCAAAGCCCGGCCCGGAAGTCGTGCCGTGTCGAGCAGCGAGAGATAGACCAGCGCGCCCGCCGAAAGCTGCGTCAACACGAGCATAAAGACCAGCGGCCAATGCGGGTCCTCACGCCGCACGCGATGGTAATCAGCCCGCGTCAGGCTGGGCGAGATTCTCGCCGGCAGCGTAACGCGCGTCGTAGATATCGTGTGATGCGCAGCCGGTAAGCCGGGCGCATTCGCCGCCTCATAATTCCGTCGCCACTCGGCGATGTTGACTCGTTCGATCTCGATCGCCTCTTCCGGGCAAGCTGACGCGCAGGCCGGCTGGCGGCCTTGCAGGAGCCGCTTGTGGCACATGTCGCACTTCCCGACTACGCCGCGCTCCGGGTTGTATTGTGGGGCGCCGTAGGGGCAGTTCCACGTGCAGTAGCCGCACCCGATACAAGCATCGGCGCGGTGGAGGACAAGGCCCGTGCGGGATTCCTTGGTATACGCATCTACAGGACACCCGGTGAGACAGGCGGGATCGAGGCAGTGATTACAGCTCATGGAGAAGTAGAAGCGCTGTGCGAAGGGGTACTCACCGCCTTCAATTTCGCCGACGCGGCGCCAGTTCACCTCGAGAGTGTTACCGTTCTGCTCGGCGCATGCCACCTCGCAGCACCGGCAGCCAATGCACTTCGACATATCGAAGTGGAAGCGATACTGCTCGTCCGGCCCGTCGGGCAGAATGGTGAACGGCGAATCGCCGGTCTGCGCTCTCTCCAAAAGCAATAAAGGCAAGATTCCCCCTCCCAGACGCGCGACGCTTCACGGTCAAGTTCCAGCGCAGTGAATCGGCGTGTCAGGGCCGCTGCGCGATGCGTTGCGAACTTGAATTGTGAAGTGAGCTCAGACGTTGAGCGGAGGAGGGAGGTAAGACGGGCTCCATCCTGGATCTACCCACTGGAAACCCGTTCGTTTACCGCAGTGAGGTGCAATTCAGCATATCGGACGCTCAATGGGGAGTAAAGAAGAAATATTTTATGGAGATGATTGACGCGGACTGGTAGCGCTCAAAAACTAAAGGGGTCCCAACTGACGGCCCGCCGGGGCCTGGCGCCCTCGGGGTGAGCGCCCGGCGGGAAGTCGGGGCTCACCCTAAACTGCTTGCCTCACAGAAACGCGAAGTGCATCGAGATCGATCAGAACCAGAACTTCAAAGCGAGTTGCATTCTCCTCGGCGCGCGGAAGGTGCTGATCTGGCCGAATACGGTGCTCGTGATGTTGGCGCTCGCAAAGCCGTTGGGGTTTACCCAATTCAGGGTATTAAAGGTTTCCAACCGGAATTGCGTATTGAACTTTTCGGTGATCCGGAAGTTCTTCATGATGGAAGCGTCCAGGTTGAAGAAGCCGGGCATGCGAACCACGCTGCGCCCAGCGTTGCCTGGCCGGACAGCTCCCTGAGGGACCGGCGCGAAACAGGCGGTGTTGAACCACGTCAACGCCTGCGCGCTGCTCTGCGCCGAACCGGCGTATTTGCCCGGTTGATTGGCGCGCGGATCGCAAATCATATCCGGCCTGCCGCTGGCCGCGCTGTTTCCGAGGTTGCCGAGGCCTGCCGGATCCACGCTGGAAGTGGTAACCGTGGCGGGCGCCCCTGTGTAGGTCTGGAGGATGCCCGAGAGTTCCCAGTCTTTGAGGGCTACAGCGACAAACCCCCGGCTGTTCTTGAAAAAGGGCAGGTGGTAGATGTAGTTGAACGAGAACACGTGCTGCCGGTCGCCTGGGTATGGGCCATACTCGCCATCATGCCAGTTATAGCTGTTCTGAGGCGCACTGCTGCGGTCGGATCCGTTGTCGGTCAGGTTCTTCGACCATGTGTATGCCGCGTTGAGCAGCCCGGTCGCGCCCATATTCTTCATAAAGGTGACCTGCAGCGAGTGGTAGTTGGAATCGAACGCCGACTCAATCGCGTTGATGTAGTTCCAACCATAATACGGCCGCACGGCATTGATGCGCGGATCGTCTGCCGTAGTGAAAATCGTGGTGCCGGGAGCGTTCGCACCGGTCCCCGTCGTGTTGTGTAAGCCGGCGGCGAGCGCGACGCCGGGATATGCCTCGTTGATGTCAACTATGCCCAACAAGTGCGTACCTTTGGATCCAACGTAGGCCACGCTCATGAGCGTATCCTTGGTTAACCTTTGCTCAATGGTGAAGTTCCACTGCTGGGCGTAGGGAATGTGGGCGGGGATCTGGGTGCCGCGGAGGCCCAGAGGCGCGGTGATGACATTGGGTGTCCCACCGGTGACGTCGGTGAAAGATGCGTTCGAGAGCGTCAAGCTCTGTACGAACGGCGGATTGATGAAGATATTCTGCTCGTAAATGCCGAAGAGCGTGGAATCGTAGTAGATTCCGTAACCGGCGCGAATCGCGGTCTTGGCATTGCCGAATGGGTCCCAGGCCAAACCTATGCGGGGCGCGAAGTTCCTGTAGTTGTCGTTAGCGACCTTGTCCCCAAAGGGAGAATTCTTGCCCGCAACGATGAGGCCGAGGTTCGCGTTCAGAAGTTGGTTGAGGTTGGCTGGCGTATTGGCGTAGGGAGTGACAAAGTTGCCGGTGTTTGGGTCTACCGCCGGAGCCTGAGCGCGATTGTAGAGTCCCGGATGGAAATTGTCCATCAAGCCATTGGCGTCGGTAGGCTGGCCGAAGAAACTCCACCGCACGCCCATGTACAGCGTCAGGTGCGGACTAACTTTGAAATCGTCCTGAGCATAGGCTTCGTGCTGCCAGGCGCGTACGTCTGGAGTAATATCGGTGGACGCCTGCGAAAACGTGGAAACGTTGCCGAGAAGGAAGTTCGCCCAGGACTGCTGGAAAGTGCTCGTTCCCGTGGGAGCTCCGACGTTCGTAAACCCGAACGTACCCTGTTGCCCCATGGCGTTTTCTGTTTTCTGGTAGTGATTGCTCGAAAACCCGAACTTGAGTGTGTGCCGTCCCTTTACCCAGGTCAGGTTGTCGAGAATATTGTAATTGCGGTTGTAGTCATTGTACGGGCCTGTGCCGGCTAGTGTAGTCCCGCCGGTGAAACTCAGGTTCGGCACCACGCCATCCATATTTACGAATGGCTCTTTGGGATTGATGTCGGGATTGTTACCCTTTGCCGTGAGCCCGACCGGAGTCGACACGATGGCGCTGTAGGAGTAGCTGAACCCCACGTCGTTCAGTAGAGTCGGACGAATAACATTAGTGGCATGGAATACGTAGTGCCTGCCCGGGGAATTAGTCTTCGTCGTGCAGCCATTTGGAATGGTGGAACAACTGAAAAGTCCGCCGGGCTCCGTCGTCGGAATGCTGTCGTTGGAGAACTTGCCCCAGATGAAGAAGTTGTCCGAGAAGCGATGGTCGATCTTGATCAGTTCT
>Ga0335084_10008412_pt1 | contig 10285 bp, 7 predicted proteins | sample Lox_Sample_44_FD_206721 | JGI IMG/M metagenome (GOLD analysis project Ga0335084, IMG submission 206721) | Soil microbial communities from Loxahatchee National Wildlife Refuge, Florida, United States - Lox_Sample_4.4 | ecosystem: Environmental > Terrestrial > Soil > Wetlands | place: USA: Florida... | reverse complement strand
ATTCATGGCATTCATCGCGGCGGCCTCACCCCGCCCCCCGCAGCCAATGACGCCCACTCGAATCGCATCGCTCCCGGCAACATGAACTCCGGTCGCCACCGCGACCGCTGATGCCTGTAAGAACCCGCGCCGTGAAACCGACGATGAATGATCGCTCATGCAAAACCTCGCTCGTGAAGAAGAAGACACAGCCATCCTATACCCGCACGAATTGCGAATCGAATCGAGGGCGGCCGCTCACTGTTGAACGTGAATAGGACGCATCCATGTTCCGTGGCGTACGCTAAATGCCCGTCATCGGACATTTTTGTCAGACCGGCATCCGAAGCCGTGGTCACAGCCAAACCGCGTGAGCGAAGCGCAAAAACGAGGGCCCGGTTCACAGCGTCCTCGTCGACATAGATCTGGAAAAGTTCCACGGAGGATCAGCGCCGGTGTTGCTCTGCCAACTCGTCGTATGCGCGCTCTTCAGCTTCCAGATCGGCGTCGATTTCGGCCTTGTTGGCATAATAATAGGCCAAAGCGGCATGCACCTGTGCCAGCGAAAGCTGGCCGAAGTTGCTTACGATCTCCTCCGGCGTGTAGCCCATGCTGTGCCACGCGGCGATACGGCGCACGGAAACGCCCGTCCCGGCGATGCACGGCCGGCCGCCGCGAATCTTTGGGTCTCGGGAGATGAGGCTGCCGATCTCGGTAACACTTGCCATCATTCCAAGCATAGTGCCAGCCCCAGTCAACGCCTACGCCGAGCGCAACAGGAGCCACGTCCACACCTCGGGAAGCACGTCCTGGCGGTTGTTGCACGGAAAATTTTCCTGGTGACAAGCCTGGCAAATTTTTCTTCGCTTCCCGCTCAGTGACTTAGCCAAAACTCGCACTCCAAACCAATTCCCCGCCTTCACAATCCTGCCAGGAGAAAGTGTATGACCACTCGCCGGCAACCAAACCCCAACCACCCGCCCTCCACCCCGGCCACCGCGGTCGTCACGCATTTTGACGGAACGAACCCGGTAACTTCAACATTCTGCACGCCGGCGCTCCAAAACGCCTGCGCAAAACTGCACTCATCGCGACCCAACCCCCCCAACTTCGTACAATCGAAATGCGCAGCCGTTTTCGAGGGGGTGGGGTGAAATGAGACCGCCATTCGATCCGCTCGTGGAAGAGTGGTTTCGCGAACGCTTCGGCAATCCGACACAGCCGCAGGCCGAAGGCTGGCCCATCATCCACCAGGGCTCCGACATCCTCATCTCCGCTCCCACCGGTTCCGGCAAGACCCTCGCAGCCTTTCTCATCTGCCTCGACGCCCTCGTGCGCGAAGCCCGCAACGCCAACCTGCCCGACGAAACCCGCGTCGTCTACGTCTCACCGCTCAAAGCCCTCAGCAACGACGTCCGCACCAATCTCGAAACCCCCCTCGCGGAAATCCGCGAGCTCGCCGAGCAACGCGGCATCACCCTCCAGCCCATCCGGACCGCCGTTCGCACCGGCGACACCCCCGCCGGCGAGCGCCTGCAGATGGGCCGCCGCCCGCCCCACATTCTCGTCACCACGCCCGAGTCGCTCTTCATCCTGATGACCGCCGAGCGCTCGCGCGCCATGCTCCGCACCACGCGCACCGTCATCGTCGACGAAATCCACGCGATGGCCGACGACAAACGCGGCTCCCATCTCTCGCTCACCCTCGCCCGCCTCGACGCGCTCACCGGCTCGCGGTCCCAGCGCATCGGCCTCTCCGCCACCGTCAAGCCCATCGAAGACGTCGCTCGCTTCATCGGACCGGATACCCGCATCGTCAACGTCGGCCATCGCCGCGACATGGACCTCGCCGTCGTGGTCCCTCGCGACGAGCTCGGACCCGTCGCCACCCACGAAATGTGGGCCGAGCTCTACGACCGCATGGCCGAGCTGATCCTCGCCCACCGCACCACCCTCGTCTTCGTCAACACCCGCCGGCTCTCCGAACGCGTCGCCCACGCCCTCTCCGAAAGGTTGGGCAAAGAGGCCGTCCTGCCCCATCACGGCAGCCTCGCGCGTGCCCTCCGCCTCGAAGCGGAAAAGCGTCTCAAGCATGGACAACTGCGCGCCGTCGTCGCCACCGCCTCCCTCGAACTCGGCATCGACATCGGAACCGTCGACCTCGTCATTCAGACCGGCTCCCCCCGCTCCATCGCTGTCGCGCTGCAACGGATTGGCCGCTCCGGCCACTGGGTCGGCGCTCGCCCGAAAGGCCGCATCTTCGTCACCACTCGCGACGAGCTCATCGAAGCCGCCGCCCTCATCCATTCCATTCGTCTCGGTGAGCTCGAACGCATCGAGATCCCTGAAAACGCCCTTGACATCCTGTCGCAGCAGATCGTCGCTGCCGCCGCCTCCGAAGCGTGGGAAGAGGACGCCCTCTACGACCGCATTCGCACCGCCTGGCCCTACCGAAATCTTCCCCGCGAAGACTTCGACGCCATCATCGAAATGCTGTCGGAAGGCATCACCACCTCGCGCGGCCGCAGTGGAGCCTACCTCCACCGCGACCGCGTCAATGGCCGCGTGCGAGGCCGCCGCGGCGCGCGCCTGGCCGCCATCACGTCCGGTGGAGCCATCCCCGACACCACCAATTACGCCGTCACCGCCGAGCCTGACCAACGCAACATCGGCACCGTCGACGAGGACTTCGCCGTCGAAAGCCAGGCCGGCGACACCTTCCTCCTCGGAACGCACTCCTGGCGCATCAAGCGCGTCGGCGGAGGCCGAGTCATCGTCGAAGACGCCCACGGCGCCCCGCCGTCCGTACCCTTCTGGCGCGGCGAAGCCCCGGGCCGTTCCGTCGAGCTCTCCGCCAGCGTCTCCCGCACCCGCGAACAAATCTATGCTCCCCTCGCGCAAGAGTTCCTCATCAAGGACTGCGCCCTCGACGAAGCTGGAGCCCGCCAGGCCATCGCCTACGTCGCCGCCGGAGCCCTGGCCCTCGGCGTCGTCCCCTCCCAGACCGTCGTCGTCGCCGAACGGTTCTTCGACGAAAGCGGCGGAATGCAGCTCGTCGTCCACGCCCCCTTCGGCTCGCGCATCAACAAGGCCTGGGGACTGGCCCTGCGCAAACGCTTCTGCCGCACCTTCAATTTCGAGCTCCAGGCCGCCGCCACCGACAACGGCATCCTCATCTCGCTGATGGAGCAGCACGCCTTCCCGCTCGATCTCGTCTTCGAGTTCGTGAAGACCGAGAACCTCGAGCACGTCCTCACCCAGGCCGTCCTCGCCACGCCCATGTTTGCCACCCGCTGGCGTTGGAACGTCTCCCGCGCCCTCGCCATCCTGCGCTTCAACGGCGGCCGCAAAGTTCCCGCCCCCATCCAGCGCATGCGCTCCGACGACTTGCTCGCCTCGGCCTTCCCCGACCAGGTCGCCTGCGCCGAAAACCTGACCGGCGAAATTCGCATCCCTGATCACCCATTAGTGAAAGAGACCATCAACAACTGCCTGCACGAGGCCATGGACCTCGACGGCCTCGCCGCCGTCATCGGCGCCATCGAATCGGGCGCCATCCGTACTGTCGCCGTCGAGAGCCCCGAACCCTCCCAGCTTTCGCACGAGATCGTCAACGCCAACCCCTTCGCCTTCCTTGACGATGCGCCCTTGGAAGAACGGCGCGCTCGCGCCGTGCAATTGCGCAGCACCCTTCGCTCCGATTTCGTCGGCGGCGCCGGCATTCTTGACCCCGCCCTCGTCGAGCAAATCTCGCGCGAGGCCTGGCCCGAAGCCCGCGATGCGGACGAGGTCCACGATGCGCTGCTCACCCTCATCACCTTGCCTCCGGTCCCCGAATGGCAAGGCTTCTTTAACGAACTTCACGCCGCCGGACGCGCCTCCCTCATCACACGGGCCGGGCAACCCTTCTGGGTTGCGACTGAGAGGCTCCACGACGTCTCCGATTCCGTCATGACCCTTCGAGGCTGGATGGAATCCCTCGGTCCCGTCACCGCAACATGGCTCGCCGAAAAACTCGCGTTCCCAAAAGACAACATCGAACAGGCTCTGCTCGCGCTCGAAGCCGAAGGCCAGGTCCTCCGCGGCCGCTTCTCCGTGCCCGAAGGCGCCGGAGAGATCCAGTGGTCCAATCGCCGCATCCTCGCCCGCATCCACCGCGCCACCCTCGGCCAGCTCCGCCGCGAAATCGAGCCCGTCTCCGCCGAAGATCTGCTCCGCTTCCTCTGCCGCTGGCACCACCTCACGCCCGGCACCCAGCTTCATGGCGCTGATGGCACTTTGCAGATCATCCGCCAGTTGCAGGGCTACGAGATTCCCGCCGCGGCATGGGAGTTCGAAATCCTGCCGCGCCGCATCGCGCGCTACGATCCCGAATTCCTCGACGAACTCTGCCTCTCGGGCGAAGTGATGTGGGGCCGCCTGTCTCCCCACCCCGCCCTCGAGGAAGAAAGCGGCCGCCGCGTCCGCGCCACCCGCATCGCGCCGGTCTCACTCTTCCTCCGCGAAGACCTCGATTGGCTCGCGCTCCCGCACGACTTCCGCGAGGAGGCCCTCTCCTACCCCGCACGCGACATCCTGCGTGTTCTCCAGGAACGCGGAGCCTCGTTCTTCACCGACCTGCCGCGACTTGCCGGCCACCTTCCGAGCGAAATCGAAGACGGCCTCTGGGAACTCGTCGCCGCCGGGCTTGTCACCGCCGACGGATTCGAAAACCTTCGCGCCTTGATCGACCCGAAACGGCGGCGCGGTGAAGGCCGCGGCCGCCATGCGCGGCCCCGCCACGCCGCCGGACGCTGGGCCTTGCTTCGCACCGCCGGAACGCCCCAGGTGGACCGCGTCGAAGCCTTCGCTGATCTATTGATCCGCCGCTGGGGCGTGCTCCTCCGTGATCTGCTCGCCCGTGAATCGTCGGCTCCCTTCTGGCGCGATCTCCTGCCCATGCTGCGCCGCAAAGAGGCTCGCGGCCAGCTCCGCGGCGGACGCTTTGTCACTGGCTTTTCGGGCGAGCAATTCGCCGCCCCCGAAGCCTTGGATCTGCTCCGGGCTGTGCGCCGCGAAGGGCTGTCCGGCCTCCCGCGCATCGCCAACGCCGACCCGCTCAATCTCGCCGGCATCGTCCTGCCCGGCCCTCGTGTCAGTACCATCTCCCAGGGGTTTCGGTCGTTGGTCGAACAAAATGCGAGAGAATGGTCGGCACGATGACGAAGTCCCGCCGCCAGTTCTTGAAATCCTCGGCCGCCGTGGGAGTTTTCCCGGCGATTGTGCCGGCCCGGGTATTCGGCAAGTACGCGCCCAGCAACATGATTCAGGTGGCGCAGATCGGCTGCGGGCGCATCGCACGATCCTCGGAGTTCCCAGGCCTGCTCCGCAACGCCGAAGTCGCCCGCTTCGTCGCCGTCTGCGACCTCGACACGGTGCGCCTCGCCGATGCCAAGACCATCATCGAAGGCGCCTACGCGAAGAAGTTCGGCAGCGGCAACTACGCGAGCGTCAAGACCTACGGCAACTACAAAGAGATGCTGCTCGACAAGAGCATCGACGCCGTCTGCATCAGCACCCCCGACCACTGGCACGCGCAGCCCGCCATGGAGGCAGCGCTCGCCGGCAAAGACGTCTACCTGCAGAAGCCGGCTTCTCTCACCATCCGCGAAGGGCGCCAAATGGCCGACGTCATCAAAAAGACCGGCCGCATCCTCCAAATCGGCAGCCAGCAGCGTTCCGACATCGCCTTCCGCCTGGCATGCGAGTTGATCCGCAACGGCCGCATCGGCAAGGTCAAGCAGATCTTCATCGGGCTCCCCGTCGATCCCGGCGGCGAAGTCGAGCCCGAGATGCCCGTGCCCTCCAATCTCAATTACGACATGTGGCTCGGTTCGACGCCTCTGGCCTACTACACCGAGAAACGCGTTCACCCTCAGTCGTCCGACATGCGCGCCCGCTACGACCGCCCCGGCTGGCTGCGATGCGAACAGTTCGGCGCCGGCATGATCACTGGTTGGGGCGCGCATCACCTCGACATCGCACACTGGGCCATGGACCTTGAATCGAGCGGCCCCATCGAAGCTGTTGCCATGGCCGAGTTCCCCAAGAAGGGGCTCTGGGACGTCCACGGCTCCTTCCACATCGCGATGAAGTATCCGAACGGCGCCGAGATGTATATCAGCGAAAAGTACCCGAACGGCCTCCGCTTCATCGGCGAAGATGGCTGGATCTGGGTAACGCGCGGCCGGTATCGCGCCGGCGAACCCGCCGAAGGCGAGCGCAGCAAAACGATCGACGCCAGCGATCCCCGCATTCTGCGAACCGGCATCAAGGACAACGAACTGCACCTGCATGCGAGTCCGGGCAACGATCACCACCTCGACTGGTTGACCAGCATCAAGAACCGCCAGCAGCCGGTCGCCCCCGCCGAGGCCGGTCACCGCGCCTGCACGGCCTGCCTCGTGGGTTACGCCGCGATGAAGCTCGACAAGACCTTGAAATGGGACCCGGCCAAAGAGCGCTTCGACACCGAAGAGGCCAACCAGTTGATCGCCCGCAAGCAGCGCGCGCCCTACGGAACGGATTCAGTGAAATCATGAAAACCCTTCTCCTCTTTTTGATCGCCGCCGGTAGTTTGATTGCCGGTGATGTGAAAGTCTTCCCCGTACCGAAGACCGACTACGCGGCCTACAAGACGTACAACTGGCTCCCCCCGCGGCTTCTGACCGCCTCCGGATTGGTTGAGGACGATCCGACCATCGCGCCCCTCATCAAGAAGGCGGTGAACCGGGAACTCGCCAAGAAGGGCTTCACCGAGGTGCCCTCCGGTGGCAGCGTCCAGATCGTGTCCATCGGCATGTCGACCGGAACCCTCATGCTGGACGGCTTCCTCGCCACCTACGGCTTCGACGTCTACTGGGGCGTCACCACTGCGAACATCACGCCGGTAACGAGCTACAACCGCGAAGGAACGCTGGCCGTCGCGCTCATAGACCCGAAGACGAAGAAGGGCATTTGGTGCGGCATGGCCACCGAAGCTCTCGGACGCCCGGGCCGGACGGAAAAGGCCATCGACAGCGCCGCGGAGCGCATGTTCAAGAAGTACCCGCCTAAGAAGTAGCGAGGTACAAGCCGAACTCGGAGATCACCGGCTCGGCCGGCGATGACTTCAGAACCCGCAGCCTGACGCGGTTCGCCGCAATGGGCGTGTCGGTCCGAATCAGCCGGCAGTTGCCGATGCTGGTTGCGCGAGCGAACGTTTGCCAGCCGCCTTCGTTCCAATGGTCGAGCTCGAACGATTCGACGCGCTGCCCCAGCCGGATGTCCTCGCGCAGCCGCACGACGTTGAACGTAACGGAACGGCCGAGGTCGAGAGTCTTCCCGGCATCCGTCGCGCGAGCCTTCGCCGCCAGGTCGGTACTGAACATCGAGCGCAGACGGTCGCCGAAGCCGCGCAGCGAGGCGACGTCGTTCTCGTGGAGCAGCCCGCGCCGGTCCGGAGGAACGTTCAGCAGGAAGCTGGCGCCGCGGCCGACCGACTTGAAGTACAGGTCCATCAGTTGGTCCGGCGTTTTGACCTTCCCGTTCTCCTTCTCGTGCCAGAACCAGCCGGGCCGGATCGAGACGTCGCATTCGGCCGGCAGCCACTTCGACCCGCTGCGATGGCCGGTGCCCGCCTCCTTGTATCGCGTGTCGCCGGGCGAGGGCGCGCCGCCGTCCTCGCCCACCGGATCGTAAGTGGCCCAGCACGTCTCGTCCGCGTAGCCCTTTTCGTTGCCCACCCAGCGGATGTCCGGACCGACGTCGCTGAAGATCACCGCGTTGGGCTGGAGCGACCGGACCAGGTCCCATGTCCGCGGCCAGTCGTAATACGTGCGCTTATCGATGAGCCGCTTCTCGCGGGCGCCGCCGTAGTAACCGTCGCCGCCATTGGCGCCGTCGTGCCAGACCTCGAAGATCGGCCCGTAGCCAGTCAGCAGCTCGCGCAACTGCTCGCGGTACATCGTGACGTACTTGGGCCTACCGTAGAGGGCGCTGTTGCGATCCCAGGGCGAAAGGTAAACGCCGAACAGCAGGCCGTTCTTGCGAGCCGCTTCGGAGATCTCTTTCACCACGTCGCCCTGGCCGCCGCGCCAGGAGCTGTTACGTATCGAATGATCGGTAGTCCGAGTTGGCCAAAGGCAGAACCCGTCGTGATGCTTGCAGGTCAAGATCACGCCGCGCATCCCGCCAGCCTTCAAAGCTCGGACGATGGCGTCCGCATCGAAGGCCGTGGGGTTAAAGATGGACGGATCCTCATCGCCGTACCCCCACTCTCTATCGGTAAAGGTATTGACCGTGAAATGAAGAAAGGCATAGCATTCAAGCTGATGCCAGCGAAGTTGGCGCTCCGACGGAACTGGAACCGCCGCGGTGGCATGAATTAGCCCCAGGGGGGCTAGAGTAAGGAACTCTCTTCGGGAAGGCATGTTAGCGAGCCCTGGGTAACCTCTCTCGCATCAATAACATCATCTTAAGAGAGTACAGGAGGGGCCTCGCTTGCGCCTCGAAACAGTTCTTATAGGATCATTTGCTGCCCTGCTATCCGTTGGATTGGTTGGATGCTCGAACGCTGGAGGACCGGCTTCGGCCAAAGCCGCCAGCAAGAAGGGGGGCGGTGACGTTCCCGTCATCGTAGCCGTCGCCAAGACCAAGGACGTTCCCGTAGAGCTAGACGTCATTGGCAACGTCGAGGCTTCATCCACAGTCACGATCAAGCCACAGGTATCGGGCGAGCTGACGAAGGCCCATTTCCGTGAAGGGGATTTCGTGAACGCCGGAGACCTGATGTTCGAGATCGACCCACGGACGCTTCAGGCTCAGATCCGCCAGGCGGAGGCCAACGTGGCGCGGAGCGAAGCCATGTCGCGCCAGGCCCAGGCGAACCTGGCTCGGGACATCGCGAACGCGGAGTATGCGAAGTCCCAGGCCGGACGCTACACGCAGCTCGCGCAAGAAGGAGTGATCTCCAAGGAGCAGGACCAGCAGTTCCAGTCCCAGGCGCAGGCCCAAAACGAAGCCGTGTCGGCGGACCGCGCCGCGATCGAGAGCTCGAAAGCGGACATCGCCGCCAACCACGCGACGCTGGACAACTTGAGGGTCCAGCTCGGCTTCACGACAATCCGCGCGCCGATTACGGGCCGCACCGGGACGCTGTTGGTGAAGCAGGGCAACATCGTCACCGCGAATACGAGTGAACTCGTAACGATCAACCAGCTTCAACCGGTCTTCGTTGCCTTCGCCATCCCCGAGTCGCAGCTCAAAAGCGTGTCGGGCCGTTTCGGCAAGGAGAAGATTGAAGTGTTGGCTGCGCCGCAAGCCGGCGGCGAGGATCCACATCGCGGCGTCCTGACGTTCTACGAGAACACGGTCGATCCGAATACCGGCACTATCAAGCTGCGAGGTACCTTCCCGAACGAAGACCGTAAGCTGTGGCCGGGAGAGTTCGTGCGGGTGCGGCTGCGGCTTGATGTTCTTGCAAACGCCGTGGTCGTGCCCAACCAGGCCGTTCAGACCGGGCAGGACGGCCAGTTCATCTATGTCGTCAAGGATGACAAGACCGTGGAGTCGCGGCCGGTGACGACCTCGACCCGAACCGGACAGGAACTCGTCATCGCCTCCGGACTCAAGGCGGGCGAAACCGTAGTGACCGAAGGACAGTTGCGCCTGGCTCCCGGCATGCGAGTGATGGTTCGCACACCCGGTGCCGGAGGCGGCCAACGCGGCGGCGGACCGCCCAAGAAGTCATGAACGTCTCCGAGCTATTCATCCGCAGACCCGTCGCGACGATCCTGCTGATGGCGGGCATCGCGATGTTCGGGGCCCTGGCCTACCTCGCGCTGCCGGTGAGCGATTTGCCGACAGTGGACTATCCCACTCTGTCCGTTTCGGCGAGCCTGCCGGGCGCGGATCCGTCCACCATGGCCTCGGCCGTGGCGACGCCCTTGGAGCGGCAGTTCACCACCATCGCGGGCGTCGATTCGATGACGTCGACGAATTCGCTCGGCAGCTCGCAGATCACACTGCAGTTTGACCTGGCGCGCAAGATCGATGGTGCCGCGGTGGACGTGCAGACCGCGATCGCCGAAGCGATGCCGCTACTGCCGCCCGGCATGCCGGCGCCGCCTTCGTTCCGCAAGGTGAACCCCGCCGACATGCCGATCCTGTTCTTCGCGCTCACCTCGAAGACGCTGCCGAAATGGGTGCTCGACGAGTATGCCGAATCCGTGATCGCGCAGCGAATCTCCGGTATCGACGGGGTGGCGCAGGTCCAGGTGATGGGCGC
>Ga0335084_10008411_pt1 | contig 10285 bp, 9 predicted proteins | sample Lox_Sample_44_FD_206721 | JGI IMG/M metagenome (GOLD analysis project Ga0335084, IMG submission 206721) | Soil microbial communities from Loxahatchee National Wildlife Refuge, Florida, United States - Lox_Sample_4.4 | ecosystem: Environmental > Terrestrial > Soil > Wetlands | place: USA: Florida... | reverse complement strand
TTCAGTCCCTTCTTCGCTGCCATCCGGTCGCTCATCACGATGCAGGCCGACGCCCCGTCGGAGAACTGGCTCGCGTTGCCGGCGGCGATGACGCCGCCCTCGATCGCCGGCTTGATCTGCGACACGCCTTCGTAGGTCGTATCGGGACGGATACCTTCGTCCCGGGAGGCGGTGGTCTCCTTCAGCGTCTCGACGCCCGTCTGCTTGTCGATGACCTTCATCCGCGTCGCGATCGGCACGATCTCGTCCTTGAACTTGCCGGCCTCCTGCGCCGCCGCGGCGCGGAGCTGGCTCTGCACGCCGTAGCGGTCCTGCACCTCGCGCCCGATCCCGTACTTCTTCGCGACGTACTCGGCCGTCTGCAGCATCGGCCAGTAGACCTCCGGCCTGTTCTTCGCGAGCCAGTCCTCGGTGAACATGTGCTTGTTCATCTCGTTCTGGACGCAGGAGATCGACTCGACGCCGCCCGCCGCGTAGATCTCGCCTTCGCCGGTCAGGATGCGCTGCGCGGCGAGCGCGATCGTCTGCAACCCGGAGGAGCAAAAACGGTTCACCGTGATGCCGGAGGTCTCGACCGGGCAGCCGGCGCGGATCGCGATCTGGCGCGCGATGTTCCAGCCGGTCGCGCCCTCGGGGTTCGCGCAGCCGATGATCACGTCCTCGATCTCGGCCGGATCGAGCTTCGCGCGCTCGATCGCGTGCTTCACGGCGTGTCCGCCCATCGTCGCGCCGTGGGTCATGTTGAGCGCGCCGCGCCAGGACTTGCAGAGCGGGGTGCGCGCGGTCGATACGATCACTGCCTCGGTCATGGGTTCGCTCCTAATTGAATGTCTTGCCGTCCGCCGCGAGGCGCGCGAGGAGGGCGGCGGGCTTCCAGAACTGCCCGTTCCGTCCCTTCGCGTACCGCTCCATCGCGGCGACCACGTTCTTCAGGCCCACGGTGTCGGCGTAGAACATCGGGCCGCCGCGATACGGCGGGAAGCCGTAGCCGGTCAGGTACACCATGTCGATGTCGCTCGCGCGGAGCGCGATCCCTTCGTCGAGGATCTTCGCCCCCTCGTTCGCAAGCGCGAACATGCATCGCTCGACGATCTCGGCGTCGGTCACCGCGCGGCGCTGGACGCCGATCTCCTTCGAGTAGTCGCCGATCAGCTTCTCGACCTCGGGGTCGGGGACCGGCGCGCGCGAGCCGGCTTCGTACTTGTAGACGCCCTTGCCCGTCTTCTGGCCGAAGCGACCCTGCTCGCAGATCCGGTCGACCCACGCAGGGTACACCTGCCGCTCGGGGTCCTCGGCGCGACGCCGCTTGCGGATGTGCCAGCCGATGTCCTGCCCGGCCATGTCCATCATCGCGAACGGGCCCATCGCGAGGCCCCAGTCCTGCAGCGCCTTGTCGACCTGCTGCGGGAGCGCGCCTTCCTCGACCAGGAAGTAGGCCTGCCGCAGGTACTCCTCGAGCATCCGGTTGCCGATGAAGCCGTCGCAGACGCCGGAGACGACGCCGAGCTTGCGGATCTTCTTCGAGAGCTGCATGACCGTGGCGAGCACGTCCTTCGCGGTCGCCTTGCCGCGCACGACCTCGAGCAGCCGCATCACGTTCGCCGGGCTGAAGAAGTGCATGCCGATGACGTCGCCCGGGCGCTTCGTGAAGGAGGCGATCCGGTCCAGATCGAGCGTCGAGGTGTTGCTCGCGAGGATCGCACCCGGCTTCATCGTCTCGTCGAGCTTCCTGAACACCGCCTCCTTCACCCCGATGTCCTCGAACACCGCCTCGATCACGAGGTCGGCGTCGCGGATCGCGCCATAGTCGAGCGCGGTCGAGAACCGCGCCACCCGCTTGTCCATCTCGTCCTGCGCCAGGCGTCCCTTCGACACCGTCGCCGCGTAGTTCTTGCGGATCGTGTCGAGTCCGCGGTCGAGCGCCTCCTGCTTTACCTCGACCAGGGCCACGGGGAAGCCGGCGTTCGCGAACGCCATCCCGATGCCGCCGCCCATCGTGCCGGCGCCGATGATCGCCACCTTCCGGATCTCGCGCACCGGCGTCGACTCGGGGACGTCGGGGATCTTCGCCGCGGCGCGCTCGCCGAAGAACGCGTGGCGCATCGCCTTCGACTCGGTCGTGACCACCAGCTCCTCGTAGCGCGCACGCTCGAACTTGAGGCCTTCGTCAGCGGGGAGGTTCGCTGCCGCTTCGACGCAGTCGACGATCTTAGGCGGCGCGGGGTAGCCGCGCGATTCCTTGGCCACCCGCTTCCGCGCCTCGGCGAAGAACGCCGCCGCGTCGCCGGCGAGCTTCGCCTTCTCGTCGCGCAGCCGGCGCAAGGGGCGCTTCTCCGCGACCACCTTCCCGGCGAACGCCAATGCCGCCTGCACGAGGTCGCCTTGAGCGATCTCGTCCACGAGGCCGGCGGGCGCCTTGTCGGAGGCGACCGGATTGCCGGAGATCATCATGTCGAGCGCCGCTTTGGCGTCGATCGCGCGCGGCAGGCGCTGGGTGCCGCCGGCGCCCGGCAGAATCCCGAGCTTCACCTCCGGCAGCGCGAGCTGCGCGCCCGGCGCGGCGATCCGGTAGTGGCAGCCGAGCGCGAGCTCGAGCCCGCCGCCCATCGCGACCTTGTGGATCGCCGCGATCACCGGCTTCGTGCTCGCGTCGAGCATCGCGATCACTTCGCGCAGGTGCGGCGTCGCCATCGCCACCGGCGTGTTGAACTCGCGGATCTCGGCACCGCCGGAGAACGCGTTCCCCGCGCCGGTGAGGACGATCGCCTTGACGTTCGGGTCACCAAGGGCTTTGTCGAGGCCTTCGGCGATGCCTTTGCGCACGCCGTGCGCGAGGGTGTTGACCGGCGGGTTTTCCAGCGTGATGACGGCGACCGCGCCGTGGATGGCGTATCCGGCGGTTGGCATGGGCTCCTCCTAGTCCGGCGACACGAGTTTGAGACCGACGATTCCCGCGACGATCAACCCGATGGAGCCGAGACGGAGCGTGGTGGCCGGCTCGGCGAACAGGATGATGCCGAGGATCGCCGTGCCGGCCGCGCCGACTCCGGTCCATACCGCGTAGCCGGTGCCGATCGGGATCGTCTTCAGCGCGAGTCCGAGCAGGACGACGCTGATCACCATCGAAGCGACCGTCCAGACGCTCGGCCAAAGCCGGGTGAAGCCTTCGGTGTACTTGAGGCCGATCGCCCAGCCGATCTCGAACAGGCCGGCGACGAAGAGGAGGATCCAGTTCATGGGGCGGGGCGGGCAGGCGGGGGAGCGGCGATTGTAGCCCCAGCCGCCGCGCGGCCGTGCTACGTTACGCCGCCCGCTGCCGCGGGCGGCACAACGGCGCGATTCCCGCATCCACCAACTTCAGGGAGGCGTTCATGGACCTGATCATCTCGCTCGTCATCGGCGGCATCATCGGCTGGCTCGCCAGCATCGTGATGAAGACCAACGCCCAGATGGGGATCATCGCGAACGTGCTGGTGGGCATCGTCGGCTCCGCCCTCGGCCACTGGCTCGCCGGGATGCTCGGCATCGCCGCCGGCGGGATCGGCGCGTGGATCGTCGCCCTCGTCGGCGCGATCATCCTGATCGCGATCCTGCGCGCGCTCGGGATCTTCAAGAAGTAGCGCGGACCGGGCGCTCCCTCAGCGCCCGGCACGCAGGCTCGGGAGCCCGATGCCGGCGGCGTCGAAGCCGCCGTCCACGGCGAGCGTCTGCCCGTTGACGTAGCTCGCCGCGTCGCTTCTCGGCTGGCCGGAATTTCTCGTACACTGCCGCGGCTGAAGGAACGAGATGCGGGCCGACCCGCGCCGCCCCGGCCTGTCCCGCCCCCCATGCCCATCCTGAGCGTCGAGGCGCTTTCGGTCCGGTTCGACGGCGTCGTCGCACTCGACCGGGTGTCGTTCGACGTGGAGCCGCGGCAGATCGTCGGCCTGATCGGCCCCAACGGCGCGGGCAAGACCACGCTCTTCAACTGCCTGAGCCGGCTCTACACGCCGGATTCGGGCGCGATCGCGTACCGCGGCACGCCGATCCTCGGGCTGCCGCCCCACCGGCTCGCCGGGTTCGGCATCGGCCGCACCTTCCAGAACCTTGCGCTCTTCCCGACGATGTCGGTGCTGCAGAACGTCATGGTCGGCGGGCACAGCCGCACGCGCAGCGGGTTCGCGGCGAACGCGCTCGGCCTGGCGTGGGTCAGGCGCGAGGACGAGGCGAACCGGCGCGATGCGGAGGCGCTGCTGCGGTTCCTCGGCATCGACGCGCTGGCGGCACATCCGGCGGCCGGGCTGCCCTTCGCGACGCTTAAGCGCGTGGAGCTCGCGCGCGCGCTCGCGGGCCGCCCGCAGCTCCTCCTGCTCGACGAGCCCGCGGGCGGGCTGAACCACGAGGAGGTAGCGGCGCTCGGCGCCCTGATCCGCCGCCTGCGCGACGAGCGCGGCCTGACGATCCTGCTGGTCGAGCACCACATGAACCTCGTCATGCAGGTCTCCGACCGCGTGGTCGTGCTCGACTTCGGGCGGAAGATCGCCGAGGGCACCCCGGCCGAGGTGCAGCGCGATCCCGAAGTGATCCGCGCGTACCTCGGGACCGAGACGGACAAGGCAGCATGAGCCCGCTGCTCGAAGTGCAGGGGCTCGACGCCTATTACGGGCGGGTCAAGGCGCTCGACGGCGTGACCTTCTCGCTCGCCGCCGGCGGCATCACCACCATCCTCGGCGCGAACGGTGCGGGCAAGACGACGACGCTCCGCGCGATCTCGCGCATGGTCCGGACCGAGGGGCAGATCCGCTTCGCCGGCGAGCCGATCGAGACGTGCAGCACGGAGGAGGTGGTCCGACGCGGCGTGGCGCATGCGCCGGAGGGTCGCGGGACGTTCGCCCAGCTCACCGTGGAGGAAAACCTGCGCCTCGGCGCGTGGGGCCGGCGCGACCGGGCGGGCCTCGAGCAGGAATTCGCGCGCGTGTTCGGGTACTTTCCGGCGCTCCAAGTGCGGCGGAAGCAGCAGGCGGGGACGCTCTCCGGCGGCGAGCAGCAGATGCTCGCCGTGGCGCGCGCGCTGATGCTCAGGCCGCGGCTCCTCCTGATGGACGAGCCGTCGCTCGGCCTCGCGCCGCTCATCGTGCAGGAGATCTTCCGCATCCTGCGCGCGGTGAACGCCGAGACCGGCGTCGCCATCCTGCTGGTCGAGCAGAACGCCGCGCTCGCCCTCGATCTCGCGGACCACGTCTTCCTGATGGAGACCGGCCGGGTGGTGATGGAGGGGCCGTCCGGGCTGCTGCGCCGCGACGACTCGATCCGCAAGGCGTACCTGGGCTACTGATGATGACTGTTTCACTCGAATTGGGGAGCACGAGGGGGTGTGGCCCCCCGTGTCGTACCACCTGATGGACATCTTCATCCAGCAGGTCGTCTCGGGGCTCGCGACCGGCAGCATCTACGCGGCGCTCGCCCTCGCGCTCGTCATGATCTACGAGGCGACCGACGTGGTGAACTTCGCGCAGGGAGAAATGGCGATGTTCGCGACCTACATCTGCTGGGCGATGCTGAGCGCAGGGGTGCCCTACTGGGGCGCGTTCTGCGGCACGCTCGCGATCGCGTTCATCGGCGGGCTGCTCATCGAACGCATCGTGATCCGGCCGGTCGAGAACGCACCGATCCTCACGATCGTGATCATCACCATCGGCCTCCTGGAGATCTTCAACAGCCTTGCCGGCTGGATCTTCTCCTACGTCCAGAAGCCGTTCCCGAGCCCGTTCCCGAAGGAACCGGTGCGCTTTGGCGAGATCGTGATCGGCTCGCACGAGCTCGGGCAGATCGGCGTCACGCTCGCCGTCCTGGCGTGCATCTTCGTGTTCTTCCGGTTCACGCCGCTCGGGCTCGCGATGCGCGCGGCGGCACAGAACCCGGTGTCGAGCCGCCTGGTCGGGATCCGCGTGGGCTGGATGCTCGCGCTCGGCTGGGGCCTCGCGGCGATGTTCGGCGCGGTGGCGGGCGTGATGATCGCGCCGATCGTCTTCCTCGAGCCCAACATGATGGGCGGGATCCAGATCTACGCGTTCGCGGCGGCGACGCTCGGCGGGTTCACCAGCCCGGTCGGTGCGGTCGTGGGCGGGCTCATCGTGGGCGTGGTGGAGAACCTGGTCGGCACCTACGTCAGCTTCATCGGCACCGAGCTGAAGCTGACGGTGGCGCTCGCGATAATCATCATCGTGCTCCTCGTCAAGCCGAGCGGCCTCTTCGGCCGCGCCGTCGTGAGACGCGTCTGATGGCCCGCCGCGCGCCCGTCGTCGTGGTCGTCGCGGTGGTGGTCGCGTGCGCGCTGCCGTTCCTCCTCAGCAACTTCCGCCTGTTCCAGTTCACGCAGGTGTACATCTACGCGATCGCGCTGCTCGGCCTGAACCTGCTGACCGGGTACAACGGCCAGATCTCCCTCGGCCACGGCGCGTTCTACGCGATCGGCGCGTACGTTGCGGCGATCATGATGGACCAGTGGCACGTCCCCTACGGCTGGACGATCCCGGCGGCGGGCGTGATCTGCTTCGCGGCGGGGTTCCTCTTCGGGCTGCCGGCGCTCCGCCTCGAGGGGCTCTACCTGGCGCTCGCCACGTTCTCCCTCGCGCTCGCGACGCCGCAGATCCTGAAGTACTTCGAGCACTGGACCGGCGGCTCGCAGGGCATCGTCCTGACCAAGCCGTCGGCCCCCTCCGGACTGCCGCTCAACCCCGACCAGTGGCTGTACTTCGTTGCGCTCGCGGTCCTGCTCGCGGCGCTCCTGCTCGCGGCCAACCTGCTGCGGGGACGCGTGGGGCGGGCGATCGTCGCGCTCCGCGACAACCCGATCGCGGCGCGGGCGATGGGCGTGAACGGCGCGCTCTACAAGTCGCTCACCTTCGGGGTAAGCGCGGCCTATACCGGGGTCGCGGGCGCGCTGTCGGCGGTCGCGATCGCCTACGTCGCGCCCGACTCGTTCAACATCTTCCTGTCGATCGCCCTCCTGATCGGCATCGTGGTCGGCGGCCTCGCGTCGATTTCGGGCGCGATCTACGGCGCGTTCTTCGTCCACTTCGTGCCGATCTGGGCGCAGGACATCTCCAAGGCCGCGCCGTGGGCGATCTTCGGGGTGTCCCTCATTCTCTTCATGTACTTTATGCCCTATGGCATCGCCGGGGCGGTGCACCGCATCGCACAACGCCTGCAGCGGCCACAGCGCACCGGCGACGGGCGGGAGCCCCCGCCTTCGGTTCGTACCACCGCGTAGAGGAGGAGTTTATGAAACAGCTGCTAAGTGCATTGCCCCTCGCGATCGGCCTGATCGCGGCGCCGCCGGCGTTCGCGCAGACGCCGGGCGTCACCGCGACCGAGATCAAGGTCGGGAACATCAATCCGTACAGCGGCCCGGCGTCCGCCTACGGCACGATCGGCAAGTCGATCGGCGCCTACTTCAAGATGGTCAACGACCAGGGCGGCATCAACGGGCGCAAGATCAACTACATCACCTACGACGACGGCTACAGCCCGCCGCGGGCGGTCGAGATGGCGCGCCGGCTGGTCGAGCAGGACCAGGTTGCGCTCATCTTCCAGTCGCTCGGCACGCCGTCGAACAGCGCCATCCACAAGTACATGAACCAGTCGAAGGTGCCGCAGCTCTTCGTCGCGACCGGGGCGACCAAGTGGAACGACCCGAAGAACTTCCCGTGGACGATGGGCTGGCAGCCGAGCTACCAGACGGAAGGGCGCGTCTACGCGGCGTACGTCCTGCAGTCGGTCAAGGACGCGAAGATCGGCATCCTCTACCAGAACGACGACTACGGGAAGGACTACCTCAAGGGCTTCGAGGACGGCCTCGGCGACCGGGCGAAGCAGCTGATCGTCATGCGGCAGAGCTACGAGGTGACCGACCCGACGGTGGATTCGCAGATCGTGAACCTGAAGAACTCCGGCGCGAACGTGTTCTTCAACATCACGACGCCGAAGTTCGCGGTCCAGGCGATCAAGAAATCGTACGACATCGGCTGGAAGCCGCTCCACTTCCTGAACAACGTCTCCACCTCGCTCGGCGCGGTCATGATCCCGGCGGGGACCGAGGCGTCGAAGGGCCTGGTCACCGCGCTGTACCAGAAGGAGGTCACCGACCCGCAGTGGGCGAGCGACAAGGCGTTCCAGGACTGGGTGGCGTGGATGAAGAAGTACTACCCGGAGGGCAAGCTCGACGACCAGTTCAACGCCTACGGCTACAGCGTGGCGATGACGCTAGCGCACGTGCTGAAGGCCTGCGGCAACGATCTCTCGCGCGAGAACATCATGCGCCAGGCGGCGAACATCAAGGATCTCGAGCTGCCGATGCTGCTGCCCGGGATCAGGATCAACACCAGCCTCACCGACTTCGCCCCGATCGAGCAGGCGAAGCTCGCCCGCTTCGACGGTGAGCGCTGGGTGCTCTTTGGCGAGCTGCTCGCGTCGGCGAACCGCTGACGCCGCGGCGCACCGCACCGGCCGGGACCGCGCGGGAGGAGCGCGCGATCCCGGCCGGCCGGCGACTTACGGGGCGACGTAGCCTTCGCCGATCGCCTTCGCAAACGCCGCGAACTCGGCGGCGGTCATCTTGCCCTTGCCCTTCGCCATCGCGTCGAACTTCTTCTCGAGCACGGTCATGGCGTCCTTCTTGGAGATCATGCCGTCCTTGTCGACCATGCCGAGCTGCTTCATCTGCGTCATCAGGCGCTGCTCGGGCTCGATCGACTGGGCGGTCGCGGCCTGGCCGAGGCCGAGCGCGATGCCGAGGGCGAGCGTCGAGAGCGCTACTTTCATGCGGTTCATCGTCAGTCTCCTGTACGTGGTTGGTTGTCGAGAGCCCTCGAAGCCTTGAGCTCCAGCCTTGGTCGCGCGGGGCGCGGGGCGCTTACATCGGGCCCCGGCGTCGCCCACGCGAGCCGCGTGCGCGCGACCACGCGCGCGGCCGCGGCGCGCATGGCGCCTTCAACGGGGGGACGATCCACGACCGCGGCTGGCCACGGTTCGACGGGAAGGCCTGCTTTCATGCCGCCTTATATGGACGCCTCCCGGAGTGCAAGTGTTTTGACGTTCGCGATGGCGGAGGCGGGTGTTTGCGGTCTTATATCCGGCCTACCCTGCAAGGCGTTCCGCCTCGCGGCCTTGATGGTTTCCGTAATCGACACCTCATCTCCATAGCGAGCTCGAAGCTCAAGGCGAGATACAGGTTCGAGTCGATCCCGGGGCACCCGGTTTGCCATCACTGGAGTCAGTTCACTTGCGCAACCTGTCGACGATCCACCTCCGTTAATGATTGATCGGCTACGCCGCTTGCGCGCCGCCAGCCCTCACTCGGCTTGGAGAAAGGGGAGGCGTCCATGTCCATCTCCTTTGACAGTTCCGCGTAGTCGGGGCGGCGGCACCGCACTTACATGGTGCGCCGCGACGCCGGGTAAGGCGGCCGGGCGGCTCACCGACCGATGACCGCGCGGCGACATCGCGAGGAGAGAGCCATGGGCTCGGAAGCTGCAGAGGGATTTCGATCGACGACCGCGGCGGGGTCCACCGCCGCCTTGGCGCGGCTCTCCGCCTGGCTCAGGCAGGCCGACCTCGGGCGCCTGCCGGGGCACGTCGTGCGCCGGATCGCCGAGCAGGACCGGGCGAACGAGATCTTGATCGGGTGGGTGCAGGCCGGGCTGGTCGCGGCGTTCGCGGCGCTCTACTTCACCGCGCGCATGACGGCGCCGGCGGACGCGGTGTTCCACCCGGTGCCGTGGGCGCTCGGGATCTACGCAGCATTCACCGCGTGGCGCCTCTACCGCGCCTACGGCGACCGCGTCACCCACGCGGTGCGCCTTGTGTCCTCGCTGGTCGACGTCGCGCTACTGATGGTCACGATCTGGAGCTTCCACATCCAGTACAACCAGCCGGCGGCGTTCTACCTCAAGGCACCGACGCTGCTCTACATCTTCATCTTCATCGCCCTCCGGGCGCTCACGCTCGCGCCCGGGTACGTGCTCTTCACCGGCCTCGCCGCCGCGGCAGGCTGGCTCGCGCTGGTCGGCTACGCGCTCGCCGGGCCGGGCGGCATGGCGCTCGTGACCCGGGACTACGTAGCGTACATGACCTCGGCGCGTGTTCTCGTCGGCGGCGAGATCGACAAGGTACTCTCGATCCTGATCGTGACGCTGATCCTCGCGGCCGGCGCCGCCCGCGCCCGGTCGCTCCTCCACCGTTCGGTCGCGGAGGGCGCCGCCGCGGGCCGGCTCGCCGAGTTCTTCTCGCCCGAGGTGGCCGCGAC
>Ga0335084_10008407_pt1 | contig 10286 bp, 10 predicted proteins | sample Lox_Sample_44_FD_206721 | JGI IMG/M metagenome (GOLD analysis project Ga0335084, IMG submission 206721) | Soil microbial communities from Loxahatchee National Wildlife Refuge, Florida, United States - Lox_Sample_4.4 | ecosystem: Environmental > Terrestrial > Soil > Wetlands | place: USA... | reverse complement strand
CGCCTCGGCCCCGCCAAAAAGATCATCCTCCTTTGCCCCGACCACCTGGATGTGGATTCCTCGCGCCTTCATGGCTTCGCGCTGATCGCGGGCGACCTGTTTTGCTTCCTTTTCACCCATGATCAAAAGAAGCTTGAGCCTCAGTTCTCGGAACGCGTCGGCTGCAATCTCGAAACTGCCCAGGTGGGACATCAGGATAATTCCTCCCCTCTCTCTTCGTGCGGCCTCAACGAACCTTTCTTTCCCTTGAATGGATGCGGTGACTCCTTTCTTTCTGTCAATCTCAATTCGATCCGCAAAAGTGGCTGCGTAAGAGTGAAATTGGCGCCAGGTGCAATAAAGATAGTACCACGCCGATCTTTCGGGAAAGATAACCTGATAAAGGCGGATACTCGATCTCCTCCTCAAAGAACGAAACAGGAAGTATCCTGTGGCGATCCACCAGGCGAAGAACCGGATGGGCCAGGAACCGAGGAGAAGAGAGACCCTGATAAGCGCCCGATGAATGAAAGCCCTCATCCTTTCCCTCAGACCGTCTTCGTTTCTTCTTTTAGAACCCGCTTCAGGATCTTTCCTGCCGGATTTCGCGGGATCGCATCGCGAAATAGAATGGTCTTGGGCACTCGGTAGTCGGGCATCTTCTCCTTGCAGTAACTGAGGAACTCTTCTTTATCCCCTTCCATGCCTTCTCGCAGGACGATCACCGCGAGAATGGCCTGTCCCTTGATCCGGTCAGGGACGCCGATCACCGCGGCATCTTTGATCTTGGGATGTTTTTCCAGGATCGCTTCGATCTGACTGGGGTAGACGTTAAACCCGCTGGAGAGGATGAGGTCATCTTTTCTGTCCACAATGTAGAAGAATCCATCCGGGTCCATCCAGGCCAGGTCCCCGGTATAAAACCAGCCACGACGCAAGACTTCCGATGTGAGATCCTCGTTGTTCCAGTATCCCCGCATGATCTGGGGTCCCTTCACCACAAGTTCGCCGATCTCGCCCGCCGGACATTCCTTCTCCCCGGTTTCAAGGTCCATGATTCTCGCCTCTGTATCCGGAAGCGGAACCCCGATCGAGCCTTGCGGTCCCCCGCGGGGATACGGGGTAAAATGGGTAGCGGAGGAAGCCTCGGAGAGACCGTAGGCCTCCATCATCTTCCTTCCCGTCAGTTTCTCAAACCTCTCCTGGACCCAGACCGGGAGGGGCGCCCCCCCGCTGGTTGCCACCTGAATGGAGGAGAGCTGGCTCCTCGCCGTCTCAGGAGGGAGAGAAAGGATCGCCCCCCACAGGCTCGGCACAGCTGGAAAGGAGATAGGCTTGTTGGCCTCGATGGTCTTCGTCAATGAGAGGATGTCCATCAGGTCGACCCGGGGAAGGAGGACCATCCTGTAGCCCTTGCGCACAGAGAGGAGGAGACAGGCCGACATTCCAAAAACGTGGAAGAAGGGAATGACACACATGACTGCGGCATTCCCTGCGTTCTCTGTCCCCATCCATGTTTCAGACTGAAGCACGCTGGCGACGATATTGGAATGGGTCAAGGTCGCGGCCTTGGGTGCTCCGGTAGAGCCGCTGGTATACTGAAGCACGGCCACGTCTCCAGGAGAACTCTGAGCCGCCGGTTCTCCCGTATTTCGAGCTGCAGCAAGCACTTCCTGGAAGAGCTGGGGTTGAGGGGTCCCCTCCTCCAGGCGCATCTTCTTCTCCAGGCCCATGACCGAGTGGAGAATAACGGTCTTCACCTTCGTGTTTTTGATCATCTTATAGACGTTCTGGATGAAAAGATCCATGGTGACCACCGCCTTGGCGCCCGATTCATTCAAACAGCGCAGCAGTTCCTCCCCCTGTATCCCTACGTTCAGGTTGACCACAATCCCCCCGATCTTCAAGACCGCAAAGAAGGCGACGACATAGACGGGGGAGTTTACCAAGAGCAGAACGATCCTGTCCCCTTTTTCCACTCCAGCCTTCTGGAGGGCGTGGGCAAACAAGTTGACCCTCGCATTGAGCTCCCCGTAGGGAATCTGGGTTTCGTTGAACGAGACTGCGATGTCACCCGGGTGTTTGGCAACCGTATCCAGGAGGAAACGGTGGATGGGAATTTCGGGGTAGGCGATGGAGGGGGGGACGCGTCTTTCATACTGTTTGAGCCATGGTCGTTCCATCGGATCTGCGCCTCCTTCACATGAAACTGCGAAGCCTTCTATCCCTTTTTCCGGTGTTTCGTGATGTATTCCGCCAGGGTGGAGAGAGTGATGAAAACTTTCTCTCCCAATTCCCGGTTGAAGATCTCTACCCCGTAGTCCCTGTCCACGAGGGCCACGAGGACCATCAGATCAACCGAATCCAACCCAAGACCTCCGTCGAAAAAAGGGACGTCATCCGGCAGTTCGGCCGGAGTGACCTTCTTCAGGTCAAGTTCTTCGATGATCTTCTGCTTCAGTTCCTGCAAGAGTTCTTCCATCGTCTCTTCACTCGCCCCGCGATGCTTCGGCGGCTTTCAACACACCCTGGACAATCGTATTGCCATGGCAGGTCACATGAAAATCGAGCTTTGCCTCAGATCCAGGCGGCATGGCACCCACTGAAATCAGCAGCTCCTCGCCGGGAAAAACCAGACGCCTGAACCTGACGCCGGAGAATCCGGAAACCTCAAGAGAACGTCCCTGCTCGCAACCCTGTCTTCTCACCGTTTCAGCCGTCAGGGCGAGGAGGGCCACGCCAGGCACCAGAGGGTATCCGTCGAAGTGTCCGGAGAACCATTCTGCGGAAGGTCCGAGTTGGACGCTCGATTCCCAACGCCCCTCGGGCGTAATCCGGAGATCTTTCAGCGGCAGCCATCCATCCCGGGATATCCGCATCTTACCTCAAGTTCCGGACCACATAGTCCACCACGTCCTGGACGGTTCTGATCATCTTGAGCTCTTTCTCGACAATCGGAAGACCGATCTCGGACTGCATCGCAGCGAACCAATCCAGGGCGTCAATGCTGTCCATTCCGAGATCCTTATACAGGTGAGCCCCGCGATTTATCCTTTCCGGAGGAATTTCAAACTGTGTCGTCAAATATTCGGAGACCTTTTTGAATACGTCGTCTTCTTGCATCTGTCAGGCTTGCCTCAGAGATCCTATCCTCGACACCTGGGCTGTCCACCGGAAAAGAGCCGGGATGATGAATCAGGAATGAGCTGTCCAGCTCAAAGCGCGGGCGTTTCGTCTTCCAACGGATAGAAGTTTTTTTGGGATTATAATCGATTACCCCCGTTTAGTAAATAGAACCCTTTCTATCGCCTTGCGCAGAATCCAGCTGAGCAGGGCATCAGCATATTTGATGCAATTTCGCCCGGCCAGATACATCCCGAACATCCATACCAAGTGAGAGAACCCATAAGAAATTGGCCCCAGGATGAGGAGGGCGGGGGTATGAAAATAAGCGGACAGAACGCTAAACACCGCGACCATGGGCCAGCCTAATAAGAAACTGAATAGGACCAGGCCCACGCCAACAAAGAATCTGGGAGAGGGAGGGGTTTTGAAAGTATCCAAAGTTACCCGATTCTCGACAGCCCTCCTGACGTAGGCGGTGGAGGCTATCTTCCGGGCCAGGAACCGCCAGACCCCATCCCGCTTCAGGTCTACTCCGGATTCCGCCCAGGATTGGACGGAAAGGCCGGTTTCTCTCAGGTTCGTTCCGTCCGTTGTCTGATAAGCTCTGATACCGGTGAGTTCCTCCAGTTCAACGAACGTGTAATTTCGTTCCTTGATCTTGGTGACAAGCTCATCGGTCAACCGGGCCAGGTCGGCGGGGACCCGTCCCGTGTCGTGAAGGGCGATGATACTTCCGTTCCGAATTTTCTTGAGCACCCTTTCGATCACCTTCTCCGTGCTGGCCGTGGTATCGAAAGGCCTGATGTCCCAGCCCATGACGGACAGCCCCTGTTTCTTCAACGCCCTCCTGAGATGTGGATTCGTCAGACCGATCGGGGGGCGGAAATAGGCTGGAGATTTTCCGACAGCATCAGCGATCACTTCCTGGGCCCTTCCAATTTCTCGGTCGAGTGCTGAGGAGATCAGAAAATTGGTCCACCAGGCGTGTTTAAACGAATGGTTCCCCAGAATATGACCTTCACGATCGATCTGTTTGATCATTTCGGGATCATCCCTAACTTTTGTCCCGATGGGAAAAAAAGCAGCCTTGACTTGATGGCGTCTCAGAACTTCCAGCAGCACCGGGGTTGCCGCCGGGTCTGGACCATCATCAAACGTCAAAGCGACCCGCTTTGTTCGAGAGTCACCGCGGCACGCGGCCTGGACGAAAAAATTAAGCTTCAGCACGGACACGCCAAGGACGAAGATGACGAGATATGCAGTCAGCAATAGGCCAAGAACAAACCAACGAATTGGACTTGCGAGGCTTAACCCGACGCCCAAAGCGGCAAGGATAAACAGGATTGTCAGGGTATGGAAACGGCTCATCGGTTATCGTCGACAGCTTGAAGCGTCAAGGTGGCGTCAGGCAATACGTCCTTATATTCTTATGGCTATCCCTTGCAGAGGACGCCTATATGCATTCCTTGCTATTTTTCTTAACCGCCTGTCACGTTTTCACTATATCTTTCGCCGCCATACGTGTCAACCGGTACCAGTTGCTTGCTGGTCCCCCCAGTTTTTTCTCGCCCGCGATCCGGGTAAATCCCCTCCGAGGCTTTCTGAAGAAAGCGAGACTGCTTCGTTTCACCCGCAGAGACAGTTTCCGAGATCCGGATTTGGGGGTCATCAGAATAAGTTATTGCTGGCACCCAGAAGATGTGCTATTTTGAGTGCCGAAATTTACAATGGGATTTGGCCGCAACGCTCCCGAAAGGAGGCAAAGGACGGCCTTGGAAGCTGAGTGGGGCCGGGGTACCGATCTTAATGTTTCTTAAGCGCTACAAACTGCGATGGTCATTGATTGCTCTCGTTCTCCTGGCAGTGACAGGAGCCTTTGTCACCGGTCTGCAGCGTCTCATCTTCGATACCGATCTCGTGGCCTCTTTGCCACAGGACGATCCCGTCCTGGCGGATGCCCGGCGGATCATCGCCAACCATCCGATTCAGGACCGGGTAGTGATCGATGTCGGCCGTTCGGAGGCAGACGCAGACGGACTGGTCCATGCCGCCGTGTTCATTGAGAAGCGGCTGCGCGAGAGTGGTCTCTTCGCCCGCGTCGGCTTGGCCGAGGAGCAGGAACGGATTCCGGAACTGATCTTCTCCGTTACTGCTCGCCTGCCTGTTCTATTCACCGCGGAGGAACTGGAAGATACAGTGAAACCCCTGCTGGAACCGGGAAAAATCCGCACGGCGCTCTCCGACCATCTCGCACGCCTGGGCCATCTGGAAAGCATCGGCCAGGCCGCGCTCATCGTCCGGGATCCCCTCAATTTTAGAAATCTGATTCTTTCCCGGCTATCCTTCCTGGCGCCCACCCAGAATGCTCAGATCTACCATGGATGCCTCCTTTCGGCTGACAGAAAACATCTTCTCATCGTTGCCGAGCCTCTGATTTCGGGAATGGATACCTCCTTCTCGCGAAGGGTGACGGTTCTCATCGATCGGATCAACCGGGAGTTGGCTCAAAACCGCGAAGGGCAGAAACCTGTGATGTTGACCCCGGCCGGCGCGTACCGGGCTGCCCTGGATAACGAAACCGCCACAAAACGGGGTACGGAAAGAGCCGTTCTTCTCTCGACCCTTGCCATTATTATGCTTCTCCTGTTCGCTTTTCCGCGGCCCCTGATCGGATTATTAGCGTTGATGCCTTCTGCGGCGGGTACGATGCTGGCGCTCTTTGTCTATTCCCTGTTTCATCCGTCCATTTCCATGATGGCCATCGGATTCGGAAGCGCCATCATCTCTTTTACGGTCGATTACGGCATCACCTATCTCTTGTTTCTGGACCGCCGCCACGAAACCCACGGACTGGAAACCACCAAAGAAGTCTGGCCCCTGGGGCTTCTGGCCATGTTGACCACCGCAGTCAGCTTTGCTTTTCTATCCGTCACCGGCTTCACTGCCCTCGCCCAGATCGGGAAGTTTACCGCGTTGGGCGTCATTTTTACGTATATCTTCGTCCATCTGATCTACCCTGTGATCTTTCCTACCATGCCGCCGGCAAGAGGCGAAAGCTTCTTGCCCTTGCAGCGTCTTGCCAACTGGATTGCAAGGGCGGACAAGAAGAAGGCCTATGCGGCCGCCGGCTTGGCTGTGGTTCTGCTCTGCTACGCAAACCCGGTCTTTCATGTCGACCTTAACGCGATGAATTCGGTCAGCAAGGAGACCCTAGCGGCGGAAAAACTTTTGGCTGACGTCTGGGGAAACCTCTTCAGCAGGATTTATGTGATGGCAGAAGGAAGGGACGTTAAGGAGCTCCAGCAGGAAGGCGATGGCCTGGTGGCCCTTCTCGATCGGGATATCAGGAACGGCACACTTGCTTCCGCTTTCATGCCATCCATGATCTTTCCCGGAGAAGCGCGGGTAGAACAAAATTTTTCTGCCTGGCGGGCTTTCTGGCGGCCGGAGAGGACGGCGGTCCTCCGGAAAGCCCTCGACCATACTTCGGGCGAACTGGGCTTTGCTCCGAATGCCTTCGCGCCTTTCCTAACCCTGGTGGAGACAAAAGAAATGGCGGCCCTGGAAATTCCCCAATCCTTTTATGGCTTGCTGGGGATATCAAAGAGCCGTGACCGTTCCTCCTGGGTCCAGGTATCCATGCTCACCCCGGGACCGGCCTACCAGGGAGAACCCTTTTACAAAAGGTTCAAGTTGACCGGTTTGGTCAGAGTATTTGATCCCGTCCTGTTCACTCAAAGACTCGGGGACGTGCTGCTGTCCAGCTTCATCAAAATGGCTCTGATCGTCGGTATCATGACCATCCTTGTTGCCTTCTTTTATCTGCTGGACTGGCAGCTGACATTGATCGGCCTTCTTCCCACTCTCTTCGCGCTGATCTGCACGCTGGGAACCCTTCATCTGCTCGGCGAGCCCCTGGGCATTCCCACCCTGATGGTGGCGGTCGTGGTGATCGGGATGGGATCGGATTATGCCTTTTACCTGGTTCGCTCCCATCAGCGTTACATGGATGAGGATCACCCGTCGCTGGGTTTGATCCGGCTGTCGGTTTTTCTCTGTTTTGCCACGACGTTCATGGGTTTTGGCGCCCTGGCCATGTCAGGCCACGCTTTGTTGAGGAACGCGGGCGTTGCTTTGGCGCTGGGCATCGGGTACTCTTTCATCGGTGCGGTGACCATCACCCCGTCGCTTTTGAAATATATTTTTGTCCCGATCCGATGGTCCTCTGAAGAAATCATCCCGGGTTCGAGGCAGCATCGGCGGCGGGCGATGAGGCGCTACCGACACTTAGAACCTTATCCAAGACTCTTTGCACGGTTCAAGCTCCTGCTGGACCCCATGTTCCCCCGACTTGCAGGTTTTCTCGAATCCCCCCATCGTATCATTGATGTCGGATGCGGGTACGGGGTCCCGGCGGTCTGGCTGCTCTCTCTCTTCCCCGGAGCAAGGGTTTATGGTCTCGACCCCAACCCCAGACGTGTTGCGATTGCGGCCCGGGCTTTCGGCGAGCGGGGGTCGGCCGCAGTCGGAAGGGCGCCCGATCTGCCTGCGGTCCCTCCGGATCGGACGGATACGGGGCTGATGCTCGACGTGATTCATCTGATTTCCGACGATGAATTGAGACTGACGCTTCAATGGCTCTATGATCAGATCGAACCGGAAGGAAAACTGATCCTCCGGGCGACCGTACCCTCCCGAAAGCCCGTTCCCTGGCTGCGGCGGATTGAAGAGTGGCGGCTCAAATCGCTCAACGTCAAGTCGCATTTTCGATCGGGCGGCAACGTAGCCGCTCTGCTATCCGAAGCGGGCTTCAGGGTCGAACGGATAGAGGCAACGGCCCGGAACCGTGAGGAAACATGGTTTATCTGTCGGCGGGCCGGGAGGGGATGACATCGTTTGGCAAATCCGACCTTAACTTTAACAAAGAGCACCGTCTCCGAGAGGAGGTCCTTCTTCATTTTAGATGAGGGCGTGAATTTATGAAGACGACAATTTTCTTGGGAAGAATGGCGTTTATTCTGGCATTATGCTTCTTTCTTTATGGATGTTCTCGCTCGATTAAAGATGTTGAAAACAAGTATGGACCGCCCCATAAGGTAAAGAACCAGGGAGATAAGACCGTTTATTACTACTATTCCTTTGAGGGAAAAACAACAGTGTACACCACTGACCCGAATGGGAAAATTATCAAGAAACGCAACTACGATAAGCCACCCAAGGCAGAACCTCAGGGGCAACCGCAGCAACCGCCCAAGGTTGAGCCCAAGCCGGAATAAGGCGATCGCCGCTGATCGATCGATGTTCCCCACGGCCCTGTTGTCAGCATGCGGCCCGCGTCTGCTTAGAGACGGAGCAATCTCCGCGCGTTGCCCTCGTAAATTTTTTCCCGGGCGGATTCCGATGCCCCCATCGCCTCGATGGCTTTGACCGTTTCTCTGATCGAAACGCCCCCGTTCTCAACGTCGTAAGGCACGTCGGTACCGAAGAGGAGATGATCTTCTCCGAAGAACTCCAGGCCGCAGCGGAGGGCGGACGGGTTGCCGTTGAGCGCCGTGTCGGCGTAGAACATCCGGAAGTAATCGACCGGATGCTTCGTCAGCCCGGGAAAATGCTTTGCGCCGAGGCGTTCAAGGCCGTTATCATAATGGACGATCAGCCTGTCGGCGAAAAACGGTACCATCCCTCCGCAGTGATGGGTGATAAATTTCAGGGTGGGAAATTTTTCGAAAACGCCGGCAAAGATCAGGTGTGTCATTGCTGCGGTCGTGTCGAAAGGCCAGCCGAAGATAGAAAAGATCTGGTGATACGAAACGCTTTCACTCGGATAATCGGGTTGGTTGGAACTCCGCATGGGGTGGATCCAGATGGGCAGATCGAACTTGACCATCAGCTCGTAGAGGGGCATCAGTTCTTGAGAACTTAAGGGTTTTCCAAGGACGCGGGTGTGGATCTGGATGCCCTTAAAACCCAGCTGTTTTACGGCCCGTTCGGTTTCCTTCAGGGCGATCTCAATGTTGTTAAGCGGCACATTGGCAATTGCAGCGATAAACCTGTTCGGGAACTTGGCCACCAACTCGGCGATCTCATCGTTGCACAGACGGGCCAGATCCGCAGCTTCTCCCGGCCCCGCCACTTCTTCAACCGGCGGCATGGTCGCCGACAGGACCTGTACCATGTCCGGATAAGGATCGAGCTTTCGCAATCTTCCTTCATAATCGGTGAGAATGGGACGCCGGTCCTGCACGGCCTTCTCGGTCGGAAATTTATGAGCATGTTTATAAAGGGCCTGCTTGTACCGGGGGAGCATGACATGGGTAAAGATATCAATTTTCATGAAGGCGCCTCCTCTGGGATGGTTTCGGGACGACGAATTCTTGATATTATAAAGAGCCAAGGATGTCAAGCTTCTCGTGGGCGTCCGCTTTATGGCTTTTTGCAGATCCATGGTAATTCGCACGGCAAAGTCTTTGCTGTCTGCTGAAAAAGTGATCGTTTCTCAGGTCTTTTTCAGAGGAAGAACAGAGGAGGACAACCTACACACGGGCCGGGAAAATAGACTCCACCAATGTAAAAATGTTTTCCGTGGTCGAAGAATCTTTTGGAAAGAAGTAGTCGGCGTATTGAGAGGATGCTTGCCGGTATTCGGGCAGATCATAGCCCGTGAGAATGATCACGATGATCTCCGGGTATCGAGCTTTCACTTTCTTGGTCAGTTCCAGACCGTTCTCTCCGGGCAATCGAATGTCCATGAAGACCAGGTTGGGGCGTAGCATCTCGACCTTTCGCAGCGCCTCTTCTCCGTTGACGGCCTCATGAATCTCAACGGAAGGGAAACGGTCGTGGAGCGTCTCCTTGAAGAGTTGACGAAAAAGAGTGCTGTCTTCGACCAATAATACCTTCAATCCTCCGGGCATAATCATCAGTTTCTCCATCTCAGCTTTGATCTCCTGTAGCGATTCTTGAAGGTGCTTTGGGCATAAGCCATGCGTTTTCCGCTTGTCAGAAAGAGGCTCTTTTTCTCCATAAATGATCCCGCAACCCTTGTAGTAACAGACCTGAATCATTTTCTCCCCCCCACAACCCTCCGTCCAAAATGGGATGATTGGTGATGTTGGGAAATAATTCTTAGCCTTCGTACAATTATTTGCGCCAAACAGCCAAAAAGTAAATAGGGCTAATCT
>Ga0335084_10008406_pt1 | contig 10286 bp, 7 predicted proteins | sample Lox_Sample_44_FD_206721 | JGI IMG/M metagenome (GOLD analysis project Ga0335084, IMG submission 206721) | Soil microbial communities from Loxahatchee National Wildlife Refuge, Florida, United States - Lox_Sample_4.4 | ecosystem: Environmental > Terrestrial > Soil > Wetlands | place: USA: Florida... | reverse complement strand
ACGGTCGCGACGTGCTCGGCGCGGCGGGGATCGTGACGGAGGGAGAGGGCGGGCATGGTCACCTAGCGAGATCGCTATGTCGAGATGTGCACGACCCAAGCCTCGCTCAGCGCGAGCGGGAACTCGGTCGCGGCCGCACGTTTGGGTCGCGTGTGTCATCCCGCCGCGCCGCAGCGCGTGCGCCGCGCGGGAGCCGGCCGGCCGATCCTGCGCGGGGCGGTGGGCTGACCCTGAACGCACGTTCCGGTATGATCCCGGGATGCGCGCCCGCCCGTCCTCGAACCCGCCGAACCGGTTCCTCCACGAGACCGTCGCCTGGGAGGAACCGCGCCTCGCCCAGGTCGAGCTTCGCGACGACGCCACGCGAGAGATCCTCGCCCACAACGGGAGCCCCGACGTCGGCTTCGAGTGGAGCGTCAACCCGTACCGAGGTTGCCAGCACGCCTGCGCCTACTGCTACGCGCGCCCCACCCACGAGTACCTCGGCCTCGGCGCGGGCACCGACTTCGACACCCGCATCTTCGTGAAGCGCCGGGCGCCGGAGCTGTTGCGCGAGGCCTTCGACCGCCCGTCCTGGAGGGGCGACACGGTCGTGTTCTCCGGCGTGACCGATCCCTGGCAGCCCGCCGAGGCCGATCTCCGGCTCACCCGCGGCTGCCTGGAGGTCTGCCTCGAGTACCGGAACCCCGTCGGCGTCATCACGAAGTCCGCGCTCATCGCCCGCGACATCGACCTCCTCGCCGCCCTCCACCGGGACGCGCGCGCCTCGGTGGCCGTCTCGCTCCCGTTCCTCGATCCGGCGCTCGCGCGGGCCATCGAGCCGTGGGCGGCGGCGCCGGAGCGGCGGCTCGAGGTCATCTCCCGTCTGGCCGAGGCGGGCCTGTCACCCACGGTGATGGTCGCGCCGGTGGTGCCCGGCCTCGACCACGAGATGCCGCGCGTCCTCGAGGCGGCCAGGGCCGCGGGCGCCGCGCGGGCCGGCTGGGTGCTGCTCCGCCTTCCCGGGGCCGTGCGCACGGTGTTCGAGGAGCGCATCCGCGCGGCGCTCCCGGAGGCCGCACCCCGCATCCTCCACCTCGTGCGCGAGACCCGCGGCGGCCGGATGTACGACGCGCGGTTCGGGGTCCGGGGCCGCGGCGAGGGGCCCTACGCCGCCGCCGTGGCGGCGGTGTTCGACCGGACCGCCCGCCGGCTCGGCTACGATCTCCAGGAACGGCCGGACCCCGAGCGGCCCACGACGTTCCGCCGGCCGAGGAGGGATGGCCAGCTGATGCTCCCGATCGGGTGACGCGAACGAGTCAGACGGAAGGTCGCGACCGGCGTGCTACCGTGACGGGACCGCCGGGGTGATCCGTGAAATCCTACGCTGGTCCGCGCATCGAGTTCGACGAGCGCAACTTCGACCCGATGAAGGTGGCCGTGGTGAGCCATCAGCTCATGGGCCATCCCTTGCTCGAGTACGACCGGCTCGTCGCCCTGGGCCGCCGGCTGGCCGCGAAGAACTCGGTCCGCTGGCACGACGACCGGGCCTCGCCCGACACGCCGTTCGGACAGGCCCCGGAGACGAACCGCGCCCAGTGGTCCGCCGAGCAGACCATCGAGCGCATCGAGGACGCCCGGGCCTGGTGCTCGCTCCTCAACGTGCAGCAGGACCCCGAGTACCGCGCGCTCGTGGACGAGGTCCTCGACTCGGTGAGGCCGCGCATCGACCGCGTCGATCCGGGCATGTGCTACCGGGGCGGCTGGATCTTCATCACCTCCCCGAACGCGGTGACGCCGTTCCACATCGACCACGAGCACAACTTCATCTTGCAGGTGCGCGGCAAGAAGACGGTGCACGTGTGGGAGCCGCTCGACCGCGAGTCACTCTCCGAGGAGGCGCTCGAGCTCTTCCACGGGCTCTACCGTCGCGACCGGGTGGTCTGGCGCGAGGAGATCGAGAAGCGCGCCCACGCCTTCGAGTTCGAGCCGGGCATGGGCGCGTACATGCCGACCACCTCGCCGCACTGGGTGAAGAACGGCCCGGGCGTCTCGGTGACCGTGAGCTTCACCTACTACACGAACGCCACCAGCCGCCGGAAGCTCCTCCACCGCGCCAACCACCTCCTGCGCGAGCGCGGAATCGTGCCCGCGCCGGTGGGGGCGCACCCGCTCCGCGACGCGGCGAAGGTGGCGGGCTACCGCGCCGTGCGCGCCGCCAGCCTGCTCGTGAAGCGCGTGCGGGGGCACCCCGCCGAGCGCCTCGACGCGGCGTACGCGATTCCCACCTAATGGGCGTCCTCGCCGAGCTCAAGCGCCGCAAGGTCTTCCGGGTGGGCGCGGCCTACCTCGTGGTCGCCTGGCTCGCCGTGCAGGCGGCGAGCATCGGGTTCCCCGCCTTCGACGCTCCGCCGTGGGTGCTCCGCGTCTTCATCCTCGTCTCCCTGCTCGGATTCCCCCTGGCGCTCGTCATGGCCTGGGTGTTCGACGTGACGCCCGAGGGCGTGAAGATCGAGCCCGCGGCGCCCGGCACGCGGCGGATGTTCGCCGTCTCGGCGGGCCTCGCCGCCCTCGCGGTGGCCTGGTACTTCCTCGGTCAGCCGGCCTACCGCGGCACGGCCGGGCCGGCGCCCGCCGGCGCCGGGCCCAGGAAGTCGATCGCGGTCCTCCCGTTCACCGACCTCAGCCCCGGCCACGACCAGGAGTACTTCTCGGACGGCGTGGCCGAGGAGATCCTGAACGCGCTCGTCCGCGTGAAGGGGCTCAAGGTGGCGGGCCGCACCTCGTCGTTCTCGTTCAAGGGCAAGAACGAGGACCTGCGCTCCGTCGGCCGCACCCTCGGCGTGGCCAACGTGCTCGAGGGGTCGGTCCGCAAGCAGGGCGACAAGGTGCGCATCACCGCCCAGCTCATCCAGTCGGAGGACGGCTTTCACCTCTGGTCGCAGACGTACGACGGAGACCTGCACGACGTCTTCGAGCTGCAGGAGCGGATCGCGCGCGCCATCACGGGCGAGCTGCAGGTCATCCTGGAGGGCGACCCGCAGAAGCGCCTCGTGCCCGTCTCCACGCGGAGCCCGGAGGCCTACGGCCTCTACCTGCAGGCCAGCGCCGTGTTCAACCGGCGCGACGGCGCCCGCTTCCCCGACGCCTTCGCCCAGCTCGAGCAGGCGATCCGGCTCGACCCCGGCTTCGCCCGCGCCCACGCGCGGCTCGCCGCCCTCCTCGCCCTCTCCCCGTCCTACCTGCCCCAGGCGGCCGAGCGCTCGCTCGCCGAGGCGGAGCGCCACGCCGGCGACGCCATCGCGCTCGACGCGGCGCTGGCCGAGCCGCACGCCGCGCTCGGCCTCGTGTTCAGTCAGAGGAGGCGTTACCTCGAGGAGCGGGTCGAGTACCGGAAGGCGCTGGAGCTCGACCCGGAGGATCCGACCGCCCGGTTCTGGTCCGGCACCTCGCTCGTCATCGAGGGCTACGCGCGCGCCGGCACCGCCGAGATCGAGCGGACGCTCGCCGTGGATCCCATGCTCCCGAACGCGGTGATGTGGCGGGCGACCCAGCACCTCGAGCAGGGCAACCTCGACGACGGCGGGCGGCTCATGCACCGCGCGGCGGACCTCGGGCTCGCGCACGTGGGCCTCGGCCTCGCCACGCTGGCGGACATGCGCGGCGATCGCGAGGAGGCGGCCCGCCAGCTCGCCTCGGGCCTGCGGGCGCTCGCCGGCGACCTCGCGCCGGGCACCGCCGACGCCATCGCGAGCGGGGTCTTCGGCGACGAGGCGGCGCGCGCGCACGCCCTCGCCGCCGTGGACGCCTACCTCGCGAGGAAGCCCGCCGTCGTGGCCGGCATCGCGCCCTACGCCCTCATCCGTCTCGGCCAGCCGGTGCGGGCCATGGAGGTCCTCGCCGGACGGCCGTGCGGCAACGAGGCCATGGTGTTCGGGCTCGTGTGGAGCCACTATGGCCGGTCGCTCCGCGCCTCGCCGGAGTTCCCGGCGTTCGTCCGGAAGGTGGGCCTGGCCGCGCTCTGGGACCGGGACGGCCCGCCCGATCTCTGTCGCCGGGAGGGCGACGGGCGTTACATCTGCGACGGCGCCCCCGAACCGTTCGTCCGGCGCTGAGCTCCAACCCCCATGGACCCGGCATCCGGACCCTCCCGACCCGCGACGCCCGTCGCACCGCCGCCGGCGCGCGATCCGGTGTGCGGCATGGAGGTGGACCCCGCGAACCCGCCCGGCGGGACCGTGCGCCGCGGCCGCTACGCGTACCACTTCTGCAGCGCGCGCTGCCGCGAGCGCTTCGAGGCCGAGCCGGAGCGGTACTTCGCCATCGACCCCGTGTGCGGCATGGAGGTGAACCCGAAGGCGCCGAAGGGCGGCCAGCTCGAGCACGCGGGGAAGACCTTCTACTTCTGCAGCGCGAAGTGCCTCTCCCGGTTCAGCGCCGACCCGGCGCAGTACCTCCTGCACGGCCCCGGCGGAACGCCGAGGGCCGCGCCGCCGCCGGCGCCACCCGGGGGCGAGGTGGTGTGGGTCTGCCCGATGGACCCGGAGGTCCGGGAGAAGTCGCCGGTCCCCTGCCCGATCTGCGGCATGGCCCTCGAGCCGCTGGTCCTGGGAGGCATGCCCTCGGTCGAGGAGCCGCCCAACCCCGAGCTCCTCGACATGTCGCGCCGCTTCCGCTGGGGCCTCGCGCCGGCCGCGGCGCTCCTCGGCCTCGCCATGGGCGACATGCTCGCCGGCGGCGCCGTGCGGCACGCGCTCGGATTCCGGACGTTCGCGCTCCTCCAGCTCGCGCTCGCCGCGCCGGTGGTGCTCTGGGGCGGCTGGCCGTTCCTCGAGCGGGCGTGGCGCTCGGTCCGGACCTGGAAGCTCAACATGTTCACGCTCATCGGCCTCGGCACCGGCGCCGCCTTCCTGTTCAGCGCCGCGGCCACGGTCCTCCCCGCGAGCGCGTTCCCGGCGGAGTTCCTCGAGCACGGCGCTCCGCCCGTCTACTTCGAGTCGGCCGCCGTCATCGTCGAGCTCGTGCTGCTCGGACAGGTCCTGGAGCTCCGGAGCCGCACGCGGGTGTCGGGAGCCATCCGGGCGCTGCTCCGCCTCGCCCCGAAGACCGCGCGGCGGGTGGCGCCTGGCGGAGGACCGGAGGAGGACGTCCCCGTCGAGCAGGTGAAGGTGGCCGATCTCCTCCGGGTGCGCCCGGGCGAGCAGGTCCCGGTGGACGGCACGGTCGTGTCGGGGCACTCGGCGGTGGACGAGTCGATGGTCACCGGCGAGCCGGTGCCCGTGGAGAAGTCGGCCGGCGACCGGGTGACGGGCGGCACGCTCAACGGGAACGGCGGCTTCGTGCTCAGGGCGGAGCGCGTGGGCGCCGACACCCTCCTCTCGAAGATCGTCCGCATGGTCATGGACGCCCAGCGCAGCCGGGCGCCCATCCAGCGGCTCGCCGACGCGGTGTCCGCCTGGTTCGTGCCAGCCGTGGTGGCGGTGGCCGTGCTGGCGTTCGCGGTGTGGGCGCTCCTCGGCCCTCCTCCGGTGCTCTCGCACGGGCTCGTCGCGGCCGTGGCGGTGCTCATCGTGGCCTGCCCGTGCGCCCTGGGCCTCGCGACGCCGATGGCGATCATGGTCGGCACGGGCCGGGGGGCGGCGGCCGGGGTGCTGGCGAGGTCCGCCGAAGCGCTCGAGCGGTTCGAGAAGGTGGGGGTGCTGCTCCTCGACAAGACCGGCACGCTCACGCGCGGCAAGCCCGCGCTGGGGCGGGTGGTGCCCCTCCCCGGCTTCGACGAGGACGAGGTGCTGCGGCTCGCCGCCAGCCTGGAACGCGGCTCGGAGCATCCGCTCGCCGGCGCGGTCGTGGCGGGGGCCGCCGCGCGAGGCCTCGCGCTCGCCGAGGCCGCCGGCTTCCGCTCGCTGCCGGGGCGCGGGGTGACCGGCACGGTGGGCGGCCGCTCGGTGGCCCTCGGCAACGCGGCGCTCCTCGCGGAGCTGGGCATCGAGTCCGGCGTGCTCGCCGCACGGGCCGAGGCGCTGCGCTCCGACGGCGGCACGGCGGTCATGGTGGCGGTCGACGGGCGCCCCGCGGGCGTCGTCGAGGCGGTCGATCCGGTTCGCCCCGGCGCGGCCGACGCCATCCGCGCGCTGCACGCCGAGGGCCTGCGCATCGCGATGGTCACGGGCGACGGCTGGACCACCGCGCGCGCGGTGGCGAGCCGGCTGGGCATCGACGAGGTTCACGCCGAGGTGATGCCGGACCGGAAGGCAGAGGTCGTGAAGGAGCACCGGGCCCGCGGCGAGGTGGTGGCGTTCGCCGGGGACGGGGTGAACGACGCGCCCGCCCTGGCCGCCGCCGACGTGGGCATCGCCATGGGCACCGGCACCGACATCGCCATCGAGGCCGCCGGCCTCACGCTCGTCCGCGGGGAGCTCTCGGCGCTCGTGCGCGCCCGCCGGCTCTCGCGCGCCACCCTGCGCAACATCCGCCAGAACCTGTTCTGGGCGTTCTTCTACAACGCCGCCGGCGTGCCCATCGCGGCGGGCGTGCTCTACCCGTGGCTCGGGGTGGTCCTCTCGCCGATGATCGCCAGCGCCGCGATGAGCTTCAGCTCGGTGACGGTGATCGCGAACGCGCTCCGGCTGCGGAACGCGCGGCTGTAGCGGAAAGGCGAACCCCTCTCCCCGCCGTGCGGGGAGAGGGGTCGGGGTGGGGGCCGCTCGAGCCCCGCTACGGGAACAGGATGAGCCGCACGCCGAGCTGGTAGGTCTCGTGGACCCTGGAGTCGAGCGACACGTCGCCGGTGCCCGGCGCGTGGATCATGTCGTACGTGCCCCAGGAGACCGAGCCGTAGAGTCCGACGCCGATCACCGAGTTCGAGCGGAAGTCGACGCCGCCGGCGAGGCGGAACATCTCGCGTCCACGGTAGGTGAAGACCTCGTCGCCGTTCGAGTTGCCGCTCATGTCGTGGGTGGTGTAGCTGACGTTGCCGGCCTCCCAGCCGGTGCCCACGCCGAGCCAGGTGGCGGTCGGCGAGGTCGGATTCCAGGTGTGCTTCAGCATGAAGCCGATCCGGCCGCTGGCGCCGAAGCAGTCCTGGCCGTTGCCGTTGCAGACGGCGTCGCGGACCGGCTTCGCCACGTCACCGCCGCCGCCCTCGGCGTAGATGGCGATCGCGATGTGCGGGTTCAGCCGGATGCCGCCCTCGACCGAGAGGTGGAGCTGGCCGAGGAACACGTCGTTCATGCGGACGTCCTTCTCGGCGTCGCCGCCGAACCAGGTGCCGCCGAGGCCGATCGTGCCGTAGAGCGGGACGAGCTGCGGCACGCCGACCGGCTTCGGGATCTCGGCGGGCGGAGGCACGTAGACCGGCTGGGGCATCGGCTGCGGCACCGGCCTCGGGGGTGCCGGGCGCTCGTCGTAGGGCGTGGTGCGGCGGCGCGAGGTGTAGCCGTCGGCGTACTGGATGCGGACGACCTCCTCGGGCGCGTAGTGGCGAACCGTGCCGTCGGCGAGCTGGACGGTCACGCCGTCCTTGGGATGCTCCTCGAGCACCCGGCCGCGCACGCGACCGCCGCCGGCGAAGTAGACCGTGTCGAGCTGCTGGGGCGCCGGCTGGGTGGGCGCGGCCTGGACCGGAGGCGGGGCCATCACGGGGGCGGCCGGCTGGGCCGGGACCTCCCAGACCGTGGTCGACCCGTCCGCGAACTCGATCTTGCGGACCTCCGAGCGCTCCAGGCGGCGGGTCGTCCCGTCGGCGAGCTGGATGGTGACGCCCTTGGTCGGGCTCTCCTCGACGACGATGCCCACGAGGCGGGTGCCGTCGGCGGTGGTCACGGTGTCGTAGGTGGGTGAGGCGGCGAGCGTGGCGGCGAGCAGCAGGGCGATCATTGTGTCGGCTCCCCAGGGGGACGTGAGCGTCCCCGGGTAGACGAGGAGCCAGATCCGTGCCGGGGTGACGTCCCGGGAGGTCGCGTGATCGACCCATCGGATCTTGCTGGGGAAACCGGGACCCGCACGCCCGCCTCGGCGATGCAGGAGCAGCCCTCCTGGTGTGGCAACACCTTCACGTCCCCGTCGCGTCCCCGCACGCGGCGGAGCGTGCTCGCGGCGACCCGCGTCAGGTCGCCGCGGGCGGAAGCCAGGCGCGCACGGGAGGCGGCCGGAACGCGTCGAACGCGTCGAGGAGAGTCCCCGGCTCGCCGGCGGAGAGGAGGAACCGGCGCTGCTCGGCGGACACGAAACCCTCCTCGCCGGCGTGGTCGAGGAAGGCCACGAGCGGCCGGTAGTAGCCCTCGACGTCGAGCAGCCCCACCGGCTTCGCGTGGATCCCGAGCACCGCCCAGGTGAGCACCTCGGAGAGCTCCTCCAGCGTCCCGAGCCCGCCGGGCAGCGCGATGAACGCGTCCGCGAGCTCCGCCATGCGCGCCTTCCGCGCGTGCATGGAGGCCACGACCTCGAGGCGCGAGAGTCCCCCGTGGCCCAGCTCGCGCGCCTCGAGCGCACCCGGGATCACGCCCACGACGTCCACGCCGGCCGCGAGCGCCGCGTCGGCGAGCACGCCCATGAGGCCGACGCTGCCGCCGCCGTAGACGAGCCCGAGACCGCGCGAGGCGAGCTCCGCGGCCGTGGCGCGCGCCGCGCCGGCGTACGCGGCACGGTCGCCGGTGCGCGAACCGCAGAAGACGCAGATCCGTTTCATCGCACGCTCCACGCGAGCAGACCCCGGGACACGGACCAAGGTCGCATTGAACGGCTCGATGCGCTGATGTACCCGTTTGGGTCATAGCGTCCCCGTCCCCCTCGGGCGACGTTCACCCGCGACCTATGGCCACAGCCTCCGAGTCGATTCCCAGCCCTGCGGTCCCGGGCTCGAGGTTCCTGGCGCTCTGGCAGAACCCGGTCGGGAAGAAGGCCGTCATGGCCGTCACCGGCCTCGTCCTCTTCGGGTTCACGCTCGTGCACATGGCGGGGAACCTGAAGGCCTTCGCCGGCGCCGAGGCGCTCGACCACTACGCCGAGCTCCTGCGCGTCTCGCCCGCGTTCCTCTGGGCGACTCGGGCCGTGCTCCTCGCCTCGCTCCTCCTCCACGTGGTGGCCGGGGTCCAGCTCTGGCTCGCGAAGCGGGAGGCGCGAGGCACGCCCTACCAGGACTGGCGGCCGACCGCCTCGTCGCTGGCCTCCCGCTCGATGATGGTCTCGGGCGCGCTCCTCCTCCTCTTCGTCACCGGCCACCTCATGGACCTCACGCTCGGCACGCCCGGCGTGGCCGCGCCGGGCTTCGAGCACGGCCGGGTGTTCGCCAACGTGGTGAGGAGCCTCGGGCGCGGCGCGGCGGGCGTCGCCTACGTCGTGGCGGTCGTGGCGCTGGCGTTCCACCTCTGGCACGGGCTCTGGTCGGTGACGCAGTCCCTGGGCCTCGCCCACCGGGGCGTCTCGGCCGTCATCCGGCGCGGCGCCGTACTCGCCGCGGTCGCCCTCGCGGTGGGGTTCTCCTCGGTGCCCATCGCCGTCCTCCTCGGCATTGTCTCCTAGCAAGATCGTCTCTTAGCAGGATCGTCTCTCGAGCAGAGATCGTCTCCCAGGAAGGCGACCATGGCCCTCGACGCGCGCATCCCGGAAGGCCCCATCGAGAAGAAGTGGCAGCGCCGTAAGTACGAGATGAAGCTCGTCAACCCGGCGAACAAGCGGAAGCACCGGATCATCGTGATCGGCACCGGCCTCGCGGGCGGCTCGGCCGCCGCGTCGCTCGGCGAGCTCGGCTACGAGGTCCTGAACTTTTGCTTCCAGGACTCGCCCCGGCGGGCGCACTCCATCGCCGCGCAGGGCGGCATCAACGCCGCGAAGAACTACCAGAACGACGGCGACTCGGTCCTGCGCCTCTTCTACGACACCGTGAAGGGCGGCGACTTCCGGGCCCGCGAGGGGAACGTCTACCGGCTGGCCGAGCTGTCGGTGAACATCATCGACCAGTGTGCCGCCCAGGGCGTGCCCTTCGCCCGCGAGTACGGCGGCACGCTCGCCAACCGCTCCTTCGGCGGAGCGCTGGTGTCGCGCACCTTCTACGCGCGCGGCCAGACCGGCCAGCAGCTGCTCCTCGGCGCCTACTCGGCGCTCCAGCGCCAGGTGGCCGCCGGCACGGTGAAGCAGTTCACCCGCACCGAGATGCTGGAGCTCATCGTGGTGGAGGGCCGGGCCCGCGGCGTCGTCACCCGCGACCTCGTCACCGGCAAGGTCGAGTCCCACGTGGGCGACGCCGTGGTGCTCGCCACCGGCGGCTACGGGAACGTCTTCTACCTCTCCACCAACGCCCGGGGCTCGAA
>Ga0335084_10008405_pt1 | contig 10287 bp, 9 predicted proteins | sample Lox_Sample_44_FD_206721 | JGI IMG/M metagenome (GOLD analysis project Ga0335084, IMG submission 206721) | Soil microbial communities from Loxahatchee National Wildlife Refuge, Florida, United States - Lox_Sample_4.4 | ecosystem: Environmental > Terrestrial > Soil > Wetlands | place: USA: Florida... | reverse complement strand
GCTGTCCCTGAAGTGCAGCAGGGCCCGCAAGAGCGCAAGCTGGCGCCCGGGCTCGTCGCGCGCCTCGCGCGCGTCGAAGGCGTTCTGCTGGAGGAAGCTTTCTTGCAGCAGGACGGCCGCCCCGAGGATGAACCGCTGCCGCTCGGGCAGGCTGTCGGGACCGAGCAGCCGCGCGGCGGCCTCCAGCTGGGCCGCCTCGGCCAGGAGCGAGAGCGCCTCCCGGCGCAGGCGCGGCCAGGAAGGCCCGGCATGCTCCGTCCACCAGCGCTCCAGCGCCTCGGGCACGTCGCCCCAGCTGGCCTGGATGCCGATGGCGGGAAAGGAGCGGGCCGCCGCCAGGTCCTTGTCCAGCGTCCAGAAGGTGCGGGTGAAGGACTGGGTGTGGCGGGTGACCGGCTCCGCCAGGTCGCCCCCCGGAGGCGAGATGGCGGAGATCAGCGTCACCGCCCCTTCCTTCCCTTCCAGCGTCTCCACCCGCCCCGCCCGCTCGTAGAACGCCGCCAGCCGGCTGGGCAGGTCCGGGGGATATCCCTCTTCCGCCGGCATCTGCCCCAGCCGCCCGGAGATCTCGCGCAGCGCCTCGGCCCAGCGGGAGGTGGAGTCGGCGAGCACGGCCACCCGGCAGCCCATGTCGCGGTAGTACTCGGCGATGGTGACGGCGGTGAAGATCGACGACTCCCGCGCCGCCACCGGCATGTTGGAGGTGTTGGCGACGATCACCGTGCGCTCGGAGAGCGGCCGGCCGGTGCGCGGGTCGGTCAGCCGGGGAAGGTCGCGCAGCATGTGCGTGATCTCGTTGCCCCGCTCGCCGCAGGCCACGTAGACGATCACGTCCGCGTCGGCCCACTTGCAGAGCTGGTGCTGGAGCACGGTCTTGCCGGTTCCGAACCCGCCCGGCATTCCCGCGGAACCGCCCAGCGGCAAGGGAAAGAGCGTGTCCAGCACCCGCTGCCCGGTGATCATCGGCACCGCCGGGGGAAGCCAGGCGCGGACGGGCCGCGGCACCCGCACCCGCCAGGTGTGGAAGAGGCGGACCTCCGTTCCCCCCACCACCGCCACCACGTCCGCCACCCGCGCCGGCCCCTCGGCGGCGATCCGCTCCACCGCGCCCGAGACGCCGGGAGGGACGAGGATGCGGTGCTCCAGCGACGGCGTCTCGGCGACCACCCCCACGGCAGTCCCCGCGGCCGCGGCGTCCCCCTCCTTCAAGAGCGGCCGGAAGCCCCACAGGCGATCGCGGTCCAGCGCCTCCGTCTTCACCCCGCGGGCGAGGAAGTCTCCCTCCAGCGCGGCCAGCCGCTGCAGTGGCCGCTGGACGCCGTCGAACACGTTTCCCAGAAGACCGGGCCCCAGCTCCACGGTGAGGGGCGCGCCCCTGGCCAGGAAGGGATCCCCCGGCGAAAGGCCCTCGGTCTCCTCGTAGACCTGGGCGGTGGCCGTCCGTCCCCGCAAGGCGATCACCTCGCCGAGCAGGCCTTGCGCGCCCACGTCGGCCACCTCGCCCAGGGCCACCGGGCCCTCGCACTCGGCCTCGACCACCGCGCCCGAGATGCGGGTGATGCGGCCGCGCGCGCTCATGATCCGTAGGCCCGGGCGAGCGCGGCCCGCCACTCCGCCTCGAAGCGGCGCTCGCGCTCCTCCAGCGAGTTGTTCACCACCAGGTTGCCCGAGCGCACGATGCAGCCGCCCCGGATGACCTCCGGCGGACCCGCCACCATCCTCTCGCCGAGAAGCTCCGCGTCGAGCAGCGGGAGATCGCGCGGCGACACCGAGATGGAGCAGCGCTCGCCCGGCGGCAGCCTGCGCAGCGCCTCCTCCGCCCAGGCGCGAAGCAGCTTCCGCCGCGCCTCCTCTTCCCCTGCCCCCTCCAGCAGCTTGCGCCCCTCCTCGATCACCCGCTCGATCCACTCCTCCCGGAGGCGGAGGGCCGCGCGCCGGTCCTCCCAGTCCTCGCGGGCCAGGCGCTCGCGCCGCTGCCGTCCCGCCGCGGCCAGCTTCTCCGGGCGGTCCTTCGTCTCCACCGCCTCGGGCTCGTCCTGCCTGGACCGGGCGGCGGCGGCCTCCACCTCCTGCTCGATGCGCTCGATCTCCCCCTGCGCCTCGTCGCGCAGGGCAGCCAGGACGGAAGCGGCGCTGCCCAGGATCTTCATCCGCCCCCTCCCGGCAGGACGACCAGGGCCGGCGGACCCTCCGGCGCCTGGAAACGGGCGATCTCCGCCGGCGCCAGGCGGGCCAGCGTCCGGGAGACCAGGATCAAGGCGACCTCGGGGCGGGCGCGCAGGGCGGCGGCGGCCCGGGCGAGCTCCCCGGAGCTCTCGCAGACCTGGCCCTCCAGCCCGGCGAGGGCGAAGCCGCGGACGTCCTGCCCGGTCCCCAGCAGCGCCCCGATCATCCCAGCCTCCCCAGGATCATGATGGCGACGATCAGCCCGTAGATGGCGATGCCCTCCGCCAGCCCCACGAAGACCAGGGCGCGGCCGGCGAGCTCGGGCTTCTCCGCCACCGCCCCCATGGCCGCCCCTCCCACCACCGCCACCGCGGCGGCGGCGCCGATGGCGGAGAGTCCGGTGGAGATGGCGGCGGCGAGGAAGCCCCAGCGGACCACCTCGGGGGGCACCGGCGAGCCGGCGGCCGGGGCGGCCGCGAAACCGGTGCGGGCGAAGAGCAGCAAGGCGGCGGCCGGCACCACCGCGAGGACGACGGCGGATACGGCCAGCCGGCGCAGCGAAGTCATGAGGCTTCCCCTTTCTCCTGTCTTCCCAGCATCAGCGGCCGGAACGGTTCACCCCCGCCGCGGAAGAACCGGGTGAAGAACTCGTAGTACTCGAGGCGCAGCACCTGCACGGAGACGGTCAGCCCCTCCAGCAGGATGGCCACCGCGTTGCCCGCCACCAGCGCCAGCAGCGAGAGCGCGCCGCCGAAGCGGAGCTGGGCGAGGGTGTCGATGAGGGCGAAGAGCGCCAGGGAGATGCCGGCGTGGACCGCCGCGAAGGCGGCGATGCGCACGAAGGAGATGGTGTTGGTGAAGAGGGAGAAGAGGCCGTCCACCAGCTCCACCGAGGCTTCCAGCGCCCCCACCCAGCCCGGCCCGGGCGCGTGCGGCTCGCGCCGGGGCAGCTTGCGCACGATCAGCGGGCGCAAGAGCAGCAGGCTTGCGGCGGCGCCCCCCAGGGCGATGACCACCCAGACCGGCAGCACCTGCTTCTGGGGAAGGAGCCAGCGCACGACCAGCACCAGCATCACCCAGTAGAGGAAGGCGCCGAACAAACCTTTGGAACCGAAGAGCGCACTGTCGCGCTTGCCCGCGCGCCAGAGGTTCACCACCCCGAGGATCAGCCCCGCGCTCACCAGGAACGCGCCCAGGCTGGCGGCGACGATCATGAACCGGGAGAGGTCCTCGATGGGCCGCAGCCAGAGGGCGGGCAAGACGTTCTCCAGCCCGAAGACGCTGCCGTAGAGGACGCCGAAGATCATCGAGGCGGCGCCGCCCTCCATGAGGAGGATGCCGTAGTCCAGGAACCGGGGAAGGAAGCGGAAGAGGCAGAAACCGGCGGCGAAGAGCACGAACCCGTGCCCCACGTCGCCGAACATCAGCCCGAACATGAGCAGGAAGCTGATGGCGAAGAAGGCGGTGGGCTCCACCTCCTCGTACGAGGGCGTCCCGTAGAGGCGGACCAGCCCCTGGAAGGGGCGGAGCAGCAGCGGATTGCGGTGGAGGATGGGGACCCCCAGGGCGGCGCGCGCCGCCGCGGGAAGGTCCTCGGGGCGCTCCAGGTCGACCACCGCCCGGCCGCCGGTCGCCGCCTCGAGGCTCTTGCGGAGCCGCTCGGCGTCCCGCGCCGGGACCCAGCCGGAGAGGACGACGAAGCGGCCGGAGGCGGCGAAGTGCGTCTGCGCCTGCAGGAGCAGCGCGCCCGACTCCGCCCTGGGCAGGAGGCGCCCGAGGACGGGAAGGGCCTTGTTCTTCGCCGCGGCCAGCTCCTCGACGGCCCTGGCCTCCGCCTGCGCGCAGCGCTCGAGGGCGGCGGGATCGGGCGCGTCGGCCAGGGGAATGGGCTCGCAGGAGGCCGCGCGCAGGGACGCGTCCATCCGCTCGCCCGCGGTGCGCGGCCCGGCGACGGCGAACAGCCAGCGGTCCCCCTCGCGCGCGAGGGGAAGGACGAGGAAGGGCGAAGCCGCCAGGAGCTGTCCGAGGGCGGCCGCGTCCTCCTCGCCGCCCAGGGCGATGCGCACCGCCAGGTAGCGCACCGCGCGCAGGCGCCCGGCGTCGAGCCCGGCCCGGGCGAGCAGCTCCGAGCGCCGGCCGTCCTGCTGCATCTTCGCCCGGTCCTCCCGGGCGGCGAGGAGCGCGCGCCAGCTGGCCTCCACCGACTTCTCCAGGGGGCGCAGCTCCGCCTCGATGCGCTCGCGTTCCTCGGCGAAGTCCGCCTGCTCGGAGCCGGCCAGCCCGCCGGCCAGCTCGGGGAGATCGGCGCCGATGCGCCGGGCGATGGACCGGATGCGGGTGGCGAGGTCGCGGAAGGCGGCCAGAAGCTCCGCCGCCTGCGGCGGGGCGGCGAGCCCGGGGACGCGCCCGTGCGCCAGATCGATCAGGTGCAGCAGCCCCTCCCGGGCGACGCAGCGGGTGATGGCCGCCGCGTCGCGGTTCGGCACCTGCACCCGCAAGTGCATCATGGGGACGGCGCGGAGCATCAGGGGGCCTCCCCTTCGAGCCGGGTCTCCGCGATGGCGGTGATCGCCTGCATCTCCTCCAGGCGGAGGAAGAGGAGCGCGGCGGCGCAGACCGGCCGGAAAGGCGGGCCGGCGAAGGCGCGCAGGCACTGGACGCGCAGGCGCGCGCGCAGGTCACCGACCAGCGCGGGGACGGTGCGGGCGGGAGTCTTGAGCTTCGCTCGCACCGCGTCGGTGACTTCGCCGCCGGCCAGGGCGCGCAGTCCGTCCGGGCGCACCTCGCGGCGGAGCAGGACCGTCGCCAGCGCGGCGGCCTCCGGCCGCAGGCCCCGGGCGGCCGCCCGGCTGACGGCGTCCACCTCGCGGATGCGCACCGCCAGCTCCGCCAGCGCCCGGGCGCTGGGCGCCCGCTCCGCCGCCTGCAAGAGGCGCCGGGAAGCGAAAGCGTCGAGCGACATCTCGAAGGCGGCGGGGTCGTCCTCATGGGCCCGCAAGGCGTGCCTGGCCGCCTCGCCCCAGGGGAAGGGCGGAAGACGATCGAGCGCGGAGCGGAGCGAAGGGGCCTCTTCGAAGGCTGTGCTGGAGAGGCCGGCGACCTTTCCCAGCGGCAGCCAGAGCGGCTGCCACCGTTCCCCGGCGAGCTTCGAACGCACCGCCCGGCAGCCGAGCTTCAGGTTCTCCACTTCCAGAAGGCCCACCACGGCCCGCACCAGGTCCGGGCGAGGCCAGCTCGCCGCCAGGCGCTCCGCATCGGCGACGAACCTGAGAAGGCAAGCGCGAAAAGCGCCCCCGGGGTCCCGCGCGTCGATGCCAGCGGAGCGCAGCGCGGCGGCGGCGGCCGAGGCGCCGGAGGCGCCCCGGAAGGCCTCGATCTGCTCGGGCCGGAGCAAGGTGGAAAGGCGGGCGCGGGTGCGCGCGTAGGCGTAGGCCGCTCTCATGGGGCCACGCCGTCGCGGACGATGGAGGCCCAGAGGCGCGCCGCGGAGGAGATCGACTCCTGCCCCTTCGCCCTCCTGGCGGCGACCCATCCGGCGCGCCTGCGCCGGCGCTCCTCGATCTCTTCATCGGCGGCGGAGACGAGCCCGCGAAGCTCCTCCTCCAGCCGGGTGGACGCCGCCCGGTCGCGCTCCCGATCCCGGTCGCGCCGGCCCGCTTCCGCCTCTTCGATGCGCGCCTTCGCCGCCCGCTCCGCGGCAGAGACCCTCGCGCGCAGATCCTCGTCCGCCGCAACGAGCTCGTCGAGCGTCGCGTCCATCGCGTGGGAATCACTGCAAACCGGGGGCCGGGAACGAGAGGCGCGGATCCTGCGGCCCCCGCCCCGCCGTGGTCCGAAAACCTTGCGCGCGCGAGAGCTCCAGGGCCCGTTCCAGCGCGGCATCCTCCCCGTACACGTCCTCCAGGAACTTCACCGCGCCATCCTCCCGGACCACCGCCGTGGAATAGAGGATCAGCACGGGGAACCGCACGGGGACCTCGACGGCGAAGGTGCTGTCCCCGCCCATGGCGAGGCGAACGCGCTCGGGCGTCCAGCCCAGGACGCGCGCGGCCAGGGCCGGGGCGTCCTGCAGCCGGATGCACCCGTGGCTGAAGTCGCGGCGGGGGCGGGCGAAGAGCCCGCGGGCGGGAGTACCGTGCAGGTAGACGCCGAAGGGGTTGGGGAAATCGAACTTCACAAGGCCCAGCGCATTGAGAGGGCCCGGCGCCTGGCGGAGGCGGAGCGAGCCGCTGCGCAGTCCTCCGGCCGCCTTGGCCGGCTCCACCACCCTGCCCCGCGCGTCGATGGCCTGGAATCCCAGCCTGGACATCGCCTGCGGGTTGCGCTCGAACCGGGCGGCCAGCTCGTCCCGCTCGATGGAGGCGGGGACGTTCCAGGCCGGGCGGAACACGACCTGTGCCAGCCTGCTGTTGAAGATGGGCGTAGGATGCGCGTAGGCGGTCCCGACCACCACCCTCATCGCCAGCACTCCCGGCGACCCGAAGGCTCGCAGCCGGTACTCGGGGATGTTGACCACGATGGGCGGGGCGGACATGGAGCGGGGGAGCCAGCGCATCCGCTCCAGCGAGAGCCGGAGCTGCTGCACGCGCCGCGGGAGGGGGACGTTCAGCGCCTCGATCGTCAGCGGGCCGATGCGCCCGTCGGGCGCGAGGCCGTGGCGGGCCTGGAAGCGCCGCACCCCGGCGACCAGGTCCCCAGCGTAGCGATCGAGGACGGGCTGCGGCCCCGGGAGATCGCCGAGCAACCAGAGCCGCTCCGCCAGCCGCTCCGCCTCGCTCCAGGGATCCCCTTGGCGGACGATGCCCGGCGCGGCCAGGGGCGGCCCGGGATCCCGGCGGGCGAGCTCGAGATACTGCCTCAGGGCGAGGATCGCGCTGCGGTACCCGGCGAACGGCGGCTCGGCCTCCCGCAGGCAGGCTTCGACGTCGTCCGCGGCCGCCAGGCGGCGGACGAAAGCGCGGACGTCCAGGCCCTCCGCGCGCTCCGGCGAGAGCCCGGCTTCGCGGGGATCGATGCGCCCGGCGGAGAGATCGCCCACGTATCGCTCGGCGGCGACCGTCAGGGCGTCGTCAAAGGCGCGCTCGCTGCCGCCGCCGTGCAACGCCGCCAGCCGCTCCGGCCAGAGCGCGCCGTCGTAGTCGCCGGAGTCGAGCCCCTGCAGCCCGGCGGACTGGAGGACGGCGATGACGGCCAGCGCCTGCCCGGTGGGCTGGCCCTGGCGGATCCAGCGCAGCTCCGGCTGGGAGGCGAGGACCCCGGCGAGGGCGAGCAAGAGCGCGGCCATGGGTCACCCGGCCAGGGCCGCAGGCTGCGCCGGGCGCGCCTCGGCGAACGCCTTCAGCAGCTCGGCGCCGGAGAGCGTTTCCTGAAGGAGCAGCGCCCGGGCTCCGGCCCGCAGCTCGTCGGCGCGCGGCCGCAGCATGCGCAGCACCCGCTCGTGCTGCTCCCCGAGGATCCGGCGCACCTCGCGATCGATGTCCCGGCCCACCTCCGCCGAGTAGCTCTCCGGGCGGCCACCCATCCACTGCGCGGGCCCCGGTGGCTCGAAGCTGGCTTGCCCGAGGAGCGGGCTCATCCCATAGGCGGTGACCATGGTGCGGGCCAGCTGCGTGGCCTTGAGCAGGTCGTCCTGCGCGCCGGTGGAGACCTCGCCGAAGATCAGCTCCTCGGCCACCCGCCCGCCCAGCAGCACGGCGATCCTCGTCTCCAGCTCCGACTGCGTGACCAGGAACCGGTCCTCGCTGGGAAGCTGCAGGGTGTAGCCCAGCGCGCTCACGCCCCGGGGAATGATGGAGATCTTCTGCACCTGCTCGGCGCCGGGCAGGGAGAGCGCTACCAGCGCGTGCCCCACCTCGTGGTGCGCGACGCGCTCCTTCTCCCTGGCATTGAGCACCCGGTTGCGCTTCTCCAGGCCGGCGATGGTCCGTTCCAGCGCCTCCTGCAGCTCGGCCTTGCCGACGGAATCCTTCTCCCGGCGGGCGGCGAGCAGGGCCGCCTCGTTGATCAAATTCGCCAGGTCCGCGCCCGCCATCCCCGCCGTCATCCCCGCCACCATCTCGAGGTCGACGTCCGCAGCCAGGACGACGGTCCGGGCGTAGAGGCGGAGGATGGCGAGCCGCCCGAGGCGATCCGGCCGATCGACGAGGATCTGCCGGTCGAAGCGGCCGGCGCGGAGCAGGGCCGGGTCGAGGATCTCCGGCCGGTTGGTGGCGGCCATGAGGATCACGCCCACCCGGGGATCGAAGCCGTCCAGCTCGACCAGGAGCTGGTTGAGCGTCTGCTCCCGCTCCTCGTTGGCGACGGGAGAGCCGCCCCGCGACTTCCCCATCGCGTCCAGCTCGTCGATGAAGATGATGCTGGGGGCCAAGGCGCGCGCCTGGCGGAAGAGATCGCGCACGCGGGCGGCGCCCACCCCCACGAACATCTCCACGAACTCCGAGCCGCTGATGCTGAGGAAGGGGACCCCTGCCTCTCCCGCCACGGCGCGCGCCAGAAGCGTCTTGCCCGTTCCCGGCGGGCCCACCAGCAGCACCCCCTTGGGGATCTTGCCCCCCAGGCGGCGGAACTTCTCCGGGTGGCGGAGGAACTCGATCACCTCCTGCAGCTCCTCCTTCGCCTCGTCGACGCCGGCCACGTCCGCGAAGCTGACCGCGACCTGTTTCTCCAGGTAGAGCCGGGCGCGGTTCTTCCCCACCGCCGTCAGGCCCCGCCCCGGGTCGCGCTGCAAGAACAGCCAGCCGAACAACAGCAGAGGCAATACCCAGAAGATCTCCGACCAGCCGCCCCCCTCGGTCCGGCCCGATACCTTCACGCCCCGCGCCTGCAACTCCGCCAGCAGGCCCGGATCCTCCACCCGCACCGTCTCGAAGCGGGTGCCGTCCTTCTTCACCCCCTGGACGGTGGTCGGCGAGACGCTCGCCTCGGAGACCTGGCCCGCCGCCACCATCTGCCTGAACTCGCTGTAGGAGAGGCCGGGAGTGGCCAGCATCGACCTCACCGCCCAGGAGGAGAACAGCCAGGCGCCGACCAGCACCGCGACCAGCAGCAGCCAGTTCCGGGGCGCCCGGACCATCGTCAGCTCCTCCGTCTCCAGGAGGCAGGCACCCCGCGCGACCGGCGCCGCCGCCAGCGCACCCGCGGATTCTCCGACCGGGGCAGCTCGCTCCCCGAGGCCAGCACCAGGCGCTGCCGGACGACCAGCGGCCCCCCGGCACGGCGGATCTCGTGCCGCGGCTCGGCGATCTCCATTCCCAGCTCACCCGCGCGCGCGGCGAGCAGGGCGGAGATCCCGGCCGCGCCATGGCCGGCGGCACTGCCCTCCAGGCAGGCGCCCTCCTCCAGCCGGAGGAGGACGACGCCGCGCGCGGCGCTCCTCCGCTCGGCGTGGAAGCGCTGGCGCACGGCGCCGATCTCCGCCGCCCGGACGATCTCCGGGACCCGGAGCAACACCTTCCACTCGCCGCTCCCCCAGGTGAGGAGCTCCGGGGGCGGGAGCGGGAAGTTCCGCCCGGCCGCCGCGTGCCGCAGGCGGATGGCCTCGCCTACGCGCAAGAGCGCCTCGGCCGCCTTGCCGGCCTGGTCGAGCGGGCCCTTGCCGGCGATGGCCAGGTAGTGCGCGGCCGGAAGGATGACGCGGCGGATGAAGGGACGAGGCGAGAGCGCGGAAACCGGGATGGGCTCCATTCCCCACCTCCTCAGGGCGGATTCCCCTGCGCTGAACCTGGTGGATCGAAGGGCTCCGGATCGCGCCCCAGCGCCGCCGCGGCGTCGGGCGTGAGCCGCTCCTGCCGATCCCCTCGGGCGCGGGCGAGGAGCGCCAGCACCTGCGCGTCGCTCACCTGCCGGAAGTCCTCGTAGAAGTAGCCGACCGCTCCGAAGTGGTAAGGGACCGCGACCGCCACCAGCTCGTCCACCTCGTCCCGCAGCTCCCGCTCGGTGTCGGGGGCGATCACCGGCACGGCCAGCACCAGCCGGCCCGGCCGTCGCTGGCGCAGGGCGCGGATGGCGGCCCGGGCGCTGGCGCCGCGCGCGACGCCGTCGTCGACCAGCACCACCGTCCGGCCCTGGAGATCGAGGGGCGGGCAGGAGGCCCGATAGAGCTGCACCCGGCGCGCCAGCTCG
>Ga0335084_10008401_pt1 | contig 10288 bp, 9 predicted proteins | sample Lox_Sample_44_FD_206721 | JGI IMG/M metagenome (GOLD analysis project Ga0335084, IMG submission 206721) | Soil microbial communities from Loxahatchee National Wildlife Refuge, Florida, United States - Lox_Sample_4.4 | ecosystem: Environmental > Terrestrial > Soil > Wetlands | place: USA: Florida... | reverse complement strand
CGCCGTACTTCCGCGTCAGCAGATCGTACGACCGCTGCGCGATGGCCAGCTTCCGCTGCCGGGTGATCGCCTGTGCCTGCTGCCTGTCCTCGTCGATGCAGCCGACGACCAACGCGGCGCCGAAGCGGCGCGCCAGGGGTACGACCCGTTCGAAGCGCTCCTCCCCGTCCTCGAGATTGATCGAGTTGATGACCGACTTGCCCTGCGTCCGCTTGAGCGCCTCCTCGATGACGCGTGCGTCGGTCGAGTCGATCATCAGCGGCACTTTGACTTTCTTGACCAGGGTCTCGAGGAAGGTGGTGACGTCGACGATCTCGTTGCGGTCGGGATCGAGCACGTGGGCGCCACGCCGCACCTGGTGGCGGCCGACCTCGGCCGCCTCGTCGATCTTGGCGGCGGCGATCAGTTCCTTGAACTTGCGGCTGCCGAGAACGTTCGTCCGCTCGCCGACGATGACGGGACGCGTGTCCTGATCGATGACCAGCGTCTCGATCCCCGACACGACAGACCGGCGCACGTTCACCGGCTGGCGTGGCCGGTAACGAGCCGTCAACTGCGCGATCAAGCGAATGTGCTCCGGGGTCGTGCCGCAACACCCGCCGATGATGTTGACCCAGCCCTCGGCGCAGAAGCGGTCGATTTTCCTCGCCAGCATCGGCGGGAGCTCGTTGTAGCGTCCCTCCTCGTCCGGCAGGCCGGCGTTCGGAAAGCACGAGATCGGAAAGCGCGAGATCTCCGCCAGGGTGCGCAGATGATCGGTCATGAAGTCCGGGCCGGTGGCGCAGTTGAGCCCGATGGCGAACAGATCCCGGTGGGCCACCGAGACGTACAGCGACTCGATCGGCTGGCCGGCGAGCATGGTGCCCATGGTCTCGATCGATACCGAGAGGACCACCGGAACGCTTCGCCCGGCCTTGGCGAAGCCGTCGTCGATTCCCAGGAGCCCCGCCTTCACGTTGAGCGTGTCTTGCTGCGTCTCCAGGAAGAGCACGTCGACGCCGCCGGCGACGAGGCCGACGGTCTGCTCGGCGTAGGCTGCACGGACCTGATCGAAGGTGATGCCGCCGGTGACCGAGATCGTCTTCGTCCCTGGCCCCATCGAGCCCGCCACGAAGCGGGGACGATCCGCCTTCGATGCGGCATCGGCCACGTCGCGGGCAATGCGGGCGGCGGCGAAGTTGATGTCGTAGACCTTGGCCTCGAGACCGTACTCGGCGAGCACGATGCGCGTGCCGCCGAAGGTGTCGGTCTCGATGATATCCGCGCCGGCATCGAGGTATCCCTGGTGGATCCCCTGGATGGCATCGGGCCGGGTCAGGACCAGATGCTCGTTGCACCCTTCTAGGCTCGGCCCGCCGAAGTCGTCCGCCGTCAGGTCGAGCGCCTGGATGGCCGTGCCCATGGCGCCGTCGAGCACGAGAATGCGCTCCGCGAGCGCCGCCCGCAGCAAGGCGGTCCGATCCGTGGGAATGGCGGCCATTGTCAATCTTCTAGCCGGTCACGGTGGGAAATTCCAAATCGGAGGCGTAATCAGGCGCTGCGGGGTAATTCGACGATTGGGAATTTGGCGATTTGGTGATCTGGTGATTTGGTGATTTGGGCTGTGGTGAGCTGGAGGCACCCCGTCTGCGAACTACTCAATCCCCAATCACCAAATCACCAGATCACCAATTTTTCAGCTGGTCTCGGGGTCGAATAACGGCGTCCAGTTCCCCAGCGACAGGGCGCCGTCGGCCACGATCGTGGAACCGTTGATGTACCGGCCCGCGGGCGAGCACAGGAACAAGACGATGGCCGCGATCTCGTCCGGCTCGGCGAGCCGATGCGCCGGAATGTCCTGAATCTGGAGCCGCTCGTAGTCGCTCTGCTCGGCGCGGCTGTACTCTTCCTCGCGCAGCCCGGCGGTGGAGACGCTTCCCGGCGCCAGCGCGTTGATGGTCACGCCATGGCGGGCCCAGTAGTAGGCGAGCGAGCGGGTGAGATTCACCACGCCGGCGCGGGCGGCCCCGGAGTGGGCGAACGTCGTCGCGCCGCGTTCGAACGAGTAGATGTGAACGATGTTGACGACGGCGCCCGATCGGCGCTCGACCATGTGCGGCCCGACCCTGCTGCACAGGTTCCAGGTACCGTTCAGGTTCAGGTCGATCACGGCGCGCCAGCCGTTGTCGCTGATGGCGCTTGGCCTGGCCGGGAACTGCCCGCCGGCGTTGTTGATCAGGCAGTCGATGGCGCCGAAACGGTCGAGGGTCTGGCGTACCAGCGCCTCCACCTGATCGACTTCACGGATGTTCGTCGGCAGCGCCAGGCACTCGGCGCCGAGGGCGCGCATCTCGGCCGCGGTCGGCTCGAGATTCTCCGCCTTGCGGCTGGCGATCGCGACGTTGGCACCGAGCCGGGCAAAGCCGAGGGCGATGTGCCGTCCGATGCCGCGTCCGCCCCCGGTCACCAGCGCGGTCCGCCCGCGAAAGATATTGGGGGCGAAGATGTCGAGGGGATTGGACACGAAACGCATTCACCACAGAGACACAGAGGTCTCGGTGCCGTCTCTGTGACTCCGTGCCTCTGTGGTGAGTCTTCTCTAGTTGACCGCCTCGAACAGGCCCGCGGCGCCCATGCCGCCGCCGACGCACATGGTCACAAGGCCGTACTTGCCCTTGCGCCGGCGCAGCTCGCCGAGGATGTGCCCGGTCATGCGCGAGCCGGTCATGCCGTACGGGTGGCCGATCGAGATCGAGCCGCCGTTGGGGTTGAGCTTCTCCGGGTCGAGACCGAGCTTGTCGCGGCAGTACACGACCTGGGACGCGAACGCCTCGTTGAGCTCTATGACGTCGACGTCGATCACCTTCATGCCGGTGCTCTTGAGGAGCTTCGGGACCGCGAAGACCGGGCCGATACCCATCTCGTCCGGTTCGCAGGCGGCCACGGTGAACCCGCGGAAGACTCCCATCGGCTTGATGTTCAGCGCCTTGGCGCGCTCCGCCGACATCACCAAGGTTACCGACGCGCCGTCGGAGAATTGCGACGAGTTGCCCGCCGTCACCGAGCCGGTCTCCTTGAACGCCGGCGGCAGCTTGGCAAGACCCTCGAGTGTCGTATCCGGGCGGTTGCACTCGTCCATCTTGACCTCGGCCTCTTCCTTGCGCGACTCGCCGCTCTTCTTGTCGGTGACCAGCCGGGTCACCTTCATCGGCGCCATCTCCAAGTCGAACTTGCCCGTCTTCTGCGCCGCGGCCGTGCGTTGCTGGCTCAGGAGCGCGTAGTCATCCTGCGACTGGCGGCCGATCTTGTAGCGCTCCGCCACCACCTCCGCGGTCAATCCCATGGGCATGAAGATCGCGCGCTTGTGCTCCATCAGCCAGGGATTGAAGAGGTCCTTCTTGTTGAAATCATTCTGCAGCATGGTGATCGACTCGGCGCCACCGGCCAGGATCACGTCGGCGCCGCCGCCCATGATGTGAAAGGCGGCGTTGGCGATCGCCTGCAGGCCCGAGGAGCAGAAGCGGTTCAGCGTCGTTCCCGACACCGTGATCGGCAATCCAGCCAGGACGACGACGTTGCGCGCCATGTTGAATCCCTGCGGTCCCTCCGGAAAGCCGCAGCCGAGGATGATGTCGTCGATCTCGGCCGGGTCGAGCTGCGGGACCTTGGCGAGGACATGCTTGACGCAGTGCGCCGCCATGTCGTCCGGCCGCGTGAGGTTGAACGACCCGCGGAACGATTTGGCCAGTGGGGTTCGTGAGCTCGCGACGATGACGGCTTCTCTCATGATGATCCTCCTCGGTTGTCGGGTGCTGCTTTTGCCGGTGGCCGGCGAGTCGTAATCTGGCAAGTGTAGACGCCGAGCGCAACTGCCCCGCCCAGCATCTGGCTCAGGGTGGATTCGACTCCACTATGGTCGCTCTGGCTGGCGGCGGATGAGCCTCTCGATACGGCCGCTCCGCGGCCTACTCGAGGCCAACGGTATTTCGCTTCCGATGGCCCCGAGTAGCGCTCGCCGAGCGCGTATCGAGGGGCTCGCTCAATCTGGCGAATCTATGCTCACTTTTCCCGCTCCTCACAGCACGGTCTCGGCTAGCAGGCGCACCGCCACCGGATCGCGGGTGCCGGCGAGCAGGGTCTTCACCGGGCTCTTTATCCACGGCTGCAGTCGCTCGCGGATGCGGTCGCGCGGGCCGACGAGCGAGATCTCGTCGGCGAGCTGGTCCGGCACGGCGGCGATCGCCTCGTCTCGCTTGCCGTCGAGAAACAACGCCTGCACCCGGCGGGCGGCGTCGCCGAAGCCCATGCGCTCCATCAGGTTGAGGTGGAAGTTCTTCGAGCGGGCCCCCATCCCGCCGAGGTAGAAGGCGAGGGCGATCTTGACCGGGAAGAGCGCCTGCGCGACGTCGTCGCTGACGACGACGGTCACCGTGCAGGCAATGTCGAAGTCCTTCTTGGCGTGCTGCAACGACTCGGCATAGATGTCCGTACGGTACGGAGAGTAGAAGAGCGGCAGCCAGCCGTCGGCGATCTCCGCGGCGAGCGCGACGTTCTGCGGCCCCTCGGCACCGAGGTAGATGGGGATGTGGGAACGCAGCGGCCGGGTGATCAGCTTGAGCGGCTTTCCGAGGCCGGCGCCACCCGGGAACGGGAGCTGGTAGTGTCTCCCGGCGAACGACACCGGCCCCTCACGGCGCAGCATCTGACGGAAGAGCTGCACGAACTCGCGCGTCCGCCCCATCGGCTTCGGGAACGGCTGACCGTACCAGCCCTCGACCACCTGCGGACCCGACACCCCGATGCCGAGCAGCAGCCGCCCGCCGGAGAGATGGTCGATGGTCATCGCGGTCATCGCCGCGCACGCGGGCGTGCGCGCCGAGATCTGCATGATGCCCGTGCCCAGCTTGATGCGCGTCGTGCGCGCGCCGATCCAGCAGAGCGGGGAGAAGACGTCCGAACCATAGGCCTCGGCGGTCCACGCCGAGTCGTAACCGAGGCGCTCGGCCTCGAGCACGATCTCGATCGGATCCTCCGGGCCCGCCATCCAGTAGCCCACCATCAGTCCTAAGCGCATAGGTGTGTCCTTCGTCGCTGTCGATGCAGAAGACGGCGGCCAGGATACAGAAGACAGAATCCAGAAGACAGAAGTCCCCTCCCCCCTTCGCCTTCTCTCTCCCGACCCTCCTCCCGCTCTCATTCTGTCTTCTGTATTCTGTCTCCTGTATTCTGCCATCATGTCCGAAACCATCGATCTCAACTCGCGCTTTCTTCGCGGCACCAAGAGCGACGGGGTGCTGCGGGTCGTCCTCGACCGCCCGGAGCGCCGCAACGCCTGTACGATCGAGATGTACCACGGCATCAAGAAGGCGGCGGTGCTGGCGGAGAACGATCCCAACATCGATGTCCTGCTCATCACCGGCAGCGGCGACGTCTTCTGTCCCGGCGGGGAAATGGGCGGCCAGCACGAGGGCAGCGGCAAGGTGGACCGCGAGACCGACGGCCTCGATCTCCTCCCCTTCCGCCAGCTCGAGCTGACGACGAAGCTCGTCCTCACCGTGGTGAACGGCCTCTGTCAAGGCGGCGGGCTGAACATGGTGCTCTGCAGCGACATCTCCGTCGCCTCGGACCGGGCGACGTTTCGCGCGCCCGAGCTCCTGCGCGGGGTCGCCGACCCGTTCCTTGCCGCCCGCCTACCGCTGCGTGTCGGGGTCGCGCGCGCCAAGCATCTTCTCTTCACCGCCGCGATCATCGACGCCGCCGAAGCCGAGCGCATCGGCCTGGTGGGAAAGGTCGTCGCTCACGACCGGCTGCTCGACGAGGTCGAGCGCGTGCTCGATCAGATCCGGCTCACCGGTCCGAGCGCCCGCTCGGCGGTGAAGCACGAGATCAACCGCCACTTGCCGGCGTTCGACATCCCGATGTTCCGCCGGTCGCTCCGCTCGCCGGAGGTGACGGAGGGATTCCTCGCGTTCGTCGAGAAGCGGCCGCCGCGCTGGCCGCGCGGCTGATCACTTCTTCAGCTCCATTTCCTGCCCGCAGCACTTCAGGACGCCGGCGCCTGCCTTGGTCACGATGACCTGCGAGCCGCACTTCTGACAGATGTACATTTTCCCCAGTTGATTCGCCATGTCCTATTCCTCTCGCCTAGCGTCCGCGAAACTTCGGCCGCCGTTTTGACAGAAATGCCTGGATCCCTTCAACCCGGTCGGCGGTCGTCTGCAGGAGCACGTACAGGTCCTGTTCCAGCCGCATGCCCTGCTCGAGGGTCAAATCGAGTCCCTTGTTCACTGCTTCCTTCGCCAGACGCAGGGCGATCGGCCCCTTGGCTGCCAGTGCGCCGACCTCGCGCCGTACCGTGGCCGCCAGACGCGCCGGTGGTACGACGCGGGTAGCCAGTCCCGCCCGTTCCGCTTCGCGCGCGCCGATGCGTCGTCCGGAGAGAAGCCAGTCGAGGGCCCGCATCCGGCCGACCAGACGCGGCAAGCGCTGCAGTGCCCCGTGTCTGGGGAGAACACCGGCGCCGATCTGCGGCAGCGTGAAAACCGCTCGGGCCGATACCAGGCGCAGATCGCAGGCCAGCGTGAGCTCGCACCCGGCCGCGACCGCGGCGCCGTTCACCGCCGCGACCACCGGATGTGTCAAGCCGCCGACCGCCGCCACCCAGTCGTGGCGCCATTCCCAGTCGCCACCGTCCTCGACGCCGAGACAGAACGCCTTGCCTTCCGCCGCAACCACGACGACGCCGACATCGTCATCCAGCTCGATCGCCTCGACCGCGGCGCACAATCGCTGCGCGCCATCGAGATCGATCCGGTTGCCACGCTCCGGCCGGCAGAGGGTGATCCGCGCGACGCCTCCGTCGACCGTCCAGTTGACGCCTGGCCGCCTGCGGCTCACGTCGTTTCGCCGCCGAAGCGGCTCCGCAGGTCCTTCTTGAGGATCTTCCCCATCTGATTCTTCGGCAACGCGTCGACGAAGTGGATGACCTCGGGCTTCTTGAAGCTCGCCAGCCGCTGGCGGCAGAACGCACCGAGGTCGGCCTCGGTCAGATCCGCTCCGGGCCGGGGCACGACTATGGCGATCACTCGCTGACCCCACTCGACGTCGGGAACTCCGATGACGGCGGCCTCATCGACACCTGGGTGAGAGTACAGCACCGCCTCGACCTCGGCGGGCGCGATGTTCTCGCCGCCGCGGATGATCATGTCGTCCTTGCGTCCTGCGAGGAAGATGTAGCCGTCCGCGTCGATCCACCCCATGTCACGGGTGGGCAGCCAGCCCTCGAGCGCCGGGGACGCGACGCCTCCGTCACGATCGGCGTAGCCCTTCATCGTCCGCGGGGTGAACACCCACAGCTCTCCGACCTCTCCGGGCGGCAGCTCGTTGCCATCGTCGTCGACGACCTTCACCTCGACGTCCGGCAACGGGCGGCCGATCGACACCAGGCGCCTCAGGTTGCGCTCAACCTCTTCCGGTGTGCCGTCGAGGCGGTGGTCGTCGGGTCCGAGCACGGTCAACGTAGAGGTCGTCTCCGTCTGCCCGAAGGCGTTCACGAAACCGACGGTGCGCGGGAACATCTCGACCGCGCGGCGGATGACCGGAAACGGCATCGCGGCCCCGCCGTACGACAGGTTCTGCAAACTGCTGAGGTCGTAGCGCGCGAAATCCGGATGATCGAGAATCTGCTTCATCATCGTCGGCACGACGAAGGCGTGGGTCACCTGCTCGGTCGCAACCGCCCGCAGCCATTCGGCGGCGTCGAACTGGCGCAGGACCACGAGCTTCCGGCCCGTGAACATCGTCGTCATGATGTTGGTGGCGCCGGCGATGTGATACAGCGGCGCGCACAGGAGCGCGGTGCCGCGCGGCGTGCCGTCGGCCAGGTCGACGTTGGCGCACACGTAGGCGGTGAAGTCCGCGTAGCGCAACACGACCGCCTTGGGTAGGGCCGTGGTTCCGCTGGTGTACATCAGGATCGTGGTGTCCTCATCTTCGATCTCCGCCTCCGCGAATTCGCCAGCGCCCGACGTCAGGAGCTCATCGTAGTGCAGCAGGCCGCCGTGCCCACTCTCGAGGGCCACGTACGTCTCGACCGATTGCAGCCGCGGGCGCAGCTCTTCGATCGCTGGAACGTAGCGGTCGCCGATCAGGATCACCTTCGTCCCGGCGGTTCCGATCATGTGCTCGAGCTCCGGCAGCTTGGCCCGGTAGTTGAGCGGGACGAACACGGCGCCCACCGCCGCGGCGGCGAAGTAGGCGACGACGTAACGGTCCGAGTTCGTCTGCAGCACCGCAACCCGGTCGCCGCGCCGGACCCCGATCGCGCGCAGCGCGCTCCCGAGCCGCTGCACCGCCTCCCACAGCTCGCCGTAGGTCCACCGTCGACCTTCGAAGACCAGGATCTCCTGGTCGGGGAACATCTGCGCCGGGATGCTGACGAAGTTCGAGGTGTTCATGAATGTGCCGCGCACGGGGAATCGAGAGTCGACAGTCCACGGTCGACAGTCGAGAGTCGAGAGTCGAAAGTCGAGAGTTTTGGCTTACCGCGTGAAAGTTGTTCGGCCAAGGCGCCTCGGGTCATGATCACTCCATCGCGCGCAGCTCGCGCTTGACCTCTCGTACCAGGCTCGGGGCGAGTTGCGCCAGCCGGCGCGCCAGCGCGGTGGCCGCGGGCAACAGCCGGCGGCGCGGCACTAGTCGGCTCACCAGTCCGAGACGGGCCGCGCTCGGTGCATCGAGCCAGCGCCCCGTCAACACCAGGTCGGCCGCCCTTCCCTGCCCGATGAGCCGCGGCAGCGTCTGCGTGCCGCCGACGCCTGGGATCATCGCCAGCCCGGTTTCCGGCAGGGCGAAGCGCGCGTCGCTGCTGGCGATCGCCAGATCGCAGAGCAGCATCATCTCGAGGCCGCCGCCGACGGCCAGACCGTGAACGGCCGCGAGCGTCAGTTGCGGCAGGGAACGCAGCGTTCCCCAGACGTCGCGGCGCCAGCGAACGGAGCGCGCCGCGATGGGCGATGGCGCGGTGCCGAACTCGCGCACATCGCCGCCGGTGGAGAAGGCGCGGCCAGTGCCGCGGAGAATCATCACCCGGACTTCCGGATCGTCGCGTACGGCGAGCAATGTTTCGTAGAGGGCGTCGCGCATCTCGACGTTGTAGGCGTTGAGCACCGCGGGCCGATTGAGGGTCACGGTGGCGATGCGACCATCGGCGGACTTGTCGTACAGAACCGCAGGCATGGCGTTGGGAACCGGACGACCCCCCTCCCCCGTTGCCAATTCCGGCAACGGGGGAGGTAGGGAGGGGGTCTGCGTAGGTGTTACCTCTTCAACTGATAGAGGGCCTCAGTCGCTCGACGGCAGCGGCTTCGCCTCCTTGATCTTCATCTCATGATCGCAGCAGGTGACTGCGCCGGGGCCCGGCTTGTTGCACAGCACCTCCGTCCCGCAGCTCTCACAGATGTAGCGCTTTCCGAGTGTGTTGGGCATCGTCCCTCCCTTGAGTGAGTTTCACGCGACGAACGGCAGCGTGGTCACCGTCGCCGCGACCAGTTCGTTACCTGCTTGGATTTTGAGTCTGTTCCCGGGCTCGAGCCGGTTGCGGTGAACGTAGCCGAGGGCAATGACGCGGTCCAGTGCGACCGAGCGTACGCCGCTGGTGATGTGACCGACCTCGCGCTCCCCGTCGCTCACCAGCGACCCCCGCGGCGGGACGGTGCCCCCCTCGACGAGCAGGCCGCACAGCTTCCGATTCACGTGCCCGCGCGCGGCGATGCGCTCGACAACTTCCTGGCCGAGGTAGCAGCCCTTGGTAAAGCTGACTGCTCTCTCCAGGCCGGTTTCCATCAGTAAGACGTCCTCATCCATGTCGATGCCGGACCAGGGGATGCCGGCCTCGACGCGCAGCACATTGAGCGCCTCCAGCCCGACCGGGACAGCCCCGGCGGCGCACGCGGCGGCAAACAGCGGTGCGGCGAGCGCCGCCGAACCGCAGAGCAGGTAGCCGGTGTGATCGTTCTCGGATGCAGACAGGACGAAAAGGGGATCACCCTGGAAGTGGGCGCGGTGCAGCGCCAGGCGCTCGGCTCTCGGCGGCGGTTCACCGACGAGCCGCCCGATCACCTGAGCGGCCTGCGGACCCTCGACGCCGATGAGCGGGGTCATCGTCGCTGAGGTTTCTAATTCGACGTCATCGGCGACGATGAAGCGCTCGAGCGCCTCCTTGAACGGCGCGGCGCGCCAGGCCAGGAGATCCAGCAGCACCACCGTCTCGTCGACGAATACGCGCAGATCGGAGACGACCTTCCCTGTT
>Ga0335084_10008400_pt1 | contig 10288 bp, 11 predicted proteins | sample Lox_Sample_44_FD_206721 | JGI IMG/M metagenome (GOLD analysis project Ga0335084, IMG submission 206721) | Soil microbial communities from Loxahatchee National Wildlife Refuge, Florida, United States - Lox_Sample_4.4 | ecosystem: Environmental > Terrestrial > Soil > Wetlands | place: USA... | reverse complement strand
GATCGATCTGAGCGACGCCCGCGTCTTTCGCCGCGGCCAGGATGCGCTCCGCGTCGCGAGCGGCCGCGGGCCCGCCGTTGCCGCTATCGATCAGCACCGACTGTCCCGAAGGTGCGGCGAACAACGTCGCGTTGCCGCCTTCGACGTCGACGACGTAGATGTTCAGCAGCTTGTTCGTCTGCGCGTGCGCGGTGATAGGAGCAGCGGCGAGACCGACGATGAGACCAAGCAAGCTCGAGCGGTGATGGCGCATGGCGTTTCCTTTGGCTTCTGGCGGGCACTCGCCGCCACGTTAGCGCAAGAGGTTGATCACCGGTACACCAAATGAGTGACGAGCACCGTGCGGGCGTATATTGTCGGTTCGGTCGATCCGAACGATTTTGGGGAGCGGCAATGAGAAACGCGATGCGATGGTGTCTGGCGGCGGCATTGTCCACGACGGGAGCTTTGGCGTTGGCGCAAGCCCCGCCGACGCTTCGTCTGGAAAGTCTATTGGGCGTCTGGAATCTGACCTACGAGGGTGGGCAGACCACCGGCACCTTGACCATTTCCAAGAAAGCCGACGGTACGCCGATGATCAAAGTGGCGACGTCCCAGGGCGGCGAGAGCGAGGCAAAAGACATTACGATCAAAGGCGACACGATCAACTTTGCTCGCGACATCAACGTGCAAGGGCAAGCCGGCAGTGTGAGCTACACGGCGAAGCTCGTTGACGGCAAGCTTCAGGGCACGGGCGAGGTCAAGCTCGGCGGAGGCGGCGGCCCCGGAGGCGGGGGACCGACGCCGTTTACAGCGACGAAAGCCAAGTAGCCTCGACGTTATTTGCAGCGCTACGCGGTCCCTCTCGGCGGCCACTTTCCTGATGGCCCGGTCGAGACCTCTAGGTCACTCTCCCGAACCCGCTTAGACTTGGGTGGACTTCTGTGGACTCGGGCGGCGAGGTGCCCCCAATGCGGCGACCGGCACTGCTCGACGCCTTCTTCGAACGCACGGCGACGCGTTTCCTGCGCCGCATCCACCGCCTGACGCACCGGATGCCCGTGAAGCTGCGCGCCGTGCAGCGGCAACGCGTGCTGGTCGTCGCTCCTCACCCCGACGACGAGGCCATCGCCATCGGCGGCAGCCTGGCTCTCCACCAGCGTGTCGGCAGCGACGTGCTCACCCTCTTCGTTACGCTCGACGCGCCCGCCGCGGATGGAAGCATCGTCCGCAAGGGCGAGGCCGAGCACGCCGCGCGCCTCCTCGGCTTCGACTTTCGCTTCTTGAATTTCCCCGATGGCTCGGTGTCGTTGCACGAGCCGGCAGTGGCCCGCTCGATCGCCGACGCGATCCGCTCATTCCGCCCCGAGGTCATTTTTTGTCCCTTCCCGGCCGACCATCATCGCGACCACCAGTCCGCGTCGGCGTGCACCGGCGTGGCCGTCACCCAGTCCGGGTACGAGGGCGAGGTGTGTTGCTACGAGGTGTGGTCGAGCCTCTGGCCCAACATCGGTGTCGACATCTCGTCGGTCGCCGACATCAAGCGTCAGGCCATCGGCTGCTACGCTTCGCAGGTCGCGTACGTCCCGTACGTGGAGGGGGCACTCGCTCTGAATCGCTTCCGCGGGGTCAAGCTCGGTGTCGACTACGCGGAGGCTCTTTTCGCCTGCCGGCCGCCTACGTTCATCGAGCTCTGCCGCACGCTGGCGGTCGTGTGAGGGTCGGCGCGAGATGGTGAGGATTAGAGAGGCGCGGGGCGCCGACTTCCCGCGGGTTTATCCGCTCCTTCTCGGGTTCAACAACCCGCACCTCACCGAGGAGCACTGGCGGCAGCTGTTCGTCGATCACAGCGGCTTGCAGAACGACTGCTTCGGCTGGGTTCACGCCGACGGCGACGACCTCGTGGGGTACGTCAGCACGATCTTCAGCGAGAGGACGATACGTGGCGAGACGTTGCGTCTCTGCAATACGTCCAGCTGGATCGTCAAGCCCGAATACCGCGCACACAGCCTCGCGCTGCACGCGAAGGTGACCGCCGACCCAACCGTTTCCATCACCAACCTGAGCCCGACCCGGCAGGTGCTGAGGGTGCTGCAAGCGCTGGGCTTCACGCTGATGGACAAGTCGGAGCGGATCATCGTGCCCGTCGTCACTCACCGCACGGTGCTGGACTCTTCCGAGATCCTCACCGAGCCTCGCGCGGTCGAGAGCGCCCTCGACATGGAGCGGCGGCGGTTCTTTCGCGATCACCAGCTGCCATACAACCACCACGCCCTCCTGAGGACACCTGAGGGGGACTGCTACGTGATGATGAACCGGAGCTCGAAGGCGGTCCGGGGGAGCCTGCGACTGCCGTTTGCGCGAGTGCATCACATCGGGTCGCCCGAGATCTTCGCTCGCCATCTGGAGAAGCTCGCGATCCGGATTGCCGCGTCGCTCAAGGTCGTCGGCATGATCGTGGACGAGCGGATGCTGCGCGGGGCGATCCCGTGGCACTCGTTCCCGCGGCCGGGAGGCGAACGCAAGGCGGCCTTTCGTTCGGACAAACTCACGGCGGAAGACATCGACGGCTTGTACACGGAAGCCGTCCTTCTGAACTACTGACCGGAACGCGTTATTTGCAGCGCTTCGCCGTCCCTCTCGGCCGCCACTTTTGGTGGCAGTGCACGCAGGCGTCGTTCACGGCTTCCGAGAGCTCGATCATCTTGTCGCGATCTTTCGCTTTGGCCGCCGCGTAGGATTCAAGTCCCGCGTCGCGGAGCTCCTGCACGAACATCGACCACGCGGGATCGCTGATCGGAACGGGCGCGTCGTTCGAGCAGATTCGGCCCGGGACCAGCAATAGGTTCGCGGATTCCGCCAACGCCAAGCCGGCATTCTCGATCGCCTGCCAGCCCCCGAACACGCTCACGAGCGGGTCGGTCGCCATCGCCGGGTCCGTGCTCGGCGGGCGCTCCAAGTGTCCGGGATCTTCGAATTGCGGCGAGAACAGCACGTTCGCCGCGGGATAGACGACGCCTTGCATGAGCTGGTTCAACGTCGCGTGCACTTCCTGTGTCGCTCTCGTCTGCTCGGTCTGGGCCGTCAACATGAGCCACAGCGGCGCGACGAAGAAAATCGGTACGATCTTACGCATGCGCGCAGCGTAGGCGAGCAGGATCAGTGGCGCAACGGAACTCGGAGCCGGCGTTGCTGCCCGATTCAGCCTAAACTTGCATTGGTTGTCCTACCGAAGACGACTCGCAGATGGAATACGTCGACAGACTCGCCGAGGAAGCCGTCAAAGAATCCATCAAGAGCTTGGTGGCGAATGGCCAGCGCGCTTACAGCGGCAACGTTCCGAAGGAAGCGGAGCGCATCTTGCTGAAGAACCAACGCGGCCGCGTGTCGCCGGCCATTGTTGCCGCCAAAGTGGATCAGGCGATCGCAAGGCTCAGGGAGCGCAAGGAAATCAAGGCGCCTCCGGCGCGGCAGCACGATTGGGTCGTCATCGGACAGCCGCTGCCGCCACCCGCCGCGTCTTCGTAACGCGCGTTCCCTCGACCGACGAGGATCGACAGCGTCAGCTTTTCGGGATCACGCCGCCCGGCGTCATCTCGTCGATCGCCTGCGGCAGGATCTGCGCGAGCTTCTGCGTGAGCTCGGCGACGGGCATCCCGGTGCGATTCGACATCTCCTGGAGCAAGTCCGCGCCGAGCACCTTCTGCACGTGCTCCGCGGCAATTGGTTGATTCGGGCCCGTGCCGACCCACGAGCGCACCGTGGGCCCGAAGCCCTGGCTCTCGAACTGATTCACCACGCCTTGCACGCCGCCGTTGCGGCGGATGACGTCCGTCACCACCGCGCCGACGACTCCGCCCAACACGCCATCGAACAAGCCCATCGCGTTCTCCTCGGTCGCCGTTCAGCGATTGACGCACACATTAGATCAGTTCGGCTTCAAGGGCGCGATCGCCTCGACGTGACCCGAGAACAATCGCCAGCCGCGGTGTCACTCGCCGGCGACGCAACCTTACGCACATGTAAGCGCAAACCACGACGCCGGAATTCGGCGTCGGACGTGTTGTCCGGGCGACCGCCGCAGCGGCGAGCGACGGCTACTCGCTCGGGGGCGCGCCGGTGTTCGGCGAGGTGATGAACAGTCTCCGGCCGTCGGGCAGGGTCACGTCGCGGCCGTTCGCCGCGTTCGAGCCGTTGCGGTGCCGATAGCCGAACACGACGACCTCGGTGCCGGGCGGTATCGAATCGCGAGTCATCCCGCGGCGCACGAGCGTGTTCGGGCTACCGGCTTCGATCATCCACTTCTCGACAGTGCCGTCGTCGCGCCGCACGTCCAAGTGGATCCACGCGTGCGGATTGATCCATTCGACCTGGGTGATCGTTCCCTTGAGCGTGATCGGCTGATTCGCGTCGAACTCGGCCGAGAACGCGTGGTGCGCGCCGATCGGCCCGGCCAATGTGAGCCACGCACCGCCGAGCGCCGCTCCGAGCAACGTCCGAGCGAGTCTCTTCGTGCTCATTTCTTGCCCTCCGCACGCCGCTCTTCTTCGCGCGCCGCCGACAGCAGCCCCTTCAGCCCGTAGTTGCCTTCGTGACACGCGTACTCGACGAGCGGTCCGCGCTGCGGGTGCAGGAAAGCCTCGATCGTCCACGGCGCCGTGAACACCGGGTCGTAGACGGTCGCGCGATAACGGATCTGGTCGGCCGCCGTCCGGGTGAAACGCTCGACGACTCGAAACTTGTCGCTCATCACGGAGTCGAGCATCTGCACGCCGTAGTAGTGCCGGTTCGTCTTCTGATTCGTCGTCTCGACGACGAGTGTGTCGCCCTCCCAGCGGCCGCGCGCGTCCCCGACCCATTGCGTCACGCGCTCGGGCAAGTGCGGGCGGCCGTCGATCGGGATGATCCGGACCTCGTGATTGAGCTCGGCCATGATCGTGACGTACTGCGGCGTCTGGACGATGTAGTAGTTGTTGTTGTACGGCTCGGGCAGCATCGGCGCATGCCCGCCACCGAAGACGATGCAGCGTTCCGTCAGGTAGCGATCCTCGGCCGTGTCGGCTGGATGCGCGGCCGCGTAAGCGAGGTTGCGCTCGTGCTCGCGCTGCGCCTCGGCCGTGAACGGCGGCACGCGGCCGTTCGCGGGGTCGACGATCAGTGACGTGCGCCGCGTAGGCACGACGTCGTTGCCGCGATCCATCCACGCGTCGTTGTAGGAGCCGACGTTGCCCGACTTCTTGTCCTCGTCGATACGCTCGTCGCCGCTCTGTGCCGCGAGCCTTTGCCGGACGTACGCTTTGGCCTCCTCGGGCGTGAAGAACTGCTTGTCCTTGAGGTCGGCCGGCCGCTGCAGCGGCGTCAGCGTCGCATTGGACCAGCTCCCCTGAAGGTCCGGGTCGCCCCAGGGCGTGCGCGCCGGCTGCGCGTTCGCGATCGCGCACGCGAACGCGACGGGCAGTGCTAGGAAGACGATGGGGCGCCGCGTCATGCCTCGCTGCTCCTCACTTCTCGCTCTGCTTGTAGACATCGCCGTACAGCAGCTTCTCGGTGAACGGCACGCACTTGAACTCCATGAGATGCGCGTGCGGGTCGGGATTCCGCAGCAGGCGGAAGTGCATCGACCACGGCCGGGAGAACGACTGCGGGTCGTCGAGCGTCGCGGAGTAGTCGATCGCGTCGGGGCCGGCGAACGCGTAGCGCTCGACCACGTGCAGCGCCGAGCTCGCGTGATTGCCCGCGCGATCGAGCCACGCGAGGCCGTTGAAGCCGCTCACGTCGACGACCAGCGTGTCGCCGTCCCAGCGCGCGTTCGAGACGCCCATCCAGCTGTCGATCGCGGACGGCTGCGGCGCCCCGAAGTTCACGATGCGGGCCGCGCCCGCGAACTCGTAAGCGATCAGCATGCGGTCGTCCGAGTGAAAGATCTGCAGCGGGTACGGCATGTAGCTCGCTCGCGGCACGCCGGGCATGTAGCACTTGACCTCGGGGTCTTCGCTCCAGCGGCTCTCGTAGTTGCGCCGTTGCTGCTCGGCCGCGGCCGGCAGGTACGGAATCGCGTCGCCGTCGACGATCCCGTAGCCGGGCGGCGTCGCGAGCAGCGCGCCGTACTCGGCCGGGCCGGCGCTCGCGCCGTGGGTCAACACGTTCCAGTTCGCCGTGGTCAACGCCTGCCACACGCCGCTGAAGTTCGGCTTGCCGCTCGCGAGCCGCGGTAGCTCGGGAGGCCGCGAGCTCTGCGCGTGCGCGCTCGGGGAGAGCAGGACGCAAACGGCGAGCAGAACGAACGTCGATCGCATCGTCGGTTCTCAGTCGTGCGCGGGCTCGATCCGCAGGATCGAGCCGTTCGGCGTGAGCTTCGCGCTGCCGGGCCCGGACTGCTGGTCCCGTTCGATCGCGAGATAGAGGTTGCCGTCCGGTCCTTGGCGCACGTCGCGCACGCGCGCGTCGAGCGACAAGAGCAGGGACTCGCGGCGCTCGGTTTGCGGCGGCGGCTGCTCGAACGCGACGCGCTGCAGCTGCTGGCCGCTCAACGCGCCGATGAAGTAGTGGCCGCGCCAGAGCGGGAACTTGTCGCCGTCGTAGATCATGAGGCTCGACGGGCTGATCGCGGGCACCCAGAACATCACGGGCATCTCGAGGCCGGGCCTCGACCACGGCTGGTCCGAGGCGAGATGGCCCGTATAGATCTTGCCGAGCGACACGAGGGGCCAGCCGTAGTTGTGCCCCGCGACGAGCCGGTTGAGCTCGTCGCCGCCCATCGGCCCGATCTCGGTCGCCCAGAGCTCGCCGGTCCGCGGGTGCCAAGCGAGCCCCTGCACATTGCGATGACCGTACGTATAGATCTCGGGTCTCGCGTCCTTGCGGCCGACGAACGGATTGTCCGGCGGCGCGGTGCCGTCGTCGCGCAGGCGCAGGACCTTGCCGACGTGGCTGCCGAGATCCTGCGCGAGCAGTCGATAGCGCGGATCGTCGGTCGTATTGCCGGCGTCGCGGTCGCCCACGGTCAGGTAAATCATCCGGTCCGGTCCGACCTCGGCGCGGCCGGCCGTCGCGCCCGTGCCCCACGCGTCGGCGACGAACACGTCCGCGACGCCCGTGAGCGACGCGCCGTCGAAGCGGCCGCGTGCGAGCGCGACCGTCGTGTCGCCGCCGTCGCGCTGCTTCACGTAGGAAAAATAGACGAGGTGGTTGCGAGCGAAGTCCGGGTGCAGCAGGACCGAGTTCATGCTGCGCGCGCGCAGCGCGTCGGCGGGCCAGCCCGCGATCGGTTTCGGATCGAGCTTGCCGCCGCGCACGATCCGCAAGCTCCCGGGGAGCTCGGTCACGAGGAAGTCCGCGCCGCCGGGCAGGAACGTGAGATGCCACGGCCGCACGAGGCCGTACGCGACCGTGACGACGTGAATCCGCACGAGATCGCCGGCCGGGCAGCCGCCGTGCAGCGAGCCGTTCGCCGAGCAGACGCCCGGCGTGTAGGTGTCGAAGGTCCAGCTCGCGCTCTCTTCGCCTGCGCGCGCGAGCGACGCGGCGCACAGCAGCACGGCCGCGGGCAAGGCCGATCGAAGCCGGAGCATCCCCCCTCCGTCGTGATCGTTGTTTTACGAGCGACGATAGGCGAGCGCGCGCGCCAACGTCAAGAACGACGTATCCGAGGTCGCGGCGGCGCCCAGTCCTCCAAGCGACGCGCCTTCTGGATTTGCCCGCGCGACGGCGCGACACTGCCGCGTCGTGGGGAAAATCAACATTCGATCCATTGCCTCGGCTTTGCTGACGCTCACGGCGCAGGCCGCGTGGGCTCATCACTCGACCGCGACGCTCTACGAACGCACTCGTATCGTCGAAGCGGAGGGCGAGATCACGAGCGTGCAGTGGAGCAATCCCCACGTGCGTTTCGAGATGCGCGACGCCGCGTCGAGCGCGCGCGTCTGGAGCATCGAGTCGAACTCGGTCAGCATCGTGAGCCGCTTCGGCCTCACGGCCGATCTCGTCGCGCCCGGCACCCGCGTCAAGGTCGCCGGCAATCCCGGCCGCGTCGATCCCGACATCATGTTCGTCACGAACATGCTGTTGCCGAACGGCGCCGAGATCCTGTTCGGCGCGGGTATCGCGGCGCGTTGGTCGGACCGCACGATCGGCGCGGACGTGCGCAACGCCGTCGCGGCGGACGCGAGCCGCGGGCTATTTCGTGTCTGGACCAACGGCGTCATGCCGCCGGACTTTTGGCGCGTCGCGATGCCGCTGACCGCGGCCGCCGCCGCGGCCCGCGCGCGGTTCGATCCGATCGCCGACGATCCGACGAAGAGCTGCGCGCCGAAGGGCATGCCCTACGTGATGGAGCAGCCGTACCCGATCGAGCTCGTGGCCGCGAGCGAGGCGATTTTTTTGAAGCTCGAGGAATACGACACGGTTCGACGGATCGCGATGACGCCCGGCGGTAACGCCGAGCCCGGAGCCGCGCGGCTCGGCCGCTCGACCGGGCGCTGGGACGGCGCGACGCTCGTCGTCGCGACGATGGACATCGACTATCCCTACGTGAACAACACGGGCATTCCGCTCGGCCGCGGCGCGACGATCGAGGAGCGGTTCACGCCGAGCCCCGACGGCAGCCGCCTCGACTACACGATGACGATTCGCGATCCGGCGACGTTCACGGCGCCCGTCACGCTGAAGAAATTCTGGGAGTGGCGCCCGGGCGAGCAGGTCCGCCCGTACGATTGCCGGCTCGCACGGAAGGGAGGCTGATGAGCGGCTGGATTCGTCCGGCGGTCGCTTGCGCCGCGTTGCTCGGAATCGGATTGCCGACCGCGAGCCGTGCCGCGGACTCGTGCCCCGGTGGACGCGACTGGGTGCTGACCAACGGCACGATCCTCACGATGGACGCGGCCGACAGGACGGTGAGCACGGCGCGCATCCGCGGCACTCGGTTCATCACCGTCGGCGAAGCCGTCGACCGCAAGGATCCGTGCATCCACATCGTCGACCTCGGCGGCCGCACCGTGATCCCGGGGCTGATCGACGGCCACACGCATTTCGTGCGCACGGCGCAGGCGCCGGGCCCGTTCATCGCAGGCCTCGAGTACGCGACCTCGATCGCCGAGCTCCAGGCCGCGCTCGCGGTCGCCGCGAAGAAGGCCGAGCCCGGCGAGTGGCTCGCGGCGATCGGCGGCTTCACTCCGTTCCAGTTCGCGGAGCGGCGGATGCCGACGCGCGAGGAGCTGAGCAAGGCCGTCCCCGATCACCCCGTGTACATGCAGGTCGGCTACTCGACGCGCGGCGTCGTGAACGACGCGGGCCGCGCAGCGCTCGCGACCGCCGGGATCCCGACGTCCGACGCGGGCGACGTCGCGCCCGACGGCGCGGGGCTCACGTTCGTGCTGCGCTCGACGAACGAGGAGCGGATGAAGCGCCGCTTCCCCGACTACATGAGCTACGCCGTCTCGCTCGGCCTCACGACCGTCGTCGATCACGCGTGCTGCGACTGGCTCGGCGCGCATCTCACGGCGGCCGACCGTCCGAACCTGAGGATTGCCGAGTACTTCTGGCGCGCGGGCAAGCTGCCGCTCCGGCTGCGGATCCAGTACGACCACCGCGACACGCGCGACCAGAACGACATCCACTCGGCCACCGCGCGGATCGCGAACGCGACGCAGGGGCTCGGCGACGACATGTACAAGGCCGTGCGCTTCGGCGAGCAGGTGATCGCTGGCGGCGCGACCGACGACGAGGTGCAGACGGTCTATCAACGCATCGCCGACGCTGGCTGGGCGCTGTCACAGCACACGATCCGCCACGACGAGATTGAGCGCTACATCCGGATCATGGAGCGCGTGGCTGCGAAGACGCCCGTGAGCTCGCTGCGCTGGACGCTCGAGCACGTGTTCGAGATCACGCCGGACCAAATCGAGCGGCTCAAGGCGATCGGCGTCGCGGTGCGCGTGCAGGATCACGACTACATCCGCAACCCGTACTCGAGCTGGAACGCGGGTCCGCCGTTTCGCACGCTGCTCAAGAGCGGCATCAGAATGGGCGCGGGCACGGACTCGGCCGTCGTCGGCGCGCTCTCCCCGTGGTCGTCGATCTACTTCATGGTCACGGGCAAGGACGCGGGCGGTGATCTTCTACTTCCGGGCGAGCAGATCGGCCGCAAGGACGCGCTGCGCCTCTACACGGTCGCGAATGCGTGGTTCAACTTCGAGGAGAACGAGCTCGGCTCGATCGAGGCCGGCAAGCTCGCGGACCTCGTCGTGCTCGACAAGCCGTTCCTCACGATCCCGGACGAGGAGATCAAGCGGATGAAGCCGCTCGTCACGAT
>Ga0335084_10008399_pt1 | contig 10288 bp, 5 predicted proteins | sample Lox_Sample_44_FD_206721 | JGI IMG/M metagenome (GOLD analysis project Ga0335084, IMG submission 206721) | Soil microbial communities from Loxahatchee National Wildlife Refuge, Florida, United States - Lox_Sample_4.4 | ecosystem: Environmental > Terrestrial > Soil > Wetlands | place: USA: Florida... | reverse complement strand
CCGACCTCCTGCTGCCAATGCTGGGCGACGACGCCGCCGGCCGACAGCGCGATCAACACGAGGAACGCCGCCACGATCGCCAGCGACACCATGCCGACGCGGTCGCTGCGAAAGCGCCGCCAGGCGACGCGCCACACGCCTTCGGAGTGCGGTGCCGTGGCGGCCATCGGCAGAACCGCGCTCATTCGACCCCCTCGGCCCCGTGGGCCATCCCCCGGAGGGGGAGCGAGCGCCTCCGCAACGGCCGTAGGGCGCTCACTTCAGCACCACGCGCGGGTCGACCACCTTGTAGAGCACGTCGGTGGCCAGGTTGATCAGCATCGTCAGCATCGCCAGGTAGACGGTGGTCGCCTGGATGACGGGATAGTCGCTGCGGTTGACCGCCAGCAGGACCTCGCGGCCGAGGCCCGGAATCGAGAAGAACACCTCGATCAGGAACGAGCCGACGAAGATGCCCGGCAGGTTGTAGCCGATGTTGGTGATGATCGGGATCAGCGCGTTGCGCAGCACGTGCTTGAACATCACCGTGCCCTCGGTCAGCCCTTTGGCGCGTGCGGTGCGCACGTAGTCGTGGCCGAGCTCGTCGAGCACGAAGGTGCGGTACAGCCGCGTCTGCGGAGCGATGCCCACCAGCACCGCCAACAGCACCGGCAGCGGCACGAATGTCAGCAGGTTGGTCAGCGTCGAATCGCTCCAGCCCTGCACCGGGAACCAGCCGAGCTGGAAGCCGAACACGTACTGGCCGACGATGATGTAGACGAGGAACGAGATCGACAACGCGACGGTCGTGATGACCATGATCGTGCGATCCGACAGCGAGCCGCGACGATAGGCGACCCACATCGCGATCGGCAGCGCGACCAGCGTGTCGAGAATCAGGATCGGGATCATCACCGTCAGCGTCGCCGGCAGGCGGGTCGCGAACAGGCTGCCGACGGCCTCGTTGGTGGCCCAGCTGCGTCCCCAGTTGAAGGTGACGATCTCCTTCAGGTAGATGGCGAACTGCACCCACCACGGGCGGTCGAGCCCGAGCTGCGTGCGGATCGCCGCCACCTGCTCCTGCGTGGCATTGAGGCCGCCGAGGATCACCGCAGGGTCGGCGCCGAAGAACTTGAACAGCAGGAACACCAACAACACCACGCCGATCAGCGTGGGAACCATCTGCCACAGGCGTCTAACGAGGTATGCCCACATCGCGTGCATGCGCCCGGCGGTGCGCCGAGCGGCACTGGTTGAAGCGATGCGCGAGTGTAGGGGCCCGCCGCACGAGCCCTGCCCCATGTTTGCCCGTGCAGCGCCGCCGGGGTCCGGGCGCTAGACTGGGCCACTGCCGAGCGCGGGGCATGTCGCCCGTCGCGGCGCTCGCCGCTGATCGACGCGATGGTTCGAGTTGGGGTGTGGGTGTTGGCCGCGATCGTGGCGTTGCCGTTGTCGGTGCGCGCGGCGCAGGCAACGGTTGCGGCACAACCCAAGGTGCTGCGCTATGCGTTTCCCGCCGCGGAGAGCGGGTTCGACCCCGCGCAGGTGACCGACCTGTACTCCAACACCGTGATCGCAAACATCTTCGAAGCGCCGCTGGAGTACGAGTACCTGGCACAGCCGCTGCGGGTGCGACCGAACACGGCCGCGGCGTTGCCCGAAGTGTCCGATGACTACCGGCGCTTCGTGTTCACGATCAAGCCGGGCATCTACTTTGCCGACGACCCGGCCTTTGGGGGTCGGCGCCGCGAACTCACGGCGCTGGACTACGTGTACGCGATCAAGCGACACTACGACCCGCGCTGGAAGAGCGGGAAGTTGTACCTGTTCGAGTCGGCGCAGATCCTCGGCCTGAGCGAGCTGCGCCGCGAGGCGATCGAGCGTAAGGCCTCGTTCGACTACGACCGAGAAGTCGCTGGCCTGCGCGCGCTGGACCGCTACCGCTTCGAGGTGCGCGTCGCGCAGCCGAGCCCACGGTTGCCCGAAACGCTCTTCACCGACCCCGCCTTCACCGGCGCCGTGGCGCGCGAAGTCGTGGAACGCTACTCCGATGCGATCAACGAGCACCCGGTGGGCACCGGTCCGTTCCGTCTTGGCAGCTGGCGGCGCAGCTCGCGCATCGTGCTGGAGCGCAACGCCGGCTTCCGCGCTTTGTTCTACGACGAGCATCCGCCAGCGGGCGATGCGCGGCGCGGCGCGATCGCCGCCGCGCTCAAGGGCCGACAGATGCCGATGGTCGATCGCGTCGAGATCTCGGTGATCGAAGAGCCGCAGCCACGCTGGCTGTCGTTCCTCAACGACGAGCAGGACCTGGTCGAGCGCATCCCCGATGAGTTCTGCGAGAGCGCGATCCCCAAAAACAAATTGGCGCCGCACCTGGCGCGCCGCGGCATCGAGATGGTGCGCTACCAGCGCAACGACGTGTCGTTGTCGTATTTCGCGATGGAGAACCCGGTGGTCGGCGGCTACACGCCGGAAAAGGTGGCTCTGCGACGCGCGATCGCGCTGGCGGTAGATGTCGAGCGCGAGATCCGCATCGCCCGCCACGGACAGGCCATCCCGGCGCAGTCGCACATCCCACCGCCCGTCCGAGGCTATGACCCCGCGTTCAAATCCGAGATGAGCGAGTTCGACCGTGCCAAGGCGCGCGCCCTGCTCGATCTGTACGGCTACGTCGATCGCGATGGCGACGGCTGGCGCGAACAACCCGATGGCTCGCCCCTGGTGATCGAGTACGCCACGTCGCCGGACAAGGCGTTCCGCGATCTCTACGAACAATGGCAGATCAACATGAACGCCATCGGCATCCGGATGGTGCCGGTGATCCGCCAATGGCCGGAGCACCTGAAGGCGTCGCGTGCCGGCAAGCTGATGATGTGGGGTGTGGGCTGGTCCGGCGGGCCCGATGGCGAGTACTTCCTGGCGCTCGGCTACGGGCCGAACAAGGGGCAGGCCAACCATGCCCGGTTCGACCTGCCTGCATTCAACACGCTGTTCGAGCGCCAGCGCGTGCTGCCCGATGGTCCAGAGCGGGTCGCGCTGTTCGAGGAGGCCAAGCGCCTGCTGGTGGCCTACATGCCGTACAAAGTGCACGTGCACCGCATTTGGACGGACCTCTCGCAGCCGTGGGTGGCTGGCTATCACCGCAATGTGTTCGTGCGCGATTTTTGGAAGTACGTCGACGTCGACATGCAAGAGCGCGCGCGCAGGAGTCGGCGATGAGCGCCGGCGACGTGCGTCGAAGGCTCATGCTGCAGGGGGCGGCCGCTGCCGCGCTGCCATTGCCGGTCGTGGCGCATGCTCAGCCGGCGGAGCCCAAGGTGCTGCGGTTGCTGTTCAGTTCGGCCGAGACGAGCTTCGACCCGGCACGCATCTCCGACTTGTACTCGCGCGCGGTGACATCGCATATCTTCGAAGCGCCCTACGCCTTCGACGCGCTGGCACGACCTACGCGCGTGCGTCCGTTGACCGCGACCGCGATGCCCGAGGTGGCAGACAACTTCCGCGTCTGGACAGTGCGCTTGCAGCCAGGCATCTACTTCGCCGACGATCCCGCTTTCAAGGGTCAACGCCGCGAGTTGGTTGCGCAGGACTACGTCTACGCGTTCCAGCGGGCCGTCGATCCGGCCAACATCAGCCCGATCGCCGAGACTGTGATCGATTTGAAGATCAAGGGCTTGGCGGCCGCCCGGGAGGCCGCCGTCAAGGGCAAGAGGCCGTTCGACTATGACGCGCCGGTCGCGGGCCTGCGGGGTCTCGATCGGTACACGCTGCGCTTTGAGCTCGAGCAGCCTCGACCGCGGTTCGTCGACGTGCTGGTGCTGTCCGCTGTGCTCGGCGGCGTCGCGCGCGAGGTGGTAGAGCACTATGGCGACAAGATCGGCGAGCACCCGGTGGGCACCGGGCCCTTCCGGCTCAAGTCCTGGCGGCGCAGCTCGCGCATCGTGCTGGAGCGCAACCCGTCGTATCGCGAGGTGCTGTACGACGCCTGGCCGGCCACCGGTGATGCGGAAGGCGAGGCCATTCTGGCGCGCCTGAAGGGGCGTCGCGTACCCATGGTCGACGAGGTCGACATCGCGGTGATCGAGGAGTTCCAGCCGCAATGGCTGAGCTTTCTGAACAAGCAGATCGACGCGCTGGCCACCTCCACCGGTCACCTGCCGAGCCAATTCGTCAACGAGGCGGCGCCCGGCGGCAAGCTGGCGCCGCGGCTCGCGCGCGAGGGTGTTCGCATGTACGCCAACCTCGCGGCGGACAACGCCTACACCTACTTCAACATGCTCGATCCGGTGGTCGGCGGCTATACGCCCGCCCAGGTGGCGCTGCGCCGCGCCATCAGCCTTGCCTACGACGTCTATCAGGAGATCCGCCTGATCCGGCGTGGCCGCGCGGTGCCGGGGCAGTCGCAGGTCTCTCCGCACACCAGCGGCTACGACCCGCATTTCAAGACCGAGATGAGCGACTACGATCCGGCGCGGGCGCGCGCTCTGCTCGATCTGTACGGCTTCATCGATCGCGATGGCGATGGCTTCCGCGAGCGGCCGGATGGATCGCCGCTCGAACTGCAGATGGCCACCGAGCCCGAGCAGATCAACCGCGCCTACAACGAGCTGTGGCAGAAGAGCATGAACGCGGTCGGCCTGCGGATTCGCTTCAACACGGCGCAATGGCCGGAGAACCTGAAGGCCTCCGAGGCCGGCAAGCTGATGATGTGGCAGCTCGGCGAGACGGCCTCTGGCCCCGACGGCCAGGACGCGCTGGCGCGCATGTACGGTCCGCTGGCCGGCAGCTACAACTTCGCGCGCTTCCAGCACGATGGCTTCGATCGCCTCTATGAGCGCGCCCAGGTCATGCCTGATGGGGCGCAACGTGATGCCGTGATGCGGCAGGCGCAGCTGATCTCCGTGGCGTACATGCCGTACAAGACCCACGTGCACCGCATTCACACCGACCTCGCGCACCCCTGGGTGTTCGGCTTCCGCAGGCCGCTGTTCGCGGGCGCCTGGTGGCATGCCGTCGACGTCGATCCCGCGATGCGCCGGCGTGCGCTCTCTGCGTGAGCAGGCATGAAGCGACAGCTGCTGATGTTGTTTGCCGCGATCGTGCTGGCGGTCGGCGCGCAGGCCGACGAACGCAAGGTGTTGCGGCTGGCCTTCACGCGTGCGGAGACCAGCATGGACCCGGCACACATCGTGGACCTCTACTCGCGGGTGCTGACGTCACATGTCTTCGAGGCGCCGCTCACCTATGACCACCTGGCACGCCCGATCAAGTTCAGGCCGCTCACCGCGCAAGCCCTGCCCGAACAGGTGGACTACCGTGTGTGGACCGTCAAGATCAAACCCGGCATCTATTTCGCCGATGACCCTGCGTTCAAGGGGCAGAAGCGCGAGCTGGTGGCGGCCGACTACGTGTACGCCTATAAACGCCTGGTCGATCCGAGGAACAAGAGCCCGATCGTGGCCAGCATCCTCAGCCTGAAGATCGTCGGTCTGGAGGCGCTGCGTGACGAGGCGGTGAGGGGCGGCAAGCCATTCGACTACGACAAGCCGATCATCGGCCTGCAGGCAGCGGACCGGTACACCTTTCGCATCGAGCTCGAGGAGCCGCGGCCGGCGTTCATCGAGAACCTGGCGGCGTCCGACCTGCTCGGCGCCGTCGCCCGCGAGGTGGTGCAGGCCTACGGCGACGACATCGACGCTCATCCGGTGGGCACCGGACCGTTCCGGCTCAAGAGCTGGCGTCGTAGCTCGGAGATCGTGTTCGAGCGCAACCCGAGCTTCCGCGAGGTCAGGTACGACGCCCAGCCGGCCGAGGGGGACCAAGACGGCCAGGCAATCCTGGCCAAGTTCAAGGGACGTCGCATCCCGATGGTCGACGAAGTGCGTGTCGCCGTGATCGAACAGAGCCAGCCGATGTGGCTGTCTTTCCTCAACGGGGAAGTCGACGCGCTGGCCACCAACGCCGGCCGGGTGCCGCCGGACTTCCTGGCCATCGCGATGCCCGGCGGCAAGATCGCCCCGTACCTCGCCAAGCGCGGCATCCAGGCGGTGCGCAACCTCAATCCGGACTCCGGGCTGGCCTATTTCAACATGGAGGACCCGGTGGTCGGTGGCTATACACCGGAGAAGATCGCGCTGCGCCGGGCGATCAGCCTCGCCTACGACGTCGACTCGGAGATCCGCAACATCCGGCGCGGCGGCATCCGCGCGCAATCGCCGGTGGTGCCGCACACCGTGGGCTACGACCCGGCGTTCAAGAGCGAGATGAGCGACTACGATCCGGCGCGCGCCCGCGCCCTGCTCGATCTGTTTGGCTACGTGGATCGGGATGGCGACGGCTTTCGTGAGTTGCCCGATGGCACGCCGCTGACGATCGAGATGGCCAGTCAGCCCGACGATCTGTCGCGCAAGTTCGACGAGTTGTGGAAGAAGAACCTGACGGCGATCGGGGTGCGCGTCGTGTTCAAACCCGCGCAGTGGCCCGAGAACCTGAAGGCGGCGCGTGCCGGCAAGGTCCAGTTCTGGCAGCTGGGCTCGTCGGCAGCCGGTCCTGACGGCCAGGGCGCGCTGGCGCGCCTGTACGGCCCGCAGAGCGCGAGCCAGAACCTGGCGCGCTTCCGCAACGCCGAGTTCGACAAGATCTACGAGCGCATGCTGGTGATCCCGGACAGCCCTGAGCGCGACCTGTTGTTCCGCAAGGCCAAGGAGATCGCCGTGGCCTACATGCCGTACAAGCACACCGCGCACCGCATGGAAGCCGACATGCTGCACGGCTGGGTCAAAGGCTACCGGCGGCCCCTGTTCTGGCAGGAGTGGTGGCACATGGTCGATGTGGACATGCAGGAGCGCGCGCAGCGCTTGCAGTGATGCCCAACCGGGGCAGGTGGCCACTGTGCGACGACGCGAACTGATCGCCGCTTGGCCGCTTTGGCCGGCCAGCACGACGGGCGCGTCGCGTGCGTCTGCAATGCAGCGAACGAAGACGCTGCATGTTGTATTCCCGGCGCCGGAAACCGCACTCGATCCTGCCCAGACGCAAAGCGACCTGTATGCGTCGACGATCCTGGCGCAGATCCTCGAGGCGCCCCTGACCTATGACTACCTCGCGCGGCCGGTGCGACTGGCGCCCGCGACGGCTGCCGCCTTGCCTGAAGTGTCGCCCGATGGGCGACGCTTCAGGATCCGGCTGCAGCGCGGCATCCACTTTGCGGACGACCCGGCATTTCGCGGCAAGCGCCGCGAGCTCGTGGCGGCCGACTACGTGTACACGATCAAGCGCTTCTTCGATCCCAGGTACAACTCAAGCGACCTCTATCTCTACGAATCGGCCAAGCTGCCGGGCCTGAGCGAGTTGCGGCGGCGCGCGTTGCGAGACCGCAGCGCGTTCGACTACGACACGGAGGTCGACGGCGTGCGTGCGGTGGATCGCTATACGCTCGAGGTGGTGCTGGGGGAGCCGGATCCGCGTTTCGTGTACCGGTTTGCCGACCCGGTCACCTGTGGGGCTGTCGCCCGCGAGGTGGTCGAGTACTACGGCGACGACATCGTCGCGCACCCGGTAGGCACCGGCGCATTCCGCTTGAAGAGCTGGCGCCGCGCCTCCCGCATCACACTCGAAAAGTCACCCGAGTTTCGCGGCATGAGCTACGACGGCCGGCCGGCAGACGACCCGCTGGCCCAAGGCATTGCCGCGAGGCTCACCGGTCAGGCACTGCCGCTGGTCGACGAGATCGTGGTTGACATCGTCGAGGAAGAACAGCCGCGCTGGCTGTCGTTCGTCAACGGACAGTACCACTGGCTGCAGGTGCCGGGCGCCTATCGGCAGCTCGCGGCACCGCAGGGCAGGCTGGCGCCATTCTTGGCGCGGCGCGGCGTGCGCCTGCAGACTGCAATGCAGCCCGACATCGACATGAGCTTCTTCTTCATGGAGCACCCGCTGGTCGGGGGCTACAGCGCGGAGAAGGTGGCCTTGCGCCGAGCGATCTCGCTGGCGTTCGACGGTCAGGCCTATCTGCGCCACGTGTTCGGCGGCTTCGGGACCGTGGCCAATTCGACGGTGGCGCCGTTCACGTCGGGGTATGACCCCAGCTACAAGAGTGAGATGAGCGACTACGACCCGGCGCGCGCGCGGGCCCTGCTCGACCTCTACGGTTATGTCGATCGGGACGGCGACGGCTGGCGCGAGCAACCGGACGGCAGTCCGCTGGTGCTGCGACGGGCGTCGATGTCGGCGCTGGCGGATCGACGCGCGAACGAGCTCTGGAAACGCTGCATGGACGCCGTAGGCCTGCGCATCGAGTTTGAGATCTCCACATGGCCCGAACTGCTGAAGAAGAGCCGCGCGGGGGGGCTGATGATGTGGGGCTATGGGTGGACGGCCGGCTCGCCGGACGGCGGCTTCTTTCTCAGCATCGCCTACGGCCCCAATGCTACCGAGGCCAACGACCCGCGCTTCTCGCTGCCGAAGTTCGATCGCGTCTTCGAGAAGCAGCGGGCGCTGCCCGACGGCCCCGAACGCGAGGCGTTGATGCGCGAAGCCAAGAACCTGCTGGTGGCCTACATGCCGTACAAGGTGCACGTGCACAATATGGCGCTCGACCTGGTGCAGCCCTGGACGCACGGCTACTGGCGCCACCCGTTCATGCGTGACATCTGGCGCTTCATCGATGTCGATCCGACGATGTAGCGGCGCGGTATTGTTGCGTCATGCCACTGCCCGAGGCCCAGATCACCCGCTATCAGCGCTGGCTGCGCGAGACGCGGGGCCTGCGGTTCGACAGCTACGACGCGATGTGGTCATGGTCGGTGAACGACCTGGAGGCGTTCTGGCAGTCGATCTGGGACTACTTCGCGATCGAGTCGCCGGTGCCGGCTGCGCGCGTGCTGTCGAGCCGGGCCATGCCCGGCGCGCGCTGGTTCGAGGGCGCGCAGGTCAACTACGCGCGCCAGGTGCTGCGGCACGTCGACGCGCTCGACGCCGCCGGGCATCCGGCGATGCTGTTCGCCGACGAGGCGCTGCTCGCGGCGGGCGAGCTGCGCAGCCTGTCGTGGCCGCAGGTGCGTACCCAGGTGGGCGCGTTGGCCACGGCGCTGCGCCGCATGGGCGTGCAACGCGGCGACCGCGTGTGCGCGGTGCTGCCGAACCGTCCCGAGACGGCGATCGCGTTTCTCGCCTGCGTCAGCATCGGGGCGATCTGGTCAGTGTGCTCGCCCGACATGGGACCGGTGGCGGTGCTCGACCGCTTCCGCCAGATCGAACCCAAGGTCCTGATCGTGTGCGACGGTTACCGCTACGGCGGCGCGGCCCACGATCGTCGCGCGCTGGTGGCCGAACTGGTGGCGCAGTTGCCGAGCGTCGCGCACCTGGTGTGGGAGCCGCTGCTGCTCGCCGACCCGGCCGTGCCGCTGCCCGACCGTGTGACCCGCCACGACCTGCCGGCGTTGCTCGCCGCGCCCGTGTCGGGGTTCGAGCCCGAGTGGCTGCCGTTCGACCATCCACTGTGGGTGGTGTACTCGAGCGGCACCACCGGGCTGCCCAAGCCGATCGTGCACGGCCACGGCGGCGTGATGCTCGAGGCGCTGAAGCTCACCACGCTGCACAACAACATCGGTCCGACGCTGCAGACTGGCGAGCGCTACCACTGGTACTCGAGCACCGGTTGGATCATGTGGAACTGCCAGGTGGGCGGCCTGCTCGGCGGCACCACGATCTGCCTGTTCGACGGCAGCCCGGGCGGACCGTCGAAGGCGCCGGACTGGACCACGCTGTGGCGCTTTGCGTCGCTGACGAAGACCACCTTCTTCGGAGCCGGCGCGGCGTTCTACGCATCATGCCTGAAGGCCGGCGTGTCGCCGAAGGATGCGGCCGACCTGTCGTCGCTGCGCTGCCTGGGCTCGACCGGCTCGCCGCTGGCCAACGAGTGCTATCGCTGGGCCTGGGATCGCTGCCCGCAGGTCGACGGCCGCGACATCTGGTTGTCGCCGATGAGCGGCGGCACCGACTTCGCCGGTGCGTTCATTGCCGGCCTGCCGACGCTGCCAATGGTTGAAGGCGAAATGCAGTGCCGCTGCCTCGGCGCCGCGGTGGAAGCGTGGAGCGAGCCCGATGCGTCAGGCCGTGGCCGCAGCTTGATCGACGAGGTGGGCGAGCTGGTCTGCACGCAGCCGATGCCGTCGATGCCGTTGTACCTGTGGGGCGACACCGACGGGCAACGCCTGCACGACAGCTACTTCGACGTGTATCCCGGTGTCTGGCGCCACGGCGACTGGATCCGCATCGTGCCGCATCCGCAGAGCGGCGCCAGCGG